>Ga0066256_1000151_pt1 | contig 300538 bp, 283 predicted proteins | sample ThiBio_1000_biof_FD_87107 | JGI IMG/M metagenome (GOLD analysis project Ga0066256, IMG submission 87107) | Wastewater bioreactor microbial communities from Cape Town, South Africa - Thiocy_expt_1000_biof (version 2) | ecosystem: Engineered > Bioreactor > Thiocyanate-remediating >... | reverse complement strand
CGAAAAGCCCATCAATCCGAATGCGGTGAAACAAACGCCAGCGATGCCGGTCGTCCGCGCAATACAGCCAGCCGCAGCAAATGCCCAGAGCGGGCCCGAAACCGAGCGTCGTGAATAAGAGAGGTTAACTCCCCAATCTCGGAATCCATCTGCGGCGCGGGGCTGGCGAACGTGGGTCTGACGGTGAACGATATCCCCAAGGAATATGGGGCGGACACGGTGTGGAACTACGAGTTGGGCGGCAAGTTCCGACTTTTCCAGGGCAGGGTGCAAGTCAATAGCAGTATTTATCGGATCGACTGGACGGGCGTTCAGTTGAACGTCGGTATTCCGGGCTGCGGCCAGACCTATACCCAGAACGCGGGACAAGCGCGCAGCCAGGGCTTCGATTCCGAGATCCAGGCACGGCTGGGCCCAATCACCACGAACATCACCGTGGGCTATACCGACGCGCAATATACGGCCACCGCGCTGGGTCCGGATCCGATCGGTCCGGTCCTGCCTGCGCCGATCGTACGCAAGGGCGACAGTTTCCCGGTGCCGAAGTGGCAGTTCAGCATTGGCGGTCAATATGATTTCCACCTGGGTGGAAACAGGGGGTATGCGCGCCTCGATTACCAATATGTCGGCAAGTATTTCCGCGGTCCTGGGCCGGGCGTAAACGCCTATAGCCCGGATAACCGCAATGCCGAGAGCATGGACGTGCTGAACTTCCGGACTGGCTACAATTTCTCCGGCCTTATGGTGGAGTTGTTCGTCAACAATGTCTTGAATGGCGGAGCGGCCCTCGGGCGCAGCGCCAACCGGGGCGGCTGCTCGCTCAATACGACGACAGGATATCAGGATCCTGACTGCCCGATCTTCGTGACGTATAATCCGTTCACGACAATTACGCCGCAGCGCCCGCGCGAGTTTGGCCTGCGTCTCACGCAGAGGTTCTAGGATATTTGCGGAGCGTGCCCGCCGGGGCACGCTCCCATTGCCGATTGGGAGGATGGAGTGAAGTACAAAGGATATTGGGCGCTGACCGCCCTCGCGGGTGCGGCGATGGCCCTTCCAGCTATGTTAATGGCATCGGTTCCCGACGAGATCGAACCCCAGCTCCAAGCCATTGGCCGGAAAGTGGATACGATCGCGACCTCTAAAATCTATACTCCGCTCCAGGCCAGGCCGCCCTATGCCGGTGTGCGCGTGGAGCGGGACATCAAATTTGGCCCGCATGAAAAGCAGGGCCTGGACGTATTCACGCCAAGCAAAGCGGGCAAGGCGCCCTTGCCGGTGCTGGTCATGGTCCATGGCGGCGGCTTTGTTGCAGGCGACAAGGTCATCGACGAGACCGGCAAGCAAAGCGCTTTCTATGATAACATCATGCTGTGGGCTGTGAAGAACGGCATGGTCGGCGTGAACATCAACTATCGCCTGGCGCCCGAATTCAAATATCCCGCCGTCCAGCAGGATATCGGCGCAGCAATCGGCTGGGTGCAGCAGAATATCCAGCGTTATGGCGGCGATCCGAACCAGATCGACTTGATGGGGCATTCGGCCGGCGCGGCGCATGTCGCGAGCTATGTCGCTCATCCGGAATTCGGCCCCGGTGGCCAGACCGGCATCAGGCGGGCTGTGTTCAGTTCCGGCTCTTATGAATTTGCGCCGTCAGGCGACAGGCCCCACGCCTATTTCGGCGCGGACAGCGGCGACAAATCATCGATCCCCGGGCTGGTCGCCACCAAGGTCCCCTTCATGGTCATCGTGGCCGAGCGAGACCCGGCGCCGTTCCACCTGCAGGTTGGAAAGCTGCTCGAAAGCGTGTGTGCGACGGGCAACTGCCCGCCATTCCTCATGCTGAAGGACCATGGCCATATGTCCGGCGTTTACAGCATCAATTCCCCCGACCAGTCGCTGAGCGGGCCGATCCTCGCCTTCCTCAAGGGGCGGGCGCCGGCTTCAGCGGGAGCGGGACAATGAAGCTGTCTGTCTATCGCCTGTTTTATCGTGTTCCGTGGGTCCCAGGCTCTGGCCTGTGGAGCACGGGGTTGTCGCAAGGGAGGGCCGCATGAACCGCGTCATTCCAATATCGCTCGTCGTTACTTTGGCCGCATCGGCTATCCTGCCGATGCAACCGGCGCTTTCGCATCATTCCTTCGCCATGTTCGACAGGACCAAGGAAGTCACGCTCGCCGGGACGGTCAAGTCGTTCGAGTGGACCAATCCGCATAGCTGGCTGCAACTCGTCGTCCGCGATGCCCGTGGCGCGACGAAGGAATATAGTATCGAAATGGGAAGCCCGAATACAATGTCGCGCAGCGGTTGGCGCAAGACGAGCTTCAAGGCTGGTGATCGCGTGACCGTCAAGATCAACCCGATGCGCGACGGATCCGCCGGAGGTGCCTTTGTCTCCGCCGTCAATGCGGAAGGAAAGACTCTTCCTCTCCAGTGAGTTACCGTGCAGCCGGTTGCCATAATGCAGCCCATCAGCCCTTGGAACCGAGATGCTTAGCAAGACGAAGATCGCAGCAATTGTTCTCGTGTCGTCGTTGGCGGCACTTCCCGTCCAAGCCCAAATGCCGGATTGGACAGGGGTTTGGACGCTCGTAGGGGGAACGCTCTACGACAGGACGACGGCCGACCCGCCTGATGCTCGCGCCGGTGATCCGGGCGCCAGACAGCATCCGCCTTACAAGCCGGAATGGGAAGAAAAATACAAGCGCAACATCGCCGCGGTTGCTGCGGACCGGTTCCCCGACCCGATCACGATGTGCGGTGTGCCCGTCGGTTTTCCGCGGGTGATGCAGGTGGTCGACGGCTACGAATTCGTCAACACGCCCAAGCAGACGTGGATACTGACGGAGAATGGCCCCAACGTTGTCAGAGTCTATACCGATGGCCGCGAACATCTCTCCGACGATCTGATCTGGCCGACCTATACCGGCGATTCCGTTGGCCATTGGGAAGGTGACACGCTGGTGTTCACTACCATCGGTCTGCGCGGTGAGAATGGTACGATCATCGACCGGACGGGGGCCATCATCAGCGATCAGGCACGTGGCCTCACTCGCCTGCGCAAACGCGAAGACGGGATGATGGAGGCTCAGATCACGATCGAGGACCCGGTCGCGCTGACACGTCCCTGGACCGTCACCAAGACCTATCGGAAGCTGCCAGGCGACGTGCGGATCATGGATTATGCCTGTGCCGAAAATAACCGAAATCCCGTCGATCCGGTGACTGGGAAAACATACACGCTGGGGCCCGACGGCAAGCCGATAGATATGGATGCCCAGAACAAATAGCGGGTAAGGTCCGGCAGAGGCGCGTCCATCTGGTGCGCAGATCGCCTCAATGGGCTCGGTTCCCGCACGACTATCTCCCAGGCGCCGGGCTGGTGATCCAGCCTGGCGCCGTTTTTTCGAGTGAACGGTTCTGATCGGCAGGTCGGTTCCGCCGGGCGTGCGGACGAAGCGGCGATAGCTGGGCCCTGGCCTCATCGAAAATTATGTTCGCAACCATGATAGTGTCGTTCGCCGTTGATGGCGGGGCACTGCTTTTTTCCGATCCTCCCCGGTCCCTCCTCCTGTTGCCGCAGCGCAACGGTTGCGCCCGGTTCGCATCGTTCGGTGAAAAGGGTAAAACAAGTAGATTGCGACCTAATGATCTATTTGATAGTTGCCTAGCTAACGAAAACGACCGTCATCAGGAGAGGGATAGCATGAACACTGCCATTGCCAGCTTGCGGGGCCACGCTTGCATGGGCGCACTTGCCATCGGTTTGCTGGGGATCGCGGCCACCCCGGCACTGGCGCAGCAGCCAGCCGGAGCAGACGAAGCCACCGCCGCCAATCAGGATGATGCGACCCGCCGCGGGAGCGAAGAGGCGATCATCGTTACCGGCTCGCGCATTGTCTCGGGTTTCGACCGGCCGACGCCGGTGTCCGTCATGGGCGCCGACCGCCTCGCGGAGCGCGGCGCGACCAATCTGGGCGATGCCCTCAACGAATTGCCTTCCTTCCGCGCCACCAACACGCCGGCTTCCTCCGGTCTTGGCGCTACGGCGGGCAACTATATCGGCGGCCGCATCCTCGACCTGCGCGGCCTCGGCGCCGTGCGCACGCTGACGCTGGTCGACGGGAAGCGTTTCGTGCCGTCGACCACGCAGGCGACGGTCGACACCAACATGATTCCGTCGATCCTGCTGTCGCGCGCGGAAGTGGTGACGGGCGGCGCCTCCGCCGTTTATGGCTCGGATGCCGTTTCGGGTGTGGTCAATCTGCTGCTCGACAAGAAATTCACCGGCTACAAGGTCAACGGCCAGATCGGATTCTCCGAATATGGCGATAATTTCACCCGCCAGTTCGGTGCGGCTGCCGGCTGGCAGTTCGGATCGAACTTCCACCTGATGATCGGCGGCGAATATGAAAAGGCCGATGGCGTGGAAGCCTGCCCTGAGCGCGACTGGTGCGCCCATGGCCTCATCAACATCAGCCGCAACCCGGGTGTGACCAGCCTGCCCGCCAATAACATGCTGTTCAACGTCTATCCTTGGACGGCACCTTACAACGGCATTACCACGCCGCCGTCGACTGCTTACGCGGGTAAGCTCGTGCCGACGCTGCGGCCGATCGACGGGATCGCCTTCAAGCCGGACGGCACGCCCTATCGCGCGACGCAGGGTACGCTTGCCAACAGCCTGTTCCAGCAGGGCGGCACCAATGACGGACCGGGCGAGAACATCTATTTCGATTTCCCGATCGTCTCGCCGACCGAGCGCTGGAACGCCATGGGCTTTGCGACCTGGGAAGCGACGCCGGCTCTCACTCTCGAATTGGGCGTCAATTACGGCCATAGCGAGGGCCGCCACCGTGCCGTCGCCTATCGTAATACCGCAATCACCATCAGGGACGACAACCCCTTCATCCCCACCTCGGCGGATCCCAGCCTCGATATCCGCACGCTGCTGGCGCAGAGCGGCCTCGACCGCTTCACGCTCGGCAAGGGTTTCAGGGATATCGGCGCGGCCGATCTGATCGTGAAGAACGACATGTATCGGATCGTCGCTTCGGCCGACTATGATCTCGGCGGGGGCTGGAAGGCCGATATCTATTATCAGTATGGCCGCAACAAGTTCCGCAGCGACATGATCGGCGGCACCATCACCTCCCGCATCGTGAAGGCGCTGGACGCGACGACGAGCGGCGGCGTGCCGGTCTGCCGGGTCAATGCCGACGCGACCGCAACGAATGACGACCCGGCCTGCGTTCCGCTCAACCCGTTCGGTTCGGGTCAGGGCGCGACCTTCGATGCTGCCAAGGCCTATATCAAGGCCGATGGCTTCCAGACCAACAACACGACCGAGCATGTTGTGGCAGCCAACGTCACCGGGTCGCTCATAGATCTGCCGGCGGGCAAGCTCGGCATCGCGGTCGGCGGCGAATATCGCAGCGATTCGGTCAACGGTGATGCCGACGCCCTGTCGCGCGCCAACGCTTTCTTCATGGGCAACGGTGCCGCCATCTCGGGCAAGATCGACGTGGCCGAGGTTTATGGTGAGACGGAGGTGCCTATCCTGCGCGGCATGACCGGCTTTGAAGAACTGAGCTTCAACGGTGCGATCCGCCGCACGCATTACAAACGCTCCAGTGCGCTGTTCCCGAGCAGCACCGTCGACGTGACGACTTGGAAAGTCGGTGGTGTCTGGGCGCCGATCGACGCCATCCGGTTCCGCGTCACCCGGTCGCGTGACATTCGCGCGCCTAACGTCGCCGAACTGTTCGGTCCGGTCACGGCCGGATCGGGGATCCTCAACAACCCCTTCAACGAGGGGGAGCAAGCGGTGGTGTCGCTCACCCTCGGGTCCAATCCCGGTCTGCGCCCGGAGAAAGCCGATACCTTCACGGCTGGCGTGGTGTTGCAGCCCACCGGCGGTTTCCTCGGTCGGTTCCGCTTGTCGGCCGACTATTACAACATCGATATCGACGATGCGATCGGCACGCTCGGCCAGCAGAATATCGCGACGCGCTGCTCGCAGGGCGATGTGCTGAGCTGCTCGCTGATCACGTTTGGCGATATCCCCAACAGCACCAACAAGAACATTCTCAACGTCACCGACGTTGTTCAAAATGTGAACCAGCTCATCGCGAAGGGGATCGATATCGAGCTGAGCTATCGTCAGCCCATCGGGGCCGACAATATGCTGAACCTCTCCGTGATGGCGAGCAATGTGCGTGATCTTATCACGGTTGACGCGGTCGGCCCGGTGGAGCGCGCGGGGCAGACCGGCCTGCGGGGCGGTACGCCTCCGGGCATTCCGGACTGGACGGTCGATGCCAATGCCAGCCTGACCCTGGGTGAATTGTTCGCTTTCTCCACTCATGTTCGCTGGATCAACAAGGGCTTCTACAACTCTGCCTTCGTGGGCGCGGAGCAGTCCGGCTACGTCATCACGGCGGCGAACAGCTCCAGCACGAATGCCGTGCCCGGCCGCACCTATGTCGACCTGCTCGCTACGGTGAAGGTGCCGGTGGGCGGGGGTAACCGGATGGCCGTTTATTTCGGTGTCGACAATCTGTTCGACAAGGATCCGCCACCTTTCCCCGGCGCCAACGGCAGCGGCAACAACGTGCTGTTCAACCCGGTGGGGCGGATGTTCAAGGCCGGTATTCGCGCCGTGTTCTAGGGTTTCCCCAAGCTGTGCCGGGCCGTGCGGTCCGGCACTTTTCCCTCGTTCGCGCGCCATGCGCCGGAAGATTGCCGATGGTTCTTTGTTCCTCTCCCCTCCCGATCCGTGCGTTGGCCGGAGAGGGGAGAGGACTCGCCGCTTTTCGCCGCCGGGCTAGTCAACGGGTGGCTGGAGCGTGCTATGGCCATGGCGGTGCGGCGCGCAGGTCCGCGCGTTCGGCAGGCATCTGGGGAGAAAGATCGTTGGCGGAAAAAGGGTCCATGCGGACGCGGTATAAGAGGGCGCCCAAGGCAGCACTCGATGGGCCGCAGCCCAAAGCGGCGTCTCCCGGTGCGGGGCGAGACGCGTCCGGTCAGCATTTCGGCGGTTTCTCGATCGACCGGGCGGCGCAGCATCTCAGCACCTTCTATGGCGACAGCAAGCCGGATGCGCGCGACGAAACCTATTTCCGCATCACCCGCTCGCTGGTGGTGGCGACCCGCCGCTGGCGCAAGCTTGCCAATGACCGGGTACGCAGCGTCAACCAGAACATGGCGCGGTGGGAGACGCTCTATCTGCTCGCCTGTGCCGACGAGGAGCTGCACCAGGGCGAGCTGGCGCGTCTTGTGGGCGTCAAGGGGCCGAGTATGGTCCACATGCTCGACTCGTTGGCGCGCGACGGGTTGATCGAGCGCCACCAGAGCGGTGTCGACCGCCGCGTCACCCATAACCGGATCACGCCCCGCGGGCGGGAGGTGACGCGCGATATCATGGCGATCACCAACGAGCTGCGTGCCGATCTGCTGCGCGATATCGACCCGGCCAAGCTGGCCGTGACGCTGGAGGTGCTGGAGAGCATCCACGCCCGGCTCGATGAGCTTTGTTGAGGGCCGGGCCGGTCATATTATATCTTAAAAGAAAACGAGGTGAGCCATGGTTGAACTGACGGATGCGGAACGGGCGATGCTCGACGGCGATGCCGGCGCGGCGACGCAGAAGGCCATGGAACTGCTCGTGCGCTACGCCGAGGCGCTGGGAGCCGAGCGCTTTGTCGAGACCAATAACGTCGCTGGCGTGCCGGGATCGGCCCCGCCCTGGGTCAAGCAATATTATGCGCAGGACGGCGGCGATTATCGCGCCGTCTTCTCGCGTTTCGACCTCGACTCGGACGAGGTGGTGGACGTGCCGCGCATGAATGCCTTCAGTTGCCATTTGCAGGGCGGCATGGACCCGAGCCTGTGGCGCGAGCAGGGCATGAGCGAGGATGCGTTCGCCAACTTCCAGTCCGATGAGAGCGACGTGGCCGCGCACGGCATCCAGATCCTCAAGACATGCACGCCCTATCTGGCCGGCAATGTGCCCGTGATGGGCGAACATTGCGCATGGATGGAATCGAGCGCGGTGGTGTTCGCCAATTCCGTGATCGGCGCGCGCACCAATTGCGAGGGGCGTGAATCGACCAGCGCGGCGATGCTGGCCAAGCGCATCCCGGACTGGGGATTCCATACCGACGATTTCCGCAGGGGACACCATAGCGTCGATGTGCAGGTGCCGGTCGACAGCATCTTCGAGTGGGGCATGCTCGGCTATTTCGTGGGCGATGCGGTGCAGGATACCATCCCCGTCATCACGGGCTCGGTGAGCGATGCCAGCCTCATTCGCCACAAGCATTTCGGCGCGGCGGCGGCCTCCTCCGGCGGCGTGGAAATGTATCACATGGTCGGCATCACGCCCGAAGCGCCCAGCGTGGAAGCGGCTTTCGGCGGGGCGGCACGCGGCGAGCGCTTCGTCTATGATGCCTCCGCCCGCAAACGCATCTACGAGTCACTGAACAGCGTGGGCACCAGCGATGATGTCGATTACGTCATGCTCGGCTGCCCGCATTATTCGATCGAGCAGATCGCCCAGGCGGCGGCGCTGATCGAGGGCCGCAAGGTACATACGAACAGCGCGCTGTGGGTTTTCACCAGCCGCGCGGTCAAGGCGACGGCGGACGCCAACGGCTATACGAAAATCCTGCGCGACGCGGGCGCTTACCTCATGACCGACACCTGCTCGGCGATCAGCCAGGCGGTGCCGGAAGGCACGAAGGTGGCGGCGCTCGATAGCGCCAAGCAGGTGCATTATCTGCCGGCGATGATGAAGATCGAAGGCTGGTACGGCACCACCGCCGAATGCATCGACGCCGCCTGCACCGGCAAATGGAGAGGAAAACTGTCATGAGCGAGGTGATGGACAAACCGCGCGCCGTCATCCGGGGCCGCAAGGTCGTCGGCGGGGTCGCCGAGGGTGAGGCGCTGGTCACGCGCGAGACGATCTCCGGCTGGGGCGGTGTTCATGCCATGACCGGCACGATCATCGAGAGCCGGCATGAGTTGAAGGACCAGAGCTTCGCCGGCAAGATATTGGTGTTCCCCGGTGCGAAGGGCTCGTCCGGCTGGTCGGCGACGTTCCACCTGACCCGTCTGGCCGGGACCGCACCGAAGGCGATGATCTTCAACATCATGACGACCAAGGCGGCGCTCGGCGCGGTGGTGATGCGCATCCCGACGATCACCGATTGCGATCAGGACCCTCTGGACGTGATCCGCACCGGCGACTGGGTGCGGGTCGATGGCGATGAGGGGACGATCACCGTCTGGTCCGCGAAACCGGACTGAGAAACCGCCCAACCCAAGCAGGTGGAGCGCGTGGAGGCCGCACAGGTTTTCGCGCGCTTGCGCACCCGTTCTCCAGCGACTCGGGCTCGCATTCGCCGGCGAGCCGTGTGACGGTCGTGTCCGTCAGCTAGGGACCTCCGCGCTGCGGCATTGCTGCCCCGCGGATCATGGCTATAGTGGCGCTCTTTGGGCGATGCGGACCATCATATGGACGACGAGGCGGGCGGATCGCCGCGATGCGGATCCCGGCGGGCTTGCGCGGCCGGCTGGGGATGGGAGCGGCGGGCATGAGCGGTTCGCGCCGGCCTGTCGCGCTGCGTCCGGGGGCGCTGCGGGCGTTGTTGCGCCAGCCCGATCTGCCGCCGGACCTGGTCGCCAAGATCAGCGAGCGGGCAGGCGATCTGGCACGCGCGGAGCAAGAGCGCGCCGCTGAGACAGCGCGGGCGGTCGCCTGGGAAGCGGTGCTGCGGCGTTTGCCTGTTGTGCTGTTGAGCTTGCTGGCGCTCGCAGTCGCGGTCGGCGTCGCTTATCTGCTGTCGCCTGTCCCGCCCGAAGCGGTGCCCGAACCGTCGACCATCGCGGGTGAGCCGGAGGATGGACAGCCCGTTGCACCCGCTCCCGCGCCGCTACCGGCGTCTGTGCAAGGCGAGCAGCCCGCGGCTACTGCTGAGCCGGCGAGCCCGCCCTCCGCCCGCCCGGCAGAAGGGGCGACCTCTCCCCTTCCGGTTACGGCTGTCCGGGCTAAAGCGGCACCCGCACGTCCCAGTGCGACGCATCCCGCTGGCACCGATGGGGCGCGCGAGATCAACGTGTCGCCGAGTCGGCCAGTTCCATCGGAGGGGGAGGGCGCGCAACCGAGTCGATCAGCGCCGGCGTCATCGCCGCCGACCGTTTCCGCGCAACCGGGCAGTAGCCAACCCGCCGGACGGAGCGAAACTGCGCCTGCTACGCCCGTGAATGTGCCGACGACTGTTCCGCTGGTCGTGGTGCCGCCGCAGCCGTGACGGGTCATGGCGGGGGATGCGAGCGAATAGCAGATCAGCCACACGTGCTCGGCCCATATGTGCTCGGCAATGTCGGCCCGGACGGCGAGCGCGGCCACGCCGGCCGCGCTCTCATACTATTTCGCGGCGACCTGATGGATATAGGCGGCGAGCTCGGTGATTTCCTCCTCGCTGAGCTGGCCGCCGAAGGCTGGCATCGGACCCTGGCCGTTGGTCACGCGGTCGACGATGAACGCCTCGGTCAGATGGGGATTGCCGTCAAGAGCGGGGCCGACATGGCCGGAGGCGTCCGCATCCTTGAGGGCGTGGCAGGTGCCACACGACCAGTTGTTGAACAATTCCCGCCCCTTGGCGATTGCGTCCGCGCTTGCGCCTTCGGGGCCGGCCGGAGCCGCCGCCTGCGCTTCCGGACCCGCCGGTGCGACATCGCCGGTCGCCGCGCCTGCCATATGCGGCGCCATCGCTGCCAGCGCGAGAGCCGCGCTTGCGCCCGTGAACCCCAGTTTCACCCACTTCGTTCTTCCAGTTGCCGGCACCACGGCTTCTCCTTTTCAACGTCCTTCGGGCTGCGTTAGGATCGCGCCATCCCGGCGTCTATGCGCTGCCAGATTGCCAGTGCGTGAACCGATGACCCGCGTCGACCGGCCGTCCCGAATGGGCGGCAACCCGGTCTCACCGCCACAAGCGGCGACACAGCCTTTTAACGGACAAAGTCAATGGCGAGTGCAGTGGGCTGTTGTCAAGTTGACAAAATCTAGTCTAATCTTCCAGTGCCGAACAGCAGCGTCGCGACGGGCCGACAGAGCAAACAGGCTGATTGACTGGGATTAGGGGACTGGAAGTGCATAATCTGTCGGAACCGCATTCGGCTCGCCGCCGGGCTTTTGGTGGTGCGTTCAAGCTGGGCGTCGCGAGTCTGGGGCTGATGGTCGCGGCTTGCGCGCAGCAGCCGGCACCGCGCACGGCGGCGTCCGCTGCGCCCGCCTCCCCCAACTGGGAGGGCTATCTCGGCGATAATTCGGCGCAATATTCGCCGCTGGATCAGGTCAATCAGTCGAACGTCACCCAGCTTCAGGTCGCGTGGACCTTTCAGGCCGGGGGGACGCAGCCGCCGCGCTTCAACCCCGTCGTCGTCAACGGTGTCATGTATGTGGTGGCGCAGGACAATGTAATCGTCGCGCTGGATGCCGCGACGGGCAAGGAGTTGTGGCGCCACGCCAACGAAGGACGGATCGGCGCGCGCGGCATGAACTACTGGCAAAGCGCGGACGGGCACGATCGCCGGCTGCTCTATCTCAATGATGGCATGCTCCGCGCCATCTCGGCGGAAACCGGCGAGGCGATTACGTCGTTCGGGCAGGACGGCAAGGTCGACCTGCGCGCGGGCCTGGATGTGGCCGACGTCAGTAAGGTGCGGCCGCTTCAAACCGACAATCCGGGGCGGATCTTCGAGAATCTCATCATCATGTCGCTGCCCGCCGGCGCTTATGATTATGCCTCCGCGCCCGCCGATATCCACGCTTATGACGTACGCACCGGCAAGCTGGTGTGGAAGTTCCATACCGTGCCGCAGAAGGGCGAATTCGGCTACGATACATGGCCGGCCAAGGATCATGAGAAGTTCGGCGGCGTCCATAACTGGTCGGAAGCGACCATCGACAAGGAAGCCGGCGTCATCTTCATCCCAACCGGCACGGCGCGCTACGATTTCTACGGTGGCAACCGGGAGGGCGACAATCTGTTCGCCAACAGCATCCTCGCGCTGGACGCGCGCACCGGCAAGCGGCTGTGGCATTACCAGACCGTCCATCACGACCTTTGGGACTATGACCTGCCCACGGCACCCAAGCTGCTGACGATCAGGCATGAGGGCAAGGACGTGCCGATCATCGTCCAGCCAAGCAAGCAGGGCTATCTGTTCGTGCTCGACAGGCGCAACGGCAAGCCGATCTGGCCGATCGAGGAGAAGCCGGTGCCGGCGTCCGACGTACCGGGCGAAAAAGCCTCGCCGACGCAGCCGGTGCCGACCTGGCCGCTGCCCTTCGCGCGGCAGAGCTTCACCGAGGCGGACATCAACCCCTACATCCCCGAGAAGGATCAGGAGAAGGTCCGCCAGCAACTGCGCACCATGCGCAATGACGGTATCTTCACGCCGCCGAGCGTGCGCGGCTCCATCTCCATGCCGGGCCATAATGGCGGCTCCAACTGGGGGATGGCGGCGGCCGACCCGCAGGCCAAGCGCGTGTTCGTGATCGCTCGCAACCTGCCGGTCATCATCAAGCTCAACGAGGACAAGCGCCCGCAGGCGATCGCCAACATGCCCAATGGCGGCGGGGACGTGATCCCCTACCAGTCGCCGGTGGATTTCATGATCCAGAGCAACGGCTTTTCGGCGATCAGCCCGCCCTGGTCGACGATCACCGCCTATGACATGACCGATGGCAAGATCATCTGGCAGCTCCCCAATGGCGAAGTGAAGCCGCTGGCGGACAAGGGGATCGCCGGCACGGGCAGTCATATCGGGCGCGGTGCGCCGGTGGCGACGGCGGGCGGGCTGCTGTTCAACGCCACCTCGACCGACCGCAAGTTCCGCGCGCGGGATTCGGCGACCGGCAAGATCCTCTGGGAATATGATCTGCCTGCCGCATCCGAAGGCGTGCCGGCCATCTATGAGGTGGGTGGCCGCCAGTTCATCGCCATTCCGGTCGGCGGCCTGGGTCTTTGGGCGCCCAAACTCGACCTGCCGGAGCCGGGCCCCAATCAATATATCGCCTTTGCGCTGCCTGCCGGCGCGACCGTGGAGGGAGCCCACTGAACCGCCACAGGCTGACGGACACGGCAAGAAGGGATAAGATCGCTTCGACCGGAACCGTCACGAAAGTTGAAGTGCAGATTCGTAATCGTATCATGTCATCGCGCGCACGAGGTGCCGCACAGAAGGAGGGGAATTCATGACCGCCCGCAGTTTCAAACATCGCGCGACACGGGCGCTGGCCCTGGCGGCCGCCACGTCGCTTGCCGGCCTGGGCCTGGCCGGCGCACCGGCTTTCGCGCAGGCGCAGGCGCCCGCTCCGGCCGCTGCTCAGCCCGATCTCACGCATCTCCCGCCGCTGCCCAACTATCAGCCGAAGAAAACGGCCTGGGGCGACCCGGACCTGCGCGGCGGCTGGCCGATCGATTCGCTCGGCGGCCTGCCGATGCAGCGCACCGTGGAGCAGGGCAACCGCGTCTTCCTGACGCCGGAGGAATATGAGAAGCGCGAAGCCGCCATGGAGCGCTCGCGCGAGGCGGCTGACAAGGAGACCAAGTCCAACAAGCTCGGCATGGGCAACTGGGTGGAGATGACCGGCGCCGGCCGCCGGACCTCGCTGCTCATTGATCCGCAGAACGGCCGCCTACCGGAGTTGACTGCTGCGGGTAAGGCCGCCAATGCCGCTGGCCGTTCGAGCTGGGTGCGGGGCCAGACCTTCGATTGGGTGACGGATTTCGATAGCTGGGATCGCTGCATTTCGCGTGGCTTCCCGGCCTCGATGATGCCGTTCCGCTACAATAACGGCATCCGCATCTTCCAGGCACCGGGCGTGGTCGTCGTCGCGCTCGAAATGCTCGGCACACGTGTCATCTATACCGATGGCCGTCCGGCTCCCGCTAGCAATGTTACGGCGTGGATGGGCGAGAGTCGCGGCCACTGGGAAGGTAATACGCTGGTGGTCGACACGACCAACCTCAAAAGCGACATGGCACCGATCAACATGGCGACGATCGGCGGCCTGCCGAACAACACCCTGCCGACGGGCAAGGACGCCAAGGTGCACGAGCGCTTCACGCTCGCGGATGCCGACACGCTGGTCTATGAAATGACCTATACCGACCCGCAATATTGGACGGCGCCGTGGACCATCCGCATGGATATCCCGCGGAACGACGGTTACGAATTCTACGAATATGCCTGTCATGAAGGCAATGTGCAGATTCGCAACTACATCAACTCGTCGCGCGCCGAGCGGGCTGCGGAGGCTCAGAAAACCGCCGCAGTCGCGGCCAAGCCGGCCGAGTCCGCAAAGAAGCAGTGACCGTCTGAAGGTGTCCTCCGGTCGCCTTCATCCTGTTCTGGCGGCCGCGCTTCTTGGCGCGGCCGCCTGCACGGCATCCGGACCGGCTGTGGCGCAAGAGTTGGGTGCTGCTTCCAGTCGGCAGACGGACCTTACGGTGCTTCCGCCGGTGCCCAAGACCTACAGGCCGGGCAGAACCGCATGGGGCGAGCCCGATTTTCGTGGTACGTGGCCGCTCGACCATCTCAATTTCACGCCTTTCCAGCGACCGCCCGAGCAGGGTAATCGCGTCTTCCTGACCGATGCGGACTATGCCGCACGGGTGAAGCAGCTCGGTGCCACCGCCGAACGCTACCGGCAGGAGGAGAAGGCCGGCAAGATGGGCATGGGCCATTGGGTTGAGCCCGGCGCACCCAACAGGCGCACATCCTTCCTCGTCGATCCCGTCAACGGCCGGCTTCCGGACAAGACGGAAGAGGGCAAGCGCCGCTCCGCGCTGATGCGCTCCAGTTACCGGCCGGGGCAGACGTTCGATTCCCCCGCCGATTTCGATAGCTGGGATCGTTGCATTACGCGCGGCATGCCGGCCTCGATGTTCCCGTTCAATTATAATAGCGGCATCCGCATCTTCCAGGCGCCGGGGCTGGTCGTCCTCCAGCTTGAAATGGTGCACGAGGTGCGCGTCATCCCCACCGATGGCCGCGCGGCACCGCCCACCCAGATCCGCAACTGGCTGGGCGTGAGCCGGGGGCATTGGGAGGACGCCAATACGCTGGTGGTGGAAACCACCAACCTCAAGACCGGCCCATCCGCCACCAATGTCGGCACCTGGGGCTCTCCGCCGATGAACGACACGCCGGTGAGCGATCAGGCCCGGATCGTCGAGCGCTTCACCATGACCGGTGAAAACTCTATAGTTTATGAAATAAACTATTCCGATCCGATCATATTCACTCTACCCTGGTCGGCGCGCGTCGACTGGCAGCGGGACGAGACTTACGAGATCTTCGAGTATGCGTGCCATGAGGGCAACGTGCAGATCCGTAACTACATCACCTCGTCCCGAGCCCAGCGCGCGGTTGCAGGGGAGGTTAGTGAATGACTGCTCGTTCCGTTCCGTATCGCGCTGGTCTCAAGATCGCCATGTTGGCCACAGGCGCATGGCTCATGGGCGCAATACCGCTTGCCGCGCAGGAGCCGGGCGCGGATCTCACCGTGGTTCCGCCCGTGCCCAAGACCTACAAGCCCAAGGCCACCCCTTGGGGGGAGCCCGATCTGCGCGGCACCTGGCCGATCGACCACCTCAACGGCACGCCGATGCAGCGCGACCCCGCGCAAGGCAACCGCATGTTCCTGACCGACGAGGAATTTGCGGCGCGGACGCAGCGGGTCGATACGTTGGCAGCGCGCTACGACAAGGAGGAATCCGGCGACAAGCTCGGCCAGGGCCACTGGGTGGAGATGGGCAAGCCGAGCCGGCGCACATCGCTGCTCATCAGCCCGGCGGACGGCCGCCTGCCGGCGATGACCGAGGAAGGCAAGCGCCGCTCGGCGCTGATGCGGTCGAGCTGGCGCAAGGGCCAGACCTTCGACTGGACCACGGATTTCGATAGTTGGGACCGCTGCATCACGCGCGGCATCCCCGCCTCCATGCTGCCGATGCAGTATAATAACGGTATCCGTATCTTCCAGACGCCCGGGCAGGTGGTCATCAGCCTGGAGATGGTTCACGAGAGCCGGATCATTCCCACCGACGGCCGCGGCATGGAGCCTACATCGCTCCAGAACTGGCTGGGACGCAGCTACGGCCATTGGGAGGACGGCAATACGCTGGTGGTGACGACCACCAACCTCAAGGTCGGCCCATCCGCGACCAGCATCGTCACCACCGGCTCACCACCGGAGAACGACACGCCGATCAGCGATCAGGCCCGCGTCGTCGAGCGCTTCACCATGACCGGACCGGACACCATCGTCTATGAGATGACCTATACCGATCCGGTCGTGTTCACCGCGCCCTGGACGGTGCGGCTCGATTGGCAGCGCAACGATGGCTACGAGTTCTTCGAATATGCCTGCCATGAAGGCAATGTTCAGATCCGAAACTACATCACGTCATCCCGAGCACTTCGGGGTCAGAAGGAAGAGGGGACTCCATGAAAGGTCATAAGGTGACGCTCCGTCTCGCCGCGGCAACGGCGATGCTGGCTGCTGCGTCGGCGGCGCATGCGGATTTGAACAAGCCGGTGAAGACCAACGCTGGCCTGGTTTCCGGCACGCCTGGCAAGGTGGAAGGTGTCACCGCCTTCAAGGGGATTCCGTTCGCGGCAGCGCCGGTAGGCGAGCGCCGCTGGAAGGCGCCGGCGGCGGTGACGCCGTGGAAGGGTGTCCGCACCGCCGACAAATATGGCAAGGTGTGCATCCAGCCGCCGGGCAACGGCCGCGTCAATCCGGCGACCGATATGCCGGATTCGCCGGGCATGTCCGAGGATTGCCTGTCGCTCAACCTGTGGACCCCGGCCAAGGCGGCCGGTGAGAAGCGCCCGGTCATGGTGTGGATCTATGGCGGCGCCTATGGCGAGGGCGGCGGCAACGCGCCGTTTAGCGAAGGCGATCAGCTCGCCAAGAAGGGCGTGGTGCTGGTCACGTTCAACTATCGCGTCGGCTCGCTGGGCTTCATGGCACACCCGGAGCTGAGCAAGGAATCGGGCAAGAACGCCTCGGGCAACTATGCGCTGATGGATACCATCGCCGCGCTCAAGTGGATCAAGGCCAATATCGCGGCGTTCGGCGGCGACCCCGATAATGTGACCGTATTCGGCGAATCCGCCGGCGCCTGCATGGCGGCCGCGCTGGTCGGTTCGCCCGAGGCCAAGGGATTGATCCGCCGCGCCATCTCCGAGAGCGGGGCGTGGATGGGGCTCGGCATCACCAACATGATGACGCGCGAAGCGGCCGAGAAGCAGGCCGTGGCCGCCGCCGACAAGATCGGGGCCAAGACGCTGGCGGAGTTGCGCGCGCTGCCGGCGCAGGACGCCTATGACAAGCTGCCGCGCACCGGCATGATCGTGGACGGCTGGGTGATCCCCGAGGACCTCACGATCACCTTCGCCAAGGGGCGGCAGAACGCGGTCGACATTCTGGTCGGCTCCAATGCGGAGGAAGGATCGTTCGCTGCCGGCATGGGTCCGCCGATGACCGCCGCCTCGTGGCGTGAAGGTGCCGAAAAGCGCTGGGGCAGCCTGGCGGAAGCCGGCATGGCCGCCTATCCGGCGACCGACGAGGACGCCAAGCAGGTCGCCTCCGCTCCCTTCTCGGATGCGATGGGCTGGCACATGCGCCTCTATGCCGACGAGCAGGTGAAGATCGGCAAGAACGCATGGCACTATTTTTTCAAGCACCGGCCGCCCTACGATCCGGGCAAGCCCGATCTTGGCGCCGGCCATACCGCCGAGATCCCCTATGTATTCGATAATCTGGCAGCGCCGCGCACCTTCCCCGGCCAAAGCTCCGTCGCGCTGATGGCGGGCAATCCGACAGAGGAAGCCTTCGCCGACCAGATCTCGTCCTATTGGGTGAACTTCGCGCGCACTGGCAATCCCAACGGCCCCGGCCTGCCCGAGTGGCCGATGGTCAAGAATCTCGCGCCGACCGAGGCCATGGTGCTGGACGCGGGTGCGTCCGGGCGCGGGCCGTGGCTGAGCCAGGCCAAGATCGACTTCTATCAGAAGATGTTCGAGCGGGACGTGACCGTCCGTTGATAACCATTTGCGGGCGCGCCTCCGCCGATGACGGGAGGGCGCCCGCAGCGATGGTTGCCGCGTAAAATGAGTTTCCTTGAGTATTGGGTCCGTGGGGGCAGGCAGCAATCAGGCTCTTACTTGTCGGCCATCTTCCTCCACTCATGTCGAGCGCGGTCGAGATATGCTGGCCTAGTATAGGCGTGTCTTGCCTTATGCTCGACATGAGCGGGATCGGCGCTTCAGCCCGATTAGGATAAAGCCCATGTGGCGCCAGTCATATTGAAGAGCCGTTTATCCGAATATCCAACCCCGGCGCTGCCGAAGGGAGGCGGGCCTTCCCTTAAAGCCGAGCGCGACAGAGGTGGCAAAGGGGCGATCGGTCCAAACCGATCGCCCCTTTTCCCAAGCGCGGAGACTCAACCTCCCGAGGGAGGCGCAACGCCGTGTCGCCTATTCGTATATTCCCAACGTGAAGCCGATGGTGCGGCCGAAGAAGATCACCAGCACCCAGAAGAACAGCGACAGCGCGCCGGCGATCTTGGCGCCGGTCGGCATGATCGCCGCGGTATCCCACTCCCTCACGGTGCGCCATGTGATGAGGTGGAACACCGCCATGTTGAGCCCGGCGAGGATGAGCATGGCCATCTTGGCGAGGAAATAGGGGTTGGCCATATAGTTCGTCGCCTTGCTGGCGAACAGCAGCAGGCCGGTGATTGCTGCCAGCACGAAACTGAGCCAGGTCCATGTCAGCGTGTCGCGCGACATGACCGTGACCGGATAGTCGCGCGCGGTGAGGCCGAGCAGGCGCAGGTCCATGACCGCGACCGTGCCGACGACGGTCACGATAGCGATGACGTGCACACTCTCGATGGTGGGGAAGGCCCACGCCGATTCGGCGATATAGATCCCCAGGGAGGAAGCCTGGATGGCCTCCCACAATTGTCCAAGATTCATGATCTTCCCCTCAAACCGGTGCGTAGGCGATCCAGCGCCCGGCAAACATGATGACGCACCACAGCAGGATCAGCCCCACCGCGCCAAGGCGCGCACCCGCGCCGAACCTGAGCGCCGTGCCCGGCTCGACCGTGTAGCGGGAGAGCGCTGCCTGATACCAGAGGCTGAGCAGGATCAGCACGACGATAAGCCCCATCTTGATCCAGAAGATCGGGTTGATGAGTTCGCGGATCGGCTCGCCGATAATCATGCCGATACCGGTGATGACGAGCACCAGCAGCGCCCACCACGTCCATGGCCGGAAGCGCTTGACTGTCTGGGCGAAGGTGCGGCTGTTCCCGGTCAGGCCGAGGATGCGCAGGTTAATCATCAGCACCGAGCCGAACGCGGCTGTCAGCGCGAGAATATGCAGCGTCTGGATGATTGGAATCGCCCAGAAGTGGCTCGCTATGAGCAGGCTGAGCGGATGCTCGGAGATGGAGAGGGCTGTCTCGACCAGTGGCGTCGTGCGCAGCCACTCGGTAAAGGCAAACAAAAGGTCGGAAAATGACATTAGAGCGTGGGTCCCTTGCATGGAGCAAGGCGCGCCCCGGTGCGCGCCCCTCCGTTTTCTCGTTTCTGCAATGGCGGATAAGCGAAGCCGGGCCGGTCATGCCGGCGCGCGCGCATTGCGCCGCCGCAGCGAGGCAGCCAGCCGGGCGACGGATATGCGGCGGCAGACCGAGCGATCGGGCTGCGTATCGCCGCCGTTTCCTGGTTTGCACCGTAATCCATCATCTGCTGAACGATCGCCACAAGCATCAAGGCTTCCCCCCAACGCGGGGGTAGCCGAAGGCGAATGATGTTGTCAAAAACAACTAACGCTTGATTCCGGACATTGTCAAATTTAACGGTTGCAGTAACGGTTGCATTTCGCGCGCTGTCGAAGGGCCCTGGTCTCCTCCGGCGCGGAAGCCGGCCGTTTGGCTTTGGGAGGGTGTTTATGCGTTTTGCCGGCTGCCTTGGACTGGCTGCGATGCTCGCATCCGTGGCGACGGCCGGTGCCGACGCCCGTACGAGCGTGCCCGATGGCGACTGGTGGACGCTCAACCGCGATCTCGCGGCGACTCGCTATTCGCCGCTCGACCAGATCAATCGCTCGAACGTGTCGCAATTGGCCCTGGCCTGGTCTTATCCGCTCAAGACGTTCAACACGGCCGCGCCGTTGGTGGTGGGCGGCACGCTGTATGTGCCGGCCGGCTCGCGCTTCGTCGCGCTCGATGCCGACAGCGGCAAGGAACTGTGGGTGCATGAGGAGCCGCCGGTTGCCGGCGCGCGCGGTCCGACCGGTTTCTCGACTCGCGGCGCAGGCTATTGGCCGGGCGACGCGAGAACGCCGGCGCGAATCCTCGTCATGCTCGGCAACCGCATGGTGGCGCTGGACGCGGCGACTGGCGCCATCGTCAAGAGTTTCGGCAAGAATGGCTATGCCGATGTGGGCGTGGCCTATGGCGGCACACCGACGATATCGGGCAACGTGGCGGTGATCGGCGCGGCGACGCTGGAAAATCCGGTCGGCGATCCGGGCAATCCGCGCGCCTTTGACGTGCGCACGGGCAAGAAGCTCTGGGAGTTCCAGACGGTCCCGCAGGCCGGCCAGAAGTATAACGACACGTGGGGTGACGGCTGGAAGGGCCGCTCGGGCACCAACATGTGGGCCTTCTCGGCACCGATCGACGAAGCGAATGGGCTCGTATTCCTGCCGATCAGCTCGCCTTCACCCAATTATTGGGGCGGCAGCCGTCCGGGCACCAACCTGTTCGGCAACTCGATCGTCGCGGTCGATCTCAAGACTGGCAAGTATCGCTGGCATTTCCAGACCGTCCACCACGATCTGTGGGATTCGGACATGCCGACCGCCGGCACGCTGGTCGACGTGACCATCGACGGCAAGACGCATCCCGCGATCTTCCATGTCGGCAAAACCAGCTACGTGTTCGAACTGGACCGAAAGACCGGCAAGCCGCTGTTCGAGGTGGAAGAGCGGCCGGTGCCCAGGGGTGACGTGCCGGGCGAATATTACCATCCGACCCAGCCTTTCCCGGTCAAGACTCCGCCGCTGAGCCGCGTCGCCATGACCAAGGCCGATATGGTGACGGCTGAGGATACCACGCCCGAGCATGCCGCGGCCTGTCAGGCGATGTGGGACAAGGCCGGCGGTTTCTACAATATGGGGCCGTTCACGCCCTTCCTGTTCCATAAAGATGGCGATCCGCCGCGCTCCACCATCCAGTTCCCCGGCGGCATCGGCGGGGTGAACTGGGGTGGTCCGGCGGCCGATCCCAAGACGGGCATGGTTTATGTGAACGCCCACGACACATCGCTGGTCGGCTGGACGGAGAAAGTGCCTGCGGGTAGCAAATCCTACAGCTTCGATGCGACGGTGCCGGGCGATTATGATCGTGCCAGCGTGGATGGAAAGGGGCCGTTCTTCTCCTTCTCCGCGCCGATCAGCGGACAATATGACGAGAACGGCCGGGGCGTCGGCCCCAGTGCGCCCTGCTATAGGGGGCCATGGGCGCGGCTGACGGCTGTCGACGCCAATAGCGGCGAGGTCAAATGGGCCGTGCCGCTGGGCCTGGTCGAGGGTCTGCCCGAGGGCAAGCAACTCCAGGGCGATACCGGCAGCGCCGGGCCGAGCGTGACTGCCGGCGGGCTGGTGTTCGTCGGCGCCACCAACGACAAGCGTTTCCGTGCATTTGATGCCACAACGGGGCAACAATTGTGGGAAACAACAATCAGTAATAGTGCTAATGCCAACCCGATCAGCTATCGGGGACGCAGTGGGAAGCAGTATGTTGCAATCAACGCGGGCGGCACCCTTGTCGCTTATGCGCTGCCATGATTTCCGGTCTGAACGAGAGGATTTTTCGGGGATGAACATGACTTTCAAACTGATGGCGACAGCCGCGCTGCTCGCGATGGGGGCCACGCCGGCGCTGGCGCAGAAAGCGTCCAAGACACAGAAGCCGGCGGCGGGGCAGCAGACGCTCTCGCGGATCGACGGCAAGCCCAACCTCAACGGCATCTGGCAGACGATGAGCGGCGCCAACTGGAACGTGGAGCCGCACAGCGCGGCGCCGGCTCCCGCCGCGCAGGAGAAGCTCGGTGCCATCGGCGCGATCCCGGCCAGCCCGGGCGTGGTCGAAGGTGGCGGCATCCCCTACAAGCCGGAAGCCGTGAAGCTGCGCGACGAGAACCGCAGCAAGGCGCCGATGTGGGATCCGGAAGCGGCCTGCTATCTGCCGGGCATTCCGCGCGCGACCTATATGGATCATCCGTTCCAGATCGTGCAGGGCGACAAGGATGACCTGCTGTTCGTTTACGAATATGCCTCGGCTAACCGCATCGTCCACATGAAGCCGGTGGAAATCCCGCCGATCGACACCTGGATGGGCACCTCCTTCGGCGAGTGGGAAGGCGATACGCTCAAGGTCGTCACGCTCGGTCTGAGCCCGGGTGACATCAAGGCGCCGGGCGGCGAGTTGTATGCGGGCGTGACCTGGATCGACCGGTCCGGCAACTACATCACCTCGCACGCGACCGTGACCGAGCGGTTCACGCCCGAGGGCCCCAATCTGATCCGCTACGAAGTGACGATCGAGGATCCTGATACGTTCACCAAGCCGTGGAAGATGAGCATGCCCATCTATCGCCACATGGAAGCGAATGCCGAGTTGCAGGATTTCCGCTGCGTGCCCTTCTCGGAAGAGCTTCTCTACGGCGATCTTCGCCAGGGTCAGGGCGCTGCCAAATAAGAATATTCAGGCGGGAGAAACCTGAAGGAATATAGGAACAGCTAAAAGCTACAAGGAGTGACGAAACCGTGCGTATGAAAATCTGGCATGCCGGCGTGGTCGGTGCCCTGCTGGCGTTTGGCGGAACGGGCGCCGTGCTCGCTCACCACTCGTTCGCGGCAGAATTCGACCAGAACAAGCCCATCCGTCTGGAGGGTGAGGTTCAGAAGTTTGAATGGGTGAATCCGCATAGCTGGATTCACATCAAAGTTGTGAACCCGCAGACCAAGAAGACCGAGGTCTGGCGCGTCGAGGGCGGTGCACCCAGTGCCCTGCTGCGTCGTGGCTGGAACCGTAACTCGCTGCCCGCGGGCACCAAGATCGCCGTGCAGGCCTTCCGCGCCCGTGACGGAGACACCCGTGCGAGCGCTGCCGAGATCAGCTTCCCCGACGGCCGCGAACTGTCGCTCGGCAACCCGACCACCGAGGCAGCCGCTGCCGCCGCGGCGCGCGCCAAGCGCAACTAAGATCGGTCGGGACGGGGCCCAAACTAGGGGGCCTCGTTTGAACCGAGGCAAGGATAATGCCGGGATCCCAATGCGGGGTTCCGGCATCGTCGTATCGGAGTGCGGCGTGCGCCCCGATGGGGATTTGGGTGCGATTGGGCTTTTCGAGGCGAATGAGATGCCTTGACGCTCATCAGGGAGAAGTGCGGCACGGATCGAGGGGAGCGATCGCCGGGCAGCATCAAGGTGGGGATAGTGGATCTGGGTGACGCCGGCATGAGGCGTAGCTGGGGGGTCATCCGCATGATGTAGAATCCGTGCTCCTGCTTTCGCAGGAGCCAGTATGGTTCAATCTGGATTGGCTACACTCAAGTTGACGGCGATAATGGGTGCGGACGCCATAAGCCGGGAGAGCTGACAGAGCAGGCAACGACGAGACGGCGCTGTCTCGGATGGGCGCCTTTTGGATAATAGCGGCGCGCGGATTGCATGAGCCGCGCGTCAGCCCCCGTGACCCCTCTGGATGGGCGTGACTTTCCCCGTCGCTTCCCAGGGCCGAAATGCCGGCTTCCGGTTGCGGGACCGGTCTTTCGTGTCGCTGCCGTGCGATCTCCTCTATTGACCCCCGCTTCCGTTTGCCCCAGCGGAGACGCGGCGCGGCCCGACCTGCGCGAAATAGTTGGTTACGCCATCGGGATCGTTGAGCCAGACCGTTATCAGATCGAAGCCACGCAGCTTGTTGAGCGGCGTCTCCACCGCGACGTTGCGGGCCTTGCCCTTAGCGTCGATCATCGGTGCATCGCGCACCACATATTGGATGCCGGCGCTGCCGGTGTCGGCGGGAAGACCCTGCCCGACATGGTAGAGGTAGAGCGTCGTTTCCTTATGGCGATAGGGGTATTTGGTGACACCGAGCAGCTTGTCCTCCACCGGTGGGAGCTCGTCCAGCCCGACGAACTCACGGTAGAAGGCGCGGCTTTTCTCCAGATCCGAGACGTTGATGCCGACGCCGACGCCGTCGTTGCTGTTATCCTTGGCGCCGGGCCGGATGACGAGCTGGATCTGGAAGCCGGAGGGATCGGCGACGAGCGCCGCCCTGGTGCCGTCGCCCTGATCGGTGAATTGGGGCGCCGGGAAGCCGGCATCGGCGAAGCGCTTGGCGACGAGAGCGGCATCCGGATAGGAGAGCACGAAGAAGCGGATACCGGTGGCACCTTTGTAACCGCCGTCCAGATGATATTTGCGGTTGCCCTGCTGCCCCGCCGAGAGCTTGATCTGCCCGCTGCCCACGCCGGTCAGCAGCATCTGCTGCGAAGAGGTGAGCTGGATGGGGTTGAGCGAGCGCAGCGCCAATGCCTGCGTGTAGAATTTGACCATCGCCTCCGTCTGCTCGCGTGGGAAGCGGCGGAAGACGTTCATCGAATCCTGCGCGAACAGGCTGCGGGTCGGGCTCATGAGTTGCTCGTGCGTCAGCGCGCCTGGCTTGTAGGCGAGGTCGCTGCCGCTATCCATCAGCGCGCCTTCCGGAGTGGTAACGGTCTGCGGCTGCGCGCAGGCCGCCGTGGCGAGCAGGCTGCCGGCCATGGCGAACAGAAACTTCTTCATGAGCATCTCTCCCGATCCCGTCCGGCCCGCTTACTTGGGCAGCGCGAAGCTGATCAACATCTCGTTATTGGCCGGCTTGCCATCCGGCCCGCGCTGCGGCGGTCCGAAGCTGTTACCCGCCGCGACGACTGCGACATATTGCCGCCCATCCTTGCCGCGATACGTGACCGGCACGGACATGGCACTATAGTCCAGCTTGGCGCTCCACACTTCCTTGCCGGTCTTGGCGTCGAAGGCGCGGAAGCGGCTATCGTCGGTCGCGCCGATGAATACCAGACCGCCAGCGGTCACGATCGGCCCGCCGAAGGTATTGTTCCGTCCGGTGTTCTGCTTGCCTTCCGGCAGGGCCTCCGAGAGACCTAGGCGCGTGGCCCAGGCGATCTCGCCCGTATTACCGTCCACGGCGATCAGGCGGCCCCACGGCGGGCGGATGCAGGGCATGCTGACGGTGCGGCCGTTCTCGTCCTTGTAGCTCGCCTGGAAGGTCGAATAGGCGCCCGGCCCGCTGAGGCTGGCGCGGTCGTAAAGCTGGGTTGAGCCGGCGGTGCCGCGGCCATAGTCCGCACCGTCCTTACGCTTCTCGACAAAGCCGATGCTGCCGCCCTCGCTCACGTTGATGAAGATGTAGCCGGTCTTGGGATCGGCCGCCGAGCCGCCCCAGTTGGAGCCGCCATTGTTGGGCAGGTTGATCGAGGCTTTCACCGGCCCGCCTTCCTCATGCAGGAAGAAGGGGGTGAAGGCGCCGGCGTTGAAGAAACTGCCGCCATAGCTCTTGAGCAACGCCTGACAGGCGGCGGCGTGCGCCTCGTTGGTGTCGGCCGCCGTCACCACGTCGTCCGGCGTCCAGCTATGGCGCACGAGGTCGGCCGGCTTCATCGGAATGGGCTGGGTCGGCGAATACCATTCGCCCGGCACATCGGCCTTGGCGACGGGCTTCTCGTCCACACCGAACACGGGTTGGCCGGTGTGGCGGTCGAGAATGTACATGAAGCCGGGTTTGCCAGTCTCCGCCAGCGCCTGGACGGTCTTGCCCCCGACCTTGACGTCGACCAGCACCGGCGGCGCGGGCAGATCCGAATCCCACAGGTCATGGTGGATGGTCTGGAAGTGCCATTTATATTTGCCGGTCAGCGCATCGACCGCGACCACCGAGTTGCCGAACAGATTGGCGCCCGGCCGGTCGCCGCCATAATAGTTGGCGGAGGGGCCGCCGACCGGCATGTAGAGCGTGTCGGTCTTGTCATCGACCGTCATATACCAGATCCACACATTGGTGCCGGAGCGGTTCTTCCAGCCATCGTCCAGCCATGTCTCATGGCCGACTTCGCCGGGGCGGGGAACGGTGTGGAACTCCCAAATCTTCTTGCCCGTGCGCGCATCGAAGGCGCGGGTGTCACCGGGAGGGCCGGATTGCATCTCGGCGGTGTTGGCGCCGACAACGAGGACATTCTTGTAAACTGTCGGCGGCGAGCCATAGGGCACGTCCAGCGCGATGCGGCCGTTTTCGCCGAAAGCGGTGTCGAGCTTGCCGGTGCGCGCGTCGACCGCGACGATCGCGTCGCTGATCGAATAGAAGATGCGTGGGCCGTGATCCTTGTCGCCCGGCCAGTAGGAGACCGTGCGGCGCGCGAGACCCTTCTCGATCGGGTGGCGCCAGATCTCCTTGCCGCTGTCCGCCTCCAGCGCGATGACGGCGTTGCCGATCGGCAAATAAAGGACATTGTCAATGACGATCGGGGTCGCGGACGTCACCAGACTGCCGCCGCCCTCGGGCCGCACGCGGAACGACCAGGCCTTGGTCAGCCTGGAGACATTCTTCCTGTTGATCTGGGTGAGCGGCGAGTAGCGCGTGCCAGCGAGATCGCGGGCGTAGCGCGGCCAATCGCCGGGGGCGGGCGTCGCTTCGGATTGGGCATGAGCCATCGGCACCATGAACACGGCGCTCAGCGCCAGCGCAGCCGGAATTCGCACGAACAAACCTCCCCCTCTCTTATGATCGCCGCCGCGAGTGACCGGGGTTTCTGCCGCCGGTTTGCGCGTATCGGAATCGACCCATCATTCTCTATCAATACCGCAATGGTATATTTTATAAACAGTTGCAAGAACCAACATTAATATATCGTTGGATCAGGTGGATAGAGGGCGAGGATAATCGCTTTTCCGCGCAAAATCGCAACAAGAGAATGTTGATAAAAACAACTCTGAAAGGTGCCAGGCTGGCTATGTTGAGAGGGTAGGCCGTGTGGTTGCTTCATGGTGCCGGCTCGATGGGGATCAACGGCGTCACCCAATCGAGCGCGGTATCGGTGAAGACGTGGCGTTCCGGTACGACCCAACTCGTATCGTCGAGAGTGCCGGGCTTGAGAGCCATGCGACCACCATGCTCACGCCGCCGGTGGGCAATGCGCGTGCCGCATCGGGCGCAGAACAGGCAGTCGGTGAAGTGGCCGGCGTCTGTCTGCCGGGGCCATATGGCCGGCGCGCCCGCGATGAAGTGAAGTGTTTCCACCGCGACGCTCGCCGACATGCCGAAGGCGCCGCCGCTCTGTTTGCGGCACTGATTGCAGTGGCAGGCCCAGATGGCGAGCGGTGGGCGGGACAGTTGGTAACGCAGCGCGCCGCATTGGCAGCCGCCATATTGCGGGAAAGACGGTGCGGTCTTGTGCGGCACGGTGGATTCCTCATCATGAAGGGCGTGAATTCCAGCCTCGTCTTGCGATAACGCAACGTCAAGTCCAGCCGATCCGCTGCATCGGCGGTTGCAAGCGGAAAGCCAAAACGATTCGTGGCGGCCATGGCGGTGCCGCTGGCAGAAAGGACTTGACGAAGCGCTCCGTTCTTAGCAGGGGGTTATTGCTAGTCGTTCTCATTAGCATAAATACCTGCGTGTGTTGCTTGCGCGCGGTCTGCCGACCGCCGTGGTCCCCGGCGCAAGGCTGGCAGTTCGGCGCCGAGGAGGAGATGCGCGATGTATGATTTTATCGACCGCCCGGTCACGTCGCTCAACCGGGGCGGCCGTATGCTGGTGTGGGCGATGCGGCACTGGGTGCGGGCAGTCCAGATTGGACGTTGCCCGTGTGGCGATATCCGCCCCGCGTTTGATGGCAAGGCGCTGGGCGCTGCCTTCCCGCATTTCCATGTGATGATGGCGGTGCTCAATCGCCATGCGGTGGAGAAGATGCGCTTCGGTCCCGTCGATTGTGAGCGTGTAAGCGAGCATGAGGCGCTCGTCCTGTCTATGCTCCGCGCAGCATGTGGGCCGGATCTGGCGCAGGCCGAGCGCACCGCATCGCTGATCGTTGCCCGCGCGCAGGTCACACATTTGCTTGTGCCGATGGCGGCGTTGGCGCATGCGCTCGCGGGCGCCAGCCGGCTCCCCGCCGGTCCGATTTTCGACCCCGATTGTGCGAGGTTTTCCAATGAATGATTTGTCCCGCCAAGGCTTCGACTTCGCGCCGACCGGTGCGCTGAGTGTCGAGCGGGTCAACTGGGTGCGTCACTGGAACGAGCACCTGTTCAGCTTCGCGGTGACGCGGCCGGCAAGCTTCCGTTTCCGCTCCGGCGAGTTCGTGATGCTCGGCCTGCCCGCGAATGGACGGCCGCTGCTGCGTGCTTATTCCATCGCCAGCGCCTCCTATGCCGATGAGCTGGAGTTCCTCTCGATCAAGGTACCGGACGGGCCGCTGACCTCTCGTCTGTGCCATATCCAGCCGGGCGACCAGATCTATCTCGGCCGCAAGCCGACCGGTACACTGGTGGCCGATGCGCTGACGCCGGGCAGCCGCCTGTTTCTGCTGTCGACCGGGACCGGGCTGGCGCCGTTCCTCAGCATCGTGCGCGATCCCGATATCTACGATCGCTTCGGACAAATCGTGCTTGCCCATTGCGTGCGTTCCGTGGCTGATCTCGCCTATCGCACCGAACTGGAGAGCCAGCTTGCTGGCGATCCGCTGGTGCAGGATCAGGCGCTGCTCCAGTTCCACTACGTGCCGACGGTCACGCGCGAGCCTTTCCGCACCACAGGGCGCCTCGGCGATTTGATCGAGAGCGGGCGGCTGTTCGACACGTTGGGTGGTCCGGCGCGGCTCGACCCGGCAACCGACCGGGTGATGCTCTGTGGCTCCATGGGGATGATCCGCGACCTCTCCGCGCGACTCGATGCGCTGGGATTCAAGGAAGGGTCCAACGCCAATCCGGGTGCTTATGTGATCGAGCGGGCGTTCGTGGACTGAAGCTGGGCGTGAGCACCGAGCTTCGCGTATCTGGAGGACGCCGGCCGAGAACGCAGTGCCTTGGCGCCGTCAGCGCGAAGCTGGAGAATGTCGCCAATCGTTTAAAGCCGTCAGTGCTCCTGCGGAGGCAAGAGCCCAAAGCCCGGCCGCAGGGCCCTATCGTCCTGGGCTCCAGCCTGCGCAGGGGGACATCGCTTCGGTTGATTTGTGTCCAGCGTCCTCCAGATACGCGAGGCTCGGACCTTCTCCTCGCGATCAGCCTCGCTCGCTGACTCGTCAGTTTCGCGCTTGCGCCGTCGCCACCGGCAGCGAGATAGTGGCTTTCAGCCCGCCACCATCTCGTGGTGCCAAGGTGACGTCCCCGCCATGATCGCGGGCGATGGCGCGGGCGATGGCGAGACCGAGGCCGGCGCCGCCGGTCTCCCGATTACGCGATGGATCCTGCCGGACGAAGGGCGCGAACATACCCTCGATATCCTCCGGCGCCAGTCCAGGACCGCGATCGGCGATGATGATGCGCGCGGCACCATCCACGATCCGCAGGTCCAACTCGGCCTCGCCGCCATATTTGAGCGCATTGTCGAGCAGGTTCTGGATCATCCGCCGTAGCGCGACGCGGTCGCCGGCAACCGGACACACTGCCGGCGGCACCGTTCGCCAGCGCACTGGCCGGCCAACCTGCACCTCATCCTCGATCAGTGCGGAGAGCAGGGCGGAGAGGTCGATGCGTTCGCCCATGCCCTGCCGCAGATTGCCGCGCACGAAATCGAGAGTGGCGCTGATCATCGCCTTCATCTGGTCGATATCGCGCTGGATCGGCTCGCGCAGCCGGTCGTCCGCACCCTCGATGCGGAAGGCGATGCGCGAGAGCGGCGTGCGCAGATCGTGCGCGATGGCGGCGACCATTGCCTGCCGCTCACTCATCTGCTCGGCGATGCGCCCCTGCATGGCGTTGAGCGCGCGGGCCGCGACCCGTAACTCGGCCGGCCCATCCTCGCGGATCATCGGTGCCGAGCTGTCCCGCCCGACCCGGTCGGCGGCATCGGCGAAGGCACGGATCGGCCGCGCCATCCGCCGGGCGAATAGCCAGGCGAGTGGGATGAGCGAGAGCAGCGCCAGGCTGAACGCCACCGCCATGCGGATTTGCCACTGGGCGATGAACGGCCGGTCAGGCACGCGGATCGCACGCCACTGGCCGTCGATCCGCGCGGCGGCGATGGTGCGGTCGAAAAAGAAAGGCTCGCCGCGCCAGCGCACGATGCCGTCGCTGCCACGATTGCGCGAACGCCAGAAACGGCTGATCTGGTCGGTGCGATAATAGAGGCGGACGTCGTTCTTGCCGACGCCGAGCCGGTCCGCAAGCGCGTGCGAGAGCGGGGCGCTGGTGGTCAATCCGCGCGTAAGTGTCGGCGGTTCCTTGAGCACGGTGACAGGCAGATCCCGGTTGCGCACGCGCCAGCGGCTATGGGTTGCGCGCGGCCCGCCGAGCCGCTCGGCGATCTCGCCCAGCGGCACGCCTTCCTCGCGCGGCGGCGGCAGCAGGAAGATGCTCGCGGTCAGCACGAACTGCACGAGGATCATGCCCGCAACCAGCAACCAGAAGCTCTGGCTCAGGATGGAGCGGCCGCCGCGTCGCCAGATCATTGCGGCACCAGCGTGAACATATAGCCCTCGCCCCGGACGGTGCGGATCGGGGCGCGTGGGCCGAGCTTCTTGCGCAGACGACTCAGCGTCACGTCGATTGCGCGGTCGAACATCATCGTATCGCTACCCTTGGCGAGATCCATGAGCTGGTCGCGAGTAAGCACCATCTGCGGCCGGTCGAGAAAAGCACCGAGCAGGCGGAATTCGGTGTCGGTGAGCGCCGTGACCTCAATGCCGGGCCCGGCAATGGTGCGCTCGACCAGATCGAGCGTCCATTCGCCGAAACGGCGGACGGGATGGCCGGGGTTATCCTGCCCCCGGCGCAGCACCGCCCGGATGCGGGCGAGCAGTTCGCGCGGGTTGCACGGCTTGGCGAGATAATCGTCGGCGCCGACCTCAAGGCCGATGATCCGGTCCGAATCCGCGCCCATGGCGGAGAGCATGATGATCGGCGGGCGGCGCGTGCCGCCGCGCATGCGGCGCAGCACGGAGAGGCCGTCCTCGCCCGGCATCATCAGGTCGAGCACGATCAGGTCAACATCCCCGGTGGCGAGGGCGGCATCCATCTCGCGCGCGTTGCCGGCGCCGATAGCGCGCAGGCCATGTGTGTTGAGGAAGTCGACGACAAGCTCGCGCAACTCCCGGTCGTCATCGACGACGAGGACGTGCGGCGAGTCCGGCTGCCCGGTCATTCGTGCCTCAGTGCCTCGATCGGGTTGAGCGAGGCCGCGCGTCGTGCCGGGAAGAAGCCGAAGATGATGCCGATTGCCGCCGCGAAAGCGAACGCCAGCAGGTTGATCTTCACGTCGAACACGAACGGGATATGCATGGCTGAAGAAATACCGATGGTCAGCGCCAGTGCAAGGAACAGGCCGATGATGCCGCCCAGGCAGGAGAGGGTGACGGCCTCGACCAGAAACTGCATCAGCACCTCGCGCTGCACCGCGCCGATGGCGAGGCGGATGCCGATCTCGCGGGTGCGCTCGGTGACGGAGACCAGCATGATGTTCATGATGCCGATGCCGCCGACCACCAGGCTGACCGCGGCGACGGCGGCAAGCAGCGCCGTCATCGTCTGGGTAGCGGAGGAGAGCGTGTCGGAAATCTGCTTGGCGTCGAAAATATTGAAATCATTCTCGGTGTTGCCGGTGAGATGGCGGCGCTCGCGCAGCAGCGAGGTAATCGAGGCGCTGACAGCGCTGGTATCGAAGCGCGGATCGACTGCGACCTGGAAGGCGCGGATATCGCGATTGCCGGTGAGGCGGCGCATCACCGCCTTGATCGGCATCACGACCTGATCGTCCTGATCGGCGCCGGGGCCGGCCTGGCCGCGCTTCTCCAGCACGCCGATGACCTGGCAACTGATGTCGTTGAGGCGCAGGCTGGCGCCCACCGGATCGACATCGCGGAACAGGCTGGTGCGGATAGTGTCGCCGATGACGCAGACCGACTTGCCGGCCTGTTCCTCCGGCTCGCTGAAGGTGCGGCCTTCGGACAGCTTGAAGTTGGAAGCTGCGAAATAGTCGTTGGTCGTGCCGGTCACGGTGGTCGACCAGTTCTGCGCTTCATAGACGGCGGTGACGCTGGTCGTCGCTTGTGGCGCGACATGGAGCACGCCGCCGACCTGCGCGCGCACGGCTTCCACGTCCGCATCCTCGAACGGGCGCGGCGGTCCGCCGCCGCCGCCCCGGCCGAACCCGGCGCCGGGGCGCACGGTCAGCATGTTGGAGCCGAGCGCGGAAATCTGCTCCTTGACCGAAGCGGTGGCGCCGTTGCCCAGCGTTACCATCGTCACCACGGCGGCGACGCCGATGATGATGCCCAGCGTGGTCAGGAATGAGCGCATCAGGTGGCGCCGGATGGCGCGCAACGCGAGCAGGAAGCTGGTGAGCAGCATCAGGCGAGCACCTTGTTGACGATGCGCTCCTCGACCAGCCCGTCGCGGAAGCGGATGATGGTGCCCGCATAGGCGGCCATGTCCGGCTCGTGCGTGACCATGGCGATGGTGATGCCCTGCTCGCGATTGAGCGCGCTCAGCAACTCCATGATCTCGATCGAGCGCTCGCTGTCGAGGTTGCCGGTCGGCTCGTCGGCAAACAGCACCTGCGGCTGGGTGACAATGGCGCGGGCGATGGCGACGCGCTGCTGCTGGCCACCGGAAAGCTCGGCGGGCGTATGGTCGGCCCATTGCAGCAGGCCAACGCGGTCCAGCGCGGCGAGCGCGGCGGCGCGGCGCGTCTTGCGATCCTCGCCGCGATAGATGAGCGGCAATTCCACATTCTCCAGCGCGGAGGTGCGCGAGAGCAGGTTGAAGCCCTGGAACACGAAGCCGAGGTAACGGCGGCGCAGCATGGCGCGCTGATCGTTGGTCAGCGTTTCCACGGGAATCCCCTTGAACCGATAGGTGCCGGTGGTCGGCGTATCGAGGCAGCCGAGAATATTCATCGTGGTCGACTTGCCGCCGCCCGAGGCACCCATAACCGCGACAAACTCGCCCTTTTCGATGTCGAGATCGACGCCCTTGAGCGCCTGGAAAGCGCTCTGCCCCGAGCCGAACACCTTGGTGACGCCGCGCAGTTCGATGAGGCTCATGGCTGCGCCGCTAGTTCGCCCGTTACGACCTTCATGCCGGGCTTGAGCGTCTCGCTTGTGACGATAGTCTCCGAGCCATTGGTCGAACCGGCGATGACGACGTGCGGGGTGAGCTTGCCCTTCTCGCCCACCGTGAACACGGTCTGGCGCGAGCCGCGGCCGATTTTGACCTCCTGCGTCGACGGGCGCCGGCCCCGGCCCATCTGGATAGGCATCAAGGCATTGCCGCCGGCCGGTTGGGCCACCGCATTGGGATTGCGCGGCTGGAAGCGGAGAGCAGCGTTGGGCACGAGCAGCACATTCTTTTCCTCGCTGGTCGTGATCGTCGCCGTCGCGGTCATGCCGGGGCGCAGGCTGAGATCCGGGTTGGCGACGGTGAGCACCGCGCCATAGCTGACCACCGAGGAGGACGAGGCGGCGCTCGACGTGCTTGTCGCGGCGGTGGCGTTGTTTGAGCCGACATTGACGCGCTTGATCGTTGCAGGGAAGGTCTGGCCTGGCCAAGCGTCGACCGTGAAGGTTGCCTTCTGGCCCTCCTTGACCTGGCCGACATCGGCCTCGTCCACCTTTACCTCAAGCTCCATCTGGCTCAGATCCTCGGCGATGAGGAACAAGGTGGGCGTATTGAACGAGGCGGCGACCGTCTGGCCCGGCTCGATCTCGCGCGAGAGGATAACGCCGGTGACAGGCGAGCGAATCGTCGCCTTGGCGAGGTTGGTGCGGTCGGTCGAGAGTTGGGCGGCGGCGGAGTCCACGCTGGCGCGCGCAACGGCGAGGTTGGCGAGCGCGCGCTGATACTCGGCGCGGGCGCTGTCCAGCTCGGTCTTGGATGGCACCTTGCCGCCGGAGGCGCGCGCGACGTCCTCCTGGCGGGCGAGCGTGGCCTGCGTCTGCGCGACCGTGGCCTGCGCTTGCTGGACGCTGGCACGGGCGGAGGCGAGCGAAGCTTCGCTGCGGTGGATAGCGTCGGTCAGCTTCTCGGGGTCGATCTGGGCGAGCGCCTGACCCTTCACCACGCGGTCATTCTCCTCGACCAGCACCTTGTCGATGAGGCCCGAAAGCTCCGAGCCGACCGACACTTCGTTGGTGGGCGCAAGGTTGCCGGTGGCGGTGACGTGGACGCGCATGTCGCCGCGTTTCACATCCACCGTGGCGTAGCTGGCCGGGGCGGCGCCGCCGAAAAGGGCGCGGGCGATGAGCAGCAGCACGACGAGCGTGAGGGCAATGCCGCCCCACTTGGCCCAGCGCGGGAGGCGGGGGCGATCGGCGGTGCCGAGAAACTCATCAACAACGATTTGGGTGCTTGCGTCGGTCATGTTTTTACGAGCCTGTCCGTTCAGAGGCGTCCCAGCCGCCACCTAACGCCTTGAAAAGCTGGATAGAAGCACTCGCCCGAGCGGCGCGCGCGGTGGTTCGGCTGTCCTGCGCCGAAAGCAGGCTCTGCTGGGTGGACAGCAACGCCTGGAAGTCGATGAGGCCGCTCTGATACTGCGCCTCGGCCAGGCTGACACTCTGGCGCGCGGCCGCTTCCGCCGTGAGCAACTCGCTCTCGCGCGCCTTGGTGCGGTCGATGGAAACCAGCGCATTTTCAACGTCTTCGAGCGCCGTCAGCACCGCGCCGCGATAGTTGGCGAGCGCCACATCGGCGGTCGCGCGCTGCTGCTCGATGCGCGCGCGGATCTGCCCGCCCTGGAAGATCGGCGCGGTGATGCTGCCGATCAGATTGCCGATGATATTGTCGCCGAGCGCGGAGAAACTGGTGCTGTTCGAGCTTAAAGAGCCACTCAAACGCAGCGCGGGATAGAGATCCGCCTCCGCTACGCCGATCCGCGCGACCTCGGCGGCGAGGCTGCGCTCGGCAGCGATCAGGTCCGGCCGGCGGTTGAGCAGGTCGGCGGGCAGCCCGGCCTCGACCGCGTCCGGCCCGAGCGGGATCGGCTGCTGCGCCGCCATCTCCGCCGTCACCGCGCCGGGCGCCTGCCCGATGAGGACGGCGATGCGGTTGACCGAGGCGGCGTAGCTCTGCTCCAGCGTGGGGATGCTGGCCGCCGTCTGCGCGCGCTGGGCGATGGCCTGCTGGAGATCGAGATCGCTGACCAGCCCGGCCTCGACGCGCCAGCGCACGATCTGCAATGTCTCGTCCTGGAGACCGATATTCTCGCGAGCGACGGCGAGGCGGGCCTGGGTCGAGCGCGCGTCGATATAATTGAGCGCGACCTCGGCGACCAGCGAGCGCTGCACGTCCGCGAGGCTGGCGGCGCTGCTCTCGGCAGTGGCGCGGGCCGCTTCGACCGAGCGGCGCACACCGCCGAACAGATCGACCTCATAGGCTGCGTCCAGCCCGGCCTGGAAGCCGCTGTTGCCGCCGCCGGGGCCTTCCACAACCTCCTGCCGGCTGGCCGAGCCGCCCGCCGAGAGGCTGGGGAGCAACGCGCCCTGCGACGCCTTGAGCGAGGCGCGGGCGGCGCGTAACCGAGCCTGCGCGGCGGCAAGATCGGTATTGCCGGCCAGCGTCCGCTCGACCAGCGAGGTCAATGTCGGATCGTTGAACGCGGCCCACCAATGGGCGAGCCGGGCAGTGTCGACGCTGTCGGCGGCGGGCGCCTGATAGCGATCCGGCACATGGAGCGCGGCGGCGGCCTGCGGGCGATAGTCGGGGCCGACTGCGCACGCCTGCGTGGCCAGCGCGAGCAAGGCAACGCCGACGAGGCGCGCGGAGGAAGGGAGGGACGTCCTTGGTGACATGGCGGTCCCAATAGAATCGCAAACCTGCTTGAAAATGTCAGCAGTGAAACATGGGTGAAATGGGGAAGGCCGAAAGTGGCCCCGGCAGGAAAGCGCGCCGCTGCGCGATAGGCGCGCGATAGGCCGAAGCTTGTGCCGTTTGCGACGGATAAGCCCTCTGCCAAGGTAGGAAGCTATGCGGATAGGGCCGCCGGGTGCCTCATTGATGCCTGATGCCTGAGGTTGTCGGCGAGAAGCCGCAGCGGGTCATGAGCCTTCCGGGAAAACGGGCGGTCGCACCCGGCCGCTCGCCATCCGTTCCCAAGCTGAGCGACCGGACACAGGCTTTCGCATCGGCTCTACCCGTGGGGTGTCGCTGGTGGCGATATTGCCGGACGGGCCGGGAAGCGGCCCTTGCTGCCAGAGGAGGTGCTGCCGGCTACAACGCCGCCCTTTTCGGGAACGGTTATTCGCCGGCGGTGCCGATGCGCGCTTTTTCCGCTTCCTGGAGCGATTTGCTGGCTTCGGTCTTGAGGACGCGCTCAGCCATCGTCCGCCATGCCGCCTCGGACCGTAGACATCGGTCGCGGACATTGGTGAGCCGCGTTTCCGTTGCTTCGCGTGCGCAATCGGCGGCGCGTGCCAGATAGAAGTCACTGCTGATGGACATGGCGCGTCCTCCCGAGTTGGATCAGTCGACCATTTCGGCGACCAGGCGCCGGAGATCGTGCCGCGAGAGCGTCGCTCCGGTGACGACAGGTTGAGGGACTGCGCTGCGGACAGAGCGGTTCAGCTTCAGAGCGCAGAACGAAAGTGGCTTGAACAGGAAATCAGGACGAAAATTCATAATATACTCGTTGCACGTCGATATATGCGTGATTGGATGATGGAGCGGCGGCGCCGGCCGCGCTGCGGCGGCCCGCTGCTATAGGGTGTGCGCTCGCGAAAGATGATCTGCCTTTTTCGGGATCATAGGGCGTCATCTCGACGTGATCGCCGACCGCGGATCGAACGCGAAAGGGCCGTATCTTGCCGGCCGTATAGGCGATGCATGTGGACATGATTGTCCGGATGGAATTGTCCAGATGGACGCGGAAGCGCCCATCTGGAAGGATTTTCTTCGATCGGGCCGTCGAGGACCGGCAGATCCTCCCTGGCCAAGCCTCAGGCGGCTTCGAGATTGACGGCGGACTGCTTGCCGCGCTGATCCGTCTCAACCTCATAGCTGACGCGCTGGTCCTGCCGCAGCGTCGCCATGCCGGCGCGCTCCACGGCGCTGATGTGAACGAAGCTGTCATTGCCGCCGTCATCGGGCTTGATGAAGCCATAGCCCTTGTCAGCATTGAAGAATTTTACGGTGCCAATAGGCATGATATGTTTCCTTTCACGAAAACAGAAATGACCCGCCGGCAAGTGCTGGCGGAGCTGGTAGCGTGAGAAAGGAAGGATCCGCCCGAGGCGTCAAATTCCGTCGCAGGCGACGTTAGCTTTTTCAATATGGATGCAGGATCTCGAAAAGTCAATAATTTGCTTTTTGACCAGGATTTTTTTCATCAGATGATCGCCGAGATTGCGATAAAATCGAGCGATCGACTGAAGAGCTGACGGCAAGTCGAGCGGGGCATCGCAAGCGAGCAGGATATCCTTTGCCTGGGAATCGGGGCTGGACCGCCGCAAGCGCGCCGCGATCCGGCGAATCGCCGCCAGACGGCTGCCATGCCCGCCGGGCAGGCCGATCGCCCGTTCCACGGTCCGCAGTTTCTCGGACGTTCTTCTCAATCGCGCAAAGCAGGGTGCATCGTGATCGGCGCCGCCGAGCAGAGACGCGGCCTCCTCCAGCAGAACGCACAGGAACCGATCCAGCTCGCGCAGGTGGTTGGCCGCCACGCGATTCCGCACGCCGCACGCCCGTGGGCAGACAATATCGGACTGAAAAGGATGCCGCTCCACGAAGGCGCAGCCCGTGACGAGGGTGGCGTGAGCGCGGGCTAGCACGTGCGGGGCAATCCCCCGCGGCGAAGAAGAAAAGGATCGGTCGTGGTCAGCCCGCCGACGGTGGACCGGACGGCCCGATCCTGAGCTATCAGCGTTGCGATCCGCCGCGCGTCGGCCCGGTGTTCGGCTCTGATCCCGCATGTCGGCGCGGTGGCGGCGCGCATGAGCGCCAACTGATGGTCTGCGTAGGAACGATTGAGGTCCATGGCCCGGTACTCCCGGTTTGCAAGCGGGAGCAAGATGTCCCTCAGCCAGCAGCGCTTGACGAGAATTTGCCGACGGTAGCGCATGCATAGCATGGCCGGGCCGAACCACCTAATTGTCGCCCCTTGCGTGGGGCTGCGTGCGGAGGAAATGTTTTTTGCGAGCGCCTCTCCCTTGCGGATAGCGGGCACAAACTCTCCTCCGCGTCTCGCCCATCAAGGCTGCGCTCTCCCGGCTCCGTCTTGAGGGGCAATGGCGGGCATGGACCCGCCTGGAACCACAGACTGTCCGGGAGCCCCCATGCGTTCTTTCCTGCTCGCTTCGACCTGCTGCCTTGCGCTCACTTCGGCGGCGGCGTTTGCCGAAACCAGCGTGACGACCAAGCAGACCGCGCCGATCCGCACGTCCACCATCAAGAGCGGTGCGGCGGACGATATCAAGATCACCTCCGCCGGATCGGTGGAACTGACGGCGAGCGGCGTAGCGGTGACGGTGGACAGCGCCAACAAGGTAACCAACGAGGGCACCATCGCGATCGGCAATGCCGATGATGCGACCGGTATCCTGGCGCTGGCCGGCACCTCCGGCGGGATCGTCCACAGCGGCAAGATCACGCTCGACGAGAGCTATACGCCGACCGATGGCGACAATGATGGCGATCTCGACGGGCCGTTCGCGGTCGGCAAGAACCGCGTCGGCATCGCCACGGCGGGCGCCTATGCGGGCGACATCACTGTCACCAGCGGCGCGGCCATCACCATCGAGGGCAATGACAGCTTTGGCATCCGGCTGGGCGGACCGCTGACCGGCAAATTCAGTCATGACGGCACGACCACGGTGCTCGGCGACCGTGCGGTGGGCGTGCAGGCGGGCGATATCAGCGGCAATGTTCGGCTGGCCGGAACGATCGGCGCGGCGGGCGTCGACGCGGTGGGCGCGCGGTTCGACGGCGATATCGGCGGCACGCTGACCATCCAGGGCGCGATCAGCTCGACCGGCTACCGCAGCACCACCGCGCCCTCCGATCCCTCCAAGCTCGATGCCGACGATCTGCTGCAAGGCGGCTCGGCGGTGATCGTGGCGGGCGACGTGGCCGGGGGCATCATCCTCGCCGTGCCGCCGGCGGACAGCAGCACCACCGACACTGACGAAGACAAGGACGGCATCGAGGACAGCAAGGAAGGCTCGGCCGCCGTGCGCTCCTACGGTGCCGCGCCGGCCATGCGGATCGGCTCGGACGCGCGGGATATCGCCATCGGCGCGGTGCCGGCGACGGGCACGGGCTACGGCCTCATCATCGACGGCACGATTGCCGGCGCGGGCGTCTACAGCGGCGTGCAGGGCACCGGCTTGCAGGTGGGCGGCATGGGCCATGCGGTGACGATCGCGGGCGGCATCGGCATCGGCGGCACCGTCTCGGCCAGCGCGAACGGCGCCTCGGCCACCGCGCTCCGCATGGGCGCGGGGGCAAGCACGCCGCTCATCCATGTGACCGGCAAGGTCGAAGCCTCGGGCAGCAACGCGGCGGGCACGGCGGCGACCGGCATCGCCATCGACAGCGGCGCGAGCGTGGCGGGCATTCGCAACGCCGGCTCGATCAAGGCGACGGCATCGGGCGAGGACGGCACCGCGCGGGGCATCGTCGATGCGTCCGGCACGGTCAGCCTCGTCGAGAACAGCGGCGCCATCTCGGCGAGCGGCGCCAAGGCGGATTCGGGGCGCAACATCGCCATCGACCTCTCGGCCGCGACGGGCAACGTGGTGGTGAAGCAGACGGCGGTGGCATCGGGCAAGACGGCGCCGAGCATCGTGGGCGATATCCGCTTCGGCGCGGGCAACAACCTGCTCGATATCGCGGACGGCACGGTGACGGGCGACACGACGTTCGGCGCGGGGGCGGATACGCTCACCCTCTCCGGCGACGCGGTCTATACCGGCAAGGTGGCGTTCGGCGGCGGCGGGGCGACGATGAGCGTCACCGGCACCTCGCTGTTCAACGGCACGGCCGATTTCGGCGGCGCGGCCTCGACGCTGGACGTGGGCACGGGATCGGCCTTCGCCGGCACGCTCGCCAACGCCGGTAATCTGGCGGTGACGCTGGCGGGCGGGCAGATGGCGCTCAGCCAGCCGGCGCAGATCTCCAGCCTGGCCGTCACCGACAAGGGCCTGCTCGCGATCACGCTGGGCGATGCCGGCAACACCGCGCCGCTGCTCGATGTTTCCGGCGCCGCCAGCTTCGCGGCGGACTCGCGGATCGCGCTGCGGGTGACGGACGTGGAGAAGGCGGTGGGCGACCACCTGATCCTGCGCGCGGGCACGCTGACCGGGGCGGGCAACATCACCACCGACACCACGCTGGTGCCGTTCCTCTACGACGCGACGCTCGCCAACAGCGGCAACGACCTGACCGTGACGCTGGCCAAGAAGTCGGTGAGCGACCTTGGCCTCAACCGCTCGGAGGCGGCGGCGTTCGACGCGGTCTATGCCGCACTCGCCAAGGACGCCAAGGTGGCCGGCGCGTTCCTGGGCATCACCGAGGGCAAGACGTTCCGCGCCTCGCTGCGGCAGATGCTGCCCGACCATGCCGGCGGCACCTTCGCGGCGGTGACGCAGGGCTCGCGCACCTTCGGCCGGATGCTGGAGGAGCCGACCGGGCCGTTCAAGGACGAGGGCAAGTGGGGCTACTGGATCAACCAGGTCGCCTGGGGCGTGGAGAAGGACCGGGCGGATACGGCGGGCTACGAGACCAGCGGCTGGGGCATCGGCGGCGGCGGCGAGATCAAGACCGGCTTCGGCAATTTCGGCGGATCGGCGGCTTATTACTGGAGCCGCAACCGCGATGGGGACACGACCAATCAGGTCAACGCCACGCAATATGAGCTGGCCGCCTACTGGCGCCTGAGGGCCGGCGGGTTCCGGGCCAATGCGCGCGGCACCATGTCGTTCATCAGCCTTGAGGGCGTGCGCAATTTCCAGGGCATGAACGGCGACCAGAAGGTCTCGCTCACCGCCAATTCCGATCATGGCGCGCGGCTCTATTCCGGCGCCGGCACGCTGGCCTATGACTGGGTGAGCGGGAACCTCTCGTTCCGCCCGGTCGTCTCGCTCGATTATTACCGCCTGCGCGAGAAGGGCTATGCCGAGACCGGCGGCGGCGATGCGTTCAACCTGGTGGTGGGATCGCGCACCAGCGACGAACTGGCCGTGACCGGCAGCGCGGTGATCGGCATCGACGCCGGCGGGCAGGACCAGTGGGCCGGCTGGTCGCGCTTCGAGCTGGAACTGGGCCGGCGCGAGATCGTCAGCGGCAAGCTGGGCGATACGGTGGCGCACTTCAAGGACGGCGACGCCTTCACCCTGATCGCCGATCAGCGCGAGAGCGGCTGGCTGGGGCGCCTGCGCGGCGTCGCCGGCAACAGCGGCTTCCAGATCGGCGGCGAATTGGGCGCGGAGCGGCAGGACGGCAACTGGGCCCTCTCGCTGCGTGCCAGTCTTCGTGTCGGTCTCTGACGCCCATCAGGCCATGGCCTGCGGACGGCGGATGCCGGCGCACGGGCAAGAGGGAGTGGGCTTTGCCCTCCACCACCCGCCTCCCTCTTGCCCACCCCCGATGCGTGCCGTCATGAGGGCGGTCCGCCCGATGCCGGCGCTTCCATGCTCCTCTGGCGAGCGGCCCTTGCGCCGCGTCATGGCCCCGCTATACCCGGCGGCCACTACCGGGGGGTGGCAGGCAGGCGCGCGGGCGGCCGTGACCGGCGAGGGCCAGAGCGGACAGGTGATGAGAGGCGAACCCGGACCCCCAATCGGACCAGACATGGACCAGGGCATGGATGCCGTGCTGCTGGCGCACCGCGTGCAGCTCATGCGCTTCCTCGAATCGCATGGCGCGGGCGATGCGGCGGAGGATCTGTTCCAGGAGCTGTGGATCCGCGTGACGCAGCGGCCGACCGGGCCGGTCGGCAATCCGCTGGCCTATCTCTATCGCGCGGCGAACAATCTGATGGTCGACCGCTACCGGGCGGAACGGCAGGCGCGCCAGCGCGACCATGCGTGGAGCGAGGTGCGCGGCGGGCTGGATGAGCGGGCGCCGATACCCACCGCCGAGGAGGTGCTGATCGCGCGGCAGGAACTGGGCCGGCTGAACGCGGCGCTCGGTGCGCTGGGCGAGCGGGCGGCGCGCTGTTTCCGCCGCTTCCGGCTGGACGGGGTGCCGCAAAAGCAGATCGCCGCCGAGCTGGGGGTGAGCCTCAGCACGGTGGAGAGCGACCTGCGGCGCGCCTATGCGGCGCTGATCGCCGCGAGGAGGCAGTCCGATGACGCATGAGCCGACCATAGAGGCGACCGCGATCGACTGGCTCATCCGCCAGCGCGACCCGGCGTTCGCGGACTGGGAGCGCTTCTCCGACTGGCTGGGGGCGGACCCGGCGCACGCCAGCGCCTATCATGAGCTGGCGCTGCTGGATGGCGATCTGGAGGCGCTGCCGGTGCATCCGGCGCCCGCGAACGATGCGCCTGCTGAACCGGCACGGCTTAGCCGGCGCTGGTGGTTGGGCGGCGCGCTCGCGGCCTCGCTGGCGGTGGTGGCCGGCATCGGCGTGCTGCGGCAGGCGCCGGACACGCAGCGGATCGAGACGGCGCTGGGCGAGACGCGCACGGTGGCGTTGGCGGACGGCAGCCGTATTGCGCTCAACGGCGGCTCGGCGATTCTGCTCGACAAGGCCGATCCGCGCCGGGCGACGCTGGAGCGCGGGCAGGCGCTGTTCCATGTCGTCCACCGCGACGAGGCGCCGTTCCGCGTGAGCGTGGGCGCGGCGCAGATCGTCGACGTGGGCACCGTGTTCGACGTGACCCGCACGGACGGGCGGACCATCGTCGCCGTGTCCGAGGGCGCGGTGGTCTATAATCCGGCGAGCAGCAATGTGCGCGTCGATGCCGGGCGGCGGCTGGCGGTGGACGATTCCGGCGGGCAGGCGGTGGTCGGCCCGGTCAGCCCCGCCTCGGTGGGCGGCTGGCAGGCGGGGCAGCTCGTTTATGACGGCGCGCCGCTGAGTGAGGTGGCGGCGGAGATCGAGCGGACGACCGGGGTGCGGATCAGCACCAGCCCCGGCGCGGCGGCGATCCCGTTCCGGGGCGCGTTCCAGACCAGCGCGGACGAGGCGCGGATGGTCGAGGATCTCGCCGCGCTCTCCGGCACGCGCGCGACCCGCGACACAGGAGGATGGACGCTCTCCCGGTGATGCGCGCGCTCCCAGCCTCGGCGGCCCTGATTGCGTTGATGTGCGCCGCGGCCCCGTTGCACGCCGGGGAGATGCGGCGGATCGACATTCCGCCCGGTCCGCTCTCCGAGCGGGTGGCGCAGCTCTCGCGGCAGGCGGGCGTCAGCATCAGCGTGACCAGCGAGGCGGTGTGGCGCACGCGGGTGCGCGGGGTGCGCGGCACGATGACGCCGGGCGAGGCGCTGGCGCGGATGCTCTCCGGCACGCGCAGCCGGGCGGTGCAACTGAGCGCGACGAGCTGGCGGATCGAGGCGGGATCGCCGCCGATGCGGATCGCGCGGGCGGACCCCCGGCATGGGCCGCCGGTGGCGCTGTCGCCCGCGGAGGACGATGCGGAGGCGCCGATCATCGTCACCGCCAGCAAGATCGACCAGCCTTCGAGCGACTTCGCCGGCACGGTGGACATGCTCGACGGCGGCGATTTGCGGTTTGGCGGCGAGCGGGGGACGGACTCGATCGTCTCGCGGCTGGCCAGCGTCGCCTCCACCCATCTCGGCCCCGGCCGCAACAAGCTGTTCATCCGGGGCATCGCCGATTCAAGCTTCACCGGGCCGACGCAGGCGACGGTGGGCCAATATCTGGGCGATCTGCGCCTCTCCTACAACGCGCCGGACCCGGACCTGCGCTTGCAGGATATCAACCGGGTGGAGGTGCTGGAGGGATCGCAGGGGACGCTCTACGGCGCCGGATCGCTGGGCGGGATCATCCGGCTGGTGCCCAACGACCCCGACCCGCGCGGCTTCTCGCTGGAGACGACCGCCGGCGTCAGCCTCACCCAGCATGGCGACCCCGGCGGCGATCTGGCGGTGACGCTCAACGCGCCGTTCGGCAATGGCCGCCATGCGCTGCGTGTGACCGCTTATGGCATCAACGACGGCGGCTATATCGACAACCCACTGCGCGGCGAACGGGACGTGAACCGCACGCGGATCGGCGGCGGCCGCGCGGCGGTGCGGCTCGACGCGGGCGATGCATGGACCGTCGACATTGGCGGCATCTACCAGCTTACCGGCATCGACGACGCGCAATATGCCGACCGCGACGGGCCGCCGCTCACCCGCTCCAGCCCCGTCACCGAGGATGCCGACGCCCATTACGGCATGGGCATGGCGATCGTGCGCAAGGACTGGGGCGACCTGCTGCTGCAATCCTCCAATGCCTATGTGGATCACCGCCTGGACGAGCGGTTCGACGCCAGCCGGACGGGCGGCACGGCGGCGCTGTTCGAACAGGACAACCGCACGCGCATGTGGGTGAGCGAGACCCGGCTGTGGCGGCCGGTGCGCGAGGGCTTCGGCTGGGTGATCGGCTTCAGCGCCATCGACAACCGCACCGAGCAGCGTCGCGCCTTCGAGGGCGGGCTACGGCGGGCGCGTGCGACCGGCGTTACCAATCGCGTCACCGAGTTTACCGGCTACGGCAAGATCAGCATCGAGCCGCTGCCCGGCGTGCTGCTGAGCGGCGGCGGGCGGGTAACGCACAGCCGGCTCGGCGGATCGGGCGTGGACGTGCAGCCCAATTTCGTGCTGGCCGGCGCGGCGATCACCGCCGAGCGGACCGAGACGGAGCTGCTGCCCTCGGCCGAGTTGCTCATCCATGCCGCGTCGGGCCTGTCGTTCTATGCGCGCTACGAGGAGGGCTTCCGCCCCGGCGGCCTCGCCATCGAGGCGGACTTCGTGCGGCGGTTCCGCAACGACCATGTGCAGAGCTGGGAGGGCGGCGCGCGCTGGGGCAGCCCGCGCGACGGCATTGTCGCCAGCCTGGCGCTCGCCCATGTCTATTGGCGCGACATCCAGGCCGATTTCATCGACGGCAACGGCCTGCCGAGCACCGCCAATATCGGCAACGGCCGCATCACCTCGGTGACGGCGAGCCTCTCGCTGCGGCCCACGCAGACTCTGAGCGTGGCGCTGAGCGCGGTCTATAATCACAGCCGGGTGGTGGCGCTGACGCCGGAGGTGGCGCGGCTCGCCGCCTCGTCCGCGATCAATCTGCCGCTCACCGAGTTTCGGCCCAACCTGCCGCCGATGGGCGCGCTCGGCCAGTTCGGCCCGGCGGCGGAGATGGGGCGCATCCCCAATGTAGCCGACTATGCGGCGCAGGGCAGTATCGACTATCGTATGCCCATCGGCCGCGACGACCTGCGGCTGGGGGCGTGGTTCAAATATGTCGGCCCCTCGCGGCTCGGCGTCGGCCCGCGGCTGGGCGACGAGCAGGGCAATTATCTCGACACCGGCGTTGCCGCCCGGCTGGGCGACGCGCGGCGCGGCCTCACCCTTTCGCTCACCAACCTGTTCGACGCCAAGGGCAACCGCTTCGCGCTCGGCACGCCGTTCGACATGGCGCAGGGGGCGTTCATCACCCCCCAGCGGCCGCGCACGCTGCGGGTCGCGTTCGACTATCGCTACTAGGGGAGCGCCGGAATGGAGGCGGCCCGGCGGTTCGCTATCCATGGTCGGGGAAGGGGCTGCCGTTTGCCCGCGCTGATCGCCTTGGGGGGAGAGGACAGCCTTCTCGGGGCGAACCGGGAAGGCAAAGGTTTGCTCGCAGGACGCCGGAATCAAGCCGATGTGTGGCGGCGTGCCCGGTTCCGCGGCGGGGCAGGGTGTTTTTTTTTAGGGGCGTGAAGGGCGATAAAAGGCTGACGGTTTGTCATGTCCTTTTATATTGAGAATAACTTGCATTAGCGCCTTTCCTGGATTAGCGGGAACTCGTTTTCCAAGAGGGGTGATAATGCGTTCCGTTTCCTTCCGCCTGCTGTCGTCCGCGGCCTGCGGCCTGATCTCCGTTCCCGCCTTTGCGCAGGCGGATGCGCCCGATGCGGGCGACCGCGACACCATCGTCATCACCGCCGCGCGCACCGTGCTGCCGCCCAATGCGCTGCCGCTGACCATCGACGTGATCGGCGCCGAGGAGCTGGCCCAGCAGATCGCGATCGGCGGATCGGTGGTCGACGCGGTGGCGACGCTGACCCCCTCCTTCTCGCCGACGCGCGGCAAGCTCTCCGGCGCGGGCGAGTCGCTGCGCGGCCGCTCGCCGCTCTACGCGATCAACGGCATCCCGCAGTCGACCCCGCTGCGCGACGGCAGCCGCGACGGCTTCACCATCGACGGCTTCTTCATCGACCGGGTGGAGGTGATCTTCGGTTCCAACGCCTTGCAGGGCATCGGCGGCACCGGCGGCATCGTCAACCAGGTGACGGTCGGCGCGCCCAGGGCCGAGGGCTGGTCCGGCCGGGTGCTGTTGCAGGGCACCGCCAGCGACGGGTTCGAGAATGAGGGGCTGGGCGGCAAGGCCGCCGCGCTCGTCCAGCACAAGGCGGGCATCTTCGACGTGACGGTGGGCGTTTCCTTCGAGAAGCGCGGCGTGTTCTTCGACGGGGAGGGCCGCCCGCTCGGCATCAACCTGACGCAGGGCGAGACGCAGGACTCCAAGACGCTCAATGTTTTCGCGCGCATCGGCATGGAAGTGGGCGAGACTGGCCGGCTCGACCTGATGGCCAACCGCTACGAATTGAACGGCTATGGCCGTTACGTGCCCCTCGCCGGCAACCGCCTCACCGGCCTGCCGACCAGCGCGACGCGCGGCGACCCGCCCGGCAAGCCCGCCGCCAACAAGACCGAGAGCGTCGCGCTCTCCTATACGGACAGCGACGTGTGGGGCGGCGACCTGGTGACGCAGCTCTTCTTCAACCGGAATTACGATACCTTCGGCGGCGAGCCGAACCCGATCGCCTCGTTCCAGGATCCGGCGATCGCGCCGGTCGGCACGCTGTTCGACCAGTCCGAGAACCGCTCGCGCAAGCTGGGCGCCAAGTTCAGCTACGAGCGCGCCGTCCCCGGTTTCGAGGCGCTGACCGCGACCCTCGGCGTCGACGCGCTCTACGACAAGACCGAGCAGCGGCTGATCGCCACCGACCGCGTGTGGGTGCCGCCAAGCGAGTTCCAGAGCATCGCGCCCTTCGCGCAGGCCAATCTCAAGCTGTTCGACGGCAAGCTGCGGCTGGCCGGCGGCGTGCGCTGGGAGAATGCGGCGGTGAAGATCGACGATTATCACACGCTGGCCTCCAACACTTATGAGGCGCCGGATCTCTCCACCTATGGCGGCGTGGATGTGAAAGGCGGCAAGCCGACCTTCAGCGACGTGCTGTTCAACGGCGGCATCATCATCGAGCCGGTGCCGGGCATCCGCGGCTATGCGAGCTATGCCGAGGGCTACACCATGGCCGACATCGGCCGCATTACCCGCGCCATCGACGAGCCGGGCATCGACCTCGACAATTATCTCGATATCAGCCCGGTCATCTCCAACAATCGCGAGATCGGCGTGGAGGTGAAACGCGGCCCGCTGGATGCGAGCGCGGCCTATTTCTGGTCGTCCAGCAACAAGGGGCAGGTGCTGATCGCGGCGGGCAACGGCATCTTCGAGGTGCAGCGCCAGCGCGTGGAGATCCAGGGGCTGGAGATCAACCTCGGCATCCAGACGCCGATCGACGGACTGCGGCTGAGCGGCGGCTACGCACATCTGATCGGCCGTTACGATAGCGACCGGGTCGACGGCGTCGTCGATACCGATCTCGACGGCACCAACATCTCGCCCGACCGCTTCAACGCGGCGATCAGCTATGCGCGCGGACCGCTCTCGGCGCGGCTGCAGACGCAATTCTACCTCTCGCGCGGTTTCTACGGAAAGGCCAACCCGGACCCGCGCAACAATTTCGAAGGCTATGCGATCACCGACGCCTATCTGCGCTACGACACCGGGCTGGGCGGGCTGAGCCTCAGCGTGCAGAATCTGTTCGACAAATTCTACATCGACTATAACAGCGACACCCGCTTGCCGAATGATAACCTCGCCTTTTTCGCGGGGCGGGGGCGCACCTTCACGCTGGGCTGGGACTTCCGCTTCTGATGCGCTTGCTCGACCTCCTGCACCGCTGGGTGGGCGGGTTGGTCGGCCTGCTGCTCGCGATGATGGGGCTGACTGGCGCCCTCCTCGTCCACAAGGATGCGTGGGTGCGGCTGCCCTATGCCGGCGACGCGCGCGTGACCGACGTGACGACGCTAGCCGAGGCGACGCAGCGCATGATGAGCGACCCGGCGGGCACGCAGAGCATCCTCTATGCCGGCGACAGCTTCGGCCTCAACCGGCTGAGCTTCGCGGGCGATGCCGGCGCCTATGCCGATCAGGCGGGCGGGGTGGTGACGCGCTGGGCGAGCCAGTGGGAACGGCCGGAGCTGTGGATCTTCGACCTGCACCATCATCTGTTCACCGGCCACACCGGGGAGACGGCGCTGGGCGTGGCGGCGCTGTGCGGGCTGTTCTTCGTCATCTCCGGCATCATCCTGTGGTGGCGGACGCGCAAGACCTTCGCCTTCCGGTTGTGGCCGGCGCGGCTGACGCGGCCCTCCATCGTGCGGCATCACCGCGACCTCGGCATCGTGATGGCGCCGCTGTTGCTGCTCTCGCTATTCACCGGCGCGACATTCGTGTTCCGGCCGCTGGCGGGCGTGGCGCTGGGGCCGGGGACCGAGGCGGCGCTGAAGGGCTTCTCCGGCGCGCCGGCCTATAAGGACGCTGCGCTGGCGCCGGACTTTGACTGGCGGGCGCTCATCAGGACAGCGCACGAGCGCTTTCCGGAGGCGGACTTGCGGATCGTCAGTGCGCCGCGCGGCGAGCACGGGCTGGTGACGGTGCGCATGCGCCAGCCGGAGGAGTGGCTGCCCAACGGCCGCACCATGCTGTGGTTCGCGGCCGATACCGGCGCGCTGGTGGGCAGCCGCGATTTCCGCGCCGCGCCGACGCAGGTGGTGCTCTACAACCGCCTCTATCCGTTGCATGCGGCCAAGGTGGGAGGACTGCCCTACCGGCTGGTGATGACCCTCTCCGGCCTGACGCTGGGGATGCTCGGTACGCTGGCGGTGTGGACCTTCTGGTTCAAGCGCCCCAGGCCGCGCGCGCGGCCACGGCGGATGCCGGTGGTGGCGGCGGAGTAAGCGACGCGGCTGAGCGCCGGGTTGTTGCGCCTTCGCTCGGGACGGGAAGGATGGACCTTCCCCACAGGGACGAGCCAGTGCTCCTGCGAAGGCGGGAGTCCATGGCGGCAAGGTACTGCGGCTGGGCCCTGGGCTCCTGCCTTCGCAGGAGCACTGGTGGCGCTTCTAGCGGGGCGGCGCTCTATCGGCGCGGGCCATGGCTTCGATATAGTGGCGCAGCGCTTCGATCTGCGCGTCGGTAAACTCGGGGAAGGCGGGCATGCCCCGGCTCGCCAGCGTGCCGTCATGGAGGATCTGGCGGAAGGCGGCCTGCATATGGTGCAGCGGCGAGGCGCGCAGGTCCGGTGCGGAGCCGGGCGAGCGGGCGGCGGTGCCATGGCAGGCCATGCAGGCGCCCCATAACGCGCCGCCGAGCGACACCTTGGCGGGGTCGAGCTGCATCGCCGGGTCGATGAGCGGCTGCTCCGGGCCGGGCGTCGCGGGCGCGGGGATGGTGCCGGTGCCGTCGAGCGCGAAGGTGACGAGGCGCGCGGGCTGGGTGCGGTAATTGTAGCCGTGGGCGCTCACCCCTTCGAGCACGAATTGCGAACCGAGCGGCGGGCCGACGACGAGGCTGACATATTGCCGGCCCTTGTGCGCGTAGGAAATGGGCGTGCCGAGCGCGGCGGTGCCGGTGGGGTAGCGCCAGAGCTGCTTGCCGGTCGCGCCGTCATAGGCAACCAGATGCCCGTCAATCTGGCCCTGAAACACGAGCTTGCCGGCGGTGGCCAGCACGCCGCCATTCCACGGGGCGGGCGTCCTGACCTCCCATGCCTTGCTCTTGTGGATCGGGTCCCATGCGATCAGCGAGGCGGCGCCGGTGGCGCGGAAGCCATCGGCGTAAAGCTCCGGCACGCCGTTGTTGAGCGCGCCGGGGATGGGCTGCCAGCGGGCGGGATCGACGCCCTTATCGGTCATCTTCATGCCGGTCTCGACTGCCGGGATATAAGCGAGGCCGGTGCCGGGGTTGAACGCCATGGGCGGCCAGTTGTGCAGGCCGAGATTGCCGGGCCATACTTCCGACGCCGCGCCGCCTTCATAGCGCATGCCGGGGCTCTCGACCGGGCGGCCTGTCTTGAGGTCGATGCGGCTGGCCCATGTCACCTTGCCGAGCTTGTCGGCGGAGATCGGTTTCCCGGTCTCGCGGTCGATCACGTAGAAGAAGCCGTTCTTGGGCGCGTGCAGGATGACGTTGCGGTGGTAGCCGCCGATCCGCAGGCGGGCGAGCGCGATGTCCATCGTGCTGTTGTAATCCCACGCCTCGCCGGGATTCTCCTGATAGTGCCAGAGATATTTGCCGGTTTTGGCGTCGAGCGCGACGATGGAGGCAAGGAAGAGATTGTCGCCGCCTTGCGGGCTGCGGATCCTGGGGTTCCACGGCGCGCCGTTGCCGGTGCCGAGGTAGAGCCGGTCGTAATCGGGATCGTAGGTGATGGCGTTCCACACGGTGCCGCCGCCGCCGTGGGTCCACCATTGGCCGGTCCAGGTCTTTGCCGCCATGGCCTGCGCCTCGTCCTCGAAGCCTTTGGCCGGGTCGCCGGGGACGGTGTAGAAGCGCCAGAGCTGCTTGCCGGTGGCGGCATCATAAGCGGTGACGTAGCCGCGCACGGGCGCGAAATCCGCGCCGCCATGGCCGATGACGACGCGCCCGCCGAACACGCGTGGTGCGCCGGTGATGTAGCGGCCATCGTCGCGGCCCTGCGTGGTCTGCACGGCCCAGATCTGCTTGCCGGTCTTCGCGTCGATGGCGAAAAGCTGGCCGTCCTGCGCGCCCACGAAGATGCGGCCGCCCGCATAGGCGAGGCCGCGCGCGCCCCAGCCGAAGCGCATTTTGGGTGCCGTCCAGTCGAGCTGCGGCTCGAAGCGCCACAGCCGTTTGCCGGTCTCGACATCGAACGCCTGCACGATGCTGAGGCCGCCGGTGACGTAGAGCACGCCGCCGACCTCGATCGGCTCGCTGTTGGCGCGCGGCACCGCCAGGTCGATGGCGTGGACGGGCTTCAGGCGCGCGACGGTCCCGGCGTTGATCTGACCGAGCGGGCTGAAATGGTTTTCGTTGGTTGCGCCGCCATAGACGGGCCAGTCGGCTTCCTCGCTGGCGGAGGTTCCACAGGCGGTGAGGGCGAGGAGGATGGGGAGGGCGAGCGCATGCCGGAGCGCTCGTGCCGCTATGCTGCCTGTCCGCATCCGCCCTGCTCCCGTTCGTCGCCGCTCTGACGGCGGAGGACTCATATCCGTTCGCGTCGGGCGTGTCTCGACTGCGCTCGACACGAACGGGGGTCAGGATGAGTTTAGGCGATGCGGCCCGTTGCCGCTTGGCGTCCGCCGAAAGCGCTCTGGCTCCCGGCGAACGCCCCGGTGATCCTCAGTAGCGGACGCGCGCCGTCACGAAGATGCTGCGGCCGGGCTCGGGATAGCCGTCCGCCAGCTCGTAATAGTCGTCGAACAGGTTGCGGGCGCCCACGCCCAGCTCGATCTGCTCGGTGATCGCGTAGTTGATCCGCAGGCTGGCGTTCACATAGCTGCCGCCGCGATAATAGACCGGCGGGCCGGCCACGGTCGGCGCAGAGGCGAGCGGCGGTGCGTAGGAGGCGAGGATCGTGCGGTCCGAGGCGAACTCGACCGTGGGCACGATGCTGAGGCCCGCCACCGGCTCCCAATTGGCATAGACGAACGCCTTGTGGGTCGGCACGTCGGTCAGCTCGAACGCGGCGGGCAGGATGCTGCCGGGCTGCGGGCTGATCTTGAACGAGCGGCGGATATAGCTGTAGTTCGCCCCGATCTGGAAGGACGGGAGAAGCTGCGCGGTGGCGGAGAGTTCCGCCCCGTAATATTCGCCATTGCCCAGATTCTCGCGCCGCGTCGTCGTGGTGCTGGAGCCGACCGGCCGCACCGAGACGATGGCGCGGTCGATATCGCTGTAGAAAACCGCGCCCTCCAGCCGCAGCGGGCCGGCGGTGGTGTGGCCGCCCAGCTCGATGTTGGTCGCCCGCTCGGGCAGCAGGCCGGGGTTGGAGGCCGCCGTGCCGAACTGCGTGCTGAACCGCTCGAAGATGGTCGGGAAGCGCGAGCGGCGCGAAATGGAGAGGTGCATGCCGTTCGCCTCGTCCGGCGCCCAGTCGAGCCGGCCCTGCCAGTTGTAGGCGCTGGTGTTGGCGAGCGGATAGCTGAAGATCTGGTTGCCCGAGCCGCCCGGCGGCGTGCCATATTCCTCCGCCTTCTTGATGTCGCGCCAATCGAAGCTGGCGCCCACCGTCAGCGAGAGGGCGGGGGTGAAGGCGAGGCGGTTCTCGACCGCGAAGCTGAACGTATCCTCCAGATTCTCCTGCGGCGGCTCGGTGGTGCCGTCCGGGTCGTTCGCCACGTCGGGGAAGGTCTGCTGCTCCTCGATATGCTTGTCGCGGCGGTAGTGGAAGGCGAGGGTCAGCCGGTCCGCCGGCGTCAGGTCGACCGCCAGTTCGGCCGAGCCGCCCCACGCCTCGTCATAATATGGGCTGTTGAACACGCGCGGCTGCGGCGCGTTCTGCGTGCTCAGCGTGCGGTCGTCGAACGAGCGCAGCATGTTGAAGAACTTGTTGCGGTAGATGCGCGTTTTGAACGTCGCCTGATCGCCGAGCGCGGTGGTCGAGAGGAAATAGATGTTCTCGATGTCCCAGTCCGGCCAGCTCCAGTAGCGCGGGGTGGGATAGCCGACGCCGATGGGCTGGACGATATCGTCCGTGGTGCTGACCGGGGCATATTTGGACCCGTCCTGCCGAGTGTAGCTGATCGCATATTCGTCGGTCGCGTTGGGCGTGTAGCCGAGCTTGACGTTGATGCGCGAATCCTCGGTACGGCTGAGGTCGCGCTCGCCGCCATCCTCGTTGGCGGTGGGGACGAAACCGCCGGGCAGATCCCAATGGTCGCGGAAATTGCGGGCGTAGCTTGCCTGCGCATACCATGTGTCCTGCCGGGTGCCGATCAGGCCGAAGGCGGAGTAGCCGGCATAATCGACGTCCCGCCCGAGATCGAGCTGGCCGCGCGCCTCGATTTCCAGCGCCTTGGTCGGCTTGCGGGTGACGAGGTTGACCGATCCGCCCATCGCGCCCGGCCCGTCCAGCACCGAGGCATAGCCCTTGGCGACCTGGATCTCGGCCACGTCCGCGGTGAGGAAGCGGCCGTAATCGAGACGGTTGTCGGCCGGCAGATAGACGCGGATGCCGTCGATGGAGACCGGCACCTGGAAGCGGTCGAACCCGCGCACGAACAGCAGCCGCTCGTTGCGCGAGCCGCCACTGTTGCCGGCGCTGACGCCGGGGATGAGGTTGGCGGCATCTTCCAGCGACACGCGGTTGAACGCCTCGATCGCATCCTGCCCCAGCGTCTCGCTGCCGATGGCGACGCCCTGCGGCCGCGTGCCGGTGACGATGATCTCGCCGAGGCGGAAATTGCCTTCCGTGGCGTTGGCGGTATCGGCCTCCTGCGCCATGGCGGCGCCGGGCAGGCAGGCAAAGGCGCAGACGGCGCCAAGCAGACGAGCTTTCATGAAGTGGGCCCCTTCATTCCCAAAAATTCGTTGCGCCAAACGGCGGCGGGCGCCGTATATGGACAAAGATGGCATGCTGTATAGATATAAATATAGCTTTTGACGAGAAAGGCCCGATGTGATGGCTCTGCTTCTGCTTTCCCTTGCGCTCGCCGCGGCCGCTCCGGCCGGGACCGCGGCGACGGCGGCGCCCGCCTGCCCGGCGACGCCCGCACCGCTGCCGGCCGCGCTCGCACCGTGGACGGAGCCGGCCTCGCTGACAGCCGCGATGAATGCGGCGGGGCTGGAGGCGGCGACGCTACCCTTGGGCGCGGCGAAGGATCTGGCGCTCAGCCGGACGCCACAGGTGCGCTACGCGGTGCGGCCCGAGCGGCCGGGCGGATCGGTGAGCCATGGCGGCATGGCGCGGTTCGTCGTGGTGCAGGCTGGCGTCTATCGCGTGGCGATGGATAGCGCGGCGTGGATCGACGTGGTGGCGGACGGCAAGAGCCTTGAATCCGTGAAGCACGGCCACGGGCCGGACTGCTCCGGTATTCGCAAGATGGTCGATTTCCAGCTCGCGCCCGGTGCCTATGTGCTCCAGGTCGTGGGGAATGGGACGCCGGGGGTCCGCGTGCTGGTGACGAGCGTGCCTGCCGCATGACCTTGCGCGGCGCGGCGGCGCTGCTGGTTGCGGCGGCGGCGCTGGCGGGCGGGGTAATTGCCGGATCGGGGCGCGGCGCGGCGGCGGAAGGACCGCCGGCGCTCTCGGCCGAGGCGGCGATGGCGGCGCTCGGCCGGCGGCTGTTCTATGATGGCGATCTCTCCATCGACGGCAGCATGGCTTGCTCGACCTGCCATGGGCAGCGCCACGGCTTCGCCGAGGGCAACCGCGCCCATCCCGGCGTGACCGACGAGCCGGGGCGGCGCAACGTGCAGACGCTCGCCAATGTCGGGCGCCGGAAAAGCCTGACCTGGGGCGACGAGACGCTCCGCACGCTGGAGGCGCAGGCGCTGGTCCCGATGTTCGGCGACAATCCGGTCGAGATGGGCATGAAGGGACAGGAGGCCGAGCTGGCGCGGCGGCTGGGCACCAATGCCTGCTATGTGCGGCTGTTCCGCGCGGCCTTTCCCGAGACGGGCGGGCGGATCGACGCGGGGACTGTCACGCGGGCGCTCGGGGCGTTCCAGCGCACCCTGGTTTCCGACGATGCGCCGGCCGACCATTATGCGCGGGGGCGGAGGGATGCCGTTTCGGATACGGCGCGGGCGGGGGCGGCTGTGTTTGGGCGGGATTGCGCCTCCTGCCACGCCGGACCGGATTTCACCGACGACCGCTTCCACCGGCTTGAGCCGGTTGACCCGCGCGACCGGGGGCTGGGCGAAGTGACCGGCCGGAGCGCGGATGACGGGCGGTTCCGCACGCCGAGCCTGCGTAATGTCGCGGTGAGCGCGCCCTATTTCCACGATGGGAGCGCGTCGACGCTGGCCGATGCGATCCGCCGCCATGGGCTGCGTGTCTCCGCGCCCGACGAGGCGGCGCTGATCGCGTGGATGGAGGCGATGACGGACCGGAGCTTCATCGCGAATCCGGGTTTTGCTTATCCCGATGGGCCGTGTGAGGCAGCGTGAGTTGAACCACGCCGTGCTCTTGCTTCCGCAGGAGCACTGAGGGTTGATACCGCTATGTCGGCGCGTGCGCCGGCACGCCCAGCCAGCGGGCGAGGCCCGGCAGATGCGGCAGCACCAGCCGCTCGAACAGCCAGAGCGCTATCAGTGAGATGGCGAGTAGCGGCAGCAGCGCGGCGAGGATCAGTAGGATCGCGACCGCGCCGCCCATCCGCGCCGGGACAGGCGCGGGCGGCGGGGCGCCGAGCGCGTCGGCGGGCTTGCGGCGGCGCCAGAGGATGAAGCCGCTCGCCGCCATCAGCATCAGGCCGAGCGCGGTCAGCACGCCGATCAGCTGGTTCACCCAGCCGAAAAGCTGCCCCTCGTGCCAGGCGACGCCGTAGCCGACGATCCGGTCGACGACATGGCCGTCCGCGAAGGTTTCGCGGCCCGTCTCGCGGCGGGTGGCGGGGTCGAAGCTGATGGTGGTGCGCAGCGGGCGGTTCTGTGCATCCGAGCGGACGGTCCACACGGCGGCGCCGGGGCGGCCGAACCGGCCGGGCGCGCCCGGCGGCGTCACCACCACGGGGAAGGCGAGCGCCTCGGCCTGCGCCTTGAGGACGATCCCGTCCAGTCCGGCGGGGGCGGCGGCGGCCGGATGATAGGTGCCGTGGCGGAGCATTACCTGATGATCGTGCCCGGCATGGAGGTCATCGCCGCCGCCCGGCGCTTCGCCTCCAATCGTCCAGTCCTGCGGGCCCTTGACCCAGCCCAACTCGGTGCGCGCGGCCTTGAAGGCGCTGCCCCACAGACCCGCCCAGGGGAGGCCGGTGACGAGCAGCACCAGCACCAGCCCGGCGATCCAGAAGCCGGTGACGGCGTGGAGATCGCGCCAGAACAGGCGCTTGCCGGCGCGCAGGCGCGGCCAGAGCACGCCGGCCAGTCGCCGGTCGCGCGGCCACCAGAGGTAGAGGCCGGAGAGGGTGAGGACCATCGCCCAGCTCGCCGCCAGCTCGACCAGCCAGCTCCCGCGCTTGCCGAGCAGCAGTTGGCCGTGGATGGTCTTGAGCGTCTCCATGATCCGCGTTTCGGGATCGAGGCTGCCCATCACCGTGCCGGCGGGCGAGACGAACACGTCGCGCATCGCCTGCCCGTCCGCCATGGCGATGTGGACCATGGCGGCGTCGCCCGGCCGCTCGGGCAGGCGGTAGCTGGTGAAGCGCGCGCCGGGGAAGGCGGCAAGCGCGGCAGCCACCTGCGCCGAGGGCAGCACGACGCGCTCGACCACCGGCGTGCGATAGGCGCGCTCCTCCCAGCGCTCCACCTGCGGCTTGAACAGATAGGCCGCGCCGGTCGCCGCGAGCAGCAGCACGAAGGGGATGACGAACAGGCCGGCGTAGAAATGCCAGCGCCAGATGGTGCGGTAGAGGGTGGCGCGCTGTTGCGGGGAGAGGGCCATGACTCAGAACCTCGCCTTGATATCGGCCACGAATGTCCGCTGCGGCAGTGGATGCGAGACATAGGCGCGGTCGTTGAGGATGTTGTCGACGCCGAGGCTCAGCTCGACCGCGCGGTTGAGCGCGACGGAGGCGCGGGCGTCGACGAACAGATATTCGGTCTGGAAGCCGTAGGCGTCGCCGCGCACCAGCCCGAGCAGGTCGCTGTTGGGCCGTGAGGCGAAGCGCCAGCCGAGCGAGAGCTTCACCGGATCGGCCAGCCGATAGCGGATATTGCCGTTCGAGCGCCAGCGCGGGATGCGCGGGAACTGGGCGCCATCGGCGGCGGGATTGGCGGCGTTGCGCAGGGTCTGCGCGTCCGTCCAGGCGAGGTTGCTGTCCACGTCAAGGCCGGGGAGGACATCCTTGGCCTCAAGGATCAGTTCGATGCCAACCTGCCGCACGCGGTCGATATTCTTGTAGCTGGAAACGACCGTGCCGAACTGGTTGAGGCCGCTGAAGCTGAAGATCGCGTCGTCGATATCCTGCCAGAAGAGGCTGGCGGTGGCGCGCAGCCTGCCGAACGTGCGGGCAAGGATGAGATTGGCGTCGCGGGATTTTTCCGGGCGCAGATTGGGGTCGAAACTGTCCGGGTCGATAGCGCCGGCAATGGTGTCGAACCGGCCCTGGAACAATTCGCCCACGGTGGGGAAGCGGGTCGCGGTGCCAAAGCTCAGTTGCGCGTCGATGGCGCCGGGAAGCGCGGCTTGCAGGCTGAGCTTGGGGCTGACGGAGTCGCCGTGACGGGCGGGGTAGCGGGCGTCCACGCGGGCGCCGCCGGAAAGCGCGGCGATGCCGCCGGCGAACGCGCGCCAGCGGTCATAGCGCAGCCCGGCGGTGAGGGTGACGCCCTCGCCGAGTGCGATCGCGTCCTCCGCCCACAGGCCCCACAGGCTGGTCTTGCCGTAGGTGGCGGCATTGAAGGCGGGATCGGCGGCGCTGCGCCAGTGGCTCGTGTTGACCGTCTCCTGCGCGGTTTCATAGCGGTTGGCGTTGAGGCCGGCGGCGAGGCGGTGCGCGCCGAGCCTGCGGTCGAGCGTCACGTCGCCCGTCCACCAGCCCGGATCGTGCTGGACGGTGCGGGTGCCTGCGCCATTGGTCGCGCCGGTTGCGTAGCTGGTGGAGCTGCGGCTGTCCTGCCGGGGGATGCCGTAGTGCGAGAGGTTGGCGGAGAGCGCCCAGCCGGCGACCGGCCCGGCGAGTTTCAGGCCGGCGAGATATTCGGTGCGGCGCATAGTCGAGAAGCTGAGGCCGGTGGCGTTCCATGTCTGCCCGGCGAAGCTCACCTTGCCCTGCGTGAGCGGGTGGCCGTCCGTGCCGGTGAGGAAGCTGCGCGGATCGGTGAGGGTCTGCCGGGTCAGCCAGAGGAAGCCGAGCGCTTCTACCGTCCAGCCGTCCGCGCTCTCATAGCCGAGGCGGAGCCGCGCCTGATCCTGCGCGACATGGACCGGCGAGGCCGCGCCAAACACCGGCGTCGCCAGCCGGTCGTCCGCATAGGCGCCGGTGACGGGTGTGCCGGTGCCGGTCGCCGGCGTGAGCAGATTGAAGCTCATCGGCTGGCCAACATTCTCGAAATGGCGGACCCCGGCGCGCACGCGCCAGGGGCCGCTCGCCTGCTTCCAGCTTGCGCTCGCCTCCGCGCTAGTGCCGGCAAAGCTCTCGTCCACGCCATATTCGCGATAGGGCTGGAACATCGCCTGTACGCTGGCCTGAACGGCCGTGCCCTCCGGTGGCTGGGTGCTCACCGAGATGACGCCGCCCATGGAATTGCCGCCGTAGCGCGCCGAGTAAGGGCCATAGACGATGTCGAACTGGCGCACCTCCGAGGGCCCGACGACGTTCCATTTGGGCGGATAGTCCCAGCGGTTGCCGAGGAAGTTGGAGACGAGGAAGCCATCGACCAGCACGATGGTGCGCGCGCTCTGGATGGTGTTGGCGCCGCGCAGCGCGACCACGGCGTTGTCGTCCCCGGCGAAGCGTTTGCGCACATAGAAGTTGGGCGCATATTTCATCAGATCTTCGACATTGGCGGCGTTGATCGCGTCGAACTGGGCCTGCCCCAGCGAGACGGCGAGGCCGCGCGGCGCAACGGTGAACGGCGCGATCCGCTGGCCGACGACGAGGATGGCGCCGCCTGCCTCGTCCGGTGCGGTATCGGCCGGTGGCTGGGCAAATGCAGGCACCGCGACCAGGCCAGCCGCAAGCGCGATAGAAAGGGTGCGCATGGAAGATTCCCGAAAGCTCTGACGATGCGCGGGCAGCCCATGCGGACCATGCACGCGCGCAAGAACGCGGCGAACGGAGAGCGTTCGCCGCGCGGGCGTTCAGAGTGTCAGGGGTGGGCCGATGGCCGGTGGCGGAGGCGCGGCGAGGCGGTGGACCGTAAGGTCCGCGATGGCCGCGCCGTAGGGCGGCCGCGCCCGCATCAACAGGGACGCGAGCACCACAAAGGCCGCGATGGCGAGCAGGCCGCCGGCAAAGGCGCAGGCGAAGAGGCAGAGGCCGTCCCCGGCCTTATGCTGATCGCCCGGTGCCGGCGCGGCCTTGCCGAGATCGACTACCATGGTGGCCGGGCCGGTGCCGGTGCAGAGCTGGATGACCATGCTGCCTTCATGCGCGACGGGCATGAAGCCGGTCGGCACCAGCGTCCGCAGCGCCAGGACGAGCACCGCCGCCGCGACGAAAAGGCCGCGCGCCATGCCCGATTGCCGAATCAGCCAGCTCATGGCGCTGCCCGATAGGCGCTTTGGTGCGGCTTGTCAGCGGTAAAGATGCGGTGCCCGCCGAATGGAGGAGCCATCCGCGCTTTCGCCTTGAAATTCGCCGCCGCAGCTTCCTTATTGAAGGGCGAGCTTATTGACGGACAGGCGCGCGGTGCCATCAGTACCGGGCCGGCCAGCGGAAGGGACGAGGATGAGCGACGGGCGGTCTGAACATTGGATGTGGGCGGATGCTGTCGGCCTGCTGGACAGGATGCAACGCCTCCACCACCAGAGCTACGCCCCGGCGCGCGTGCGCGGCGGCACGGTGCATTGGGAGCCGCCCGCCGACCTCATCGAGACCGACGACGAGGTGCTGGTGTTCGTCGCCCTGCCGGGCGTCGATCTCGACCAGACCGAAGCGTTCATCGAGGACGGCGTTCTCGTTGTGCGCGGCCAGCGGCTGCTGCCGCCGGAGCTGCGCGTGGCGCGGATCCACCGGCTGGAGCTGCCACAGGGCCGGTTCGAGCGGCGGCTGCCGTTGCCGAGCGGCCATTATGAGGATGTGCGCCGCGCCGGATCGGACGGTTGCCTGCTCGTCACCCTGCACAAGGCGAAAGGAGGGCGCCGCTGATGGACGCACCGACCAAGACCGACCAGCCCGCCGTGGCGCCCGATTCCGCCGCCGCGGCGCCCGCGCTGCCGCCGCTGCCGGACGACGCGATCATCATCGTGCCGGTGCGCAATTTCGTGCTGTTTCCCGATGTGGTGCTGCCGCTCGCCATCACGCGGCCCCTGTCCGTGGCGGCGGCGCAGGCGGCGATCCAGGGCAGCCGGCCGATCGGCGTGCTCACCCAGCGCGATCCCGGCGCCGAGCAGCCGACAGGCACCGACATGCACCGCATGGGCACGCTCGCCAATGTGCTGCGCTACGTGACGGCACCGGACGACACCCACCATCTCATCGTGCAGGGCGAGGTCCGCTTCCGTGTGATCGAGTTCCTCGACGGCTGGCCGTTCCTCGTTGCGCGGGTCGAGCAGGTTGCCGAGGAAGAGGAAAAGACGCCCGAAGTCGAGGCGCGGCTCATCAACCTGCGCAAGCAGGCGCTGGAGACGGTGCAGCTTCTGCCGCAGGCGCCGCAGGGGCTGGCCGAGGCGATCCAGAATATTCCCTCCGCCTCCACGCTGGCGGACACGGTGGCCGCCTATCTCGACCTGGAGCCGGCGCAGAAGCAGGAGATATTGGAGACGGTCGCACTCATCCAGCGGCTCGACAAGGTCTCGCGCCTGCTGGAGCAGCGCTTGCAGGTGCTGCGCCTCTCCGCCGAGATCGGCAAGGACGTGCAGGAGACGCTCTCCACCCGCCAGCGCGAGGCGCTGCTGCGCGAGCAGATGGCCGCGATCCAGCGCCAGCTCGGCGAGGATGACGGGCGCTCGGCGGAAATCGCGGAACTAACCGAGAAGATCGCCAAGGCCGGCATGCCGGAGGAGGTCGAGAAGGAGGCAAGCAAGGAGCTGCGCCGGCTGGAGCGCATGCCCGAGGCGGCGGCCGAGCACGGCATCATCCGCACCTATCTCGACTGGCTGACCGAACTGCCGTGGCAACTGCCCGAGAGCGAGACGCCGATCGACATCGCCAAGGCCCGCGAGATCCTCGACGCGGACCATTATGGGCTGGAGAAGATCAAGAAGCGGATCGTGGAATATCTCGCGGTGCGCAAGCTGGCGCCGCAGGGCAAGGCGCCGATCCTGTGCTTCGCCGGCCCGCCCGGCGTGGGCAAGACCTCGCTCGGCCAGTCGATCGCGCGCGCCATGGGGCGGCCGTTCCAGCGCGTGAGCCTGGGCGGCGTGCACGACGAATCCGAGATACGCGGCCACCGGCGCACTTATATCGGCTCGATGCCGGGCAACATCATTCAGGCGATCCGCAAGGCCGGCACGCGCGAATGCGTCATCATGCTCGACGAGATCGACAAGATGGGCCGCAGCTTTCAGGGCGATCCCTCGGCGGCGATGCTGGAGGTGCTCGACCCGGAGCAGAACCATAGCTTCCGCGACAATTATCTGGGCGTGCCGTTCGATCTGAGCCGGGTGGTGTTCATCGCCACCGCCAACATGCTGGATACGGTGCCCGGCCCGCTGCGCGACCGCATGGAGATCATCGCGCTCTCCAGCTACACCGAGGAGGAGAAGCGCAACATCGCGCGGCGCTACCTCGTCGCGCGGCAGCTTGAGGCCAATGGCGTCACGCCCGCGCAGGTGGAGATAGACGACGACGCGCTGGTGGAGATCATCCGCCACTACACGCGCGAGGCGGGCGTGCGCGGGCTGGAACGCGAGATCGGCAAGACGATCCGCCACGCCGCCGTGAAGATCGCGGACGGATCGGCCAGCCATGTCGCCATCACCGTGCCCGATCTGGAAGAGATACTGGGCGACCCCATTTTCGAGAATGAGGTGGCGCAGCGCACCAGCGTGCCCGGCGTGGCGACCGGCATGGCGTGGACGCCGGTGGGCGGCGATATCCTGTTCATCGAGGCCACCAAGATGCCCGGCGGTGGCCGGCTGATCCTCACCGGCCAGCTCGGCGACGTGATGAAGGAGAGCGCGCAGGCGGCGCTCAGCCTCGTCAAGAGCCGCGCCGCGTCGATGGGGATCGAGGCCAAGGCGTTCGAGGAGAATGACATCCACGTCCATGTGCCCGCCGGCGCCACGCCCAAGGACGGGCCGAGCGCGGGCGTGGCGATGTTCATGGCGCTCTCCTCGCTGTTCCTCGGGCGTACGATCCGCAGCGATACCTCGATGACCGGCGAGATTTCGCTGCGTGGGCTGGTGCTGCCGGTAGGCGGCATCAAGGAGAAGGTCGTCGCGGCGGCAGGCGCGGGCATCACCCGCGTGATGCTGCCGGCGCGCAACAAGCGCGATTATGACGACATTCCCGAGAGCACGCGCGAGAAGCTGGAGTTCATCTGGCTGGAGACGGTGGAGGATGCGCTGGCGCACGGCCTCGATCCGGCGCCGGCCGGGGAGGGCGACGGAGAGGCTGGCCTTTCCGGCGGAGGCAGGCCAGACTGAGCTTCTCAACTATGGGGAGGAGACAGCCATGACCGACCGCCGCCGCATCCCGTCCTTGTCGCCGTTCGAGGAGGAGATCGGCTTCACCCGCGCGCTGCGGGTGGGGGACCGCATCGTCGTCTCCGGCACCACGGCGACCCGGCCGGACGGCACGGTGCCGGCCGATGCGGGCGAGCAGGCCGACATGTGCTTCGCCGAGATCATCCGCCATATCGAGACGCTCGGCGGCAGCGCGGCGGACGTGGTGCGCGTGCGTATGTTCGTCACCGACATTGCAGACGCCGACGCGGTGAGCGCCGCCTTCACCCGCGCGCTCAAGGCCACGCGGCCGACCGGCACGCTGGTCGCCATCGCCGCGCTCTACCGGCCGGAGTGGAAGGTGGAGATCGAGGCGGAGGCGGTGGTTAGCGAGTGAGGGGGCGCCCGCCATTATTGCGTTAGTCCGGTAATCCTCCAAGCAGCCATGAGGCGTGTGCAACCCCAATCCCTAGTCGAAAGGCAGATGAAGTGGGCATTGAAGCCGGTGGCGTAATAAGTCGCTACGTCCATTCCGTAGGATTGGCCTCCGTGCCCCCAATATGCATCAGATAAGGAAGGCAGGATGAAGCCCATGCCATACCATGGAGTTTCGCTGGGCGTGCGGGCCAACTGAAACATGGCTGGAGAAAGCAATTTGCCCGAGCGCAAGGCATCAATAAACTTGTGCATATCGTTGGCGCTTGCAACGCCGCCGCCAGCCGGCGTTCCCTTCCAAGGCAAGACCGAGAGGTTGGAAACAAGTTTATCCTCATCGCCATAGAAGGTCGTCTGGCCCGTTGCGATTCCATTGAGATGGTCGAGGTTAGGGAAGGAAGCGTGGGTCATGCCGGCGGGCTTGAAAACATGGTCTTCAACATAGTCATAATAGCTTTGACCGCTCACCCGTTCGACCACCGCTCCCAGCAAAAGGAAGCCATAGTTCGAATATTCCATCCGCGTTCCGGGCGCGAAGGTTGGAGCGCGATTGCCGTTCAGCGCAATGATATCCGCGATGGTGCGCGCCCGCGCCCGATTATCACCCTCCCCTCGTGCCAGAATGCCGATATCTCCGGTCCCGCCACGGTGCTGCAGTAACTGGCGAATAGTCACCTGAGCCATCTCGGCGTTGGGATAGTCGGTCAGATAGGTGCCGAGCGGTGCATCGAGATCAATCTTGCCGGTCTCAACGAGTTGCAGCACGGAAACAGCCGTGAACATCTTCCCCGCTGAAGCAAGAAACATCGGCGTATCAGATGTGATCCGAGCCTTCGAATTTTCATTGGCGGTCCCCCATCCACGAGTCACTTGCGGTACGTCATTCTGTATAAGAAGCAGAGAGCCCGCGAATTCTCCGCGCTGTTCCAGCCTGTCCGCGAAGCTTGTAATATAGTTGTTCGCCGTTTCTACTGGCATCGCAAATGGAGAGAGGTTGAATTTCGCCAGCTTTGTCTCACCTTCAGCGCCCAATTCGATAGTTAATCGCTGGAGGGCAGGGAAACACCGCTCGATCAGCAAGACCTTGATGTTTGATCTGGTGCGGCTTTCAATGCGAACCGGATCGAAGCCACAACTCATTATCGCGAGGTCGAGCGGGAACCTCGCTTCTGGATCACTGAGGTGCTTCGCATAGAACGACTTGATCGCGGACTTCTCGCCAGAATTGAATGCCGCGAGCCATTCGTGAAACACGTTCTCGGCGGAAACTAACGGCTTTGGTGGAACGGCTGCGGAGGGCACGTGGGGCTCCTGCGCCGTGGCAATAGGAGGCTGCAGGAGCCCCAAGGCTAAGGCAACAAGGCATCCCCCGATGATTCGCATTGGTTCTCTCAATCGAATTACATTAGACTAACGGTGTTAGTTTAGCCCACAAAGGCGCGATGACAAGGGCCCGGATTGATAAATCCACAATCGTCGATGCGGCGCTGGCTATCCTCGACAGGGATGGGTTCGAAGCCGTCAGTCTTCGCAACGTGTCGCACGCCCTGGGGATCAAGGCGCCGTCCTTGTATTGGCATGTGAAAAACAAGGGCGAGTTGCTTGGACACATGGCGGAGCAGCTCTTTCGCAACATATTGGCGGACGTGCCTCCTGCCGAGGGTTGGGAGGACTGGCTACGCGGACTCGCATTGACGGTTTACAGGCACCAACAGGAAACGCGCGACATCAGGAGGTTGATGATCGAGGCAAGAATGGATCAGGCTGTAGTGGGCGAGTTTTCGGAGATCATGAGCGAAGGTTTGATCGCTCGCGGATGTGAGCGTTCCTTGGCTTTCGATGCGCAACGATCGGCCATGACTCTCGCCACGGGCTGGACGATAATGCCGCATGATCCGAAGTTGACGGAGAACAAGCCGGAGTTAAGTTTTATACGCAGCCTCGATGCTCTGATTAATGGTTGGCGAGATACGGCAAATTCTAGCGGGAAATCCTGATGCGTTCCATCGAATGTCCAGTGTCCTTACACGATTACGGGTAATTGATGGGGCGATTGCCGAACGTTGACTTGCACGACCCGGCAACCGAAAGTTTTCAGTCCACTAATTGAGTCCCGAGACAATGTCCTGTGAAGCGCAGAGATGGTCGCTTCCCACCTCATAACCGCTTATCTCTCCCCTTAGAACATCCCATTCGGATTCGGCCCCTCCACCACCACGTCCTGCGCCACGTCCCAATGTTCGGCGATGAGGCCGTTCTCGATGCGGAAGATGTCGACCACGGCCCAGCCGATATCGCCCGGCCAGCGGCGGACGTGATAGTGGACGATGACATGGTCGCCGTCCGCGAACATGCGCTTCACGTCGTGCACGCCCTCCGGGTTCACCGCCTTGATATGGTCGAGGAACGCCTTGAGCGGCGCGCTGCCGGTTTCGACATTAGGGTTGTGCTGGATATAGTCCGGGGCGATGAAGCGATCGACCGCGCTCGCGTCCATCGGGTTCAGCACCTCGTCGAACAGGCCGCGCACCAGCGCGAGATTGGCGTCTTCCTCTGGCGTGTAGGCCATGATCCTCTCCCTCTTGCGTTGCCGCCCCGCTGACTTATGACCGGCACAGGCGGGTGCGTGCAAGCCCGTGGGGAGAGGACGGGCACCGGCATGGGCGATAGCGGCGGGGCGGATTTCATCATCGTGGGCGCGGGCAGCGCGGGTTGTGTGCTTGCCAACCGGCTGAGCGCGGACCCCGGCGTGCGTGTCGTGCTGATCGAGGCGGGCGGCGAGTGCCGGCACCCGATGATCGACATGCCGCTCACCTGGATGCAGGCCTCCGCCATGGACCGCTTCATCTGGGGTAACCAGAGCGAGCCGGACCCGCATATGGACGGGCGCAGCCAGCCGGTGCCGCGCGGCAAGGTGCTGGGCGGCTGCTCGTCGATCAACGGTACCATGTATATTCGCGGCGCGGCGGCCGATTATGACGGCTGGCGCGACAGCGGCCTGCCCGGCTGGGGCTATGACGACGTGCTGCCCTATTTCAGGCGCTCGGAGACCAACTGGCGGGGCGAAAGCGCGGAGCATGGCGGAGCGGGCGAGATGCACGTCTCCGCCATGGCGCCGGACCCGCTGCTGTTCCCCGCCTTCATCGAGACCGCCAAGCGCCTGGGCCATGCCGCGACGGACGATTTCAACGTCGCCCGGCCGGAGGGCTTCGGCATCCCGGACTGCACTATCCGCAACGGCCGGCGACACAGCACGGTGCGCGCCTTCCTCGATCCGGTGAAGCGGCGGGCGAACCTGCGGGTGGAGACCAATGCGCTGGTGACGCGGATCATCGTGGAAGGCGGCCGGGCGGTGGGCGTCGCCTTCACGCGCGGCGGGCAGCGCCATGAGATCCGCGCGCGGCGTGAGGTGATCTTGAGCGCGGGGGCGATCAACTCGCCGCAAATCCTGATGCTCTCCGGCATCGGCCCGGCGGCCCATCTGCGCGAGATGGGCATCGCGCCGTTGGTCGACCTGCCCGGCGTCGGCGCGAATTTGCAGGACCATCCGATCGCGCTGAGCTTCTGGGCGGCGTCCGGTCCGGTGACGTTCGACGACCGGCTGCGGCTCGACCGGCTGGCGTGGAACGCGGTGCGCTGGCGGCTGTTCGGCACCGGCACCATGGCGCAGAGCCCCATGTCCGTGCAGGGCTTCCTGCGTTCGGATGCGGCGCAGGAGCGGCCGGACCTGCAATTCCAGATCGTCCACTCCAGCTATCAGGCGCGGCCGTGGTTCCCCGGCTGGCGCAGGGGCGCGGGGCACCAGTTCTCCGCCGGGGTGCTGCTGCTCGCGCCCGACAGCCGGGGCGCGGTGAGCCTGCGCGGGCCGGAGCCGGAGGCGCTGCCGCGCGTGCTGCTCAACTTCATGAGCGCGCAGAGCGACCGGCTGCGGCTGCGCGAGTCCATGTGCTTCATGCGGCGCTTCTTCGAGACCGAGCCGGCCCGCAGCCTGATCGCCGCCGAACTGGCGCCCGGCCCGGACGCGGCGAGCGACGAAGCGATCGATGGCTGGCTGCGCGCCACGGTGATGAGTGGGGGCCATCCTGTGGGCACCTGCGCGATGGGCACCGGCGCCGATGCGGTGCTTGATGCGGCGTTGCGGCTGCGCGGGGTGGAGGGGCTGCGGGTGGTCGACGCCTCGTCCATGCCGTGCATCATTCGCGGCAACACCAATGCGCCGGTCATCATGATCGCCGAGAAGGCAGCGGATATGATCCTCGGCAAGCCGGCGCTGGCTGCATGAGAAATGGCGCCGCAAGCGCTCCTGCGAAAGCAGGAGCCCAGGGCGATAGGGCACCGCGGCTGGGCCCTGGGCTCCTGCTTTCGCAGGAGCGCGATGCCGTGAAATCAGCCATCGGGGGAGAGGCATGAGCGGATCGGCGGACATCGTTGCGGACGGGGTGGCCCGCGTGGAGACAACGCCACCCGCCACGCTGCCTCAACTCATCATCGTCGGCATCCTCAGCGTCGCGATCATGGTGATCGACGGCTACGACATCGGCGCGATGCCGCTCATCGTGCCGCAGGTCTCGCAGCTTTGGGGCGTTGCGCCGGCGAGCTTCGGCCCGGCGCTCTCCGCCGTGGTGATCGGGCTCGGCATCGGCGCCTTCTTCTTCGCGCCGCTGGGCGACAGGCTCGGGCGGCGGCTGACCACGGTGGTCTCGCTTGCCGTCATCGCGCTCGCCACGCTCGGCACCGCCTGGTCGGCTTCGGTCACGCAGCTTTTCTGGTGGCGGCTCGTCACCGGCACCGGGCTGGGCGCCTGCCTGCCCAATGTGCTCGCCATCCTCGCGCAGGTGGTGCCGGCCGAGCGGCGGGCGAGCGTGATGACTTTGGTCTCCTGCGGCATCCCGGTCGGCGCGGCGGGGGCGGGGATCGTCGTGCCGGTGCTGACCAACGCCTATGGCTGGCAGGCAAGCTTCTATGTGCCCGCGACGTTGATGATCGCCGTCACCGTGCTGGTGGCGCTCTTTCTGCGCCAGCTCCCCATGCCGGAGCCGAAAGCACCGGCGGAGCCCGCCACGCGCCGCCGCTGGCACTGGACGGACATTCCGGTGCTCGCTCCGCTCGGCAAGGGGTTGCGCCTGCGCACCGCGATCTTCTCCGGCCTGTTCTGCTTCAACGCGCTGACCATGTACATGCTGAGCAGTTGGCTGCCGACCATCCTCCAGACCAGCGGTTTCGCGTTTGAATCCGCCTCGCTGCTGGCCTCGGCTGTGCAGCTTGGCGGGCTGTTCGGCGGTTTGCTGCTAGCGGTGCAGATCGACCGGCACCGCACCAACGGCGCGCTGCTCACCGGCTATGGCGCGGTGGCGCTGGGGCTGGTCGTGCTGGCGTTCGTCGCGCCCGATCCGATGCGCTGGGGCGTGCTCCTGCTGCTGATCGGCGCGGGGGTGGGCGGCGCCCATATCGCGCTGCCGGCGGTCGCGGCGAACATCTACCCCAAGGCGATGCTCTCCGCCGGCATCGGCCTCGCCGTCACGGTGGCCCGGCTCGGCGCCATGGCGGGGCCGATGGCGGGCGCGTGGCTGATCGGCAGGCAGGTGTCGAGCGGCGGCTTCTTCCTCGCGCTACTGATGCCCGTGGCCGCCTGCGCGCTGTGCGTGCTGGCGTTTGCAAAAGCGAAGCTGGCCAACGGGCCGTCGGATTGAGGTGAACCCCACCCCTTGGGGGTCAGTCGTTCTGGGCAACGAAGCGCGCGGCCGGCGCGGGCCGGCTCTCCGCGCCCCGATCGCCGCCATTGGGGGGAGAAGCCGCGGGCATCATCACCGGCTCGATCGCCTTGCCGTGCAGCGCGTCGAGGAAGCGCCGCAGCCACCAGCGCACGTCCTGCCGCTCGACCGATTCCATCAGCGCATGCCAGCGGGCCTTGCGCTCCTCCAGCGGCATGCGCAGGGCCTGCCCCAGCGCGTCGGAGAGCTCCTCGGGGCTGAACGGGTTGACCAGCAGCGCGGCAGCCATCTGCTCGGCCGCGCCGGCGAAGCGCGAGAGGACGAGCACGCCGGGGTCCGCCGGGTCCTGCGCTGCCACATATTCCTTGGCGACGAGATTCATGCCGTCGCGCAGCGGCGTCACCAGCCCGACGCTGGCGGCGCGATACATGCCGGCGAGCGAGGTGCGGTCATAACCGCGATTGACGTAGCGCAGCGGCACCCAGAAGGCGGTGGCGAACTCGCCGTTGATGTGGCCGGAGAGTGCCTCAAGCTGCTTGCGGATATCCTGATAGCTCACCACGTCCTCGCGCGAGGGCGGGGCGATCTGGAGCAGCGAGACGCCTTCCTGATAATCGGGATGATCGAGCAGCAGCCGCTCATAGCCGTTGAAGCGCTGCTCCAGCCCCTTGGAATAATCGAGCCGGTCGACGCCCATGATGAGCTTGCGCCCGTCGAGCGTGCCCAGCAGCGCCCGCCGCGCCTCCTCCGCCTCGGCGCTCGCGGCGCTGGCCTTGAACTCCTGCGCGTCGATGCCGATCGGGCAGGCGATGACGCGCACCTGCCGCCCGTCGATGGCGATGGTGCCCTGCTCGTCCACCACTGCCTCGGGGAACTGTTCACGCACATAATGAAGGAAGCTGTCCAGCCATGTCTGGCACTGGAAGCCGATGAGGTCATAGGCGAACAGCGTCTCGACGAGTTGGCGGTGGCTGGGCAGGGCGATGAGCAGCCGCAGCACCGGCCAGGGCGTGTGGAGGAAGAAGGCGGTGCGGTTGCGCACGCCGCGCTGCCGCAATTCCCGGCCGAGCGGGATCAGGTGATAATCATGCACCCAGATGTCGTCGTCCGGCGCGATTAGCGGCAGCAGCGTCTCGGCGAAGCGATCGTTGACGCGCGCATAGCCGCCCGCGAAGCCGCGCTCGAACTCGGCGAGGTCGGTGCGGTCGTGGAACAGCGGCCAGAGCGTGCGGTTGGCAAAGCCGTTATAATATTCCTCCACGTCCTGCGCTTCGAGGTCGATAGTCGCGGTGGTGACGCCGTCCGCGCGGGAGAGGTTGATCTGGCCGGTGAACTCGTCGATCTCGTTGCCCGACCAGCCGAACCAGATGCCGTTGGTCTCGCGCAGCGCGGAGGAGAGCGCGACGGCGAGACCGCCCTGATTGCTCTTGCCCTCGCCGTCCGGCGGGCTGACGCGGTTGGATATGACGATGAGGCGAGTCATCGGATAGCGCTCCATGGTTTGCTCAGCAGCACGGCGCAGTTGATGAGGCCGACAAGCGAGTAGGTCTGGGGGTAGTTGCCCCACAATTCCCCGGTCACGGGGTCGATGTCTTCCGAGAGCAGGCCGGCGGCGGTGCGGCGGCTCAGCATTTCCTCCAGAAGGTTGCGCGCTTCGGCGGTCCGGCCGGTGGCGTGCAGAGCCTCTATAAGCCAGAAGGTGCAGAAATTGAAGGCGGTCCTGGGCAGGCCGAAATCGTCCTCGGTGGCGTAGCGCAGCATGTTGCTGCCGCGCCGCAGCCCGGCTTCCAGCGCCGCCAGCGTGGTGGCGAAGCGCGGATCATTGGGAGCGAAGAAGCGCAGTTCCAGCAGTTGCAGGATGCTGGCATCGAGATCGTCGCCGCCGAAGGTGGCGGACATGCGCTGGCTCTCCTTGCGCCAGGCCGAGCGCTCGATGGTGGCGTGGATCGTATCGGCCCGCTCCTGCCAGAAGGCGGCGCGGCGGGGCAGGCCGAGCGCGGTGGCGGCATTGGCCAGCCGGTCGCACGCCGCCCAGCACATGGCGGCGGAGTAAGTGTGGACATTGGCCTTGGTGCGCAACTCCCACAGCCCGGCGTCGGGCTCGTCATGCACCGTCCAGGCGCGCTCGCCGACCGTCTCCAGCGCGTTGAAATCGTCCACACCGCTCCTGCGGAACAGGCGCTGGTCGAAAAAGCTCTGCGTGTTGGAGAGGACGATCTGGCCGTAGGCGTCGTGCTGCACCTGCTCGAACGCCTGGTTGCCGGCGCGCACTGGCCCCATGCCGCGATAGCCGGCGAGGCCGGGCACGATCCATTCGGTCAGTGTCGCCTCGCCGCCGACGCCGTAAAGCGGCTGGATATGGCCGCCCCTGGCGTTGTCGACGATGTTGCGCAGATATTCGAGATAGCCCTCCAGCACGTCCAGCGCGCCGAGCCGATTGAGCGCCTGCACCGTGTAATAAGCGTCGCGGATCCAGCAGTAGCGATAGTCCCAGTTGCGCCCGCTGTCGGCGTGCTCGGGGATGGAGCTGGTCAGCGCCGCGACGATGGCGCCGGTTTCCTCATGCTGGCAGAGCTTGAGCGTGATGGCGGCGCGGATCACCGCGTCCTGCCACTCGAATGGCGTGGCGAGACCGCGCACCCAATTCTGCCACTCGCGCACCGTGCGGTCGTGCATGGTGTCCAGCGCCGGGCGCAGGTCGTCGGAAAAGCTCTCGTCCGGGCCGAGGAAGAAATGCAGCGGCCGCTCGACGCGGAACAGCCGCTCGTCCTCGATCCAGCCGACTGGCGCGGTGGTGGTGAGCCGCAGCGTCATGCTGCCGAGCAGGTAGCGGATATGGTTGCTGCCGCGTGTGCGCTCCGGGTCCTTCGCGCCCCAGTCGCGCGATGGGCGCAGCCGCACGCGGATGCGCGGCGATCCTTCCACCGGGCGGACGATCCGCGCGAAGGCGACGGGGCGATACATGCGGCCGTTGCGCCAGAAGCGCGGGCAGAAGTCGATGATCTCGACGGCATTGCCGGCATTGTCGCGGTGGTGCGTCACCAGCACCGGCGTGTTGCGGACATAGTGCTGGCGGGTCTCGACGCAGTCCTCCAGGTCAATCTCCCAGAAGCCGCGCGCGCCCTCGCCCGCGCGCGGGGCGGGATCGAGCAGCGAAGAGAAGGCTGGATCGCCATCGACGCGCGGCACGCAGCCCCACACGAACCGCCCGGCGCGGTCGACCAGCGCCGAGACCTGGCAGTTGCCGATGGGCCAGAGGTCGAGCGTCGCGGTCATGCCAGCAGCCCTTCGAGCCAGTGCCGCACCGCCGCCGGATCGGGCAGCGCATAGAGCGCGGCGGTCGGCCGGCGCTTGCCGACCAGCACGCCGGCGCCACCCAGCGCGTGGGCGGCGGCGAAGCCCGCTTCGTCCGTCGCGTCGTCGCCGACGAACCATGGCTTGGTGCCGGCCATCGGCGCGCGGCCCATCAAGGTGTGCACAGCCTTGCCCTTGTCACCGCCGGGCAGACGCAGCTCGGCCATCATCTTGCCGGGCTGGAACTGGAGGTCGAGCTGCTCGGCAAGCGTCGCCGCCAGCGCCTCCGCCTCCGCTTCGGCGTCCGGCGCCATGCGGTAATGGAGCGCGACGCCGAAGCTCTTGTCCTCTACCAGTACGCCAGCGTGTGCCTCCGCGAAATCCCGGAAGCGTGCCTGTGCCTCGTCGAGCGATGGCGGGCGGATCGGGTGGGCGTCCACGCCCTGCCAGCGATGCTCGCTGCCGTGGCTGCCGGAGAGGGCGAGATGCCGCGCGACCGGGCCGAGGATGGCGTCCATCTGCGCGATGGAGCGGCCACTGACGATGGCGAGCCGCCCTTCCAGCCGTTCGCCGAGGCGCATAAGCAGCGCGCGCAACGGCGCGTCGGCAACCACCAGCTCGGGCCGGTCGATCAGGTCCAGCATTGTCCCGTCCAGATCGAGGAACAGGCTGCTTGTGGTCAGATCCTCCAGCGGAGGTGTGTCGAAACCGATATGGGATAGGTCAGCGATCGTGCTTTCCCCCTTTGCTTGATTTTTTCCCGGATTTCGCTCCCGGAACGCGTCGGGATGCGAAGGCGTTCCCGGCGCTTCATGCGCGCTGCGGCTCGCGTGGCGATGCGGCCAGACTGGCCGCCACGCGCCTGCCTGTCAACGCCGGGACGCCAATTCCGCGATCGCGATGAGCGGAGCGCAAATAGATACTGTTCGAATTGTTCGCCAGCGGTCGAGGCGATACATTGCGCCGAATCGGCAGAAGAACCGGCGGATCGACAAGGGGAGCGGCGGTTGATGCCGCCGGCAGGAGGCGATGAGGACGGCGATCCCGCCAAGGGAGACCAGCGGTGCGCTGCTTCGCGCCACCCGGCGCTTGCTCGCCCGCCTCTGCCATGCGTCCAGTCTGCTGGTCCTGCCGCTGGTGCTGATGCTCACGGCCTCCGGCGTCGAGGCGGTGCAGGGCCGGCCGGACATCGTCACCAGCTACGGCTATGCGGTGTTCGGCACGCTCAAATATCCCGCCGATTTCAAGCATCTCGACTATGCCAATCCGAAGGCGCCCAAGGGCGGCACCTATCGCTATGCGGAGACGCGCTCGGGCAGTTTCGACAGCCTCAACCTGATGAGCCTGATGGGCACCGCCCCGCTGGGTCTGGTGTCGATCTACGATACGCTGATGCGGCGCGCGCTGGATGAGCCGGCCTCACGCTACGCGCTGGTGGCGCAATCGGTGAGCTATCCGCGCGACCTCTCCTGGGTCGAGTTCCATCTCGATCCGCGCGCGCGCTGGCATGACGGCAAGCCGATCACGGTGGAGGACGTGATCTTCACCATCGAAGCCGCGAAGGGGCTGGTGACGCCGGGCCTCAAGCGGGTCGCCGCCGTTGTCGCACGGACGGAGAAGACCGGGCCGCGCAGCGTGCGCATCTATTTCAACCAGAAGAACAACCCCACGCTGCCCACCGTCATCATGGACATGTGGTTGCTGCCCCGGCATTTCTATGCCCACCGCAGCGTCGAGGCGGCCACGCTTGAGCCGCCGCTCGGCAGCGGGCCATACAAGATCGGCCGGTTCAGCCAGGGGCGCTGGTTCGAGCTGGAGCGCGTCAAGGACTATTGGGCGAAGGACCTGCCGATCAACAAGGGCCGCTACAATTTCGACATCATCCGCAACGACTTCTTCCGCGATCAGCAGGTCGCCTATGAATCGTTCCTCTCGGGCAATTCCGACCTGCGGTTCGAGACCGGCGCCGCGCGCTGGCCCGGCGAGGCGAAGCTGGCCGCTTTCCGCGCGGGCTGGATCAAGCGCGGGGCGATTCCCTACGACAATGCGGCTTATTATCTCGGGCTGGTGATGAATATGCGGCGGCCGTTCCTCGCCGATCGCGAGGTACGCCGCGCGCTGATGCTCGCCTATGATTTCGAATGGACGCGCCGGGTGCTGCTGAACGGCTATCATGGCCGGCTGACCAGCTTCTTCTCCAACAGTGAGTTCGCCGCCACCGGGCTGCCGGGGCCGGGCGAGCGCGCCCTGCTGGAGACGGTGCGCGCGCAGGTGCCGCCGGAGGTGTTCACCACGCCCCCGGGCCTGCCGGTGGGCGGGAGCTGGACCAATCGCCGCGCCAATCTCGTCAAGGCGGCGGCGATCCTGCGTGCGGCCGGCTATCGTATCGTCGACGGCACGCTGCGCGACAAGCGCACCGGCGCGCCGGTGGCGCTCCAGCTTGTCGCTTATTCGCCGCTGGTCGACCGGCAGGTGTCGCTGTTCATCGAGAATGCCCGGCGGCTCGGCATCGCCGTCAATTTCCGCGCGTTCGATAGTGCGCAGTTCCGCCACCGGACGCGCACTTACGATTACGACCTGCTCGCCGCCACGCCGCTGTTTCCCACGGCCGAGACGCCGAGCGCGGGGATCGCGCTGATGTGGGGCAGCAAGGCGGCGGACATGCCGCAGCAACTCAACTACCCCGGCGTCAAGAATCCCGCCGTCGATGCGATGATCGCGGCTGTGGTCGGCGCGAGGGACCGCACGACCGTGGTCGATGCGATGCGCGCGCTCGACCGCATCTTGCTGTGGAATTATTACGCCATTCCGTTCCAGCACATGTATCCCGCGCCGCTGGGCGAAATCCCGATCACATACTGGGACCGCTTCGGCAGGCTGGAGGCGCAGCCGCGCTCCATGTTCCCCTTCCCGTCGCTCGACACCTGGTGGATCGACCCGGCGAAGGACGCGAGACTCGCGCGCGAGCGGGGCCAATGACGGCGCTCTGGGGCTATATCGCGCGGCGCCTGCTGCTGATGGTGCCGACGCTGATCGGCATCGTCACGATCAGCTTCGTCATCATCCAGTTCGTGCCCGGCGGACCGATCGAGCAGATCCAGGCGCGCTTTTCCGGGCAGGCGGTGGATGCCACCGCGATGATCGGCGGCAGCATGGACACCAGCGACAGCGGCGGCCTCACCCCCACCGGCGAGCTGGACCCGGAGATGGTGAAAGAGCTGGAGAAGCTCTACGGCTTCGACAAGCCGGTGCACGAGCGCTACCTCAAGATGCTCGGCGATTTTGCGCGCTTCCAGTTCGGCAACAGTTACTTCAAGGACCGCCCGGTCATCGACCTCATCGTCGAGAAGCTGCCGGTGTCGATCTCGCTCGGCCTGTGGACGACGCTCATCACCTATCTCGTCGCCCTGCCGCTCGGCATCCGCAAGGCAGTGCGCACCGGCACGCCGTTCGATGCGTGGACCAGCTTCTTCGTCACGATGGGCTACGCCATTCCCGGCTTCCTGTTCGCGGTGCTGCTGATCGTGCTGTTCGCCGGCGGCACTTTCTGGAGCATCTTCCCGGTGCGCGGGCTCGTCTCCGAGAACTGGCAGGACCTGCCGCTGCTCGCCAAAGTGGGCGATTATCTCTGGCACATCACCCTGCCGGTGACGGCGATGGTGATCGGCGCCTTCGCCAACCTCACCATGCTTACCCGCAATTCGATCCTCGATGAGATCGGCAAGCAATATGTCATCACCGCAAGGGCCAAGGGCCTCTCCGAGCGCGGTGTGCTCTACGGCCATGTGTTCCGCAACGCGATGCTGATCGTCATCGCCGGCTTTCCGGCGGCGTTCGTCGGTGTGCTGTTCACCTCCTCGCTGCTGATCGAAGTGATCTTCTCGCTCGATGGACTGGGGCTGCTCGGCTTCGAGGCGACGATCAACCGCGATTATCCGGTGATGCTCGCGGCTTTGTTCATCTTCTCGCTGCTCGGGCTGGTCGCCAACCTGCTGGGCGACATCGCTTATGTGCTGGTCGATCCGCGCATCGACTTCGAGAGGCGCGACGTATGAACGCGGAGCTGGCCGTGGCGGGGGACGCGCCGCGCCGCCGCCGCTGGCTGAGCCCGCTCGGGCGGCGGCGCTGGGCGAGCTTCAAGGCCAATCGGCGCGGCTACTGGAGCCTGTGGATCTTCCTTGCTCTCTATATACTCAGCCTCGGCGCGGAGCTGATTGCCAACGACAAGCCGATCCTCATGATCTATCGCGGTGCGGTTTATACGCCGGTGCTGTATACCTATCCCGAAACCATCTTCGGCGGCGTGTTCGAGACCGAGGCGGATTATCGCGACCCGGCGGTGCGCGCGATGATCGAGGAGGGCGGCGGCCGGGCGCTCTGGCCGCTCATCCCCTATAGCCACGCGACGATCGATTACGACCTGCCCGAAACCGCGCCGGCGGCGCCCTCCGCGCGGCACTGGCTGGGCACGGACGATCAGGCGCGCGACGTGCTCGCCAAGCTCATTTACGGCTTTCGTCTCTCCGTCACCTTCGGCCTGCTGCTGACCTTCGCCAGCGCGGTGATCGGCGTGGCGGCGGGGGCGATTCAGGGCTATTTCGGTGGCTGGACGGACCTGCTCTTTCAGCGCGGCATCGAGGTGCTGCAAAGCCTCCCGATGCTCTATCTGCTCATCATCATGAGCAGCTTCCTCCAGCCCGGTTTCTTCACCCTGCTCGGCGTGCTGTTGCTGGTGAGCTGGATGGCGCTCGTCCATGTCGTCCGTGCCGAGTTCCTGCGCGCGCGCAATCTCGATTATGTGCGCGCCGCCCGCGCGCTGGGGCTGGGCAACGCCGCCATCATGGTCCGCCATATCCTGCCCAACGCGATGGTGGCGACCATCACCTTCCTCCCGTTCATTCTCTCCAGCTCGATCACCGTGCTGACCGCGCTCGATTTCCTCGGCTTCGGCATGCCGCGCGGTTCGCCTTCGATCGGCGAGCTGCTCAATCAGGCGAAGAACAATCTTCAGGCGCCATGGCTGGGCATCGCCGGCTTCGCGGTGATGGCGCTGATGCTCTCGCTGCTGATCTTCATCGGCGAGGCTGCGCGTGACGCACTCGACCCGAGGAAAGCGGCATGACCGCCGCGCCGGACGATACGCCGCTGCTCGCCGTGGAGGGGCTGTGCTGCTCGTTCCGCTCGGAAGGGCGGATCGTCGAGGCGGTGCGCGGCGTGTCCTTCGATCTGAGGCGCGGGGAGACGCTGGCGCTGGTCGGTGAATCCGGCTCGGGCAAGTCGACCGTGGCGATGTCCGTGCTCCAGTTGCTGCCTTATCCCACTGCTTTCCACCCCGCCGGCTCGATCCGGCTGGGCGGGCAGGAGCTTGTGGGCGCCAGCGAGGGCGTGATGCGGCGCATCCGCGGCGCCCGCGTGGCGCTCATCCCGCAGGAGCCGCTGACCGCGCTTAACCCGCTGCACACCATCGACCGGCAGATCATCGAGGCGATGAAGCTGCACGACCCGCAGGTGAGCAAGGCGGACGCGATGGCGCGCACCGTGGAGTTGCTGACGCTGGTCGGCCTGCGTAATGCGGAAAAGCGGCTCAAAGCCTATCCGCACCAGCTTTCCGGCGGGCAGCGCCAGCGAGTGATGATCGCCATGGCCCTCGCGAATGAGCCGGACATGCTGATTGCCGACGAGCCGACCACCGCGCTCGACGTGACGGTGCAGGCGCAGGTGCTCGATCTGCTCAAGGATCTGCAACAGCGGCTGGGTATGGCGATGCTGCTCATCACCCATGATCTTGGCGTGGTGCGCAAGATGGCCGAGCGGGTCTGCGTGATGACCAAGGGCGAGATTGTGGAGGCGGGGGAGACCGCCGCCTTGTTCGACGATCCCCGGCATCCTTACACGAAGCGCCTGCTCGATGCGACGCCGCGCGGCGAGCCGCTGGCCGTCACCGGCACGCCCGAGCCGCTGGTGCGGACCGACGCCCTCAAGGTGCATTTCCCGATAAAGGGCTGGTTCGGCAAGCCGCGCGGCCATGTGAAGGCGGTGGATGGCGTCACCCTCGCCATTCCGCGCGGTCACACGCTGGGCGTGGTCGGCGAATCCGGCTCGGGCAAGAGCACGCTGGCGCTGGCGCTGTTGCGCATCAGCCGCAGCGAGGGGCCGATCTGGTTCGACGGCGAGGCCCTGCATGCGCGCAACTGGAAGCAGATGCGGCCGCTGCGCAAGCGGATGCAGATCGTCTTTCAGGATCCGTTCGCGTCGCTCAGCCCGAAGATGACGATCGGGCAGATCGTCGGCGAGGGGTTGCCGATCCACATGCCGGCGCTGAGCCGCGCCGAGCGGGCGGCGGCGGTAGCGCGGATCATCGCCGAGGTCGGCCTGCCGCCCGATGTGCTGGACCGCTATCCGCACGAATTCTCCGGCGGCCAGCGCCAACGCATCGCCATCGCCCGCGCGATCATCCTGCGGCCGGACCTCGTCATCCTCGACGAGCCGACCTCGGCGCTCGATATGTCCGTGCAGGCGCAGATCGTCGACCTGCTGCGGCGTTTGCAGGCGGACTACGGCCTCACCTATCTGTTCATCAGCCACGATCTCAAGGTGGTGAAGGCGCTTGCCCATGAGGTAGTGGTGATGAAGGACGGCCGCATCGTCGAGCAGGGCCCGGCTGCGCGCATCTTCACCGCGCCGCAGACCGATTACACGCGCGACCTCATCGCCGCCGCGCTGGAGTTGCGTGCGCGCAAGGTGGCGTGAGGGGCGGGGGTGGCGCTGACTGTGTCTCGACGAGGCTCGACACCAACGGAAGGGAACAGGCCGCCGTTGGGATCACGCCGTTCAGATGAAACGATGTGCTCCTGCCTGCGCAGGAGCACAAGATTGCTCAAAGCGGCTGCGATTCCCTCACACCGCGCTCTTGAAGGCGATGCGGTCCGCCGCCGCGCCGGACATGATGAAGCCGATCGGTCGCTCGGACTCCTCCTGCAAATGGCCGATCAGGCTGGCGGTGCGGGCGAGCAGCGAGATGCCCTTGAGTGCGGCGAGGGGGAAGCCCACGTCGAGCAGGACGGCGGGAATGGCGCCGTTGACGTTGATCGGCAGCGGCCGGCCGATCGCATCGGGCAGCGCATCGCGAATGGCGTGGAGCATGGCGATATGGCGGCCGGCCACGCCCTGCTCCTGCGCCAGTGCGATCAGCTTGAGCGCGCGCGGATCGCCGCCGCTGTGCAGCGGGTGGCCAAAGCCGGGAACGGGCTTCTTCTCCGCGCGCAGTGCCTTGATGCCGGCGGTGGCCGCTTCCGCATCGGAGAGGCGCTCGTCCGCCGCTTGCCGGACCAGGTCCGCATAGAAGCGCCCGGCCACCTCGGCGCTGCCGAGCACAACCGATCCGCAGCCGAGCAACCCCGCCGCGACCGCGCCCTGCCACGCCTCCGGCCCCGCCGCCAGCGTCATCCGCGCCGCGACGACGCTCGGCACCAGCCCGTGCTCGGCGATGGCGCACAGCGTCGCGTTGGCGAACAGCCGCTGCTGGGGCGTCGGCACCTCGCCGGTGACGAGCAGCCAGAAGTAGCTCGTGAAATCCCACTTGCCGATCACTTCCTCGCACAGATCGAGGCCGCGCACCGTGATGCTCGTCGCGTCCGATGTGCAGATGGATGTGATGGCATTATCCTGCTTGCCGATGCGCATGGTCCTGTCTCCGCGGTTTGATCGACATCGTTCGATTATCGAACTTGATTTCGATAATCGAATTGCCTTACTGTTGTCCAGCGCGGCGAATGAGTCTTATGACTCTTCCCCACGCGACAGGCAGCGAGAGGGAGGGTCATGGCGCAGCCGCTCAAGGATGTTACCGTGCTGGAGATGGGCACGTTCATCACCGGCCCGGCGGCGGGCATGCTGCTGGCGGACCTCGGCGCGCGCGTCATCAAGGTGGAGCAGACCGGCAAGGGCGATCCGTTCCGCGCCTTCCGTGGCGGCCTCTATTCCCCGCATTTCCAGACCTATAACCGCGGCAAGCAGAGCATTGAGCTGGATACGCGGGAGCCGGGCGACCTGGCGGTGTTCGACCGGCTGGTGGCCGAGGCAGACGTGTTCATCCAGAATTTTCGCCCCGGCGTCGCGGCGCGGCTGGGGGTCGACCCCGAGCGGCTGCGGGGGATCAACCCGCGCCTCATCTATGCCTCCATCTCCGGCTTCGGGCAGGAAGGGCCGGATCGTGACCGGCCCGCCTTCGATACGGTGGCGCAGGCGGCGAGCGGTTTCCTGCGGCTGCTGGTCAACCCGGCGCATCCGCGCGTGGTCGGCCCGGCCATCGCCGATTCGCTGACGGGCTTCTACGCGGCTTATGGCGTGCTCGCCGCGCTGCATGAGCGGGAGCGGACGGGCAAGGGGCGGCTGGTCGAAACCTCGATGTTCGAGGCGATGAGCCACTTCAATCTCGACGATTTCACCCATTATTTCTCGGAAGGGCTGGTGATGGGCCCCTCCAGCCGGCCGCATGTCAGCCAGAGCTATGTGTTCGAGTGCCTCGACGGCAAATGGCTGGCGCTGCATATGTCCTCGCCGCCCAAATTCTGGGAGAATCTGGCGGCGACCGTCGGCCGGCCGGACATGCTGGACATGCCGCAGTTCGCCACGCGCGACGCACGCATCGCCCACTATGAGGATGTCGTCGCCTTTCTCGCGCCGATCTTCGCGACCCGCAACCGCGACGACTGGTGCCGCGACCTGCTGGCGCGTGAGGTGCCGCACTCGCCGGTGCGCACATCGGCCGAGGTGGCCGAGAGCGCGCAGGCACGGACGCTGGGGCTGGTGGTCGAGGATCCGGAGGGGCCCCACGGGCGGTTCCGCACGATCCGCTCGCCCGTCGCCTTCGATGGCGAGCGGATGGACCGGGTGACGGCGCCGCCGGTGCTGGGCGCCGATAACGAGACGATCGTCGCGCCGCTGCGTGGCGGGTAAGGCAAGAGACGGGGAGAGATCATGGCCCGAATATTGGTGCTCTATTATTCGAGCTACGGCCACGTCGAGACGATGGCCAAGGCAGTGGCGGAGGGTGCGGGCAGCGTCGCAGGCTGCGCGGTGGATTTGAAGCGCGTGCCCGAGCTGGTGCCGGCCGAGGTCGCGGCGCAGGCGGGCATCAAGCTGGACCAGGCCGCGCCGATCGCCACGCCCGACGAGTTGGCCGATTATGACGCGATCATCTTCGGCACACCCACCCGCTTTGGCAATATGGCTGCGCAGATGCGCAACTTCCTCGACCAGACCGGGCCGCTGTGGGCGCGCGCCGCGCTGCTCAACAAGGTCGGCAGCGTGTTCGTTTCCACCGCGACCCAGCATGGCGGGCAGGAGACGACGATCACCTCGTTCCACACCACCTTGCTCCACCACGGCATGATCGTGGTCGGCCTGCCCTACACCTTTGCAGGCAATGCCGAGATGGGCGAGATTAGTGGCGGCACGCCCTACGGCGCCTCCACCCTTGCCGGGTCGGACGGCAGCCGTCAGCCGAGCGAAAACGAGCTGGCCGGCGCCCGCTACCAGGGTCGTCATGTCGCGGAGATTGCAGTTAAGATTGCGGGGTGAGGGCAAAGCCCCACCCGAGTCGTTAGGAGAGAGAGCAATGGCATCGAAAATCGTGGCGAATCGCCTGCATCACACGGCTTACGTCTCCAAGGATCTGGAGAAGACCCGTGCCTTCTATGAGGACGTGATCGGCCTGCCGCTGATGGCAACCTATTGCGAGAAGGACATTTTGTTCGGCAAGGAGCGGACTTACTGTCACTGCTTCTTCGAGCTGGCGGATGGCGGCGCGCTCGCTTTCTTCCAGTTCGCCACGCCTGAGGATCAGGCGCTGTTCGGGCCGACCATGCCGGAGTCGCCCTTTCACCACATCGCCCTGCATGTCGATAAGGACGGGCAGGCCGAGCTGGAGCAGCGCATCGCCGCCGCCGGTATCCAGCCGCCCAACACCTACGTGTTGGAGCATGGCTATTGCCGCTCGGTCTACGTGACGGACCCCAACGGCATGGTGCTGGAGTTCACCTGCGACGATGAGCGCGCGTTGGACAATCGCGTCGATTCCGATCGCCGCGCCAGCGCCCATGCCGAGCTGGCGCGCTGGCTGAGCGGGGACCATCACAACAACAACCCGTTCCGCGCCGAACATCACGCCTGAACGAGAGGAAAGCGAGCCGGGCCGGTTGCCCCGGCACGGCTCCCTGTCCCATCCCGCATTGTGAGAGAGGAGACTGCCATGCTGCTGCCGACTTCGCTCGTTGGGTCCTACACCCAGCCGGACTGGCTGATCGACAAGGTGAAGCTGGCCGGTCGCTTCCCGCCTCGCGTCCGCGCGACCGAGCTGTGGCGTGTCGCCCCGGAGTGGCGCGAGCAGGCGTTCGACGATGCGACCGTCCTCGCGATCCGCGATCAGGAGCGGGCCGGGCTGGACATCATCACCGATGGCGAAATGCGGCGTGAGAGCTACTCCAACCGCTTCGCCACCGCGCTGGAGGGGGTGGATCTCGACAATCCCGGCGTGGCGCTGGACCGATCGGGCGAGCCCAACCCGGTGCCGCGCGTCACCGGCAAGATCCGCCGCAAGCATGCGGTCGAGACGCGCGACGTAGCGTTCCTGCGCGCCAATACCGACCGGATGACCAAGATCACCGTGCCGGGGCCCTTCACAATGTCCCAGCAGGCGCAGAACGATTATTATGAGGACGAGGCGGAGATGGCGCACGACTATGCCGTCGCCGTCAATGCCGAGATCAAGGATCTGTTCGCGGCCGGCGCGGATATCGTCCAGATCGACGAGCCCTATATGCAGGCCCGGCCGGAGAAGGCGCGCGCCCATGGGCTGGCGGCGCTCAAGACCGCGCTGGAGGGGGTGGAAGGCCGCACCGCGCTCCACATCTGCTTCGGCTATGCCGCGCTGATCCATGAGCGGCCGGAGGGCTACAACTTCCTGCCCGAACTGGCCGACACCACGCTGCACGATGTCTCGGTGGAAACCGCCCAGTCCAGGCTGGATTGCGCGGTGCTGGCCCGGCTGACCGGCAAGACGATCATCCTGGGCGTGCTCGACCTCTCGACGCATGAGGTGGAGACGCCCGAGACCGTCGCCGCGCGCATCCGCCGCGCGCTGCCGCATGTACCGGCCGAGAAGCTGGTGATCGCACCCGATTGCGGCCTCAAATATCTCCCGCGCGAGGTGGCCTTCGGCAAGATGAAGGCGATGGCCGACGGGGCGGCGATCGTGCGGGCGGAGCTGGCATGAGTTCCGGCCGCTTCCTCACCACCCATGTCGGTAGCCTGCCGCGTCAGGACACGCTGATGGCGCTGATGTTCGCGCGCGAGGACGGCGAGCCGATCGACGATGCCCTGCTCGACGCGCAGATCGCGCGGGCGGTGGAGGATGTGGTCGAGCGGCAGGCGCGCGCCGGCATCGACATCGTCAACGACGGCGAGCAGTCCAAGCCCAGCTATGCCACCTATATCAAGGACCGGCTGCACGGTTTTGGCGGCGCCAGCAACAGCTATGTTTTTCAGGATCTTGAGGATTTCCCCGGCGCCAAGACCCGCCTCGCCGCCGACGAGGGGCGCAAGCACCGCCACGCGCCGGCCTGCACCGGGCCGATCAGCGTCAAGGACATGACCGCGGTGGAACGCGACGCCGCCAGCCTCAAGGCGGCGCTCGCGCGGCATCCGGGCACGCAGGCGTTCATGAGCGCGGCTTCGCCGGGCGTCACGGCGCTGTTTTTCCGCAACGAATATTATGCCAGCGACGAGGACTATCTGTTCGCGCTCGCCGAGGGGCTGCGGCACGAATATGAGGCGATCGCCGCCGCCGGCATCACCTTGCAGATCGACTGCCCGGATCTCGCCATGGGCCGGCACACCCAGTTTCTCGACCTGACCTTGTCGCAGTTCCGCGACCGGATGATGCTCAACATCGAGGCGCTCAATCGCGCCACCGCGAACATCCCCGAGGCACAGCTTCGCATGCATCTGTGCTGGGGCAATTATCCGGGGCCGCATCATTGCGACGTGCCGCTGCGCGACATTGTCGATCTTCTCTGGCGCGCGCGGCCGCACGCCATCCAGTTCGAGGCGGCCAATCCGCGCCATGCCCATGAGTTCGCCTTGTTCGAGAGCGAGGCGCTGCCCGAGGGCAAGGTGCTGATCCCCGGCGTGGTCGAGTGCCAGTCACCCTATATCGAGCATCCCGAACTGATCGCCCAGCGCATCGGCCGCTATGCCGACCGGGTGGGGCGCGACAATGTGATGGCCGGCGTGGACTGCGGCTTCTCCGTGCATGTGGGTTCGAATGCGCTCGACCGCGAGGTGGTTTGGGCCAAGATGGAGGCGCTGGCGCAAGGCGCTGCGATTGCGAGCAAACGTTATTGGAGCTGAAGCCGGGCGGGTCGCGGCGTGCCGAAACCCCGATAGAGGGGATGCGCGCAGGGAGGAGAGACCTTAGAACCTGGCTGGGGAGCATGATCCGGTTCGGACGGGAACGGGTCATGCTCCCTCCACCGCCCAGGCGAGTTGGGGCGGGGGCGTTGGGGCTTTCCTCATTGTGCTTCCGCGAGAACAGGGGGCCAGGACCCGGCCGCTGTGCGACACCGCCCTGGGCTCCTGCCTTCGCAGGAACCGATGCCTTTGTTTGCGTTATGTCTGTCTCGGCAGGTTAAGCCGTATAAGCTCCCGTCCGCTTCAGTGCTCCTGCGAAGGTAGGAGCCCCGGGGCTCATAAGACCTGTTCATGCGCCGTAAGCGCTGCTTTCGTGGAGCACTGATCCATCCCGCATGGGCGAATGTTTGAGCGGCATGGCTTCCTGTCCGCACAAGCCGCTCCCAACCCCGGTTTGCTCCCGGCGGACCTGTGTCGCGGCCAAAGCCGCGCCCTCAATCCTCGCGTTCGAGCTTGCGGATGAAGCCGATCAGCCCGGTCTGGCGGCTGCGCTTGAGCCGTTCGGCGTGCAGGATGGTGCGGACCTTGGCAAAGCAGGCGTCCGCATCGTCGTTGACCAGCACATAATCGTAGCCGTCCCAATGCGAGATTTCGCCGTGCGCGCGGGTCATACGGCGCTCGATCACCTCGTCGCTATCGGTCCGGCGGCCGCGCAGGCGGCGCTCCAGCTCGGTCATGGAGGGCGGCAGGATGAACACGCGCACCACGTCGCCGCCGGCGATCTGGTAGAGCTGCTGCGCGCCCTGCCAGTCGATATCGAACAGCACGTCCTGCCCGGCCTCCAGCATCGTTTCGACCGGTGCGCGCGGGGTGCCATAGCGATGATCGAACACATGCGCCCATTCCAGGAACTGGCTGGCGGCCGTCATCTCGCGAAACCGCTCCAGATCGACGAAATGATAGTCCTTGCCATCCACCTCGCCGGGACGCGGCGGCCGCGTCGTCGCGGAGACGGACATATTCAGGCCCGGATCGTCGGCGAGCAGCTTGCGCGAGATGGTCGACTTGCCGGCGCCGGAGGGCGAGGAGAGGACGAACAGCAGCCCGCGCCGCTTGAACGATGCCGGCTGGTCGAGAGCGCTGCGCGGGGTGATCTGTGTCATATCGGCCATGCCCGCTCCTGCCGCGACTTGGGGCCCGCGTCAATCGGGCGGCGCGTGATCCGTGGAGGCGATGGCGGGCGGATCGTGTTCCGGTATGGGGTGATCCGGGGAGGAGGATTGGGCGGGTGCATGCCGCCGCGATGCCCGATCCGATATCTGGGGTCCGTCGCGCCTTTGTGCAGCAGGAGGTTAAAGCCTCGGTAGGTCCTCGCCGGGCTGGCCCCTGCTGCGAAGGGGCACTTATGTGCGCCGCCCGGAACGACCGGCTGTGCCTCGTGGGTTGTGCCTCACCCTCCAGTTCCTTCATTGGCATTTCCTGCCAGGCGCTTCCTTTCCGAAAAACCGATACGTCCTCCTGTGCAGGCAGGAACCCAGAGTGGCTGAGAGAGCTTCGGCCGACAAGCTCGCTGGATGCCATGATACGCAATACCCCCCGTTCTTGTTTCGACGAGGCTCGACAGGAGGGGATTTGCCGGTGACGCGCATCTGCGAAAGCAGGCCAAAACAAGCCGGTCTGCTGGCCCGGCATCGTCCATGTTGACGGAAGCACCGCCCTTCCATCCGGGCGGGGCAGAGTCTAGGACGGCCGGGGAACGGGGAGGCGTGAATGGCGCAAGCGGCAGCAACGGTGCGGCGACCGGCCGTAAGGCTCTGGCCTCTCACGCTCATCGCCGGTGCGCTGCTTGCCACGGCGGCGATCCTGCATGCGATGGGCCGGGTGTTCCTCTGCACCTGCGGACGCGTGCGGCTGTGGGCAGGCGGGGTGCATACGCCGGACAACAGCCAGCAACTCAGCGACTGGTATAGCTTCAGCCACATCATCCACGGCATGATCTTCTTCGGGCTGCTGTGGCTTGTCGCGCGGCGGCTGCCGCTGCTCTGGCGCCTCAGCATCGCGGTGCTGATCGAGTGCGGCTGGGAGATATTGGAGAATTCGCCGCTCATCATCGAGCGCTACCGGCAGGCGACGATTGCGATCGGCTACACCGGCGATTCGATCCTCAACAGCCTGAGCGACGTGGCGATGATGGCACTCGGCTTCTTCGTCGCCGTGCGGCTGCCGTGGCGCTGGACGGTCGCGCTGGCGCTGGCGATGGAACTGATGACGCTGCTTGTCATCCGCGACAATCTGGCGCTCAACATCGTCATGCTCGCCTGGCCGGTCGAGGCGATCCGGCAATGGCAGGCGGGCCTCTAAACCGTCATCGGCCGCGCAACCGAAGCGGCGCATGGGCGTTCTTCTTCCGAAGGCAGGGGCAAGACGGAAGGACAACCGATGACACGCAATGCTATTCTCGCCCTGCTGCTGGGCGCGACGCTGATGCTCAATGCCTGTGCGACCGTGAAGGGCGCGGGCAAGGATATCCAGTCCGTCGGTCAGGCCGGCGAGGACGCCATCAACAAATAGGAGCCGGCGGTATGACCCCCAACGATCCCCGCCGTCCGCAGGATATCAACGACCCGGACGCGCAGAATGCCGAGCAGGAGGATGCCGGCTCGCAGGCGCAGGATGTGGCCGAGGACGCGTTGCGCCATCCGTGGCGGCGCGGCGCGGCCGGTGAGAGCAGCCACGGTGGCAAGAGCGATCCCACTCAACTCGTGCCCGACGACACGCAGGACGTGGTCGACCATATGACCGACATGGACCGATCCGGCCGCATCGACATGGGTGCCTTCGAGGGCGAGGAGAATATGGACGACGAGGACGGCTCCATCCCCGAGTGAAGATGATGATTGGAGCGGCGGAGCGCCTGTAGGGCCGCCGCCGGTTGCCAGCTATCTCAAGGTCGGCCGGTGCTCGCCGCGCTGGCCGTGACCGGGTTGGCGACTGCCGCCGCCGCGGCGCGAAGCTTGCCATCCGGGTCGGGCAGGCCGGCGGCCTTGTTCAGCTCCCACAGCATGACGGTGGCCTGCTCGCTGAACCGCTCGGGCGTGGCAGCGCTTGTCTCGTCGAGGATGGTCTTGGCGCGCGGGCAGAAGGCGTCGCGGGTCAGCGTGCCGGAATAAGCGTTATAGACCTTGGTCATATGGTCGTCATAGGCATCCTGCCACTTCTTGCCGCCCGTGGCCCGATAGAGATCGACCTCGGTCTGCGCGGCGCTGGCGAGCAGGCCCTTGTGGACGTTCAATGTGCGGTTGTAAGCGGCGACCATCGCGGCGTTGTCCGCTCCCTGGCAGAGCAGCACGGCGACGTTGAGGCCCGAGCGCAGGTGCCAGAGATCCTCGCCCTTGCTCTGGTTGATGAGGATGGGCGGTGGTGGTGGCGCCTCCACCAGGGGGATATTCTCCGGCAAAGGTGCGGGAATGTTGGCGATCGGCGGCGGCGCTTTTGGCTGCGTGCAGCTCGCCACCAACATCAGCGGCAACGCGACAAGCGATACGGCAAGCGCGGAACGGCCCGAGGTCCAGGGCATGCGCACGACCATCACTTCCTCCCAATCATTTGAACCCGGCGCGGCGGCGCCCGTCATCTCCTGCCTGCGCAGCATGAATTGAATGTGCGCACAAGGCAAGAGTCCGCTTGAATCCAAAGCGTTGCCCGGTGCGCGGGCAGCGACGACCGGCCGGGACAGAGCGATGCGCGGCGAGGGAAGATGGGCGGGGTTGCGATGGATCGCGCGCTCGGCCGGATGGCCCCCGCGCCAGCGCTTGATGGTCGGCTGTGGGTGGCCGTGCAGCCGCGTCAGGCGCCGGTTTTGCGCCGTGCCGCGCTGGCAATCATGCGTTGCAGCACGACGACGCGCTCGCGGGCGCGTGACCAGTCGCGTGAGGGGAAGCTGCGGATCTGGCCGAGCAGCGTGCGCAATTCCTGCTTGCGGTGCTCGATGGTGGTGGGGGTCATGCGTCTCTCCTTTTCTTGCTGCCCCTGTTGCATCAAGGACGCACGGGGCCGGCATTGCGTTCCAACATTGGGCCGGCCGGAGACGATTGCAAGTCGCGCTGCTTTGTGGAAGATCGGACGGCGACGACGAGAAAGGGTGCAAGAATGTCTGGACTGCCGAAGAGGGGCAAGCTTCTGATCGCGGTGCTGATCGGCGCGGCCTTCACCCTGTCCGCCTGCGCGACGGTGAAGGGGCTGGGCCGGGACATCCAATCCGTCGGTCAGGCCGGATCGGACGCGATCAACAATAATTGACGAAAGCGGGACGGCGGTCGTGCGGTGCGACGCCGTGCGGTGGCTGGGGCGTGGGGGGACGGTGCTTTCCACCTCTTCCAGCGGCTGATGATTGAAGGCCGCCGTGCTCGCGCGAAAGCAGGGGTTCAGGCCCGACCCATTTCCCTATTGCTCTGGACTCCTACGTTCGCAGGAGCACTTCGCCTCTATTCGGGAGACGTTGAGCTGAGGCGCTCCGGGGGCAATGCGACCTCCCACAGGCTGACCGACCGGTGGGCCTTCTCGCCAGACGAAAGCGGCGCGAGATTGGACTAATCTCCGCCTTGCCGGGCCGGGGAGAGGCACGAGCCTCCCCCTCAGCTCAGTGGGCGTCGATCCCCCCGCTCAGCGGGCGTCGATCCTTAGCGGCACTGCACGCCGCCGCTGTCGATCTCCCGCCCGATCAGCGCGCCGCCGGCGGCGCCGAGCACCGCGCCGAGGATGCTGGAGCGGCCCTGGTCGATCTCGTTGCCGAGCAGGCCGCCGAGCGCCGCACCGACGATGAGGCCGGTCGTGCCGTCCGAGCGGCGGCAATAATAGCGATTGTCATAGCCGCGATAGATGCGGGTCTCGCGCGTCACGCGTACCGGTGCATAGCCGCCGCGATAATAGCGGTCGGCATAATAGCCGCCGTAGCGCGGATCGGGCCGGTTCCAGTCATAGGCATAGACGACGCGCGGGGCGCGGCGCTCGCGGACGACGACCACCCGGTCGCGGCCGCGCTTGTTCCAGTTCTTGTTGTGGCTGTTGTGGCGGCCGTTGTCATGGCGGTCATAATGGCGGCCACGGTCATGATCGCGGGCCAGTGCCGGTGTGGCGACCACGCCGCCGATGACGATCGTACCCAGCGCAAAGCCGGCGATGCTTTTCTTGAGCGCCTTGAACATCTGTCTCACTCCACTTTCTTCTGTGTTCTCTGCGGTGAGGGAACGAATGGAGTGTAAGCGCGAGTCCCTGAACTGATGGCTACGGACGGTTCATGCGCGGGAAAGGGGTGCGGGCTCTGGTGCCGGCTGGTTCGGCCGCTAAAGAGGGAAGGCGAGCGGGCGGCATTGGTTCGACGCAAGGCGGGCGCGCTCCCGGTGGAGGGGAGCGCGCCTGATAGCTATGCGCGCCGTTACTCCGCCGCGATCCCCACCTTGGAGAACATGTCCTCGCCGCCGGTTTCGTCGGCGGGTTCGTCGTTGGCGCGTAGCTTCTTGCGGCTGTCGAAGCTTGCCCACACGTCGTTCCAGTTGCCGCGCGTGGCGCCCTTGGAATATTCGGTGGCGCGGGTCTCGAAGAAGTTGGCGTGCTCCACGCCGTTGAGCAGCGGGGTGAGCCAGGGGAGCGGGTGCTCCTCGATCATGTAGACCGGCTTGAAGCCAAGCTGGCTGAGGCGCCAGTCCGCGATGTAGCGAATGTAGCGCTTGATCTCGTTGGCGGTCATGCCGGGCACCGGACCCTGCTCGAAGGCGAGGTCGATGAAGGCATCCTCCAGCCGCACCGTCTTCTGGCAGCAGTCGATAATGTCTTCCTTGACCGCCTTGGTGAGACACTGCCGCTCGGCGGTGAAGGCGTGGAACAGGCGTGTGATGCCCTCGCAATGGAGCGTCTCGTCGCGGATCGACCAACTGATGATCTGGCCCATGCCCTTCATCTTGTTGAAGCGCGGGAAGTTCATCAGCATGGCGAAGCTGGCGAAAAGCTGCATGCCCTCGGTGAAGCCGCCGAACATGGCGAGCGTGCGGGCGATGTCCTCGTCGTTATCCACGCCGAACTGCTGCATGTAATCATGCTTGGCGCGCATCTCCTCATATTCGAGGAACATCGAATATTCGCTCTCGGGCATGCCGACGGTGTCGAGCAGATGGCTGTAGGCCGCGATATGGATCGTCTCCATATTGCTGAACGCGGTCAGCATCATCTTGATCTCGGTCGGCTTGAATACGCGGCCATATTTGTCGTGGTAGCAATCCTGCACCTCGACATCCGCCTGGGTGAAGAAGCGGAAAATCTGGGTGAGCAGGTTGCGCTCATGGTCGGAGAGCTTCTGCGCCCAATCGCGGCAATCCTCGCCGAGCGGAACTTCCTCCGCCATCCAGTGGACCTGCTGCTGGCGCTTCCAGAACTCATAAGCCCATGGATATTCAAAGGGCTTATAGATCTTGGAGGCGTGCAGAAGAGACATGACGACCTGCTCCCATATTATAGACGAACGTTACAAGATGGTGGGTATGCTACGCCTATTTGCCACAATGTCTAGCGGTTCACACCGATCTGCCGCGGCAAAATTTGTGCGCCGGGGCCTTGACTTTGGCGCGAGCGGCGCGCGGCCGCGCGTCACCCGGAGGCGCGCTCCAGCCCCCAGGCGAACAGCGCGAGGATGAGCGCGAAGGCGAGCGCCATCGTCGCGACGATCCGCTTGCCGTAGATCGCCTGCTCACTGTGCGCCGGGCGGCTGAGCACGACTGCGCCGGCAAGTGCGGAGGCAGCCGAGACGGCGGCCATGACGAGCGCGGCGCGGGTCATGGCAACCGCCTGCGGTCGACATAGACGGTGCGATAGACCGTGCGCGTGCCGCTCCGCGCGCCTACGCCGAACACGACGATGCCGAGGAAATAGCCGAAATCATACCAGCCGCCGTTGTTCGGCACGGCGTAGACGGCAACCCGCTCCGAGAAGAGCGAGAGCAGCCAGGCGACCGGGAAGATGAAGCCGTGCCACAGCCCGTAAAGGAAACCCGGCGCGCCCGGCGCGGCCGAGACGGCTTCCGCGCTCTGCTTCGCGCAGGCGGCGAGGGCGGCGAGCGCCGGGAGAGCGCAGGCAAGGCGGAGACGAAGCGACCGGGGCATAACGGCAATGTAGGGTGCGCCGGGCGGCGTGGCAATCGCGGCGGGATGAGGCGAACCGCACGGAAGCGCGCGGAAGGCGAGGGCCGATCCCCTCTCGATACCGGTGCGGGGGGCGATACGGGTGGCTCTGCGATGACGGCCCGGAATGCCTGCCCGGATTGGCTGTGCGCGATGCATGGCCCGCGCGCCACGGCTGGCCGCAGCCGGCCGCGCGCGCTGGAACGCAGCGGCGGCCGTGGCCGTTCCATCGTCAACACCAATCAGGAGAAGGACGATGTTCGAGAAATGGCGCATCAAGGAGCATATGGAAGTCAGCAACACGGAAGGGCAGCATCTCGGCACGGTCGATTCCATCGACGGCGACGTCATCAAGCTCACACGGAGCGATTCCGCCGATGGGCAGCATCATTATGTCGACGTGAAATGGGTCGATCGGATCGAGGATAATCGCGCCTATCTGAAGCCGGATGCGCCCTTGGGCGCGGGCGGCGTGCAGGCGGCGCAGCGCAGGGCCGGGCGCGCGACCGGCATCCGGCCGGACCCGGAGGCGCCGGCGGAAGATCCGCCGCTGTTCGGCACGAGCGGTCACGGTACCGGTGTGGGCGGCTCGGGCATCGGGTCGTAGCGGTTTGGGCGGTTGAGGCGGTTCGGGCGATCCCTTGCATGGGCACGATCCGTTCCTATCTCAAGGGCTCACGGGGTCGACAAGACGCCGCGATCAAAGGGGAAGGAGGCCGGTCAGCCGGTGCCCTCCCACACGCCGGTTGTCGGCTGAAGGGTCCGGTCTCCCATCCCCCCCTCGGGAGGCCGGGCTTTTCTGTGTCCGGGTCAGCCGATATCGGCCGGGAGCGCCGCCGGGCGCGGGCCGCCGGTCGCCCAATCGAGCAACTCGACCAGATGGACGGCGGGCGCGCCGCTGTAGAGCGCGATCTGCGTCATGCAGCCGATATTGCCGGTGGCGATGGCATGCGGTGCAAGCCGGTCGATCGCGGCGGCCTTGCGCCGGCCGAGCTGGCCGGCGATGTCCGGCTGGAGCATGTTGTAGGTGCCGGCCGAGCCGCAGCACAGATGCGCATCGGCCGGCATGCGGACCGTGAAGCCGGCGTCGCGGAGCAGCCGCACGGGCGCCTCGGTCACTTTCTGGCCGTGCTGGAGCGAGCAGGGCGGATGCCAGGCGACGGTGAGGGCTGGTGCTCCGCCGGTTGATGGCAAGCCGATCCGCGCGAGATATTCGCTCACGTCCAGCGCGATGGCGGAAACGCGCGCGGCTTTCTCCGCATAGGCCGGATCGTCGCGCAGCATGCGGCCATAGTCCTTGATGGTCGAGCCGCAGCCGGAGACGGTGACGAGGATGGCGTCCAGCCCGGCACCGTCCATCTGCGTGATCCACGCATCGACATTGCGGCGGGCGGCGTCGAGCGCCTGCGCCTCGCGACCCATATGGTGGACCAGCGATCCACAGCAGCCTTCGCCCGGCGCCAGCACCATCTCATGGCCGCAGCGTTCCAGCAGGCGGACGGTGGCGGCGCGGATCTCCGGCCGCAACACCGGCTCGGCGCAGCCTTGCAGCAGCGCCACGCGCCCCTTGCGAGCGGGCAAGACGGCCGGCTGCGCGGCGGAGGGTGCGGGCACATGGCGCGGAGCCAGCGCCAGCATGGCGGCGAGTGGCCGCAGCGGAGCGACCCGCTCGAACAGATGTGCAAACGGGCGGCCGAGCGCCGCCAGCCGCAGTGCGAGGCGGAAACGGCGCGGGTGCGGCAAGATCCACGCAAGCAGCCCGCGCAGCAGGCGCTGGCCGAACGGGCGGCGATAATGCGCCTCGATATAGGCGCGGGCATGATCGACCAGATGGCCGTAATCCACGCCGGAAGGACAGGTGGTCGCGCACGAGAGGCAGGAGAGGCAGCGGTCGATATGGCGGACCACGTCCGGCGTCGGCGCCTCGCCGCCCTCCAGCATCGCCTTCATCAGGTAGATGCGCCCGCGCGGGCTATCCAGTTCGTTGCCGAGCAGGTCGAAGGTCGGGCAGGTGCTCAGGCAGAAGCCGCAATGCACGCATTTGCGAATGATCTGCTCGGAGGCGGCCATGTGGCTGTCCGCCAGCCGTTGGGGTGGGAAATGGGTCTGCATCAGCCGATCTCCCCGAACCGGCCGGTCTCGAACACGCCATCAGGATCGAAGGCGCGGCGGATGCGGGCTTCCAGCGCGGCGACGCCGGGTTCGCGCGGGTGCTGGGCGGGGATGCGCGCGCGGGTTTCGGCGGGGGCACGGACGAGCGCGGCGTGGCCGCCCGCCGCCGTGATGTGATCGCGCAGGGTGGCGGCATCGCCGGGCCAGTCGGTCCAGAGCAGCGAGCCGCCCCAGTCGATCAGCCAGCGCGCGCCGTTCGCTTCCAGCCAGTCAGCCGTGGAGGCGGCGGCGGAGGCGGGAAGCTGGATGCGCCAGAGCAGCGGGCCGTCGAGCGGGGTGGCGGTGCGGACTGCCTGCCAGCCAGCGGATGCCTCGGCCTCGGGCAATCGCTGGAGAGCATGGTCGGGCGCAAACTGGCGGATGAGCGCAGCGCAGCGGACGTCGACGGAGGGGCCGATGCCTTCAAGGCGCAGCAGCGTCAGCGCACGACCGGCATTAGGCGCGCCGGGTAGATGCGCGGCAGCGGCGATACTCGCGGATGTGCCGAGTGCGCGCAGCATCAGCGCCTGCGCGGCTGCCGCGCCCAGCCCTTCGGCGGCGAGCGTGGCGCGGTCACGCGGACGCGGCAGGACCTTGAGCGACAGCTCGGTCATCGCCGCCAGCCGCCCCCAGTTCCCCGCCATCAGCTTGGCGAGATCGAACCCCGTGACATTCTTGACCACCCGCCCGCCCGCGACAAAGCGCTCGCCCTTGCCGGAGACGGCGGTGAAGCCGAGCAGATGATCGCGCGCGCCGCCCGCGCTCAGCCGGCGCGGCCCCGCCACACCCGCCGCGACGATGCCGCCGATGGTCGCGCTGCCCGCCGCCGCGCCGAACAGCGGGCCGTGATCCCATGGCTCGAAGGCGAGCATCTGCCCCTGCGCCGCCAGCGCGGCCTCCACCTCGATGAGTGGCGTGCCGGCGCGGACGGTGAGTACCAGCTCGGCCGGATCATAGTCCACGATGCCGGAGAAGCCGCGCATGTCGAGCGTTGTCGCCTCCACCGGCGTGCCGAAGCCGGCTTTGCTGCCTCCGCCCTGAATGGCGAGCAGACACCCCTCCGCGCGCGCATCGCGGACGATGGCGCAAAGCTGGTCGATCGTGTCGGGGCGCAGGGCAGGCATCAGAAGCGCGGCAGCTCCGGGAAGGGCACGCGGCCGTGGTGGACGTGCATGTGGCCCAGCTCGGCGCAGCGGTGCAGCGTTGGGAATACCTTGCCGGGGTTGAGCAGCAGATCGGCATCGAAGGCGCATTTGATGCCCTGTTGATGAGCAAGGTCCACCGCGTTGAACATGGCCGGCATGAGGTCGCGCTTTTCGATGCCGACGCCATGTTCGCCGGTCAGCACGCCGCCGACCGCCACGCACAGGCGCAATATGTCCGCGCCGAATGCTTCTGCCGCGTCGAGCTGGCCCGGCTGGTTCGCGTCATAAAGGATGAGCGGGTGCAGGTTGCCGTCGCCGGCATGGAACACGTTGGCGACGGCGAGGCCGTGCTTTTCCGACAGCGCGCTGATGCCGCGCAGCACCTCCGGCAGGCGGCGGCGTGGGATGGTCCCGTCCATGCAGAGATAGTCGGGCGCCAGCCGGCCCACGGCGGGGAAGGCGGCCTTGCGCCCCGCCCAGAAGGCGAGCCGCTCGGCCTCGTCGGTGGAAAGGCGCAGGCTGGTGGCCCCGTTGCCCCGTGCGATGGCGGTGATCTCATCGAGCAGATGGCCGCACTCCGCTGCCGGGCCGTCCATCTCCACGATAAGCAGCGCCTCCACGTCGAGCGGATAGCCGACCTGCACGAACGCCTCGGCGGCGTGGATGGCGGGGCGGTCCATCATCTCCATGCCGGCGGGGATGATGCCAGCGGCGATCACGTCCGCCACGCATTGCCCCGCCGCCTCGACGCCGGGGAAGCCGATCAGTGCCGCGCGGGCCGTTTCCGGCTTGGGGAGCAGGCGCACCGTCACCTCGGTCACGATGCCGAGCAGCCCTTCCGAGCCGACGACCACGCCGAGCAGGTCGAGCCCCGCCGGCTCCAGCGTGCGCCCGCCCAGCCGCAGCACCTCGCCGGTGACGAGGACGATCTCGACGCCGAGCACATTATTGGTGGTGAGGCCATATTTGAGGCAATGCACGCCGCCGGCATTCTCCGCGACATTGCCGCCGATCGAGCAGGCGATCTGGCTGGAGGGATCAGGCGCGTAATAGAAGCCGCGCCCTTCCACCGCGCGCGAGATAGCGAGATTGGCCACGCCCGGCTGTACCACGGCGAGCCGCTCGTCATAATCGACATGCAGGATGCGGTTGAACTTGCCCATCGAGACGACCACCGCATCGGCCAGCGGCAGCGACCCGCCGGAGAGCGACGTGCCCGCGCCGCGCGGGACCACGCGCACCCCCTCCGCATGGCACCAGCCGAGGATGCGGGAGACCTGCTCCACCGTCTCGGGCAGCACCACGGCGAGCGGCGGCTGGCGGTAAGCGGTGAGCGCGTCGCTCTCATAGGCGCGCAGCGAGGCCGGTTCGGAGACCACGCCCTCGCCGGGCACGATCCCCCGCAGCGCCGCCACGATCTCCGCGCGGCGGGCCAGGACGGACGGATCGGGCTCCGGCATGCGGATGGTCAACGGCGCTCTCTCATGGGACCGGAGGGGACAGGCCGCCGTTCTAGCCCGGCTCGGGCGAGAAGCGAAGCGAAACCCGGCTGGCCTGCGGCGGTGATATGCGACGCGGGGTGGCTTGTCGCACGGGCTAAAACATGGGGCCTTTGCGGCGTGCGCCCCTTCAGACATTAGGGATGACCTGTCGCCTCGCCATGACCGCCATCCATGAAAAATCTTGCCGTCAATGTGCAATATTGACAGTTTGCGTTTTGGATGGGTGGGCCTCATTCTGGCCGTCCAGAGGAGGCACCCGCCTCTCGTTGGCGAGCCGGGTGGTGGCGTGGTGGCACCCGCCCCGGCGCGTTACGAAGCTGGCGCACGCAGGGGTTGGCGCAAAGGAAGCATGGGGCTTCGGGCATGCCGGCTGTGCCGATGCGCACCGTGCTGCGGGAGATCGAGCGAAAGCAATGGGAGACAGCGGGCCTGTGCAGCATAGCGGCGCGGGGTTATGGTCGCCGGGTGTCGGCGGCGAGCGAGATCGGCCCGGCACCGATGGTCCGCCTGTCGATCACCTCCGGAGAGACGCATGACGCTACCCCGCACCCCCGCACCTGATTGGCAGACAACGCGCTGGTTCAATACGGATAAGCCGCTGGCGCTGGCCGATCTGCGCGGCCGGGTGGTGGCGCTTCATGCTTTCCAGATGCTGTGCCCCGGTTGTGTGCAGGAGGGCATCCCGCAGGCGCAGCGGATCGCACGGCTGTTCGATCCCGCGCAGGTTGCGGTGATCGGCCTGCACACGGTGTTCGAGCATCATGACGTGATGACGCCGGAAGCCTTGCAGGTGTTCATCCACGAGTTCCGCCTGACCTTCCCGATCGGCGTCGATGCGCCGGGGGAGGGCAGCCCGCTGCCACGGACCATGGCCGCTTATGGCATGCAGGGCACGCCGAGTCTGATCCTGATCGACGCCGAGGGTTTCGTGCGCAAGCACAGCTTCGGCGTGGAACCGGATATGCGGCTCGGCGCGGACATCGCCCTGCTTCTCGCCGAGCGGGACAAGGGTGGAGCGAGCGGCCATGCGTGAGCCTGCGATTCTGGAGGAGGACCGATGAGCCTGCAACTCAAGCGGATCTACGTGCCCGCCTCCGACGATGATGGCTTGCGCATCCTCGTCGACCGGCTGTGGCCGCGCGGCGTCAGCAAATATGATGCTGCGCTCGCCGAGTGGATGAAGGACGCCGCGCCGAGCCCAGAACTGCGGACCTGGTTCGGCCACGATCCCGCGCGCTGGGCTGAGTTCCGCAAGCGTTACCAGGCCGAGCTGAAGGACAACCCCTGTGTCGAGACGCTGCGCGAGATGGCGGCCAGGGACAAGGTAACGCTGGTTTATGGCGCGCGCGATGAGCAGCACAACCATGCGCTGGTGCTGGCGGAGGCGGTGCGCGGCTGAAGGGGAGCGGGGTTAGCCGCGCGGTATGAGGGTCGCCGACTTACCCTACCGTTCCAGCGTCGCTGTGAACTAAGTGAATGTGTGATGGTCCGATATCGGCAATGTTGCGCCTTGTGCTTTGCTGCCTGTTCGGCAGATGGAACCGTCTGCTTCAATGTGTCGTTCAAAAATATCCTATGATTTTTCAGGATAGTAAGACTCTTTCGGACACCCGCTAGCGCCGGTGTGGCAAGGAGCTTTGATTATGCGAAAGCCTGCCGCGGCATAATTGCTGTTGCCCCATAATATTTATCACGTTAAATGTTAGATGGATCGACCGGAGCGGCTGGCTAGTTTGCTCATGCGGTCGGTCCGTACCGACGGCGTGCGAACGCTGGAAACCATTTGGGTCGGTGGGCCGGGTATGCGCGGGTGCCAAACGGATCTGTCATGCGCGGTTTGCCATGCACGAGTGTGATTAGCTGGACTGGAGAGGACATAACCTTGCATAAAATCGTCGTACTTTATCCGCCGCAACCGGACCCCGCCGCCTTCAAGGCCTATTATGTTGCGACTCACATACCGCTTGCCCGCAAGTTGCCCGGTCTGCTGGCGCTGCGATACAGCTTCGACGTGCAGGGAGGTGGGGGCGAATCTCCCTATTTCTGCGTGTTCGAGGCGGATTTTGCCGATGGTGCCGCTGTCGGCGCCGCGATGGGCTCGGCAGAAGGACAGGCGGTTGCCGGAGATTTGCAAAACTTCGCGCAGGTGGCACCGACGCTGATCCACTATTCAGTCGACAGCAGCATGTAGCGAGGTTGCCGGGCGCTGACTGACACCGGGTGAAGAACCGCTCTCGGGGTCTGAAGTGCCGACCGCCCATGAATATCTCCGAGGCTCGGATCAAGCATAGAGCCGCTCGGCGATCCACGTTCGCGTCCACGGTAATGATGCGGCAATCGCCGCCCGGATCGTTGCGTCTTTTTGTTGTGAGGCAGGACCTATGAAACCATTCATATTGCGCGACCTCGTCGATGATCGCCCGATGGACGGCGTCTTCCGCGTCAATCGCGCCTTGTTCCGCGATCCCGCCTTGTTCGAGCTTGAAATGAAGCATGTGTTCGAAGGCGGCTGGGTATTCGTCGGCCTCTCGACCCAGGCTGAACGGCCCCATGATTATTTCACCGGCTTCATCGGCCGTGTGCCCATCATCGTCAGCCGCAACGGCGACAACACGCTGCAATGTTTCGTCAATGCCTGCCCGCACAAGGGCGTGCGCCTTGTGCGCAAGCTTTGCGGCAATGCGCGCCGCCATACCTGTCCCTATCACGGCTGGACGTTCGACAGCGCCGGCGCAAACCGCAACATCAAATGGCAGAAAAGCGGTTGCTACAGCGAAGCTTTCGACGCCGAGAATCACGATCTCGCCGCTGTCGCCCGCTTCGGCGAATATCGTGGCTTCCTGTTCGCCAGCCTGAATGCGGATGTGCCGAGCCTGGAGGACCACCTCGGCGAAGCGCGCAAGCTGCTCGATCTGCTTGCCGACAAGAGCCCGGATGGGCTGGAGCTGGTCCCCGGCCGGGTCTGCTTCACCTATGAGGCGAACTGGAAGATGCAGCTCGAAAACTGCGCGGACCAGTATCATTTCACGTCCACGCATCCGAGCTACATCCGCATTCTCGAACAGCGCGCGAGCGAGGAGACGCGGGAGGTCGTGCGGTCCTCCATCGGCGCCGCCGACTTCTGGCAAGAGACGGCGCAAGGCGTCAGTGGCGGGACCATGACTTTCGATCATGGCCATGTGCTCAACTGGGGCGTGATGCCGGTATCGTCCGCCAACGCGGATTTCGAGCGCGCCGAGCAACTCGCGCGTGCGTTCGGCGAAGCCAGGCGCAACTGGATGTTCAACATGCGCAACCTGACGGTTTTTCCGAACATGCAGATCGCAGAAAACGCGTCGAGCCAGTTGCGGGTTATCCGGCCGCTCGCGCCTGATCTAACGGAAATGCAGACCTGGTGCATCGCCCCCAGAAATGAGAGCGCCGAGGCGCGGACGTTCCGCATCCGCCAGTATGAGGATTTCTTCAATCCGACCGGGATGGCGACGCCGGACGACACGGTATGCTACGAAGAAGCGCAGCTCGGCATGGCGGAGCAGGAGCGGCCCTGGCTGCAAGGCCATGCGCGTGGCCTGATGGCTTCGGTCGAGGGCGGCAACAGCTATGCCGACATGATCGACCTCAAGCCCGTGCGCAGTGTCGTCGCTGATGCGCAGCTCTGCGATGAAAGCCTGTTCGCAGGCTATTACCGCGCGTGGGCTACCCGAATGGCGGAGGTGCTGGCATGACGGCGCTGGGCCCCACCGAGGCGGCCGCCTTTCTCTATCGGGAGGCGTTGCTGCTGGATCGCCTGGATTTCGATCCCTGGCTCGCCCTCTACACCAACGATTGCGTGTTCTGGATGCCGGCGTGGCGGGATGATGGCACCCAGACGGAGGACCCCGATAGCGAGTTGTCGCTGATCTATTATCGGGGGCGGCGCAATCTTGAGGATCGCGTCAAGCGCATCCGCTCCGGCTTTTCCGTTGCGTCGAACGAGATGCCCCGTGTCGCCCACATGATCGGCAATGTGCTGAGCGAGCAGGTGGACGATGCGACCATTCGCCTGGATTCCTCGTTCATCGTCAATGTGCAGCATGTGCGGATCAACCGCACGCACGCTTATTTCGGCCGCTATGAGCACGACCTGCGTCTGATCGACGGGGAGTGGAAGATTGCCCGCAAGGTCATCAGGCTGATGAACGATGTCGTGCCGACCATGCTCGACGTTTACGGGATCTAGGAGGCACGATGGCACTTGGCTCTCTGCAACCGCACGTCACAATTATCGGGGCCGGCGCGATGGGATGTCTGTTCGCGGCCCGGCTCGCCGAACAGGGCAGCCTTGTTACGCTGGTCGATGTGGACGAGGTGAGGCTGGCCGCGATCGCCCGTGACGGCATCATGCTGACCGATGATGGCGGCGCACGGCCGGTCCGTGTCGCTGTTGCCACAGCCGCGAAGGCGACGCCGCCCGTCGACTTGCTGTTGCTGTTCACCAAGGGCGTGCATAGCGCGGCGGCGATCCGATCCGTCGCTCATCTTGCCGGCGCGGCGCCGGTTGCACTCACCTTGCAGAATGGCATCGGCAATGCCGAGTTGCTCGCCGCGAGCTTTGGCGCGGACCGCGTGCTCATCGGGACGGCGCATGTGCCGGCTGATCTTTCCGGTGCCGCGTCGGTCACGACCCATGGCTTCGGTTTCGTCGAACTGGGCGGTTTCGCGCCGGGCGGGCGCGATCATGCACCGGCGGCCGCCGATCTGCTCCAGCGCGCCGGTTTCGGCGCTCGTGTCGCCGATGATGTCAACGCAGCCGTCTGGGAAAAGGTCGCTTTCAACGCGGCGCTCAACGCAATGGCGATGATCTGCGAAGTACCCAATGCCGGCATGGACAATGAACCCGGGCGGCGCATCGCATTCCGGGTCGTGGACGAAGCCGTTGCTGTTGCGGCGGCGCGGGATATCCGGCTGGACGGGGCACGTATCCGCTCGACTATTGACGCCGCGCTGCGCGAGCATGCCCACCATGAGGCCTCGATGCTGCAAGACCGCAGGCACGGGCGGACGACCGAGATAGAGACGATCAACGGGGCGATCGGTCGGGAGGGTGCGCGATGGGGCGTGCCGACGCCGGTGTGCGATACGCTGTCCGATCTGGTGCGGATTATCGAGAGCCGCGGGCCAGGGTAGGGCCATATGGCGGCGCCGCTCCCGGCCGGTCTCGAAAGAAGGCGGTTCGGCACCTTCGCCCGCGCGAGCCATATGTGGCGAGACACCCCAGGCTGACGAAAGGAAGACCCATGAAGAAGCTCGTCAACAATCCGCTTCTGGTCGTCGAGGATATGATCGAGGGGCTGCTGCTGGCCGATGAGCGGCTCACGCGCATCGAAGGGGAAAATGTCGTGCTGCGGCGCGACTATCGCGCTCTGGCCGAGGGCGGCAAGGTAGCGATCATCTCCGGTGGCGGGGCCGGGCACGAACCGGCTCATGCCGGCTATGTGGGAGTGGGGATGTTGACGGCCGCCGTGATCGGCGCCGTCTTTACATCGCCCGGCGTGGACGCGGTGCTCTCGGCGATCCGCGCGGTCGCGGGGCCGGCGGGCGTTCTCCTCATCATCAAGAACTATACGGGCGACCGGCTCAACTTCGGGCTTGCCGCCGAGATCGCCCGTGCCGACGGGATCGCGGTCGAGATGGTGGTCGTGCGTGACGATGTCGCGCTGGACGATGACGGGGGTGCGGTCGGCCGGCGCGGCATTGCCGGCACGGTGCTGGTCCACAAGATCGCGGGGGCCGCGGCCGAAGCGGGCCTTGCGCTCGCGCAGGTCAAGGCCGAAGCGGAGGCAGCCGGCGCGGGGCTGTTCAGCATGGGGCTTGGCCTGGGCGCCTGCATCGTGCCGGCGGCGGGCAAGCGCGGTTTCGAGCTGGCTGAGGATGAAGTCGAATATGGATTGGGCATCCATGGCGAGAGCGGCGCGCGGCGCGGCCCCATTCAGCCGGCCGATGCGATGCTGGATCAACTGCTGGACCGGCTGATCTCGCGCAGCGGGATAGGCGCTGCTGATCGGGTGGCCTTGCTCGTCAACAATCTTGGCGGCACGGCCGTTCAGGAGTTAAGTATTGTCGCCCGCCATGCACTCAAGCGGCTCCGTGACGCGGGAGTTCGTCCTGAAGCTGCGCTTGTCGGCAGTTTCCTGACTGCCCTTGAAATGCCCGGCGTTTCGCTTTCCCTGCTCAAGCTGGACGACCAGCGGCTCCAACGGCTGCACGCGCCCAGCGCCGCGCTTGCCTGGGTGCCGCCCTCCAGACCCGGCGCGTCGCTTGGCGCAGTGCCGCCATCGAAGGGTATCGTCGAAGCGAGTGCGCTCGGCGCATGCTGGAGAGATCCGAACGATAAGGCACGATTCGTCAAGGCGATCGCGGCGGCTTCTGCGGCGCTCAAGGAAGCTGAGCCGGAACTGACCGAGCTGGATGCGGTCGTGGGCGATGGCGATCTGGGCATCAGCCTGGCGCGAGGTGCCCGCGCGATCGAGGATTTGATACCACGTCTGGACATGGATCGGCCCGCCGCAGCCCTGCATGCGATTTCGGCGATGCTGCGGCGCGTGCTGGGCGGCACGTCCGGGCCGCTCTACGCCGTTTTCGTGCTGCGCTTGGCGACCCGCATCGCGGAGGCCGAGGATCCCGGCCGCTCGGCGGGCTGGGCCGCGGCCTTCCGCGCGGGCTGCGATGCAATGCAGTCCCTGGGCGGCGCCAGGGCCGGCGACCGCACGATGCTCGACGCCTTGCTGCCCGCCGCCGATGCCATCGAACGAGCCGCCGGCCGGGGAGACGATGCGCGTGCGATCGTGCGCGCGGCCGTGATGGCGGCGGAGCAGGGGGCCGAGGCAACCAAGGCGATGGCGCCCCGGCTCGGACGGTCCGCCTATGTCGGTGCCCGAGTGCTGGGCTATCCGGATCCCGGCGCCCATGCGGTTGCCGTCTGGCTCAGGGCGATCTCCGCCGCGCTGGCGTGATGCGCCCCACGTTCCGCTCGACCGGGGAGTCCGTCAGCCTTTGACGGTCGCATGCGGGCGAACGGTTCGGCACATCCATCTGTATTCTGCCGCGAGCGACGCAGACGCGGCGGTCGCATCGCCGTGCGCCGGCGTGAGGCGAACCCGGCGCGCGGAACGGCGGCGGAGTGACTGCGCCTCGATAGTCCTTGATGCGGCGTTTTCGGGAAGGCTCCGCCGTTCGGCGCGTCGGCACACGCTTACCCGCGAAATCCGCAAATTCTTCTCAGGCGCATAAATCATGAAGACCCGCTTTGGCCCGATGCTCTCGCACTGGAATGCCATATGCGGCGGTCCGGGCTTTCATGCGCCGCACGGCGCATCGGTCAGGCGTCGGCGCGTGGACATCGCGATCATTTCTGCTTGCGAGAAATATTTATCGTGTTAATATTTAAAGACAGAATAAGACAGCCTTTCCCAATAGGACGGGTTGGAAAACGATATAGAAAATTATTTTTTCCTATAAAAATCAAAAAGATAATTTCAAATTAATGAAACAGAGATCCGGTAGGGAGAGGTTGGAAATGCTAAACAGATTACAATCTAATGGTAGGTCGGCGTCAAACGCCTTCCGTGCGGCCGGTGCTGTATCGGCCTATGCCGTTGTCGCGTTGGCGATGATCCCGGCGACTGCCATGGCGCAGGCTGCCGAGCAGGGAGTGTCACAGGAATCCGCCGCTGGGCGGAGTGACGGGTTGCAGGAAATCATCGTCACGGCGAACCGGCGCGCGGAGGCAATTAACGACGTCAGCACATCGATCGCGGCTTACGGGCGGGAGCAGCTCAAGACCGCCAACATCAACGATGTCAAGGATCTCCAGGTGCTCGCTCCGAGCCTCACCGTCGGTGAGGTGTTCGATATCGCCCGGATCTATATTCGAGGGATCGGTGTAAACGTCCAGAATCCCGGCGCTTCGGGTGGCGTCGCGGTCTATACCGACGGTGCGCCGATCGAGCGCCAGGAGGCGCAACTGACCTCGCTGTTCGATCTGGAGCGCGTGGAGGTGCTGAGCGGCCCTCAAGGCACGCTCTATGGCCGTAACGCCATCGGTGGCGCGATCAACTATATTACGGTCAAGCCTTCGGATGTGCTCGAAGGATCCGTGAAGTTTTCCTACGGCAACTATAATTCAAACCAGCTCTTTGCGGCAGTGGGCGGCCCAATCAACGACTGGCTCAAGGTCCGGGTTGCTTTCAACATGCTCAATCGAGACGGTTTCGGTAGAAACATCGTTTCGAACAGCCCGATCAACAACGAGCATCGGCAAATGGGCCGGTTGAGTGTGCTCATCGAGCCCTCCAGCAAATTCAGTATCTTCCTCAGCGGTGAATATTATCATCAGGATGATGCCGCCGGCGTGCTGACGCTTCATGGCGGCTCGCGGATCGATCCCGTTACCGGCCTGCAAACGACGGACGCCGCCATCATAGATCCGGCGACTGGGCAGTTTGCGGTCGTCCCGGAAGGCCTGGGTGGTTTCGCGGCGGACAAGCGCGATACGGCCGCCCCCCTCGATCCCTATACGAGAAAGAACCGTTGGTCGGCGACGGCGCAGTTCGACTGGAACCTCAATGACTGGTTGACCATCACCAGCATCAACAACATCCAGAGCATCGTTTCCTGGACATCGTCCTACCAGGCCAGCAGCTCGTTTTTCGAGTATCGGCACACCTCGCCTTTGACCCGCAGGATCGGTGACGAACCGCAGATGAGCACCGAGCTGCAATTCAAGTTCGAAAATCCATGGATCAACGGCATTCTGGGCGTAACATATTTCAAGGAAAAGCAGACCGAGAACCAGACCCTGGGGTCTGACGGCTATTTCTCCAATATTCGAACCTCGGCCACGCACGATTATCTCGTGCAGAATGGCTATGATCCCGTCGAAGTCCTGAGCTTCTGCAAGCGGATCGGCCGTATGATCCTCGACGAACCGGGCCTGCCGGACAATCCGGCGCAGATTTGCGGTTGGGGTCAGCAGAAGGTCAAGGCGTTCGGCCTCTTTGGCCATGCGAACGTCAACCTCGGGGCGCTGGGCGATTCGCTTTCGCCGTTCACCTTGAAGCTCGGCGCGCGCTACAGCGATCAGTCGATCAACGTTTACAACCCCTTCTTCAGCTTCGGCCTCGGCCCCGGGTTTGATGCCAACCCCACGGCGGCAAACATCACGAGCTTCTCGTGGTTCAAGCCCGAGGATCGGCACAAAACCGCAAGCTTCGATGATTTTTCGCCGGAGATCGGCCTCGAATGGCGGCCTGCCGATGGCTACCTGCTGTATTACACCTATTCGCAGGGCTTCAAGGCCGGTACTGGCCTCATGGTCCCGGGCAATACTGACATCGCGGGCCCGGAAAAGATCAAGAACCACGAAATCGGTTTCAAGGGTTCGTTTGTGGACAACCGGCTGCAACTGAATTTGTCCGCATATACATACAAGCTCTCGGGTGCACAGTATCAGCGGTCGATGCCGGGGCCGATCGCAGGCTTCATCACGCTGCTTGAGAATGCCGCCGCGACCAAGGCGAGCGGTGTCGAGGCGAGCTTGCAGTCCGTTCCCTACAGATCCGACAATGTCAAAATCCAGTTGAACGGAACGCTGGTTTATCAGCACTCCCGGTTCGATCGATACAATACCATCGATCCGGCCGATCCCCGGCTCTTCAATACGACTCTTCCCGCGTCGGAACTGGTCCGGGATCTGAAGGGGAACCCCACCCGGAGCGCACCGGACTGGTCGGGCACCGCGCAACTGGCGGTAGAATTCAGGAATGTGGGTCTGCCCGCTGACGGGACGCTGACGTGGAGCGGAGACCTGAACTATCAAAGCCGCAACTATCTGACCGAATTCAAGAAAGACATAGAAAGCGCGCCGCCACGTACGATCATAGGGTCTCAACTGACCTATCGTAACGATGCTGGCTTGTCCCTGTCCGCCTGGGTCAAGAACCTGACGAACAAGGATTTTATCACCAGTCTTACTTATATCAACGCGGCCGGCGGTGTGCGCCTGTCCTCCTATTTCCCGCCGCGGACCTATGGGCTTAGCGTCGGCTTCGACTTCTGAAGACGTAGAGACCAACATCCTTGTGAGGCCGGATGCCATGACATCCGGCCTCTTTCTATATGGGGTGGGCGGCGCCTGACCGGCTTTCTCCACCCGGCCACGCATGACGACAGGAGGAAAACGACATGGACTCTCGCACGCTGGGCGCCACCGGTATGAAGGTAAGCCCGCTCTGCCTGGGCGGTATGATGTTCGGTGCCGTCGGCAATCCCGATCATGACGCGTGCGTTCGTATCGTCCACCGCGCACTCGATGCCGGGATCAACTTCATTGACACGGCGGACGTCTATTCGCGGGGAGAGGTGGAAGAAATTCTCGGCAGGGCGATCAAGGGCCGGCGCGATTCACTGGTGATCGCGACCAAGTTCTACTCCATCATGGATGACGCGGATCCCAATATGCGGGGCGCCTCCCGGCGTTGGATCGTGCGCGCGGTCGAGGATAGCCTGCGCAGGCTGGGCACCGACTATATCGACCTCTATCAGCTTCACCGCTACGACATCGACACCGACATCGAGGAAGTGCTTTTCACCCTCACGGATCTGGTGCGAGCGGGCAAGATCCGCCAGTTCGGGTCATCTTCGCTGCCGGCAGACCGGATCGTCGAGAGCCATTGGGTGGCCGAAAAGCGCGGAACGATGCGCTTGCGCACCGAGCAGCCGCCTTATTCCATCTTCAACCGGGATGCCGAACGCTTTGTCCTGCCGGCTTGCCGGCGCTACGGCATGGGCGTGCTGTCCTATAGTCCGCTCGATGGAGGTTTCCTCGCCGGAAAATATCGTGGCCCCGAGGACTTTGCCGGGAACAACCGGATTGCGCGGTTTGCGCGCTTCTCGCACGGCGCGTTCGATCCGCGCGCCGACTATATCCGCCGCAAGATCGCTCTCGTCGGCGAACTGGAGAAGCTAGCGGGGGACATCGGCGTCGGGATCGCGGAAATGGCCGTGGCGTTCGTCCTTCAGCATCCAGCGATCACATCGGCGATCATCGGCCCGCGAACCATGCAGCATCTCGAAAGCGTGCTTGGCGGGGCCGATCTCAAGCTATCCGGGGAGACGCTCGACCGGATCGATGCGCTCTGCCCGCCGGGCACGATGCTCGATCCGGTCAATGATCTGCCGTCCGGAATTGCCAAATCGGCGATCAGGCGCGGCGAGCGCGAGGGAGGCGCCTAGGGGCCAGCCCGCCCCCTTAGGATATCGGATATAGGGACCTCGTTGCGCAAAGGCTCATCCGCGAGATAGCGGCTGATATTGTCGACGACCAGGTCATCGAGGCGCATGTCCCATCCGGTCGTGACCGCAGAGGTATGCGCGGTCACGGTGATGCGCGGGTGCTTCCAGAACGGATGATCGGCCGGCAGCGGTTCGATACGGAAAACGTCGAGCAACGCGTACTCGGGTTGGCCGGCGTCGAGCGCGGCGAGGAGCGCCGCATCGTCGATGGCACCGCCGCGCCCGACATTGACCAGCATGGCGCTCGGCTTCATCGCGGCCAGAAAATGCGCATCGACGAGGTTTATGGTTTCCGGTGTCTGCGGCATACAGAGCACGACCACGTCGCTATCGCCGAGCATGTCGAAAATCCTTTCGGGCGGGACAACGGCATCCGCGAATGCCGAAGGGCCGGGGGTGCGGCGAACGCCGGTCACATGCGCCCCGAACGCTTTTGCGCGCTGCGCGACTGCCTGCCCGATCGCCCCGAAGCCGAGGATGAGCCAGCGTGTTCCCCCGATCTCTCGCGCGCGCCGGCGTATCCACCCGGAAGGGTCCTGTTCGGCCGGCTGGATCGGTTGCGCAGCGCCGATCTGGAAATGATCGAGCACACCCCACATCACATATTCAGCTATGCCCACGGCCTGCGAATGGTTGGTGGTGAGACGGATATCATCCCGTCGGGCGAGGCTGACGAACATCGGATGATCGAGCCCGGCGCCGCAACTCTGCACCCATTCGAGCGCCGGCGATGCCACCAGCGCGTCGATATAGGCCATCTGGAACGGTGCGAAGAACAAATCGTTGCTGACGAAGCCGCAGTCGGGACGGGCTTCTTCAGGCGTTACCTCCCGGCCATCGATACGCAGCACGCCCGACTTGTCCATCACGACATAGTCGAGCGGCTGCGCCAGAACATCGAGACGCGGGCGAAGGCGATCGAGCGCCGTTGCGGTGAGTTGGATGCGGGTCATGCCAGGCAGCTCCCTGTCGCGCTAATATTAATAATTTAACAGGTTAAATATTTTTTGGTAGCGCTTTTGTCCTGGCCGTATGAGCGGGTTAGGCTGGATGGCGTTTGCTATTCCGCCAGCGGCGCCGATTGCAAGCATGACGGCTGCCATGTTTGCAGGCCGTCATTCTTGCCCGCTCAGCAAAGTGCGAAGACGGATGCCGTGCCTGCGTCGCGGGACGACCGGACAGAGAAATTATGAAAACCCGGTGTATCGTCATGGAGATGGCTTCTTGTCACATATTATTTATCGCGTTAATATTACTGTATCACGCCGGCTGGTAGCGGACGCGGTGATAAAGCGTGGCTAACAAGCAATGACGAGGCATTCGGTATCGTAGGAGAGGGAGGGAGTTTTGTGGATGGTCCTTGCGCCTGATCCATCGGGACCTCCTTGTGAACTGCCCGCACGCGGGAGTGCCAACGCTTCCATTTGGGGCCATTGGAACGGAGCATATGAGCCGTTCGGGAATGGGAAGGCGTTATGCAGCCCATAAGACTATTCATCGTGCTGGCCCTTCTGATGTGGGGGCTGTGCATGAGCCTTGTGTCCGCCAGGGATTATGAGCCCGTGCCGGAGGCGATCGGTTCCATCGTCGGGTTGCAAAATGCGGAAGACCTTGTGCCACTCGGCGATGGGCCATGGCTGCTGGCATCGGGTCTGGCGAGCTGGACGGGCGATCCGGGTGCTCGCGGCCATCTTTATCTCGTCAATCGCCTCGACGGATCGTTCGAGATTCTGTTCCCGGGCCACCGCCCCGCGTTCGAGCAGGACAGGCAGATGTTCCCCGACTGCCCTGGCCCGATTGATCCGGACCATTTCTCCGCGCACGGGCTTGCCCTCAAACATGTCTCGTCCAGCCGGTTCCGCCTGTATGTGATCGGTCACGGCGGTCGCGAAGCGATCGAGATTTTCGAGGTCGACGCGCAGGGCGCCAAGCCGACGATTGCGTGGGTTGGATGCGTACCCTTGCCGGAAAGGATGTGGGGCAATGCTGTTACGATCCTCAAGGATGGTGGCTTCCTGGCGACCAAGTCCAAGGATTCGATGAACCCGGATGCGTTCGCCCATCTCGTTGACGGGCGCCTCACTGGTGCCGTTTATGAATGGCACCCCAGCGGCAGCGTGGAGCCTGTTGCCGGCACTGAATTGTCGGGCCCAAACGGTATCGTAGTGTCGCCGGATGGTCGCTGGCTCTATGTCGCGGCCATGGGCACGCACGAGGTCGTCCGGTTCGACCGGAACGCGCCGACTCTGATCGGCACGGCCGTCAGCCTTCCAGTCTATCCGGACAATATCCACTGGGGCGACGACGCCATGCTCTATACGGTCGGCAGAAACCATGAGCCGGGCCCGAACTGCCCCTGGCTCAATTGCGGAACGGGCTGGTCGATCATCAGGATCGACCCTGCGACGCTCGCGGTTGAGCGGATCGCCACTGTGGGCCCGAACGCGCCGTTGCAAGCGCCGAGTGCCGTGATTACGGCCGGCGATCATTTCTGGATCGGCAATTTCGACGGAGACCGGATCGGTTATCTGCGCAGACCGAACGGCTTCGGTGGTTGACGGTCGAATGGCGTCCGGCACGTCCGATGTCCGTGAGGCCAGCGCGCGGGTCCGAACCGTGCTCGAAACGTTGGTAAGCCAGACGCCGGAGGTCGGCCTTCAGGTGGCTGCCTATCTCGATGGCGCGTTGGTGGTCGATGCCTGGGCCGGCATGGCGGACCCCGCGACAGGCACGCCCGTCGATGGCGACACCTTGTTCATGCTGTCCTCGACGACCAAGGGCATCGCGGCAACCTGCATGCACATCTGCATGGAACGGCACAAGCTCAGCTACGATATGCCTATCGCAAAAGTCTGGCCCGCGTTCGCGGCTCACGGCAAGGGGCAGGCGACGGTGCGTCACGCGCTCTGCCACCGGACCGGCGTACCCCAGACGCCCGTGGGCTACACGCCGGACTGGTTGCCCGACTGGGACCGAATGTGCCGGGGGATTGCCGATCTCGAACCCCGCTTCCCTCCCGGTACATGCACCGCGTACCACTCCGTGACCTTCGGATACATCGTCGGCGAGATCCTGCGCCGCATCGATGGCCGCCCGATCAGCCGGTTCCTGGCGGAAGAAATCTGCGCGCCGCTCGGCATCGACGGCGCCTATCTCGGTGTGCCTGATGATGCGCTGCATCGTGTTGCCGTCCTCATCGATGCGCCACCGGCTCCGCTAGCCTATCAAGCGGGAATGGTCGGCGAGCCGGCCGGGTGTGAAGTCGCTGCCGTGTTCAACCGGCGTGAGGTCTTGCAGGCTTCCATTCCCGGGTCGGGTGGTGTGTTCAGCGCGCGCGGCCTTGCCTGCCATTATGCCATGCTCGCCGGGTTCGGCGCCCTCGACGGCGTGCGCATCCTCCCTGCGGCGCGTGTGCGCAAGGCCATCGCATTGCAGAGCTTCCAGATGGACGAGATCTATCACGTCAGAACCCGCCGCGGATTGGGGTATCGCCTAGGTGCGGATGCCGGACCGCTCGCGTCACCGGGGGCGTTCGGCCATGTCGGCGGCGGCGGCTCATTCGGCTATGCCGATCCGGAGCGGCGCCTCGCCATCGGCTTTGCGAAGAATTATTTCGTTTACAACACCGCCATCGTCACTCCGGAGAAGCCGCCGCCGAGCACCGCGCACCAGGTGGCCAGGGCCATAGTCGACACCCTTGGACTGGTTTGAATGGCATGCAGCCAGTCCTCACCGCAAGAGGCCGCGGCCTTTGTTGAGAGGCCGACCGCAACCGGGAGAGATGCGTCCTTTCGTCTGGAGCAATCGGGCTTTCCGACGCATCTCCATCAGATTGAGCGAACGAGCCGTGCTACGCTTCAAGCGGCCCGAGGCGCTGGCCGGTGACGGGGAAAGGCTGGTCGGCAGCCGCAGCCTTGCCCTCGTCCCCTATCCTTCATCAGCCGTTGGAAGGCCAGTCCCGCAGAATGTCGCGCGCGGCCTGCGAGGCGGTGTGCAGACCTTCGAACGCGGTGAAATACATCGCGGCGGCAAAGATGCCGTTCACCACATGTTGCCGGCTGATGCCCCAGTTCTGGGCAAGCAGGATCGATTCGCGCAGGCCCTCGACATTGCCTGAGATCATGTTGATGCGGATCATGACCTGCGGCGCGACCTGCTTGGGTAGCGTAACGATGGCGTTTTCCCATTTCATCCGGTTCATTTTCAAGAAGACCGGGTCAATTTCGAGGCCCGCCGCGATCGAATCCGGCACATAGCCGATATTGCGCTCATACCAGCCGGTGATCGCGGTGCGATCCTGCTCGGTGAAGTCGCGGGTGGACAGATCTAGCCCCGCTTTGAACGCCTCGGGGTCCACCGTCCAGTTGGCGGGGAATTTGGCGGGCGGGTTGGCCGGTTCGGCGAACGTCGGCAGCATGTCGCCCACGGCTCGATAGACGTGCCCCAACTGGCGCATGCCGCCATAGAGTTGCACGAACATAACGATTTCCATGATCTGCTGCTTGGACATGCCGTTGCGGCGCAGGACCTGGAACTGGTTGAGGATACCCGTCTCCCAATCCAGCACCAGATAGGCCGCGAGCGTGCCTACGCCCAGCAAGGCGATGTTCTCCAGGTCCGGGCGGCCGAAGAAGTCCGATCCCCAGCGGTGCGCCTTGGCGAACTGCGGCGGCATATAGTCCAGCATGAGGCTGTTGGCGCCCATCTCGTAGAGCGGGCCGCGCCAGTCCCACACGTGCAGCAGATTATGCTCAAGCTCGGCGGCCGACATCTGCTCCAGCGTATCGAGGTCCAATCCCTCGCTGATCTTGGTCATCGCAGCGTCACTCCTCGCCCGGCCAGTCCTGGAGAATGTCCCGGACGGCCTTGGCGGCCGTGTGCAGGCCCTCGAACGCGGTGAAATACATCGCGCTGGCGTTGATGCCGTTGATGACATGCTCCCGGCTCATGCCCCAGTTTCGGCCCAGCAATACGGCTTCGCGCAGCCCCTGGACGTTGCCGGACATCATGTTGAGCCGGATCATCACATGGGGAGCGACCTGCTTGGGCAACGCCACGATGGCGGACTCCCACTTCATCCGGTTCATCTTGACGAACTCGGGATGCACCTCCAGCCCGAAGGTGATCGAGTCAGGCACGTAGCCGATATTCTTTTCGTACCAGTCGGTGATGCCGCGGCGGTCCTGTTCGGTGAATGCGCGTGTCGACATGTCCAGCCCGGATTTGAACGCATCCGGATCGACGGTCCAGTTGCCGGGGAAAGGTGCCGGGTCGCTCGTCGGTTCGCCAAAGGCCGGCAGCATGTCGCCGATTGCGCGGTAGACATGGCCCAGGCCCCGCATACCGGCATAGAGCTGGGTGAACATCACCACTTCCATGATCTGTTCTTTGGGCAGGCCGTTGCGGCGCTGAAGGTTGAACTGGTTGAAAATGCCGGTTTCCCAGCCGAGCATCATGTAGCTGGCCAGATTCTGGATCCCGAGTAGGATGATGTTCACCTTGTCGGGCCGCCCGTAAAAATCTGAGCCCCAGCGGTGCGCCTTGGTGAAGCGGGGTTTTGCGTAATCCAGCATCAGGCTGTTCGCACCCAACTCATACATCGGGCCGCGCCAGCTCCAGACGTGGAGCAGGTTCTGTTCCGCTTCTTCCTTGGACAGCTCGTCCATTCTGTCGAGGTCCAGCCCCTCACTCTTGAAAGTCATCAGATCATCTCCCGAAAATTGAGAAAGACAGTTGGAATAGCGGATGGGGCGCCCTCGGACCGGTCGCCCGAAAGCGCACGGGAGCTTCCGGGAAAGGCAGGTCGGTCAATCATATCGCCCTCTCCATAGTCGGCGGATCTCGCCTGACCCGGCTCGTCTTCATCGGGGCTGGCGCGGCGGTCAGGCCTTGAGGCGATCGGGTCCGCGGCAGCGGCCGGTGTCGTCGATCTGGCATGGCCACACCAGCGCCTCGTGGATGATAACGCCGACTCAATAATCGAATAAACGTTAACACGATAAATAATATCGGCAAGAGAAAATTCTGGAGAGGATCGCCCGTAGGAAGATGATCCGACCTCGGAACAATCACGGAATATGTGCGAGCGTCTTGATCGGCCGCCTGGTTAGCCGGTGCCGGAACAACCGGCGCACCGATCGGGCGAGCGCCTGGCAGTGTTAGGCCGCCTTCCTTTATGCGATCCTGTTCCGGCGTGGGTAAGGTGGCGACCGGCTAATCGCAGCTTCGCGGTTGAGTGGTGCCCTAACTATTCAGATTCTCGGGAATTATGTGGACTCTATATCCGCTAGGCCTCTACCCGTTGCCCGTCGACGCTCAGGCTGTGGCTGTTGAAAACCCCTGTTCGGATGATCGCCGCATTTCGTTCGGCTTCCTCGCCGTGGTTCGATCGGATCGGACGGCTACGTGGGCCATTGGACTTCCGGTTTAGACTGTGTTGAGCCAGGAGCGCGGTGAGTCGAGAAGGTCTGCATTGGCGCAGATTTTGGACGCCGGTCACGTTCGCGGAAATTTTTGTTGCCGAGATTATTTATCGTGTTAATATTTAGTGGTAAGCATCCATAAGATGATGCGGCGTGAGCCGAGACAGGAGTTGCGATGATGACCAGGTGCGGTCGGTTTGCCGAATGGCCCGAGCTTGACCCGCTCCGTGGTCGACATCGCGCTCTGTTCAAAAACAGGATCGGAAGACCTGGGCGAGATCGGCATGGCCTGTCTGGCGAGCGTGAAAGCCAACGCGGTATCGTCGCCTCCGAACTATGGATTGCGCATCGGCAAGGCGGGTCGATCGAACGCCCGGACCGCGGGTGCCATTTACGGTTCTGGCCATCGAGAACGTGACTGGCCAGGTAAGGCTAAAAAATAAAAAGCCGATACCCTGATCGGAGAGGAAAACAGAATATGGCGATCGAAAAGAAACGTTGGATAATATTTATATTACTCGTCATGGCCAATGTTGTCAATTATATTGATCGTCAGGCTCTCTCTATTCTTGTGCCGGTCCTGCAAGAAGAACTTGGGCTTACCAACGTCGATTACTCCATCATCGTAAATGCATTCCTGATCGCCTACGCTTTATCGTATCTTGGGAGCGGATATGTCATAGATCGGATCGGTGGTCGGGTCGGTGTGGCACTCTGTGTTGCCGTGTGGTCGATCGCCGCATCGTTGCATGCGGCCGCGTTCGGGTTTCTGTCTCTCGTCGCGTTCCGATTCCTGCTGGGCCTGTCCGAATCCGGTATCAATCCCGGCGCGGTCAAGATCCTCACCCGGTTGTTTCCGCCCAAGGATCGTGCATTCACCATCGGGATGGTCATGGGTGGCGCCGGTATCGGCGCGGTCTTTGCCCCGGTCGTCGTCGTCTGGCTGCTCATGAATGCGAACTGGCGTGTCGCGTTCCTGATAACCGGCCTGCTGGGCTTCGTGGTGCTGGCGGCGTGGTTTATGGTCTATCGGCCGAGTGACGAGGACCCGAGGGACCTGCCCGTCTTCGAGGATGATCTGCTCGCGCATGAGCGGCCCTATCAGTGGGCGGACCTGTTCCGGCTGCGGGCGACCTGGATTATCGTCCTGCTCCACGCCGTTGCCGGGCCGGTCTTCTTCTTCTTCATGTTCTGGTTGCCGAGCTATCTGGCGCAGGAGCGTGGCTTCTCCATGGAGCTTATCGGCAAAACCACATGGATCCCGTATCTGGGAGAGTTTCTGGGACTTTTCGCGGGTTCTTACTTAGCCCGTCGACTTATCCAACGGGGCTATGGGGCGCTGTGGGCACGCAAGGCGGTGGGGCTGGCCTGTGCGGTCGTCGTGCCGGTCAGCGTGATCGCCGGTATTCAGGTTGCGGATCCTTATGCGATCGTCATCCTCATGGCCTTCGCGATGTTCGGGATCGGCATGCAGATTTCGAGCTTTGCGCCGCTCCCCGGCGATCTGTTTCCCTTTGGGAATGTCGGCTCGGTGACGGGGATAGGCGGATTGGCCGGTTCTATCGGTGGTGTCCTGTTCACCTCGCTGGTCGGCGTACTGGCCGACCGGGGCATGTATGCCGTGCCCTTCTGGATCGTGGCGGTGGCTTATCCGCTGGCGATGCTCGTTTTCGCGATCTTCCTGAAGCCCATTCCGTCGAAAGCCGCGGAAGCGGAGGTCGGACCGTTGCCGTCCGGACATGCCTCCCCGGCGGGGAACGGTTAGCGCAAACGACGATTTTCACGTGAATTCGCTTACATATTGATAGGAGAGAATAGATGGCTGCCGTTGAAGGCCTCGACCTGACGAACATCAAGGAAATGACGCCGCAGGAGGTCGACGCCAATCTCGCCAAGGTGTGGAGTTGGCGCGGCAATCTTTACGAGATGTACGCGAACAGCTTGATGCTTGATTACGCTCCCGAGCTGTCGAAGCTGCATCGCTGGGGCTCCGATTTCTTCGGGCGTCCGAAGATGGAGAACATCATTCTGCTGAGCAGCCAGAATATCCACAGTTACATGATGCTCGGCTGGGAAACCGGCATTCACAATGAGTTCGCCACCCTCCTGCGCAACGGTATGTCCGTTGAGCAGACGATGGAGCTGGTGATGTTCAGCCAACTCTATGCCGGCATGCGTGGGCTCGGTCATGTCTTCCGTGCCGTTGGGGAAACGCTGCCGCAATATGGTGAGCCGCCGGTCGCTTTGCCGCTTCCCGAGGGCTGGGCGCCAGACCCGGAAGCTTTCAAGTGCGGTCTCGATTTCACGACGCGCCGGATGACCAAGGCCGATATCGACAACCTGACCGCCTGGTATGAGAAGACCATCGGCTATCTGCCGAATTCCATCAGGTTCGGCCTGAAATATCATCCGGAGTTCGTGAAGGTGAACCGGGGCAAATGGGAGGTTGCGATCCGCACCTTGCCCAAGCAGTTCGCGCCGTTCCTCATGTTGCGCCATCACACGATCACCGGTTCCGTGGAGGGTCTGCGCGAAGCCGCCCTGCTGGCGAAGGCATGGGGGATCACACAGAAGCTGATCGTTCAGGGAGTCACCGGATCGGCGATGTATTTCACGGGTTTCGAGGGGCTCTATGCCGCCTTCGAGGCTCTGGACGATATTCTTGACGAAGAAGAGGCGCGGATATGATCGACGCAGAACGGATGGGAACATTCGTCGCCTCGTTTCCCGTTCCACACGAGCCGGAGGCGACGACCTTTGTCGAGGCGGGGCCGATCACCTTCGGCATCGAGCCGCGCCTGTTCGATCCTGTCGCCGAAGCCGCCAAGCTGACGGCTGAGGAGATTGCCGCCGCCGGCCCGGATGCGCTGTTCCATTCGGACCAGATCGACGGCGGCGTGTGCGTGCATGTGTTCGGCACGGATGGGCTGGCGGAATATCTCCGGTTCGACTGCTTCGATGACGAACCCCACTATCATTACATCGTGCCGGGGAAGGGCAATATGCTCGTCCATTTCGATCGGGTGGCGAATGGACCGATGCTGGACTGGACGCTGCGGACGCTGCGCGACCGGCTACCCGAGATGCTGACGCAACTGGGAGCGGGCAAGCTCGCAGCCTCGCTGAACGGTGAGGAACTCGCGCGTGCGCTCGACGAGGTTCAGCAGGTGGCTGCGGCAGCGTCATGACCTCGGAAAGGAGTCCGACAATGAGCAAGAGGGATCCCCGCCATTTCGCTTCGGCGGGCGGCGTGGAAGGGCAGGCGGGCATCGTGCCGAGGCCCGTGACCTTCACCCGGATCCGCGATGGATCGCCCGAAGAGTTCGCCACGGTCATGGAATCGTTGTGGACGCTGACGGGCAACCTGCCCAACCGCATCCTCGAAGCGCTCAGGGAGTCGGCGGATGAGGGCGTCGGCGGCTATCAGGTCAACCGTATCGAGCATATGCTGCAATCGGCAACTCGCGCCCATCGCGCGGGCGAGAGTATGGATTATGTCGTTGCCGCGCTCGTCCATGACATCGGCGATATCGTCGCGCCCTACACGCATGGCGAGATCGCGGCGGCGATCATCAAACCGTTCGTGGAACCGCGGTTGACCTGGATTCTGAAGGTCCATCCGATTTTCACCATGTATTATTATGCGGACTTCATCGGGGCCGACAAGAATGCGCGCGAGAAGCATCGTGGGCATCAATGGTTCGACGATGCGGTATATTTCGTCGAGAACTACGACGAAAACTGCTTCGATCCGGATTATGACTCGCTGCCGCTCGACTATTTCGAGCCCATGGTTCGTGAAGTCTTTTCCCGCCCGCCCCGGTTCGATTGAATGAGCAGCGGTTGCGGCTCATTTGGCTGTGCCGTGGATGGGGCCGAACCCAGCCGGCGTGCAGTGACCGGCAGCCCTTTATGTATCAGTGATTATGGGGAGCGACTCTCGCATGACGCGCAATAGCGAAGGCCTCGATCTGGCCAACATCAAGGAAATGACGGCCGAGGAGGTCGATGCCAATCTAGCCAGCGTGTGGGGCAATCGTGGCCCCCTCTACGAATTGTATGCGACCAGCCTCATGCTCGATTATGCGCCGGAGTTTGCGAAGCTGCACCGGTGGGGATCGGACCTGTTCGGGCGCCCCGATCCGGCCAATATCACCGTACTCGCTTGCCAGAACCTGCACAGCTACATGATGACCGGCTGGGAAACGGGCATCCATAATTCCTTCAAGACACTGCTCCGCAACGGCATGTCGGTGGACCAGATCATGGAACTGGTGATGTTCAACCAGCTCTATGCCGGCATGCGGGGGCTCGGCCACGTCTTCCGTGCAACGGGCGAGGACTTGCCGGTCTACAAGCGCCCGGCGAATGCGCCGGCGCCGTTCCCGGAGGGGTGGGACGTTGACCCGGAGGCGTTCAAATGCGGGCTCGATTTCACGACGCGCGCCATGACGGATGCCGATCTCGCCAATCTGACTGCCTGGTATGAAGACGCGATCGGTTACGTGCCGAAGTCCATAAGGTTCGGGCTGAAGTATCACCCCGAATTCGTGAAGGTGAATCGCGGCAAGTGGGAGGTCGCCATTCGGACGCTCCCCAAGCAACTCGCGCCGTACATCATGCTGCGGCACCACACCATCACCGGCTCTGAGGAAGGACTGCGCGAAGCGGCACTGCTGGCGCTGGCCTGGGGAATTACGCCTGAGCTTATCAGCCGGGCGGTCACGGCTACGGCGATGTTCTATACCGGATTCGAGGGGATGTATGCGCCAGCCAAGGTGATCGATGAAATTCTCGCGAACGCCATGACCTCATGAAAAAGGGTGGCGGGGGCTGGTCCACCTCGCTCCCGACGGCCGGTGAGGATCAGGCTTTGTAGCGAATGAAGCTCTCGTCGAGCGCCGCGATGGAACTGGCACCCGTCAGGACCATGTCGCGCTTCAATCCGGTCACGAACAGGTCGAGCGCACGCTCCACACCTTGCTGTCCGGCGGCAGCGAGACCGTAGAGATAGGGGCGCGCAAAGCTGACGGCATTGGCGCCGAGCGCCATTGCCTTGATGATGTCCGAGCAGCGCCGGATGCCGCCGTCGACGATCAGTTCGGCATCGTTGCCGATGCGGTCGCGGATCGGCCCGAGCATGGTGATCGGAGCGGGGGAGGCATCGAGCTGCCGCCCGCCATGGTTCGAGAGCATGATTCCGTTGAAACCGGTCGCTGCGGCGCGGACAGCGTCTGCGGGGCTGACCACGCCCTTGAGAACGGAGGTTCCATTCCATTCTCCCAGCAACCACTCGGCGTCCCGCCAGCCGAAGCCGGCATGGAGTTGCTCCTCGAAAAAGCGAGCCAGGCTGGTTGCCTTGGTTCTGGCGGCGTAATTGGCATAAGTGATGGGCGGGCTTGTGAAATAGTCGAGCGTCCACCGGGGCGCGCGCAGCGCATCCCAAATCTGCCGCAACGTAATTTTGGGCGGAATAGTGAAGCGGTTGTGTTTGTCGCGCTCGCGATTGCCGGCGATGGGCATGTCCACGGTGAGGATCATCGCCGCATAACCGGCTTCGCGCGCACGCGCGAGCATCTCGCGCACGAGGCCGCGATCCTTCCAGACATAGAGCTGGAAGAATTTCGGCGTGGAGGTCAGCGCTGCGATCTCCTCGATGGAAACGGTCGACAGGGTCGAGAGCGAGTAGATCGTGCCGACCTTCGCGGCTGCGGCGGCCACGGCGCGTTCGCCATCCTTGTGAAACAGGCGATTGCCTGCCGATGGTGCCAGAAAGAAGGGGACCTTGAGCCGATGCCCAAGCAAGGTGGTGGAGAGGTCGACCTGCTCGGCGCCGGTCAAGACCTTGTGGACGATCTCGAATGCACGAAAGCTGTGGTTATTGTTGCGGATCGCGACCTCGTCGTCGGCCGCGCCGTCGATATAATCGAACACCATCCGATGCGCGCGTGCCCGTGCGGCCCGGCGCAGGTCGTCGACGTTATGGCAGTCTTCTATCTTCATGACCGGCCGCTGCCGGAGGATGATGCTGCCGCCGGGTGCGGCTGCTTGCAGCGCTGTGATCGGTCGTTCCGTTTCATGCTCCACATCCTTTCAGCCGTGCCGGCAGCGCTTTCATGCGCGCTTCATACAGAGCGTCTGCCCCTGCTTCGATCTTCCTTGGCGGCGTATAGAGAAGCCCGTTTGCCCACGGCTGATGGGCTGAGCCTCAATCTGTAGGTCCGAGCCTGTGGTTGGCGAGTTGCTCGATGGCCGTCACCATGGCGCTGTGGTCGCAGTCCCCGTCGCCCTGTGCCACGCAGGCGGAAAAGAGTTGCTGCGCAACGGCCGTGTTCGGCAACGCCAACCCGAGGGCGCGTGCGCTGCCCAGAGCCAGCGACAGGTCCTTCTGATGCAGCCTGATGCGAAAGCCCGGGGCGAAGTTGCGCTCGATCATTCGTTCGCCATGAACTTCGAGAATGCGGCTGGATGCGAAGCCGCCCATCAACGCCGCGCGCACCTTGGCTGGGTCCGCGCCGGCTTTGGACGCGAAAACCAGTGCTTCGCTCACGGCTTCGATATTGAGGGCGACGATGATCTGATTGGCGACCTTCGCGATCTGGCCCGAGCCGACCGGGCCGATCAGGGTGATGTTCTTGCCCATGCAGGCGAGCAGGGGGTGGATCCGGGCGAAAACCTCTTCGTCGGCACCAACCATGATGGTAAGACTGGCATTGCGTGCGCCGACATCGCCGCCCGAGACGGGAGCGTCGGCATAATAACAACCTAGCCCCGCAATCTTCTCGCCGAAGCGCTTCGTCTCGATCGGGTCGATCGAACTCATGTCGATCACCGTCTTGTCGGGGGTAAGCCCCGAGGCGACGCCGTCGGCCCCGAACAGCACATGATCGACATCGGGTGTGTCCGGCAGCATCAGGATGATAAGCTCAGCCTGTCGGGCTACGTCGCCGGCCGTGGCGCAGACGGTGGCGCCGCCCGCGATCAGCGCGTCCGGGAGAGGGGAGCGGTTCCGGACGAGAAAGAGATCGTGACCAGCCGCCTGCACGTGTCTGGCCATGGGGGCTCCCATGATGCCGACACCGATGAATCCGATTTTCATATGCGCCTCCCAGTGCGGTCGAGATAAGGGACGGCCCAGCCGAGCCCCGCCACCGTTTCGGCGACGGGCTTGTATTCGCAGCCGACATGGCCCGCATAACCGAGCGTATCCAGCCGCCGCAGGATCGTGTCGAAGTTGATTTCGCCTGTGCCCGGCTCGGCGCGACCGGGATTGTCCGCGATCTGGACATGGCCGATCCGGTCGATCAGCGCCTCGATATGGCGGACCAGGTCTCCTTCCATGATTTGCATGTGATAGACATCATATTGCAGTCGGACGTTGGGCCGGTCGACGCGGTCGATGATCGCCATGGTTTCATCGGTCGAGCCATGCAGATAGCCCGGAATATCGACGCGCCGATTGATCGGCTCCAGCAGGATGTCGATGCCGTCGCCGGCGACCAGATCGGCGGCGTGGCGTATACTGGCGACGAAAACGTCGTGCATTCGGTCGCTATCCGCGCCCGGCGGAACGATGCCGGCGAGCAGGTGGAGCTTGCGGCAACCGAGCGCCCGCGCATAATCGAGGGCGCGCGCCGTGCCGTCCCGGCATTCCGCGATTCGGTCGGGCAGGGCGGCGATACCGCGTTCACCGGCTCCCCAGTCGCCGGCAGGGCAGTTGAACAGGACCGTTTCGAGGCCCTGCGCCGATGCCTTGGCGGCTACCTGTTCGGGGCTCCATTCATAGGGGAACATGAACTCCACGGCCCCGAACCCCGCATCGGCCGCCGCAGCGAACCGATCCAGGAACGGCAGTTCGGTGAACATCAGCGAGAGGTTGGCGGCGAGGCGAGGCAAGGTAATCTCCCAGAGGCACGCGAGCGGCGGCGCGGCGCCCTGGCCGGCCGCAGGTTCGATAAAATTAAATTATCATGATAAATAACTAGGCGACAGTCGGGTAAATATCCGCCGGGCACTCCCTTCGCAGTGCCGCCCCGATCGCCGCAAGGCGTTTTCATAGGTGATAAGCGTGCAGGGCAGGCCGCCAATGCCGGTGCCGGGAAAGGGCGCGCGCCTCCCATCAGATGTCCTCCGGTTCCAGGACACGGCCCTTGATGAGATCAGCGCCCTTTTCTCCCACCATGAGCGTCGGTACATTGGTGTTGCCCGATGGGTCGTCCGGCAGGACGGATGCGTCGACGACACGGAGATTGTCGATCCCCCTGACGCGGAGCTGGGCGTCCACCACCGCATCCTCCCCGGTTCCCATGCGGCAGGTGCCGACGGCATGGTGGCGGTGTTCGGCCTGCTCGCGAATGGCGTGATCCAGTTCTGCGTCGGTCTGGAAGTCCGGGCCGGGAAGAAGTTCCTCCGCGATGAGCTCACGCATCGAAGGCTGCTCGAATAACGCGCGGCTCAGGCGAACAGCCTTGATCATCGCCTCCATGTCGCTCGGCTCGGTGAACATGTTGAAGCGAATGCGGGGTAGGTCGAGCGGATTGGCCGAGCGTAGCCGCACCCAGCCGCGAGACCGGGCGTGGAGGATGCCGACCCGTGCCGTGAAGGCATGAATGGGCGGCTTGGTGATCCCGGGAAACCATAGTTCGGCATATTGGTGCACCGGCATTGCGATGATCTGGATGTCTGGCCGTCGCCGCTCTGGGCGGGTGCGCGTAAAGATATTCGCCGTGGTGCCGGCGACCGCAAAAGGTCCTTCGCCGGTCAGGGCCCAGCGCATAACGGACAGGGTTGCCCGGTCGAGACGGAGATAGCGCGACAGACCGAGCTGACCCTTCGTACGATAGATATTCAGCAGGTTGGGATGTTCCTGGAGATTTTCTCCGACGCCCTTGAGGTCGTGGACGACATCGATACCAACCGAGCGGAGGAGATCCGCCGGGCCGATACCGGAAAGCTGGAGGAGTTGCGGAGACTGGTAAGTACCAGCGCTGACAATCACCTCCCGATCGGCTCGGATACGCTCGATCTTCCCGTTGCGCAGATATTCCACGCCGACTGCGCGTGTCCCTTCGATGATGACCCGTGTCGCATGGGCACGCGTCAAGACAGAGAGGTTCTTGCGCACCTTCATCGCCGGGTAGAGATAGGCCCGCGCGGAACTGGCGCGGCGGCCGGCTTTGGTGGTGAGTTCCACGCGGCTGATCCCGTCCTGTCCGCTGCCGTTATGATCCTGGCAGGCTGGGAGGCCCAGCGCTTGCGCAGCCGCCTCGAACGCCTCGTAATATGCCTCCGGCCGATCGACTGGCTGGTTGGAAACCGGTCCGTCGGTGCCGTGATAAGGGCCGGCACCGCGCCAACTCATTTCCAGTTTCTTGAAATAGGGGAGCACGTCGCGATAGCCCCAGCCTTCCAGGCCCTGCTCGGCCAGCAGGTCATAGTCGTGGCGACTGCCACGGACATTGATCATGGCGTTGATCGACGAGCATCCGCCGAGCGTCTTGCCGCGCCAGATCGGGAGTGTGCGGCCGTTCAGGCCGGGTTCCTCCTCCGTCTCGAACGGCCAGATGAAGGGACGGCTGTTCGCAACCTTGGAAAAGGCGATTGGCATGGCCATGAATGGATGGTCGTCACGCCGTCCGGCTTCGAGCAGTAGGACGGAGACGTCGCTATCCTCGCTCAGCCGGGCAGCGACGATCGCCCCGGCCGAGCCGGAGCCCACCACGACATAATCAAATGCTTTCATTGCTGAACCAGGTGAAGCCTGAGGCTGTTCATGCAGGAGGGGCAATTGGTCCGCGCCTCCCGGTGCGTCAGCAAGCTGCTCATTTCTATTCTTATGCCTCGTTCCTGGTTCATGCCATAATCGGCCCGACCATCCATGGTCGATCGGCTAGAAGATTAACGCGTTAATAATAAGCGGGTCAAGAGCGCATGGAAGGAAAGAAGGTGAAACCATGAAATTTTTGCGCTGGCCGGTCCTGCCGCGCCGACAAGCAGGGCATGGGTCAGGCGCGCCCTGTGCCGAATGACTCCTAATGCCACCGGCCTTGGTAGCGGAGGATGAGCCTCGAAAAGGTCGTTTTGTTGGATTTTTCCGTGGCTTTTCTTATGGATCTGCTCGCCGACGGTCGCCGGCTCTTTTTGTGGCGAGGAATGCGACGGTTGGGTGGAGCGGTTGGCAAAAGATATCATCCAGCGTTTCCGAGAAGCTGGAGAAAAATATTGAAGATAAATATAGTGTCGGCCGCAACGCGGATTGCAAGAGGCTTTGTCGGGGGCATGACGGTGACACATCATCTCAGGGGGAAGGCGTGAGCCGCATTCGCAAACTCCCCCCATTCGAGCAAACAATGGGCGCGACGCTTCTCGTCGCCAAGGAGGCCGTCCTCGCTCCCATGCGGCCCAAGCTGCGGGAGTATGACATTACCGAGCCGCAATGGCGCGTCTTGCGCGTGATCAACGATCGCGGCGCTGCGGATGCGACCGGGCTTGCCGAGGTTGGCCTGCTGCATGCGCCGAGCGTGACGCGAATCCTCAAGGATCTGGAGACACGCAAGCTGATCGTGCGTCAGCCCGACCCTAATGACCGGAGGCGCTCTGTCGTTGTCCTGACCGAGGAGGGGCGCGAGGTCGTAAAGGATATTTCGCGTCAGGTGTTGCGGGTCATGCGGGAGCACTCCGCCCGTTTCGGCGCGCAGCGGCTCGAGCGGCTAGCCGATGAACTGCGTGCGCTTTCGGCGGTCATCAAGGGCGTCGAATAACCGATCTTTCCTGTCCCAGCTTGGCGGCGAGAGCGAGACTCCAAGAATCGCTCTTGCCGCTATTATATTTATCATGTTAATGTAATGATGGTAGCTGGAGGATGTGAGAGAGGTGCAGAAGGCGGCGAGTGAACATCCGATCGGATTGTCGAACCTAGCTAGGCCGGTTGCCGGTGCCGGGATGAGGTCGTGCGGCGGTGATGGTTCTTGCCATTCGATGGCGGAGGCTCATTATCGGGCGATAAGTCCCTGATCGCAGCGCGGCCGGCAAGCCGGCAAGGAGGGGTGATCATGGTCGGGTCCGGCCCGACTGTCGCGTACTGGCGGTTTGAGCGCGCGCATCCCTTTCACAGCAAGTTCCGAAGGTCGGGGAGTCCGGCTTCCGTGTCCGTGCCCCTCGACATGACGCGAAGCGGCCTTTGGGCCGAATTGAGGAGAGAAAGGATGCCCAACATGTTAATGATCTTTTCGGCGGAGTATGGTGCATGAACGCGGCCGCCACTCTGCGTCATCTCGACTGCCTGTTCATTGGCGGTGCCTGGGTCGCCCCGAATTCCGGCCGGCAGCTCACCGTCGTCTCGCCCGACAGTGAACAAGTGATCGCGCGCGTTGCCGAAGCTGACGAGGTCGATATGGATCGCGCTGTCGATGCAGCACGCAAAGCCTTCGACGAGGGTCCCTGGCCCTGGATGTCGCCAGCCGAGCGGATCGCGGCCATGACGAGGCTGGTGGAGGCGCTGCGCAAGCGCGAGCCGGAACTGGCCGCCGTCTGGTCGCAGCAGATGGGCGGGCTCGCCAGTTTCGCGCCCGGTTTTGTGGCACGTGGGACGCAGAATCTGCAGGAAGCGATTGATCTCGGAAAGACCTTTCCGTTCATCACCCGCGCTGAAAGCCCGGCCGCCGCCGCCGCCTACATCGTCCACGAACCGGTCGGCGTGGTCGCCGCGATCGCGCCATGGAATGTGCCTTACATGATCATGGCGGCGAAGATCGCTCCGGCGCTCCTCTCCGGTTGCTCGGTAATCATGAAGCCATCGCCCGAGACGCCGCTTGAAGCCTATATCATTGCCGAATGCGCCGAGGAGGCGGGGTTGCCGCCCGGCGTCATCAATCTCGTTCCCGGCCATCGCGAGGCGGCGGATCATCTGGTCTGCAATCCAGGTGTCGACAAGGTGAGCTTCACCGGCTCGACCGTAGCCGGCAAGCGCATCGCCGAGGTCTGCGGATCGCGGATCGCACGCTATACGCTGGAATTGGGCGGCAAGTCCGCGGCTATCGTCCTCGACGATTATTCGACGGATGACGTGGCCAACGTGCTCTCCGGCGCGATCACGCTGATCAGCGGCCAGGTCTGTGCCATGCTTACGCGGGTCATCGTTCCCAGGACGCGCCATGACGAGATTGCCGATGCGATCGCAACGGCGATGCAGAAGATCCGCATTGGCCATTCCGACGATCCCGAATCGCAGATGGGGCCGCTCGCCATGAAGCGGCAGCTTGAGCGCGTGGAGGGCTATATCGAGAAAGGTCGGCAGGAAGGTGCGTCCCTCGTCACGGGTGGAGGTCGCCCTGCCAGTCTCAACCGGGGTTATTTCTTCGAGCCGACCCTGTTCGCCAATGTGCGCAACAACATGACGATTGCGCAGGAGGAAATCTTCGGTCCTGTGCTCAGCCTTATTCCCTGCGAGGATGTCGATGATGCGATCCGTATCGCCAACGAGTCCAACTATGGGCTTAACGGCTCGGTGCTTACGCATGACGCCGACGCGGCCTGGCGTGTTGCCCGTCGGGTACGGACCGGCAATGTCGGCCAGAACGGCATGCGCAATGACTTCTCCCTGCCTTTCGGCGGTTACAAGCAGTCCGGCGTGGGGCGCGAGGGGACGGCGCAGGGCTTGATGCACTATCTTGAAACAAAAACGATCCTGCTCGACGCGGCGCCCGCCGAACCGGTCTGATCGTCAACGGAAAGAAGTGCGGGTTCCGCCGGGTCTCGCAACCGCGTTGCGGGGTCCGGCCGCGATGCCGGTGCAGACGACGATACGACACCAGCGGCTTATCCGGTTCTTCTGACCCCGGTGGGATCGGCAGGAGTGTGATGGGCCCGGTCGTCGAAGGAGGAAAGAGCGATGGAATTGCGTACGCTCGGCGCCACGGGAATGAGGGTCAGTCCGCTCTGCCTCGGCACGATGATGTTCGGTGCGCTCGGCAATAGCGACCCTGGCGCATGCGAGCGGATCATCCATCGCGCGCTCGATGGTGGGATCAATTTCATCGATACAGCCGATGGCTATTCGAACGGCGAATCCGAGACAATCGTCGGTAGGGCAATCAGGCATCGGCGGAATTCGCTGATTATCGCTACCAAATTCTATGCTGCGATGGGCGACGATCCGAACATGCGCGGAGCGTCGCGGCGCTGGATCGTGCGCGCGGTCGAGGACAGCCTACGTCGTTTGGGGACCGACTATATCGATCTGTATCAACTCCATCGATACGATGTGGACACCGATATGGAGGAGGTGCTGTTCACCCTCACTGAACTGGTGCGCCAAGGCAAGATCCGCCAGTTTGGCTCGTCCAGTTTTCCGGCCGATCGTATCGTGGAGAGCCAGTGGGTGGCCGAGCGCAGGGGAACGCTGCGTTTCCGCTGCGAGCAGCCCAGCTATTCGATCTTCAATCGCGACGTCGAGCGGTTCGTGCTGCCGGCCTGCCGACGCTACGGTATGGGCGCCATTACCTTCAGTCCGCTCGACGGCGGCTTTCTCAGCGGTCGTTATCGTGGACCGGACGAGCTGGAAGGGGATAATCGCATCGCCTATTTTTCCCGCCGAATGCGTGGCAGCTTCGATCCGCAAGCGAACTGGGTCCGCCGGAAGCTTGAATGTGCTGCCCAGCTGACAGAGCTGGCAGAGAAGATAGGGATGACGTTGCCGCAGCTCGCGGTGGCGTTCGCCATGCAGCATCCCGCCGTTACGGCCGCGATCGTCGGACCCCGGACAATGGAACAGCTTGAGGGCTTGCTGCCCGCCGGAACGCTGGCGCTGAGTGCCGAAACGCTGGACCGTATCGATGCCATTGTACCGCCGGGTACGTCACTCAATCCGTCTCATTATGATTTGCCGTCCGCTACGACCAAGGCGGAGCTTCGACGGATTTGATGTCTCGTGGCCGATGACCACGATGGCTGTAGCAGAAGTTTATCCATTGGAATAATTTATCGTGTTAATTATTATTGGCGTGCTGTGGAACTGGCGAAGCGGGCCGACCGTGCCCTACCCGTTGGACCTGAGTCCCGATGAGCACATTGCAGGAGGGTGAAGTGATGAAACTGGTTGAAGCAAGCAACTCCAACCTGGACAATTTCCATCTACTGACAGGCAAGGTTATTCGCGGCTGGGCGAAGTTGGAGCTTTATCTGTCGGCGTGGCTGATCGACTTGCTTGGTGTGGACGAACTGCGCTCCCGTATCGTTTGGGACAGCTACGGTGACCTGAGGAGTAAGTTAAAGATACTGAAAGTACTGATCCGAAATTTTGCTGATGAGAACTTGTGGGAAGAAGCAAAAGAAATTGTCTTGAATGTAGAGAATGTAGCGGAAAATCGCTATATTCTTCCCCACGCCTTTGGCGATGTCGATGAATCGGAACGCAAGATGACCTTCGTATCCGAAAGAGCGGATGGCGATTTCGTCATCAATTTCCTTGAGGAGAAGGCGGTCGACACGACTGTTCTGAAAAATTGGCTAGATCATATCGGTGAATGTCAGGATCGCGTTGCCGTATTCGGACAGAAGCTTGGCGGGAGTGTTCACCAGCGGAGCTTGATGCAACGCCGCCAGTGATATGGATCCGTATCGGGCCGTTTAGGAATGTCGTTATGAAGATGCCGTTCCCGACATGCCAAGCTCGTTGTGTCGCTTCGCTGCCGTCAGTCCACCTGAATTTCGATGAGTGTCGGACCATTGGTGGCAAAGCTGTCCGCCAGCGCCTCGGTCAGTGCGTCGGCATCCGTGACCTGACGGCCGGTGGGCAAACCATGGCCTTTGGCCAGCGCACGAAAATCCAGACCGGACAGATCCGTACCCACAACGCGTTGTATGCCGAATGTCTGGCCGAAATCACGCAGGGCCTGATATTTCCGATTGTTGATGATGACGAACGTAATCTGTGCCCTGAGTTGGAAGGCCGAAAAGAGTGCCTGAATGCCATACATGGCCGATCCATCGCCGAGGATTGCGATGATCCTGGCTTTTGGCCGGGCGAGCGATATGCCGACCGCCGCCGGCATCCCGTAGCCCAGGCCGCCGCTCGCGGTGGTAAAAAAGCAGTCGGGCTGGTTGAGCCGTAGATAAACCTGCATCGGCGGGCGGCTGGTGGGTGCCTCTTCCACAATGATGGCGTTGGCCGGCATGGTATCCATGATGCATTGCAGCACCAGGCGGTCATCTAGAACAGCGCGGTTCAGAGCCGGTGGCGCAGGCCGGCGAGCGGGTTTCGGCCGGCTGGCGTGCGTGCCCCTCGTCAGCAACGTTTCGGCGATTGCGCGCGTGTTGCCGAGAATTGCGTGGCCAACCGGTGCCCAGGCCAGCACGGCGGGATTATCGCCCGTGCTCCAAACGTCGGTGCCTTCGGGAACATGCGGTCCCGACCCTTCGGCATGGTAGAGGTTGAGCGGACCGCCCAGCGAAAGGATGAAATCATGCTCGGTGAGGAGTGCGACCATTCGCTCCTGAAATGCCGGTAGAAAACCCCGAAACAGCCGGTGATCCTCCGGGAAAACGTTTCGGCTCGCATAAGGGGCGACATAGACAGACGCGCTCTGCTGCTCCGCGAGGGCGACGAGCGCATCCCAGGCGCCATCTCGCGCCGTTCCCGCACCGAGCACGAACGCGGGATGCTGCGCTTTCGCCATGGCGTCGGCGAGCTGCGCAATGGCCGTGGGGTCTCCCGGATTGAGCGTAGCCATGGTTCGCGCTTCGACCCAGTCGCATTCGGCATCCCAATCGTCGACGGGGACTGACACGAAGACCGGCCCGCAGGGCGGTGTCGTGGCTTCATAATAAGCGCGGGCGATAGCGCGAGGCACGTCCTGGGCGCGTGCCGGCTCGCATGTCCATTTAACGAACGGTTGCGGGAATTCCGTCGCGCGACCGGCATGCAGAAACGGTTCGAACGGCAGGATCGAACGAGCCTGCTGACCCGCCGTGACAATCAGCGGCGCCTGATTCTTATAGGCGGTAAACAGGTTTCCAAGCGCATGTCCGATGCCCGCGGAGCTATGCAGATTAACCAGCGCGGCGTTGCGGCTTGCCAGCGCGAACCCGTCCGCCATGCCCATCACGACTGATTCCTGAAGACCCAATATATATCGGAAATCCGTTGGGAAATCACGGAACATCGGAAGCTCCGTCGAGCCGGGATTGCCGAAGATGGTGGTAACGCCGAGGTTGCGAAGAAGATGCATGGTCGCATCGCGCACGGTTGGCATGAGGCCCTCCTGATTTTCCATTCCGTATCTCTTCGCAGTCGTGGAATATGCAATCCATTGCAATTTTCTGATTATGCCATACGAATCTCGTATGAGTTTTGATCAGTATCTGCTCCTGGCGTTCCAGGCGGTAGCGGAGCATGGAACAGTGGGGCGGGCGGCCAAGGCGCTCAATGCCACGCAGCCGACGGTCTCCCGCCATATCCGGGCGCTCGAAGAGCAATTCGGCCAGGCACTTTTCGAGCGGGACAGCCGCGGGATGCATCTGACCCAGGCGGGAGCGGACCTGCTTCCGCGGATCCGTCTCCTTCTCTACGAGATGGCGGCGGCGCGAGACCTGATGGATGCCCATCGCGGCCTCATGCGCGGTGCGATCCGGATCGGTGGTGTGACGGCGGTTTCTCGCTCGGTATTGCCTGCGGTCATTGCGCTGGTGGCAGCCCGCGCACCGGGGCTGCGAGTGGAGGTGACTGTCGCTTCGGAAGATCAATTAGACCGCGCGCTCGCGAACCGGGACATCGACATTGTGTTTGCGGCAGAACCTCCCAGGGAGGTCGAAGGTGTGAGGATTGGTACGCGCTCTTTCAGCGATCGTTGTGTGGTCTTTTGTGGCCGATCTCACCCATTGAACGGCGCGCCTGTCTCCCTCGAACGGCTGCTCGGTGCGCAATGGGCCATGCCTCCGCCCGAATCGACCCCGCGCCGCCAGTTTGAGGCGCTGGTGCGCGGGGCGGGTTTCGAGCCACCGGATATCGCGCTGCAAACAGATTCGGTGGAGCTGATTCTTTCAGTGGTCGCGCGCAGTTCGATCATTGGCTGGTTCCCCCAGCCACTGCTGATCGAGGGTATGCGGCACGGCGAGGTCGTCGCCATGTCCGTGCCCGAACTGGAGGCACGGAGGACCTTCTCCATGTATCGGCGGGCGCGAGGAACTTTTCCGGCGGCCGCGCAAGTCTTCATCGACGCGCTCGGCGAGACCATGCCGTAACGCGGCCGAATGCGGATCCTTCACGTGACATGGACCGAGTATCTCATGATACCCGGCCCACTGAAATTATGGAATATGGTTGCCTTACTGGCAAGCAAGGCACTCATCATAATCGGTGTTGGGCAGCTCGATCTTCTTGGCCTCGGGCGTGTTGTCCGCCTCCACGCCGCCGGCGAAACCAGCGCGCTGCACCGACTTTGAGCGGAGATAGTAGAGCGACTTGATGCCCAGTTCCCACGCGCGGAAGTGGAGCATCAGCAGGTCCCACTTCTCAACATCGGCCGGGATGAACAGGTTGAGCGACTGCGCCTGGTCGATGAACGGCGCGCGGTCGGCGGCCAGTTCGACCAGCCAGCGCTGGTCTATCTCGAAGCTGGTCTTGAAGACATCCTTCTCCTCCTGCGTGAGGAAGTCGAGATGCTGCACCGAGCCGCCTTTCTCCAGGATCGAGTTCCAGACGTTGGTCGAGTCCTTGGACTTGGCTTGCAGGATCGTCTCCAGATAGGGGTTCTTGACGATGAAGCTGCCGGATAGCGTCTTGTGCGTGTAGATGTTGGCCGGCACCGGCTCGATGCAGGCCGAGGCGCCGCCGCAGATGATGCTGATCGACGCGGTCGGCGCGATCGCCATCTTGCAGGAGAAGCGCTCCATCACGCCCTGATCGGCGGCGTCCGGGCAGGGACCGCGCTCGATCGCCAGCGCCATCGACGCCTCGTTGGCTTGCGCCGAGATGTGCTTGAAGATCTTGAGGTTCCAGCTCTTGGCCATCGCGCTTTCGAACGGGATGCCGCGCGCCTGCAGGAAGCTGTGAAAACCCATGACGCCGAGGCCGACCGAACGCTCGCGCTCGGCGCTGTATTTGGCGCGCGCCATCTCGTCGGGCGCGCGGTCGATATAGTCTTGCAGCACATTGTCGAGGAAGCGCATCACGTCCTCGACGAACTGCCTGTCGCCATTCCACGCGTCCCACGTCTCCAGATTGAGCGAGGAGAGGCAGCACACGGCGGTGCGATCATTGCCGAGATGGTCCTTGCCCGTCGGCAGCGTGATCTCCGAGCACAGGTTGGAGGTGGAAACCTTGAGGCCCACGTCGCGGTGATGCTTGGGCATCATCCGGTTCACCGTATCGTTGAACACGATATAGGGCTCGCCGGTGGCGAGGCGTGTCTCGACCAGCTTCTGGAACAGGCTGCGCGCATCAACCGTGCCGCGCACGCTGCCATCCTTGGGCGAGCGCAGCTCGAACTCGGTGCCGTCGCGCACGGCTTCCATGAACGCGTCGGTCACGAGCACACCGTGGTGCAGGTTGAGCGCCTTGCGATTGAAGTCGCCCGATGCCTTGCGGATCTCCAGAAACTCCTCGATCTCCGGGTGCGAGATATCGAGATAGCAGGCGGCCGATCCGCGCCGCAGCGAGCCTTGCGAAATGGCGAGGGTGAGCGAATCCATCACCCGCACGAAGGGGATGATGCCGCTGGTCTTGCCGTTCAGGCCGACCGGCTCGCCGATGCCGCGCACATTGCCCCAATAGGTGCCGATGCCGCCGCCGCGCGAGGCGAGCCAGACATTCTCGTTCCAGGTGTTGACGATGCCTTCCAGGCTGTCGTCCACGCTGTTGAGATAGCAGCTGATCGGCAGGCCGCGCCCGGTGCCGCCGTTGGAGAGCACGGGCGTCGCCGGCATGAACCACAGCCGCGAGATATAATCGTAGAGCCGCTGGGCGTGCGCCTGATCGTCCGCATAGGCGGCGGCGACGCGGGCGAACAGGTCCTGATAGGATTCGCCCGGCAGCAGATAGCGGTCGCGCAGTGTCTCCTTGCCGAACTCGGTCAGCAGATCGTCGCGCGCGGGGTCGGTCGTCACCTCGAACCGGCGCGCGTCGACGCTGTTCGACCCGCCCGCCTTGCGCCTGGCGGCCTTGCCCGCCGGCTTGGCGCGCTCCGGCGCCGGTGCCTGGTCACGGGCGGCGTCGGCCGTTGCCTCGCCGGTCAGAGTGGCGTCCATCGCTGCTTCCGCCTGCAAATCCCGAAACTCCATCGCTCAAGCCCCCAATGTTCGCACTTCGTTCGATTCCGTCAAGTCCCGCACCACACGGGCTCGAAGAGACGAAAACCCCTGCGCCGCGGTGAGAGCCGCAGCGGCATGGCACAAGTTATTGCGTCGTCCTTCGTTTGTGAACACCAGTGATAGTGCCACAGCGGCCGGCGGATGCAAGATGAAATGATCCCCGGCGGGCTCGCTTCGTCGATGAAGCGGGCTCGTTTCCCGGCCATGAACCACGATAAGCCATGGAGTTGCGCGGCGTTTTCTCCTCTGCCCTCCCGGAGAAAAATTTCTGTGGATGAAGCGGTGGACAAAAGCCCGCGCCATCGCGTGTTGAAGAAAGCCGGAGTGCCGCTTATGCTCGGGGCGCCTCGCACAGCGCCTTGCCGCTTTGCAGGCTGTCATGTCCGCCGAATTTTCCCGAGGAACCGCCCATGGGATCCACCTCCGTCCTCCTGATCGTCGCGGCGCTGGTCGTCGCCTTCCTGGTGATCTGGCTGCTGCGTTCGCGCCGGCCGAACAGTCCGGCAGGCCGTCATGTCGACAGTTCGGCCACGGCGGTCGGTGCGGCGAGCGAGGCGGCGCGCAACATGGCCGAGGAAGTCGCGCAGACGGTCGAGGATGCGATGGCGGCCGATGTGGCGGCGAGCGGTGCCGCGCCCGGCGACGTGCAGGCCATGGCGCGCAACAGCGCCGCGATCATGACCAGCGGGGCAGCGGCGGCAGGCGGCATCGCCTTTACCGATATCGGTGTGCCGGCGGCGGTCGGCGAGCCGGACGACCTGCGTCAGATCAAGGGTGTCGGGCCGAAACTTAACGGCTTGCTCGTCGGTCTTGGCATCACCCGCTACGATCAGATCGCCGCATGGACCGGGCAGGAGATCGCGGCGGTCGACGCTCATCTCGGCACCTTCAAGGGCCGGATCACGCGCGATAACTGGATCGAGCAGGCGACGTTCCTCGCCAGCGGCGATACCGCCGGGTTCGAGGCGAAGTTCGGCAAGCTCGACAAGCCGGGTCGGGCATAGGGCCGGGCCAAGCAATAGGGGTCTTTTCTGTCCAACGCATTGCCTCCTGACAGCCCGCCGGACGGGACCGGCGCTGCTGGGCCATCGCTTTCGATACCGTCCGGAGCGGCCGCGCCGATGACGGACCTGCCGCGCGGGCTGCTGTTCCTCGTCGCGGCGCTGACCGCGATCCTGCCGATGTCGATCGAGGGCATGTCGCCGCTGCTGCCCGCGCTGGGAGAGGGACTCTCAGTGCCCCGCGCCGATGTCGCCATGGCGATGAGCGCCTTCGTCATCGCTTTTGCGGCGGCACAGCTTTTCTGCGGGATGCTGGCCGATGCGGTGGGACGCCGGCCTGTCATCTACGGTGGCCTCGCCCTCTATATCGGCGCGAGTCTGCTCGGCGGAGCGGCCAGCGATTTCCTCATGGTGGTGGTTGCCCGCGCCTTGCAGGGGCTGGGCTGCGCGGCGGTGGTACTGCTGGCGCGGTCGATCGTTCGCGACCTGCTCGACCGCACCGACGCGGCGCGTACCCTTGCGCTGGTCGGTGCGCTCTACGGGCCGGTGCCGATGCTGGCACCGCTGGCGAGCGGCGGTCTCGTCATGCTGTTCGGCTGGCGGGCGCCGATCCTGGCCATGGGGCTGGCGGTGGCGGTTATCGCACTGCTCAGCCTGCGCGCCTTGCCCGAAACGCTGCGGCCCGAGCACCGCCTGCCGCTCCACCCCGGCAAGGTTGCCGCCTCGCTGGGGCGGCTGGCCGGCTCGAAAGCGCTGCTCGCCTTCGTGTTCGGCAATGCCTTTGCCTATAGCGGCCTGTTCGTCTTTTCCTCGGTCGCGCCGCAGGTCATCGTCGGGCGTCTCGGCGAGACGGCCGGGCACTATGCGATCATGCTCGCGCTCTCAACCGTGGGGTTCATCTTCGGCAGCATCGTCTCCAACCGGATGATCCGCACCCATTCGCTGGAGGCGACGGTGCGGATCGGAACGCTCATCCAGGTCGGTGCCGCGCTGGCGATGGTCGGCGCGACCTGGGTTGCGCCCGGTGCGTGGGCGGCGCTGGTCATCCCGGAGATCATCTACACCTTCGGCTGGGGCGTGGTGCAGCCGCAGATGCAGGCGGGCGCGCTCTCGCTCCACCCGCGCGCCATCGGGCAGGCGTCCGCGCTGCTCGGCTTCGGCCAGCTCGCTATTGCCGGGGTGATTGTGGCGATCTTCGCACAGGTGACGACCGGTAGCGCACTCTCGCTGGCACTCGGCATCGGCTTTTGCGGCGTGATGGGCGCATTCTGTACCTGGGCCTTCATCGGGCGGCTGCGCGCACAAGGCGCGGGGTGAAACGCAGCCGCACAACGGGCTCGCCCGCCGCTGCTCCGCTCGCTATCCAGACATGCAAGGGACACGGCCCGAGCCGTCCCGCCCGCATAGGAGTGGATGAATGATCGAGATGGAAATCGTTACCGATGGCCTGCTCTTTCCCGAAGGGCCGGTTGCCATGGCGGATGGCTCGGTGCTGCTGGTCGAAATGGCGCGGCAGACGCTGACGCGGGTGAGGCCGGACGGCACGCGCGAGACGGTGGCCGAGCTGGGCGGCGGCCCCAACGGCGCCGCCATCGGCCCGGACGGCGCGGCTTATGTCGTCAACAATGGCGGCGCGCTGACCTTCCCCGAGGGGTGGCAGGAGGCTGGCAAGCTCGGCCTGCCCGAGCGTTATGAGGGCGGCTATATCCAACGGGTGGATCTGGCCACGGGCAAAGTCACGATGCTTTACGACCAGTGCGACGGCAAGCCGCTCAATGCTCCCAACGATATCGTGTTCGACCGCGGAGGCGGCCTCTGGTTTACTTGCTTCGGCTTTTCGGACGGCGAGAGCCGGCGGCTTGGCGGCATCTACCATGCGCAGCCGGACGGCTCGCGCATCCGGCGGCTGCGCTCGGAGCAGATCTCGCCCAATGGCATCGGCCTCTCGCCAGACGAAAAGACGCTCTATTGGGTCGATTCGATGCTCCAGCGCGCCTGGGCGCTCGATCTGGATGCGCCGGGTACACCGCCGCCGGAAGTAGGGCACAATAGCGGCCGCGTGGTGGTCAACCTGCCGGGCATGCAGTGGTTCGACAGCCTTGCGGTAGAAGCGGATGGCCGGATCGCGGCGGCAACCCTGTTCAACGGTGGCATTACGCTGATCGACCCGGCGAGCGGCGCCTGCGAGCATGTGCCGGTGCCCGATCCGATCACGACCAACATCTGCTTTGGCGGGCCGGATATGCAGACAGCATGGATCACCGGCTCGGCGACTGGAAAGCTATTCAAATGCCGCTGGCCCCGGCCGGGATTGCAGCTCAATTTCCAGCAGGTTTGAGCGGGTGTCGGAACGGAGGGGGAGGCGTGCCGGTCATGACGGGGCCGGGATGGCGCGGAGCGACTGAGCGGCAGGGCTGCCGCCGCCCATAATGAAGCGCCCGTTCAACGGAATAGGCTTGCTGCTGATGGCGCGTGCTTCAGATCGGCTCGAAAGCGAGCTGATCGGGCAAGCCGGCCATCATGCAGGCAATGCCCGGATCATCCGCCGGCCGACCGTAAACCTCGCTATAAATATCCGTGAGCCAGGCAAGCAGTGTCGCCCGGTCCACGGCATCACGTCCGGTGAGAAACAGCAGGTCCATTGGTGGCGGTACCTTCTCGCCGAGCGTGGGCAGCCGATAGGTGAACTGGGCGAGTTGCCGACAGCCCTGTCGCGCATAGAAACGTTTACGGCGGACGCGCTGCGCATGATCCGGCGCGGCCGTGTCGCGATCCGTCTCCACCTCCATCAGCAGGGTGTGGCCGTGAGCGTGGGCAGCGACGCGGGCAAACAGCCGGCCGCCCAGACCGCTGCCGCGCGCCGATGCCGCCACGCCGAGATATTCCAGTAGTGCAACAGGGTAGGTGGACGAGCGATAGAGGATCAGGAAGCCAACCGCGGCGCCGCCTCGTTCGGCCAGTTCCAGCACGCAATCGGGACGATCCGCCATGGCGAGAATGGCGGCATCCGTCTTGCGCTCACTCAGCGGTATCGCGTTGCGGTAGATGGAGAGAAAAGCTGCACGCTGCGCCCGTGTCGCGGCATGCAGCGGCACGAAACGGAGCGGTGCGGCGTCTGCATCTGAAGCTGGGATGGTCATATCGTCTTCCCAAATCGGTCTTGAGCGATCGCCTCGCGTCCCAAAGCGTCGTCCGGCTCGCGATGGCGGATGAAAGGGCAGGACATTCGTGGCGTCACAGACCGAGCTTCCGAAACGGGAATGATTGGAACTCGGGTGACGACCGGGCGCTTTACGTCGGCTATCGGGGGGTGTGCCAGACGACGCACCGGTGTCACCCGATGCGGTCCGACATCACGAAAGGACAAGGGGGCGTCACTTTCGCCAGAGGGGCCCGGCCCGCGAGATCCATGTAGCGATCACGCCTGCTTATTCAACCCCTTGGCTTGAAGGGAACAATCGTGATGGTCAGCTTTGGGGCTGTGCAGCCCGCGTGCCGCGAAGCCGCGCCGTATTGTCCAGCCCGGTGACAGCAGGCGCAAGCATGATCTCTGCCCCATGAACGGTGGCCCATCCGCCCGGTCGAACAGCAATCTGCTCAGTCGCCGAGCTGCTTGGCTTCCTGATATTTGAGTTCGAGATAACGGTTGTGCGCGGCCAGCTTGTCGAGGTCGCCGCGCGCGAGTTGCTCGGTCATCGTGCCGATTTCCTGCTCGATAACAGAGAGACCTTCCACCAGTTGGGCATCGGGTACGCGGCCGTTGCGCGGCTGCCCTCGCAGCGGGGCGGGGATTGACTGATAGCCTGTCACCAACTCGGGCAGATGGTCGCTGAGCAGCCTGCGGATTTCCACCGCAGCGGGCTCCTGCGGATTGAGTGCGGCAAGCTGCGGCGCCAGCGTCTCCAGCCGGTTGCCGATTGCGTCGATGATCGGCACGGCGGGGGCGGGCAGCGCCTTGCGCTGGCTTTCCAGCCAGATTTCGGTCTTGAGCGGCAGGGCTTTCAGGTCCGTCTCGCCCAGCCGGGCCGGCGTCACTTCCGGCATGGCCGGGATGAAGGCGAAGATCAGGCAGGCGAGCAGCAGCGCCATGACGATGAGCAGCCCGGTGCTGCCGAGCGGCTGGACGAAGCCGAATAATCCGGCGCCCACGATGACCAGCGCGGCAGCGAAGATCATCCGCTTGAGCCGCGTCATCAGGTCCTGCCGCTTGTGCGCTCGGCCGCGCGCGCTGATGCTGCGATAGCGCTCGGAGGTGCGCGCGATCAGCTCGTTAGAGCGTGCGATCAGATCATCGACATCGCTGGCCATGGCGCGCCGATCACTCGATGGCGGTGAGCGGGCTGCTGCCGCTCGTCACCGCCGTCTGCGCGCGCGCCTGCCCTTCCGCCCGCGCAATATAGCCCTTAGATTTCTCGACCTCGCTGGAGAGGGTGGTGACGGTGGTCCTCATCGTCTCCAGCGCCTTCAGCTTGAAGCTGTCGATATTGTCCATGGTATCGTAGATATTCTGGAAGGCGCGTTGCAGCGTCTCCAGGGGGATGGTGCTCGATGCGGCCTGCTCGTGGATCTGCGCGGTCTGCGTCTTGAGCAGTTCGCCCGTCGAATCGATGATGTTGGCGGTTGTGGTGTTGAGCGCGGTGATCTGTTCCAGCACCAGCCGCTGCCCGGCCAATGCCTGCGCCACCGTCACCGCCGTGCGCAGCGCCGCGACGGTGGTGGTCGACGCGCGGTCGACGCCCTTCACCAGCTCGACATTGTTCTTCTTGACGAGATCGAGCGCGAGATAGCCCTGCACCGTCACCGCCATCTGGGTCAGCAGGTCCTGTGTGCGCTGGCGCACATAGAACAGCGCGCTCTCGCGGATCGCCTTGGCCTTGGCAGGATCGGTCGAATCCAGCTCCAGCGCCTTGTCCTCCAGCCGCGCGTCCATCGTCTTGGCGATGTGGATCATCTGCTCCAGCCGGCCCATGGTCGCCCACATGTTCTGCCGTTCCACGTCGATGGCGGCATTGTCCTTGATGAGCGTGTCCTTGCCGGAGCCGAGGCTGCCGAGGATCGAATTGATATGCGTCTGGCTCGACTTGTAGCTGTCGAAATAATTCCGCATCTTGCTGCCGAACGGGATGATGCCGAACAGTTTGCGCGGTGCCAGCAGGTTGCCGCGCTTGCCCGGATCGAGATCCTCGATCACGCGGCGCAGTTCGGCCAGATCGGTGCCGACGGCGGCGTCGCTGTCCATCGCGCGCACCGGCCGGTCAAGAAAGCGGTTGCTGTGCCCCGCGGCCTCGGCGATCTCCTTGCGACCCATATTGGTGATCTGGTCTACCTTGGCGCCGAACTCGGGCGAGTTGGCATCGAGCGCGGCCAGTTCCTCGACGAAGCCGTCGACACGCTCCTCCAGCTTGGATTTCTTCTCCTCATCGATCGGCACCAGCCCCGCCGCGCGCTCGGGCGTCACCACCGGCACCGGCTCGGGCGGCGTCAGGTCGAGCGTATCTGCGGTCTTGGTCGTCGTTGCGCTGGTGGCCATCACAGTCTCCTCGCGGTGTTATATCGCGCTAGGACACGCCCGGATCAAGGGCGCATCATCGCTATAGGTCGCCCACGCGGCGCTGCCAATGCGCATCGGCCGGTTGCGCGGGGCGCAGGGCTTTCGCATGGTAAAGCAAATTTAGCCATTCGGCCTTAATTCTGGGCCGTTGCCCAAAGAGAATGAGACACGGAATGTATCGGTCTACGGAGTTGGATAAAACAGGCGCGGCGGAGACGGCGGATCGCGCTATTGCAGCGCCGAATGAGACGGATGCCTACGATCTCGTCGTCATCGGCAGCGGCCCGGCGGGGCGGCGCGCGGCGGTGCAGGCCGCCAAGGCCGGCAAGACGGTGCTGGTGGTCGAGGGGCGCAGGCGGGTCGGCGGCGTTTCGGTCCACACTGGCACCATTCCCTCCAAGACGCTGCGCGAGACCGTGCTCAACCTTACCGGTTGGCGCGAACGCGGCTTCTACGGCCGCTCCTACCGGGTGAAGAAGGAGATTGCCGGCAGCGATCTCGATACCCGCCTCGGCAAGACACTGGAGCATGAGGTGGACGTGCTGGAGCATCAGTTCCAGCGCAACGGCGTGCGCACCATGGAGGGCTTCGCGCGCTTCGTCGACCCGCACCATGTCGTCGTCACCGCGCCGGATAGCAGCGAGACGGTGGTGGCTGGCGACCGTTTTCTCATCGCGGTCGGCACCAACCCGTTCCGGCCGGATTACATCCCGTTCGACGCGACGAGCGTGCTGGATAGCGACATGCTGATCGAATCGCCGCGCGTGCCGCGCAGCCTTGTCGTCATCGGCGCCGGGGTGATCGGCATCGAATATGCCACCATCTTCAGCGCGCTGGACGTGCAGGTGACGCTGGTCGAGCCGCGTAGGTCCTTCCTCGATTTTATCGACCGTGAGATCATCGACGAATTCGTCCACCAGCTCCGCGATCGCGGCATGACCATCCGGCTCGGCACGGAAGTCACCGGCGTTGCGAAGGATGCGAGCGGACATGTCGTCACCACGCTGGCGGATCGCCGCTCTATCCGCAGCGAAATGCTGCTGTTCGCTGCCGGCCGGGTCGGCGCGACGGCCAATCTCGGGCTGGAGAATTGCGGTCTCGCGGTCGACGGGCGCGGGCGCATCAAGGTCGATCCGCATACCCACCAGACGGAGGTGCCGCATATCTACGCGGCGGGCGACGTGATCGGCTTCCCCAGCCTCGCTTCCACCTCGATGGAGCAGGGGCGCATCGCCGCCTGCCACGCCTTCGGCCTGCCGATGCCGCCGGCGCCGGTCTATTTCCCTTATGGCATCTATGCGGTGCCGGAAATCTCGACCGTGGGCCTCAGCGAGGAGGAGGTGCGCGCCAAGAAGATCCCCTATGAGTGCGGCATCGCCCGTTTCCGCGAGACTTCGCGCGGGCACATCATGGGGTTGGATAGCGGCCTGATGAAGATGATCTTCTCGCTGCGCACGCGCCGGCTGCTCGGCGTCCACATCCTCGGCGAGGGCGCGACTGAGTTGATCCACATCGGTCAGGCGGTGCTCAACCTCAAGGGCACTATCGACTATTTCATCGAGAACACCTTCAACTATCCGACGTTGGCCGAAGCCTACAAAATCGCCGCGCTGGACGCCTGGAACCGCATGCCGCGCGCGTAGGGAACGAGGCGAGATAACGTATCCCTCAGACGTGTTCCTGCGAAAGCAGGAACCCAGGGTCCAACCGCGGTTCCTCGCCGCCCTGGGCTCCTGCTTTCGCAGGAGCACCCATATGTTTACGTTGTCTGCGTGGTGCTCTCCCTTGTGGCGCGCCCTATAGCGTATCCCAATAACGCTCCATCTCCCGCCGCAGCGCCGCGTCGGGCAGCCGCCCCTTGCCGGCACCCTGATTGTCGATCAGGTGGCGGACCTGCGTCGTGCCGGGAATCGCCACTGTCACGGCCGGGTGAGAGACGGCATATTTGAGGAACAGCTGTGCCCAACTTGTCGCGTCGATCTGCTTGGCCCAGTCGGGCAGGCCCTTGCCGGCGACGCGGCCGAAGGTGACGTTGCCTGCATTGCCGCGCCCGCCGAAGGGCATGTTGACCATCACCGCCATTTTGCGTTCCTGCGCCAGCGGCAGGATCTCATCCGCCGCGCCGCGATTGGCGATGGAATAATCCACCTGGATGACGTCGAGCGGGTAGCGCTTCATGCCTTCCATCTGCTCGGCATATTGCGAATCGACCGAGGTGCTCATGCCGATATAGCGGATGCGTCCCTGCTCTTTGGCGCGGATGAAGGCGGGCATGAGTTGGTCGAGCGCATGCAGATTGTGGATCAGCAACAGGTCGAGCTTGTCGACCTTCAGCCGGTCGAACGCGGCCTGTATCTCTGCCTCGGGTGAAGAAATGTCGCCCCGGATCGAGGTCTTGGTGGCGATGAAGAAGCGGTCGCGCTTGCCGATCTTCTGGACGAGATCGCCGATCACTTCCTCCGCCCGGCCATAGACGCGCGCGGTATCCACCACCGATCCGCCCTGGGCGATCATCTCCTCCAGCACCTGCTGGAGCCGAGCCATGTCCTCCGGCGCGGTGACGCTATACTGGTTGGTCCCCAGCCCGATGACCGGCAGCCGCTCGCCGGTGGAGGGGATCGGCTTGGTGATCGGGTCGAGCGCGGCTTGCGCATTGGTGGCGGCGGGGAAGCAGCTTCCTATGGCAAGACCGGTCGCGATCACACCGCCTAGATAGAGACTGTCGCGCCGGGTCGTCGAGGAATGTCGCATCAGGGCCTCCTCTACACAGATGATTGCCAACACATCCTACACCAAAGCGGCCGGCTTTTCCTCTCCTTTCAGAGCGTTGCATGCATACCGCCGGTGGCGCCGCTATTCCGCCGCGATGGCCGGCGGGTCGAAGGCGTCGATCTCGCGCCAGTCCTGGTCCGGCGCGCAGGCGAAGGAGATGGCGCGGATGCGGCCATAGTCTACCTCCGGCCCGGCAAACGAGCGCTCGCCGGTCTCCTGGAAGCGCTCGATGGCGGTGAGGAGCAAGCGGCGCGCGCGGTAGATTACCTTGTCGCAGGTGCCGAGAAACTCCTTGCTGCGGTCGACGATCGGCCCCATCGATTCCTGCACGACGAAATCCTCATAGGCATTACCGCGCCCGACGATGCCGCTCCAGTGCCCGGCCTTCATCGCCGCACGGTCCTGATGCCACATCGTCTCCGGCCCACCCATGTCGGAATTGAAGAAATCCGGATCGCCCGAGGTGTTGCCATAAGCGCTCATCATATCGCGTTCGAGCGGCCGGTGCGGATCGTAGGCGATATACCATTGCGCCGTGGTCACATCGTCGATGGGGATCGAGCAGCAGACGATGGCCGGGCCGCCCGGCGCCGCCGGGATGAACGAGAAGAAGGGCAGCGAGACCTCCCGGATGCGGGCATAGTTCATCCCACCCTCGCGGCGGATGGCGCCTTCCCGGAAGCCATAGGGCTGGTCGATGAACTCGAACTCCGGCGCGCCGTCGCTGAGCATGTACTCCGCTTCGTCCTTGAACAGCGTGCGGCCGGTGATGCTGCCGAGGTTGGCGGAGTGGAGGAAGCCGACATGCGCCGAATCGAGCAGCGCCTCCAGCCCTTGCAGCCAGTTGGTTCGGATGATGCCGCGTGTCGGCTGGACATGGCCCTCGGGAAGCTGGGTGAACTCATAATCGGGGAACCGCGGCGGTGTCGCCTGCTTGCCCATATAGACCCATATGATGCCCCCGGCCTCGTGCGTCGGGTGGCTGCGTACCGGCACCCGCTCGGCGAAGATTGTCCGCTGGCCGGCCGGCTCGGTGGGGGCGTCGATGCACTTGCCCTCGACGTTGAACTTCCAGCCGTGGAAGATGCAGCGCAGCCCGTTCTCCTCGTTGCGGCCGAGCGCCAGGCTGGCGCAGCGGTGGGGGCAGGCCTCCTGGATGAAGCCGACGCGGCCGTCGGTTATGCGGAAGGCGACGAAATCCTCGCCGAACAGCCGTACCCGAAAGGGCGCACCGTCCGCCTCGATCGTGGCGGACCGGCAGGCCGGTATCCAATATTCGCGCAACAGCGCACCCATCGGCGCGTCGCCCTCGACGCGGGTCAACAACTCGTTCTGTTCGTGAGTCAGCATGACGGAACTCCTCTCCAGTGTCGTCCGCATGGTGCCGCGGGCGCCGCTTTGTCCGGCTGTCCGCGTTCTGGTGCTGCCCCTTCTACACCGCCTTGGCGGTTACGATCCATGCCTTGCCGCCGAGCATGTTGCCCTTGCCCGGCACGTGATATGCGGCGAGCGCGGTGGCTAGTTCCGCTTTCACAGCGTCCATCTTCTCCGGCCCGCCCGCCTGCGCGGCCTTGCCGATGGAGAGGGTGGAGAGCAGCATCTCCGCCGCTTCCTCCGGCGTTGCGCCGGCTCCGCCGATCGGCAACATCTGCTCGCACGGGGTGATCTCCACCTCACCCATGCCCGCCTGCGCCAGCACCGCACGCAGATAATCGGTATCGGCGAAAGCGAACGGTCCCGGCGCGTGCGGCTCGCGCGCCGGCAACTCGACATGCTTGGCGAGCGCGCCCATCAGCGTGGTGATCCATGCATTTTTCTCCGGCGGCGCCCACACGGCAAGGTCTATCCGCCCGCCGTCGCGCACCATCTGCCGCAGGTTGCGGAAGGCCGCCCTGGCATCTTCGAAGAACATGGTGCCGAAGCGTGAGAACAGCCGGTCGTAGGGCGCGCCGGTCACGGTGGCCGTCGCCGCGTCCGCGCAGACGAAGCGCACGTCGGACGGCGTGCCCATGGCGGCACGCGCGCCGCAGGACCAGATCAGCTCCTGCGAAATGTCCAGCCCGGTCGCGTGCCCGCCCGGCGACACCGAACGGCCGATATTGATGGTGGTGCCACCGCCGCCGCAGCCGATGTCGAGCACCCGCTCGCCGGGTTTGAATTGCGCGTGGGTGATGAGCGCGGCGCCGATCGGCGCGATCATGCTCTCGAACTTCTGGAGGTTGGCGAGCCAGCTGCGGCCGGTCTCGCCCGCCCAGTCCTCCGCGCCCGCACCTGGTTCGGCCCCGCTCATGAGTCGATCCCCTCCCTCGTTCCGCGACCTCGCTTCTTTCTAGCGGTTGCGGAAGTGTCGTCCACGTCAAAAAGGGCCATTCTCGATGACAAAGTCTGGGATTCCACTCCGTTCGGCGCAAACGGAGCCATGGCTGCCCCGCCTTCGCCCGATTTTGTGGGCGAGCGGTGCGCCCGGATCTGCCCTTATCGCCCGGCAAGCTCCGCCATTCGGGCCGCCAATACCCGCTCGCCCAGCACCACGTCGGTCACGCCGAACTTGTTGAAATGGGCGACTTCCGCTTCGCTATGGGCACGAGCGACAATGCGGAGCGTGGGCTTGAGCGCGCGCCCCCTTTCCGCGATGGCACCGCCCTCGAACCCCTCGGGCCCGGCGATAAGGAGCGTGCTCGCCCGCTCGATCCCGGCGGCGAGCAGCACGCGCTTGTCCGTGGCGTTGCCCTCGATCACTTCGTATCCCGCCGCCCGCGCGGCCTCGACCCGGCCGCCATCCTCCTCAACCACGATCAGCCGCGTGCCGCGCGCCTTGAGCGACGCGGCGAGCAGCCGGCCCACCCGCCCATAGCCGACCAGCACCATGTGGTTCTGTGTCGGCATGGGCGCCGGCGCCGGTTCGGCATCCTTGTCGCTATTCTTGCGCAGGACGAAGGTGAAGATGAACGGGTTGAGGAAGATGGAGAAGATCGCCCCGGCCAGGATCAGGTCGCGCGCCTGCGCTGGCAGCAGATTGAGGCCCACCCCCAACGTCGCGAGAATGAACGAGAATTCGCCGATCTGCGCGAGGCTGGCGGCGATGGTGAGCGCCGTGTCGCGCTGGTAGCCGAAGGCGCGCACGATGCCGTAGGCGGCGATCGACTTGCCGAGCATGATGATCGTGACCGTCGCAAGCAACGGTAGCGGTTGCTCGACCACCACATGCGGATCGAACAGCATGCCGACCGAGACGAAGAACAGCACCGCGAAGGCGTCGCGGAGCGGCAGAGTCTCCTCGGTGGCGCGGCGGCTGAGCGGCGTCTCGCCCAGGATCATGCCGGCAAAGAAGGCGCCGAGCGCGAAGGATACGTCGAACACATAGGCCGACCCCGCCGCGACGCCGAGCGCGATGGCCAGCACGGCAAGGCGGAACAGCTCGCGCGAGCCGGTGTGGACGACCCAATGCAGCGCGGCAGGGATGACACGCCGGCCGACGACCAGCATGACGGCAATGAATGCGCCCACCTTGATGAAGGTGATGAGGAACGTCATGGCGATGGCACCAAGGCTGACCGCATCGGGCCCTGCGGCGGCGATGCCGGCCAGCACCGGCAGCAGGACCAGCGCCAGCACCATCGCCAGATCCTCGACGATCAGCCAGCCCACCGCGATGCGCCCGCGCTCGGTCTCGACGAGGTCGCGAGCCTGGAGCGCGCGCAACAGCACAACCGTGCTCGCGGTCGAGAGAGCGAGGCCGAAGCCGAAGCCGGCCAGCACTGTCCAGCCCAGCGTCCACGCGAACGCCATGCCGAGCAGCGTCGCCACGCCGATCTGCACGATCGCGCCGGGCAGCGCGATGCGGCGGACCGAGAGCAGGTCCTTGAGCGAAAAGTGCAGCCCCACGCCGAACATCAGCAGGATTACGCCAATTTCGGCGAGCTGATTGGCGAGGTTGGCGTCCGCCACGATGCCGGGCGTGAATGGCCCGACGATGACGCCGGCGAGCAGATAGCCGGCGATCGGCGCCACGCGCAGCCGCATCGCAATCGCTCCCATGAAGAAGGAGACGGTGAAGCCGGCGACGATCATCGTGATGAGGGGCGTGTAATGGGGCATTGGCGAGGGGCGCGCTCCTGTCGGTTTCTTGGTCGGTCAGTCCCGCAATGATGCGGTGTGGGGCGCCGCCGGCACGCGGCGGCGCCCGCCTCACTCGGCGATCAGCCCGGCAAGCCCCGCCATGGCAAGCGTGGCGGCGGCGATCCCGCCGAGCACACTTGGCTTGAACCACCATGGGGGCGGAGGGTCTTCCTGTTTCATCATCCTGGCTCCCGTCGGAAAGGAGGGGACCGTAGAGTTATGTCGGAACGTCAGGCAGTCGCGTGGGGCGGCGCGCGCGGCCGGGCGCTCGTTGCGCGCCGCCAGCGGTCGCGCGCTGTCGGCGCGAGGAATGTCCGGGATACGGGATAGGTGCTGGCGGTCAGCGCTGCCGGTGTCGGCGCGGCGGCGGGCAGCGCGGCGTGTCCGGCGAGCGATGGTATCTTGATCCGCGCTTGCCCTTCATCCGCACGCTGATCGGTGCGGACCAGCGTATGCGAACGGCCGCGCAGCGCAACGGCGTTGGTAGCCGGATCGAATGCGGAGCCGACCTGCCGTGTGGCGGTGAGCCCGCTCGGCAGCATGGCGGGCACGAGCGCACTGGCGAGCGCAAGCAGCATCGCGGCGACGAACATGCGCCCCTCCCACCACTGCGCCCTTGCCGCGTCGTTCACCGGCCCTCCATGAGATGCTCTGTTTCCTGTGTAACCGAGGCGGAACCGCAGGTAAAACGGCCTGTGCGCAAAATGTGCGGGGCGGTTGCGGCGCCATCGCTTTTTCGCTATGGGCCGCGCGATATTTGCGCGGTTCCTGCGAGCTGCGCGACCCCGCTACAACCTAGAGAGACCTTCATGAGCCATCGTCCCGACGCTCTGCGGAACGTTGCCATCATCGCGCACGTCGATCATGGCAAGACCACATTAGTCGACCAGCTTCTCCGCCAATCCGGCACTTTTCGTGATAACCAGCGCGTGGAAGAGCGCGCGATGGACAGCAACGACCTGGAGCGCGAGCGCGGCATCACCATTCTCGCCAAGCCCACCTCCATCGAATGGAACGGCATCCGCATCAACATCGTCGATACGCCCGGCCACGCCGATTTCGGCGGCGAAGTGGAGCGCATCCTCTCCATGGTCGACGGCGTGATCTTGCTGGTCGACGCGTCGGAAGGCGCGATGCCGCAGACCAAGTTCGTTACCGGCAAGGCGCTGGCGCTCGGCCTGCGCCCCATCGTTGTTGTCAACAAGATCGACAGAGCCGACGAACGCACGCAGGAAGTGCTCGACGAGGTGTTCGACCTGTTCGTCTCGCTCGACGCGACCGATGAACAGCTTGATTTCCCGGTGCTGTTCGCCTCCGGCCGCAATGGCTATGCCGGTACCGATCCGCTGGCCCGCGAGGGAACGCTGGAACCGCTTTTCCAGAAAATTGTCGACCATGTGCCGCCACCGGCACTGGATGCCGACGCACCCTTCACCTTCCTCGTCACACTGCTGGACCGTGATAATTTCCTCGGCCGTATCCTCACGGGGCGCGTCACGTCCGGCACGCTCAAGATCAATCAGGCGATCCACGCGCTGGATATGGACGGCAACGTCATCGAGACCGGCCGCGCCTCCAAGGTGCTGGCCTTCCGCGGCCTCGACCGCGTGCCAGTGGAGGAAGCGCGCGCGGGCGACATCATCAGCCTTGCGGGGCTGACCGTGGCGACCGTGGCCAACACCATCGCCGATACGTCCGTCTCCACGCCGATCCAGGCACAGCCGATCGACCCGCCGACGCTCTCGATGCGCTTCTCGGTCAACGATTCGCCGATGGCGGGCCGCGAGGGCAGCAAGGTGACGAGCCGCATGATCCGCGACCGGCTGCTGCGCGAGGCGGAATCAAACGTCGCCATCCGCGTCACCGAGAGCGAGGACAAGGACAGTTTCGAGGTTGCCGGGCGCGGCGAATTGCAGCTTGGCGTGCTCATCGAGACGATGCGGCGCGAGGGCTTCGAGCTGGGCATCAGCCGTCCGCGCGTGCTGTTCGGCACGGACGAGGCCGGCCACCGCACCGAGCCCTATGAGACGGTCGTGATCGACGTGGATGACGAGTTCTCCGGCACCGTCATCGACAAGATGGCGCTGCGCAAGGCGGAGATGACGGACATGCGCCCCTCCGGTGGCGGCAAGACGCGCATCGTCTTCTCGGCGCCCTCGCGTGGCCTGATCGGCTACCATGGCGAATTCCTCTCCGACACGCGTGGCACCGGCATCATGAACCGGCTGTTCGAGAAATATGGCCCCTACAAAGGCCCGATCGAAGGCCGCAAAAATGGCGTGCTCATCTCCAACGGCTCGGGCGAGGCCAATGCCTATGCGCTCGGCTATCTGGAGGAGCGCGGCGTGCTGATGGTCGGGGTGGGCGAACCGCTCTATGAGGGGATGATCGTCGGCGAGAACGCCAAGCCGGACGATCTCGAGGTCAACCCGATGAAGGCCAAGCAACTCACCAACTTCCGCGCGAGCGGCAAGGACGACGCGATCCGCCTCACCCCGCCGTGGAAGATGTCGCTGGAGCAGGCCATCGCCTATATCGACGACGACGAGATGGTCGAGGTGACGCCGAAGAGCCTGCGCCTGCGCAAGCGCTGGCTGGATCCGCACGAGCGCAAGCGCCAGTCGCGCGCTGCTCAGGCGGCCTGAGCCGGGGCGGGGCGGACATGGACAATGGCGGCGCGTATCGATCGCTCCGCCCGTTTGTCCTGCGCGCTCGTTAGGAGCACCATGTTTGGGGTCGACCTGCCGGCCCCGATGTGGCGTGCCTCTTGTCCGCATGCTGTTCGGCAGGGCGGTTGCCGATAAGAGGTGATCTTGTGTGGCATGGCCTACGGGGCAGGCGCTTACCGGATAGGACAAGGCACCACCACGATGAACGGCACCGGCAACACGACGCAAGCGGCGCAGGAAAGCTGGCCGCCCCTCAAACCCATCGAGACCGGCCTGCGCGGCCGGTGCCCGCGCTGCGGCAAGGGCAAGCTGTTCAAGGGCTTCCTCACGCTGCGCTCGGGCTGCGACGCCTGCGGCCTGTCCTACGATTATGCCGATCCGGCCGATGGCCCGGCCTTCTTCGTGATGATGTTCGCCTGCATCCCGGCCGTCACCTTCGCGCTGCTACTCCAGATCAAGGCGGAGCCGCCGCTCTGGGTGCATTTCTTCACCTCGCTGCCTGTGCTGATCGTCACCTGCCTGTTGCCGTTGCGCCCGCTCAAGGGCTGGCTGGTGTGCAGCCAGTATTTCTTCCAGGCGCGCGAGGGCAGACTGGCTGGGGCGCAGCCTCCTACGTCGTCCGACCCAGAGGGATAGAGGGGGCCGTTCCGCTTAAGGCGAATGGAGGCGCTTCCCTCAGCGCGCTGCCATTGGGGAGAGGATACGCGCGGCGTTGGCCTCCGCCTCGCGTTCCACACCATCATGGTCGAGCGTATAGCGCCGGGCAAAGCCGCGTACGCCCCAGCGCTGATATTGCTGCACATGGGTGAGTTCGTGTGCCCACAAGTGTGCGTCCGCTGCCCCCGCATCGGCGCGGAAAGCGATCACGTCGTCGAGGGTGATAGCCGCCGCATTGGCGCGAAATGCGTTGGAGGGCAGGGCGAGGTCATTGCCGATGCCGACCCGGTAACGCACCCGGTCGAGCAGGGCATCAGGGAAATGGCCGGCCAGCCGCGCGCGGATCGCCGCCGGGATCGGATTGACCCCGCCGCGCACCACGTCGCTGCGTGAAGCGATGATCCACTGTGCCAGTGTCTCGCTGGCGACCTGGTTGGTGGCATCGGCGAGGTTGCGCAGCAGCTCATCCCGTGCTGCCTGATAGTGCGGCCGCGCCTGTGCGATGCGGTCCTGCGCCGTCGCGATGGCGGCGGTAAGATACGCCATCCCGTCCGCTCCGCCGGTTGCCGGTGGCGTTGCCGCCGAGGGCAGCGGCACGAGCAAAGCGGCGAGCGCGGTCGAGAGGGAGAGGGTCCTGAGCATGATCCGGCTTTGCCTTGCCGGATAGGCGGCAGGCAGTGAACAAGCGTTGAATGGGAGTGCGATCTGCCGCCCACCGTCCACCGCATCGCCTGCTCGCTTCGCCGCCGCCCGCCCTTTCCTGAACGACTCATTCGCCGGAGGTTCAGCCGCCGGCACCATCATCGTTCTTGCAGCACGACGAAGGCCGCGCCGTCTGCCGAATGACATCGGGAGATGAAACGATGAAGCTGAACAAGAGCCTGTGGGCGGCCGTTCTGGCGGCCAGCACGCTGTTGACCATCGCACCGGCCGCGCCAGCACAGGCCCGGACCAGCGTGACGGTCAGTTATCGCGACGATGGATATCGGGGCGATTGGCGCCGCGACTACCGCGATTATCGGCGCGATTATCGCCACGACCGGCGCTATCGCTACCGCTACGATAATCGTCGCTACGGCTGGAATGGCTGGAACGACGGCTATCGCTATCGCAAGGCTCCCCGCTGCCATATTGAATGGCGCTGGGACCGCTGGCGAGACCGCCGGGTGCGGGTACGCGTCTGCCGGTGATCCGTGAGACGGTAATGGAGAGGCGTTGACGGCGCGGAATGGGTGCGGCATGGCACGCGCCATGTCCGATACCCAGCCCGCCGACACGCCGCCTGATCGCCTCTCCACCAACCCGCGCAGTCCCCATTTCGACGTGGAGGTGCTCCAGCGCGGCGTGGGCATCCGCTTCAAGGGCCGCCAGCGCACCGACGTGGAGGAATATTGCCTGTCGGAAGGTTGGATTCGCGTTGCCGCCGGCAAGAGCCGTGACCGCTACGGCAACCCGGTGACCATCAAGCTCAACGGTGAGGTCGAGGCCTGGTTCGAGGATGCCGCACAGGCCGAGGCCGGCGAAGCGGACGGCGATAGCGCCGCCTGACGGCACGGCGAGCAGGGACCTAGCATGGGCGCGGGAGGGGTCCTCTCGCGCTGTTTCGGTCCTTTCGCCCTCTCCTTCACGGAAGGCACGGTGCTCCTGCGAAGCCAGGAGCCCAGGGGCCAACCACACTTCCCTATCGCCCTGGGCTCCCTGCTTTCGCTGGAGCACTCTGTTGCGTTCAAGCGTCGGGAGCGCGCTTGCCTACCGCCTCACGCCATCGTCACCCGCCCGGCCTCGACATGTAGCCGGCTCGCCTGTCCGAGCGCTTCGAACAGCCCCGGCTCGGTGCCGGTCATCCATACTTGTCCGCCAGTGGCACGCAGCCGTTCGAATAGAGCGGCGCGGCGAACCGGATCGAGATGCGCCGCCACCTCGTCGAGCAGGATGACCAGCGGCCGTCCGCCGACTGCGCGGCACAGTTCCGCATGGGCGAGAGTGATGCCGAGCAGCAGCGCCTTCTGCTCGCCGGTCGAGCACAGCGCGGCCTCCTGATCCTTGCCGCCGTGCCGCACCAGCAGATCGGCGCGGTGCGGCCCCGTCAGCGTGCGCCCGGCGGCGGCGTCCCGCGCCCGCCCGCCCGCGAGTGCTCCACGCAGCGCCGGCTCGTCCCCTTCCCAGCCGGCAAGTTCGAGCAGCGGCTGCGCGAATAGTGCCTGCGCATTGGCCGCTATCTGTGTGTCCAACTCGGCGATCATCGCCCGCCGTGCCGCGTCGATCCGCGCGCCATGCTCGGCCATCTGCGCCTCCAGCGCGGCGAGCCAGGCCGGATCGGGCGGTGCCTCGCCGGTGAGCAGCGCGTTGCGCGCGCGCATTGCCGCCTCGTAGCGGGTGCTGTGATGGGCATGGGCCGGGTCGCGCGCGAGCACCAGTCGGTCGAGAAACCGCCGCCGCCCACCGGGACTATCCATGAACAGCCGGTCCATCGCCGGAGTGAGCCAACTCACCGCGAGCAGCCCGGAGAGCGCGTTGGCCGAGGCCGTGCGCCCGTCGATCCGCACTTGCCGGCGGTCCGGCGCGGTCGCGTCCGTTCCCGTGCCGATCTGCGTATCGCCTACCCGCGCCGCGATGGCAAAGCCGCCGGGGCCGCCCTGCCGCGCCATGTCACGCAGCGCAGCGCCGCGCAGCCCGCGTCCCGGCGCCAGCAGCGAGAGCGCTTCGAGGATATTCGTCTTGCCCGCGCCATTCTCGCCGCTGAGCACGATCATCGGCTCGTCGGGCGCGATCAGCGCGTCGGCATGATTGCGGAAATCGGTGAGGCTGAGGCGGGCGATCGCCATGGCCGCTCGTAACCATTGCGCGCTGGCGGGCCAAGCGATTCTGTGGCAGACTGGGTTTCAGGATAAGACTGATAAGGATGAGAGTATGATGCGGATGGCGACACTCAAGCTGGCGGCGGCCGCCGCGGCGATCGGGATTGCGGGATTCGCCGCCTCGACCAGCGTTCTTGCCGCCTTGCCCGTGGGCGCCAAGGCCCCGGATTTCGAGACGCGCGGCGCGCTGGCCGGCAAGGTCTTTACCCTGAAACTCTCCGACCAACTCAAGAAGGGGCCGGTGGTCCTCTATTTCTTCCCCGCCGCCTTTACGCCGGGCTGCACCGCCGAGGCGCACGAGTTCGCCGAGGCGACCGACAAGTTCAAGGCGGCTGGTGCAACGGTGATCGGCATGTCGGCCGATCCCATCGACAAGCTGGCGAAATTCTCGACCGAGGAATGCCGCGACAAGTTCGCCGTCGCATCGGCCGGGCCACGCGTGATCGCCAACTATCAGGTCGCGCTCAAGAGCGAGAACCCCGCCTTCGCCGGCAAGACGGACCGGACATCCTATGTCATCAGCAAGACGGGCAACATCGTCTATGCCCACAGCGCGCTGGACTATAAGGACCACGTCAAGAACACGCTGGCTGCCGTCCAGTCGATGAAGGCCAAGTAAAACCTCGAATCGAAGCCTCCCCGGGGCTTGCTCGGGGAGGGGATCGGCGCAGCTTTTCGGGCGCCGTTCCAATTCCAGCCCTCTCGGTCGCTCCCTTCCTGAAATCGACTGTGAGCGACTTCGCTTCCCACCGCGTTTTAAATGCCGTCGCCCATGGGCGGCACATGGCGTGTGGTGAAGGTCTGCTCACCCTTGCGCGGCGGTATCCTCGCTTTTGTTGCGATCGACGACTGTCTCGTGCAGTACGTCGCGACCCTTGGTCACGTCAGATGTGCCATCTGGGCTAGGTCCGGCCTGTGCGCTGTGTCTCATAGAGCCAGCGGCCGGCGGCATGTGCGAGGCCCCGGCCTTGCCACTCGGCCGCATGCCCGTCCTCTTGCTTTGCCTGATGTGATAAGCCTCCCACCGCCGCCCACCTGTACCTTATCAAGACCGATTCAATCCACTCAGATCATCGGCTATGTCCGCGCGATGGCGATCCTGGCTCTCTGGATGAAGCGTTGGCTGCGCCGGCTCGGCGCATTGCTGCTCCTTGCGGTGCTGCTCGTTGTGCTTGCCCTGATGCGCCCGTCCGCCGACCGGCTGACCGATGCTGGCGGTACGCGCGTCTATGTGCAGGACGGCGATAGCCTGCGCATTGCCAACCACGTTCTCCGACTGGAAGGGGTCGATGCGGTCGAACTGCATCAACTCTGCCGCGCTAGCGACGGCGCGCAATGGAGTTGCGGCATCGAGGCGCGCGAAGCCCTCGCGGCCCTCGTTGCGCGCGGCGGGCTCGTTTGCGAATCGCGTGCGTCTGACCGCTTCGGTCGTGCTCTGGCCCGTTGCTCGGTGGAGGGATCGAACGATGTCGCCGCCGATCTGGTTGCGCAGGGCTGGGCGATGAGCGGCGATGGGCGCGACAACGGCCGCTATCGCGCGGAGCAGGCCGCTGCCCAACGAGCGAAGCGGGGCATCTGGCGCGGCGGTTTCGAGCGGCCGGGTGCCTGGCGTGCCGCGCATCCACGCACGGACTGAGGCGCCTCATTTCTCTCCAAGTTCGTCTTGGGAGGGTCATTCGCAGAATATCGGTGAGTGCCGAGCGCAACGCTGGAAAAAGCCCTTCACTGGCTTCGCCGGTTCCCTTTCCCAAGCAAGCTCAGGGAGCGGGTAAGCCCAACCCGGCGATCCGCAAGCAGCATGACGAATGAATATCTGAATGGCGCCAAGCTTATCTCCGCCCGGTTTCGCCTCTTGGTGTCCGGCCGTTGATTTTGTCCGGCCGAGCGGTCAAAGCTGCGCCATCCGTTGCCATGGCAGGAGAGGCGCATGAAGATCGAAGGAACAACCGCGTTCATCACCGGCGGCGCGAGCGGCATCGGCTTCGGCATCGCCCAGCGGCTGCTCGATCATGGCGCGCGGCTGGTGCTGGCGGATATCCGGCAGGACCATCTCGACGAGGCCAAGCAGTTTTTCGAGGAGCGCCAGCAGGGCCGCAACGTCCACACCATCCGGCTCGACGTGTCGGACCGTGCGGCGATGGCTGAGGCGGCGAAGGAGTGCGAGGCGGTGATGGGTGGGCCGGACATTCTGGTCAACAATGCCGGCATCGACCCCTCCGGCCCGTTCGAGCAGGCGACCTATCAGGATTGGGACTATGGCCTCGGCGTCAACCTATGGGGGCCGATCAACGGCATCATGGCCTTCAGTCCCGGCATGCGCGCGCGAGGGCGCGGCGGCCACATCGTCAACACCGCCTCGCTCGCCGGCCTGACGCCGATGCCGAGCTTCATGGTGATCTACGCGGTGGCCAAGGCCGGCGTCATCACGCTGACCGAATCGATCCGCGACAGCATGGCCAAGGACAATATCGGCGTCACCGTGCTGATGCCGGGGCCGATCAAGAGCCGCATCCACGAATCCGGCCAGAACCGCCCCGAGCGCTTCCGCTCCGGCAGCGGCTTCGCCGAGACGGAGGTGCAACTCGGCAAGCGCGTCGTGTCCGACACCTGGATGGAGCCGACCGAGGTGGGCGACATGATCGTCGACGCGATCGTCCACAACAAGCTCTATGTCGCCACCCACGGCAACTGGCGCGACAACGTGCGCGAGCGGTTCGAGGCGATGATCGCTGCCATGCCCGAACCGGTCGACTTCGATTTCGGCGCCTCGCTGAGCGTGCCGGACAAGGAGGATTGAGCGGGAACTGAGGTCTATTTCGGGATTGCGTCTTCGGCTGTAAGCCGGTTCGATGATCGAGGCGGAATCAGGACTCCTGCCTGCGCAGGAGCACGGCAAGGTTCATGCTGTTCGTTCCCTGCTTGTCGAAGCACCGGTCTTCTTCAGCATTGCCGGGAAGCGGGACGCCCCTTAACGGCTTGGATGCACGGATTCGGGCACGAGCGATCATCAAGACGAGGCCCGTTCGCAAGCGTTCTCATCCCGCAAAATAATTCGCCTGACAGCCCTTTCTCGCGGCCCTAGGCAGGAGGCATGAAGAGCATAAGGCGCGCGAGCGGAGTCGCGCTTCTCGGCCTGGCGCTTGCCTTGGCCGGCTGCGGGGGCGGAGGGGGATCATCATCGAGCGGCCCGGTCGTCATCGGGCCGACCCCAACGCCATCGCCGTCGCCCACGCCGACCGCCTCCACGTGCGGCCTTTCCGCGCGGCAGGATTGGGCGCTGGTCCAGATGCGGGAATGGTATCTGTTCCCGGAGACGCTGCCGGGCGTGCTCAACAAGGCGTCCTACGGCTCATTGGAGGCCTATGTGGATGCGCTCACTGCCACGGCGCGCGCGCAGGGGAGGGACCGCTACTTCACCTATCTAACTTCAATCGCGGCCGAGAATGCCTATTACCAGTCGGGCGAGACGGCCGGCTTCGGCATCCGGCTGGGGTTCGACGACGCCACGCTGACGCTGACCGTTCCGGAGGTGTTCGAGAACAGCCCGGCCGATGCGGCGGGCATCCAGCGCGGCGCCCGCATCCTTGGTGTGGGCACCAGCACCGGCAACGTGCGCACCATTTCCGCGATCCTCAACCAGTCCGGAACAGATGGCCTCATCGAGGCGCTCGGGCCGGATACCGCCGGTACTGCCCGCGTCCTGCGCATCGCGGATGCCGGCGGTGGCGAGCGGCTCGTCACGCTCACCAAGGCGGTGTTCGACCTGGAGCCGGTCTCGCCGCGTTATGGTGCCCGCATCATCGAGGAGGCCGATGGCCGCAAGGTCGGCTACATCAACCTGCGTACTTTCATCTATGCGGCCGATCCGCAGTTGCGGCAGGCGTTTGCGGATTTCCGCGCGCAGGGTGTGGACGAGCTGATCGTGGACCTGCGTTACAATGGCGGCGGTCTGCTCGCCATCGCGCAGCTTCTCGGCGATTTGCTCGGCGCCAACCGGCGGCCGAGCGATATCTTCGCGCAGCTTGTGTTCCGGCCGGAAAAGGCAAGCGAAAACGAGAGTTACCCGTTCCGCGCGCAGCCTGAGGCGGTAGGTGCCCGCCGCATTGCCTTCATCGGCTTCGAGGGCACGGCCTCCGCCAGCGAACTCGTCATCAACGCCTTCGTGCCTTATCTCCATGCCGATGTCGCGCTGATCGGCGCCAACACTTACGGCAAGCCGGTCGGCCAGATCGCCATCGACCGGCCCGAATGCGACGACCGGCTGCGCATCATCGCCTTCGCGACGAGCAATGCCGCCGGGCAGGGCGCTTATTACAGCGGCCTCGCCCCGGTTATGGAGCGGAGCTGTCAGGCCAGCGACGATCTCGCCTGGCCGCTCGGCGACCCGCGCGAGAACTCGGTGAAAACCGCGCTCGATTTTCTTGCGGGCCGCGCTTGCTCGCCAATTCCCGGCGCGTTGGGCGGAATCCGCGCTCAGTCGGCGACGAAGGCGGCTCCGCGCCTCCTCACCCCCGAACGCCCCGCCAACGCCCGCCAGATCGAGGTGCCGGGGGCTTATTAGCCGCAGTTTGCATTCATCCCTGACGACTTGCAAATGGCGACTCTGCGTGCTTGCGGAGCGCAGTGGACTTTCGGTCCGTGAGCACCGGAAGCGCGAAAAGACACCATTTGCAGGCCGCCAGAACTGAATGTCGATCCGTCCTAGCCGGCGGCTTCGCTCGGTGCCTTGCCCCACGCCCGCTTCTCGCCTTGCCACGGCACCTGCCCGTTGATCCACAGATCGACGGAGACGCTGCGGAAGCGCCATTCGCCGTCCGGTTCCTTCACCGCCAGCGTGTCCCATGTGCCCATGCCGAACACGCGGTTCTCGAACGTGACGACATCGTGCTGGAGGATCGACCAGAAGCATTTGATCCGGACGCCCGGCTGTTCGCCCTCCGTCGCCTCGGGTGTCATCAGCACCTGGCTCATGCGGTGCTGGCGGCCGAGATAGTGATTGGGCGTGTCATACCAGAGCGAATCGGTCGCGCGCTTCAATCCCTCGCGGCCGTGGCAGCGGCCCTGCGGCCAATGCTCCAGCCAACCGTCCGCGCAGAAGCAGGCGGCATAGCCCTCGAAATCGCCGGTATCGAGCGCCCATGCGTACCGCGCCATCAGTTCCTCGATCTCGATACGGTCCTCGACCGGCACCTTGAGCACCATGTCTGTCCTCCCCCGTGCAGCCTCTCCAACCAGTATAGTCTGCGCCGTCTCGCCCGCGGTCAAGCGTCCCCACCGGTTAACCTGCGAGTCATGGAGCGCGCGCTATAAAGGAGACGGAAAGGGAGAAAGGCCATGCTGGCCCGGATGTTCGGTGCGGATATGGGCGCGAAGATGATGGAATATGGGCTGACCGCCGCCTTGATTGGCCTCGCCGGCGGCATCGCCGCTCTCAGCCTGATGGTCGGTTAAGCAGTCGAGCCCAAGTCCCGCGCGAGGCCGCCGGACCATCCCGCCATGCGATGGGTCCGCTTTATGCCGTCCTATATGGTTTGTCTTGCCCATGCGGAGGAAGGGGCAAGGTCATGCAAACCCATGGGACTCCGATTTCGCCGACGCCCCTCCCGATTGACCCAGACGGCCCGCGCCTTTCTCGCGTACCTCGGGCTCGGTGTGTCGATTAATCTAATAATTCGATCACAATGACGTTCTTAATGAAGGCGACGAATGAGTCTCGCCGGCATAGTCTTGGGCCACAAGCTTAGAGCAAGGAGGACCCGCCCATGACCAAGACGCATCCCGACGCCGGCCAATGCCCCGTCTCTCACCTGACGACGGCCTTCGGCGCGCCCGTTCCCGACAATCAGGACAGCCTCACCGCCGGTCCGCGCGGGCCGCTGCTCGCGCAGGACGTGTGGCTCAACGAGAAGCTCGCCAACTTCGTGCGTGAGGTGATTCCCGAGCGGCGGATGCATGCCAAGGGCTCGGGCGCGTTCGGTACCTTCACCGTCACCAACGACATTACCCGCTACACGCGCGCGAAGATTTTCAGCGAGGTGGGCAAAAAGACCGAGATGTTCGCTCGCTTCACCACCGTTGCCGGCGAACGCGGCGCGGCCGATGCGGAGCGTGACATTCGCGGTTTCGCACTCAAATTCTACACGGAGGAAGGCAATTGGGACATGGTGGGCAACAACACGCCCGTCTTCTTCCTGCGCGATCCCCGCAAATTCCCCGATCTCAACAAGGCGGTGAAGCGCGACCCACGCACCAACATGCGGAGCGCCACCAACAACTGGGATTTCTGGACGCTGCTGCCGGAAGCTTTCCATCAGGTGACGATCGTGATGTCCGAGCGGGGTATTCCCAAAAGCTATCGCCACATGCACGGCTTCGGCAGCCACACCTACAGCTTCTGGAACGAGGCGGGCGAGCGCTTCTGGGTGAAGTTCCACTTCAAAACCCAGCAGGGCATCGAGAACCTGACCGATGCGGAGGCGGCGGCACTGGTCGGCGGCGACCGGGAGACGCATCAGCGCGATCTCTTTGAAGCGATCGAGCGCGGCAATTTCCCGAAATGGACGATGTATGTCCAGATCATGCCGGAAGCGGAAGCCGAGACCTATGGCTTCCATCCGTTCGACCTGACCAAGGTCTGGTATAAAGCGGATTATCCGCTGATCGAAGTCGGCGAGTTCGAGCTGAACCGCAATCCGGAGAATTTCTTCGCCGATGTCGAGCAGAGCGCCTTTGCTCCGTCCAATCTGGTGCCGGGGATCGGTGTTTCACCCGACCGGATGCTGCAAGCACGCCTGTTCAACTATGCCGACGCCCAGCGCTACCGGCTCGGGGTGAACTACCACCAGATCCCGGTCAACGCTGCGCGCTGCCCGGTGATGAGCAACCATCGCGATGGAGCGGGGCGGATGGATGGCAATTATGGCCGCCGGCCGCATTACGAGCCGAACAGCTTCGGCCAGTGGCAGCAGCAGCCCGATTTCAGCGAGCCGCCGCTGCGGATCTCGGGCGAGGCGAAGCACTGGAACTATCGCGAGGATGACGACGATTATTTCACCCAGCCGCGCAAGCTGTTCCAGCAGATGAGCCCGGCGCAGCAGCAGGTGCTGTTCGAGAACACCGCGCGGGCAATGGGCGATGCGCCGGACTTCATCAAGCAGCGCCACATTGACAACTGCACCCGCTGCGATCCTGCTTATGGCGCGGGCGTGGCAGCGGCGCTGGGCATGACGGCGCCGGCTTTGGCCAACGCATGAGGTTGGTCCGCTGGCGGAGATTGTCCCGCCGGCGGACCCTCCCCCCTTCGGGGGCCAAGGCTTCAGGTTGAAACCTGCCGTGCTCCTGCGCAGGCAGGATCCCAGGGCGGAGAAGAACCGCTCATGCGCCCTGTGGGCTCCGGCCTGAGCAGGAGTGCTGAGTCCAATCACGCAGACGAACTCCAGCCATTACCCCGAAGACGGCGTTCAACCCGATGGGCGGGACATTCGCGTGATCCGCTTCCCGGGCGGGATGGAGAAGGGAGGCGGCGATTCCCGGCCTTATCCCTCATCCCCCATACGTAGTGCCGCAATGAACGCTTCTTGCGGGATCTGCACGCTGCCATATTCGCGCATCCGCTTCTTGCCCTCTTTCTGCTTCTCCAGCAGCTTCTTCTTGCGGGTGATGTCGCCGCCATAGCATTTGGCGGTCACATCCTTGCGCAGCGCGGCGATGGTCTCGCGGGCGATGACCTTGGCGCCGATGGCGGCCTGGATAGGGATTTTGAACAGGTGACGCGGGATAAGGTCCTTGAGGCGCTCGCACATGTGCCGCCCGCGCGCCTCGGCCGCGCCGCGGTGGACGATCATGGAGAGCGCGTCCACCGGTTCGTTGTTCACGAGGATGTTCATCTTGACCAGATCACCCTCGCGCGTGCCGATCTGGTGATAATCGAAGCTGGCATAGCCGCGTGAAATCGACTTCAACCGATCGTAGAAGTCGAACACCACTTCGTTCAGCGGCAGCTCGTAGGTCACTTGCGCGCGGCCGCCCACATAAGTGAGGTTTTTCTGGATACCGCGCCGGTCCTGGCACAGCTTGAGGATCGCGCCGAGATATTCGTCCGGCACATAGATGGTCGCCTCGATCCACGGCTCCTCGATATAGTCGATTTTAACCGGATCGGGCATGTCGGCCGGGTTGTGGAGTTGGATCATGCTCCCGTCGGTCATGTGGATGTCGTAGACCACACTCGGCGCGGTGGTGATGAGGTCCAGATCATATTCGCGGGTCAGCCGCTCCTGGATGATCTCCAGGTGGAGCAGGCCGAGGAACCCGCAGCGGAAACCGAAGCCCAGCGCTGCGCTCGTCTCCATCTCGAAGCTGAAGCTGGCGTCGTTGAGGCGCAGCTTGGCGATGCTGTCGCGCAGCTTCTCGAAATCGGCGGCGTCGACCGGGAACAAGCCGCAGAATACCACCGGCTGCACTTCCTTGAAGCCGGGCAGCGGCTTGGCCGCGCCGTTCTTTACCGTGGTGATGGTGTCGCCCACGCGGGTCTCGGTGATGTCCTTGATCTGCGCGGTGATGAAGCCGATCTCGCCCGGCCCCAGTTCGGCAAGCTGCTCGATCTTGGGGCGGAAGCAGCCGACACGGTCGATCAGATGCTCGGTGCCGCCGATCATGAACTTGATCTGCTGACCTTTTTTCAATACGCCGTTGATGACGCGTACGAGGATGACGACGCCGAGATAGGGGTCGTACCAGCTATCGACCAGCATCGCTTCCAGTGGCGCGTCGCGGTTGCCCTTGGGCGGCGGGATGCGCGCGACAATGGCTTCAAGAATCTCGTCGATGCCGATGCCGGCCTTGGCGCTGGCAAGCACCGCGTCGCTGGCGTCGAGACCGATCACGTCCTCGATCTCGGCCTTCACTTTCTCCGGCTCGGCGGCGGGCAGGTCGATCTTGTTGATGACCGGGACGATCTCATGGTCGTGCTCGATGCTCTGATAGACGTTGGCGAGTGTCTGCGCTTCCACCCCCTGCGCGGCGTCCACCACCAGGAGCGCGCCCTCGCACGCGGCGAGGCTACGGCTGACCTCATAGGCGAAGTCGACATGACCCGGCGTGTCCATGAGGTTCAGCTCATAGGTGACGCCGTCTTGCGCGGTATAGTCGAGGCGCACGGTTTGCGCTTTGATGGTGATTCCGCGTTCTTTCTCGATATCCATATTATCAAGGACTTGTGCGGACATCTCGCGCTCGCTCAGGCCGCCCGTCCGTTGGATCAGACGGTCCGCGAGCGTCGACTTGCCGTGGTCGATATGCGCGATGATCGAGAAGTTCCGGATATGGGCGAGGTCTGTCATCCCGCGCCGATAGCAGCATGGCGCAGCGCGGCAAAGTGTCTGCTCGTCGCTTCTGTCCAATATGCGCGGGCGGTACCATGATAAAATGCCTCTTCGGCATGTCGCACAATCTTGTGCCTGCGCGCGTCTGTGATAAGCAGCGCGTCTGGGGCGCTCCATAAACTTGAAACCGTGACATTTTTTCCGGGTGAGGTGGGACATGAAGCACATCGTAAAATTGGCATTGGCAACCGCTGCGCTCGCCATGCTGAGCCAGCCGGCCATGGCGGTGGACAACAAGAAGGGGTCATCAGGCCGGCAGGACCAGACCAAGGGCACGCGGGAGATTCCCAAGTGCACGCGCAACCTGGGTGCGCTGGCAGTGGTTGAGCCGGATAACCAATGGTGGCGCGAGCTAAGCCTCGGCAGTCCGGAAGCGATCATCCGCGTGTTCGTGCAGCAGTCCGGTTGCTTCACGCTCGTCAATCGCGGCCGCTCGATGCAGAGCCGCGCCATGGAGCGCGCCATGGCCGACCAGGGCGAGCTGCAAGCCGGATCGAACCTCGGCAAGGGGCAGGTGCGCGCGGCCGATTATTTCATCGAGCCGAACATCGTTAGCAGCAACAAGAATAGCGGCGGCAACGCATTGGGCGGCCTGGTCGGCGGCTTTCTGGGCGGCCGCACCCTCGGCGCGCTGGCGGGCGGCATCAACGTGAAGAAGAGCGAGGCGAACGTCACGCTCTCTATCGTCAATGCCCGTACGACCGAGGAGGAAGCGTTGACCGAAGGCTATGCGCGCAAGTCCGATCTCAGCTTCGGTGCCGGTGGCGGCGCGGGCTGGTGGGGCGGTCTCGCCGCGGCCGGCGGTGGCGGCTACCAGAATACCGATATCGGCCAGGTTATCGTGCTGGCCTATCTCGATGCCTACACCAAGCTGGTGACGCAGCTTGGCGGTTTGCCCGCCAACGCATCTGCCGCTGCGCCAGTAGCGCGCTGAGGCGGCCAAATCGCGGTAAGACGAAAGGGCGGGTCGCAAGGCCCGCCTTTTTGGCGCTGATATCGCTGGCAGACAGTCCTTATCCTCCGATCGCGTCAGGCCGGACATGGCCATTGCCGATCAACCCGCCGAGTCTATCGAAGAACATGTCCTTCTCTCGAGCAGGCCAAAGAAAAAGCTGTCCTTCCACAAGGTCAGGGCGAACGGGAGGTCTTAAGGGATTCAACCCCATAGTCGGTTGTCGGATCGGCGCGTTTGCAAACGACACGATCGCCCTCTGAGTGGCTTCTCGCGGCACTACCATTAGCAGCATCAAGGATCGAGTGCCCTCGTTTCGCGCTTTGCCGAGCCGATCGTTCGCCATGTCAGCCGCAGCACAACCCGGCTCCGTCCATGTTCGGAACGGTGGGGGCGCTGCCGGACCGCAGGGCTTTCAGCCAGCCTCCCGCCATCGGCTGCGATAGAAGGCGAGCGTATCGGCGGCTGTCCGCTGCCGTTCGCGGACACGCTCGGTTTCGGCCGGGGACGACCGCAGGCGGCCGATGTCGATCTCCTGCTCGAACTCCACACCCATGCGGTCGCCCAGGCACCAACGGCAGATACCGCCCACGGTATAGTCGCTGGCCAGTGCGACCTGGACGCGCGTGCCGGCGATCATACCCGTCACCCCCTCGATCATCGCGCCATGGAGAGACACGTTGCGGATGCGGGCGGAATGGTCGCAGCCGTCATGGCGCAGGGTGACGGAGCGCAACAAGGCCATGCGCGGCTCGCGGCTCGCCTTGTGACCTGCGGCCTGGGCGTGGCCGTTGGCGCTTGCCAGCAGGGCGTGCGTTGCTTCAGCGCCAAGCGGGCGGCCATAGACGTAACCCTGCACATGGCTGCACCCCAGGGATCGGATCAGTGCCAGCTCGTCCAGCGTCTCGGCGCCTTCCGCCGTGGTCTCCATGCCGAGGGCTTCGGCAAGGTTGACGATCGCCTTGACGATGGCAGCGTTGCGGCTGCCCTTGACGGCGGCGCCACGCACGAAGCTCTGGTCGATCTTGATCTTGTCGAACGGCGCGGTCTTGAGATAGCCGAGTGCCGAATAGCCCGTGCCGAAATCGTCGAGCGCAAGCCGTACGCCGATTTTCTTGAGCGCGGTGAACATGCGGTCGGTACCTGCGCCGCCGGAGAGGAATACGCCTTCGGTGATCTCCAGTTCCAGCCGGCCGGCGGAGAGCCCGGCATTGGCGAGCGCGCTCATCACCAGTGCGGGGAGCGACGGGTTGATGAATTGCAAGGGCGAGACGTTCACCGCGACGCGGGTCCCCTCCGGCCATCGGGAGGCTTCGCGGCAAGCGGTGCGCAAGACCCATTCGCCGATTGCGCCGATCAACCCGGCATTCTCGGCGACGGGGATGAACGATGCCGGCGAGATCGGCCCGCGCGTGGGGTGATGCCAGCGGATCAGCGCTTCAAAGCCGGTGATGCGCTCGGTGCTGGCGCAGACGATCGGCTGATAGGCGAGGTGCAGGCCGCCCGTCACGATGGCATGGCGCAGGTCCTGCTCGATCTGCCGGCGGTCGTCGGCATTGGCGTGCATGGCCGGCTCATAATAGCGGAACAGGCCGCGCCCTTCCGCCTTGGCGGCATAGAGAGCGAGGTCGGCATTGCGGATCAGCGTTTCGGCGCTGGTTCCGTCCGTGGGGGCGACGGCGATACCGATGGAGACACCGATCACCACCTGGCTGCCGTCGATCGCATAGGGCTGCGAGAGGTTATGAATGATGGCGGTGCCGAGCCGGGTCAGCCCGGATCGCTCGCTGACGCCCGGCAGCACGATCTGGAATTCGTCGCCACCCAGCCGGCCCACCTTGCCGCTGGTGCCGGCGAGGCGAAGCAGTCGCTGGGCAACCTGGCGCAGCAATGCGTCGCCAGCCGGATGGCCCATCGTATCGTTGACTTCCTTGAACCGATCGAGGTCGAGCATCAACAGGGCGCCGGTGCCGGCCACGCCATTGCGGGGCGCGAGCGCCTGTTCGAGCGTGGTCAGCATCTGCATGCGGTTGGCAAGGCCAGTAAGCGAATCGAACCGGGCGAGGCGAGCGACCTCGGCCTGCGAGCGGCGCATCTCTGTGAGATCCGAGCCGCTGCCGCGAAAGCCGAGAAATTGTCCAAACGGAGTGGCCACCGGCTGGCCGCAGATCGCCCACCAGCGCTCACCCCCGGCGCCCGCCGCCTGTACCGCAATATCCGCAAAGGCGGTGCGGGCCGAGAGGTGGAAGCTGAGCGTGCGGCCGCCGTCACCCTGCGCATCGGCATCGGCTGGCGCGATCAACGCGGTGAGCGGCTGGCCGATCAGATCGCGGGCGGCCCGGCCAAGCTGGGCGGCCAGCGTCCCGGAAATATAGCTGAGCTTGCCGGCCCGATCCGTCTCCCAGAACCAACCGCGCCCCGCATGCTCGAAGTCGGCGAGGAACGCCCGCGCCTGCTCACCGCTGAGAGCGGTGTCGTCCAAAGCGTTGCGTGGCGTATCGCCGAAGCGGGGGGCAAGCAGCGTGACGCTGGCCAGGCTCAGCAATGCGATGGTCTGGAGGGTTGGCGGCAGTTGGCCGGTGAGCGCAAGCACACAGCCTATCCCATAAGCGATGCCGAGCAGAGGGCAGCCGCCGGAGACCACCATGGCGAGGAGCGCAGGCACCAGCAGAGCGATCAGGGCTGCCATGCCGGTGGTGTTGATTGCGCCAATCAGGAGCACGAACAGCGCGCCGGACAAGCCGACCAGCGGCGCGGCAATCGCCAATTGTAAATTGGGGGAGAGGCGGCGACAGGGAGCGAGGCGAGGGCCGGCCACCAGAAGCAGGTCGGCAAGGCCCTGAAGCAGACAAAGGCGAAGGAAACCGGGCTCATGCACCTGCATGGCCAGCCCGCTCCAGCCAGCGGTTATGCCGAGCAGCAGCACACGCACGGCGATCAGCAGCGGCCAGCAGCGTGCCATGCCGTGGATGGCCCGCGCCAGTCGATCGAGCGCTGCGCCGTCCTGCTCGTCCGCCAGGCCGATCAGCAGGCGCCAGTCCAGCCGGTCGCGAGAACCGGTGAGGGCGTTGGGGCGGACGAAGTTCATGGGATCTGGCTGCCACGTCCGCGCTTGCCGAACTCTTACGTTGTTGCGCGGCAAGCCGCTGTTTTCGGTCCATATTGCGAGCTTCCACTGCAAGATTGGACCGAATTGGACTCTTGCGCCCACCGCCCGCGCGGTTAGGCTGCGGAAAAGCCGTTCATCGGTCCGTGCGTTCGGGGAGGGAGGCTAGCATGCGTCATATCGCGATCATCGGTTCGGGGCCGGCTGGCTATTACACGGCCGAGGCGTGCCAGAAGCAGTTCGAGGGCGCGGTGCGGATCGACATCATCGACCGGCTGCCTGTGCCCTTCGGTCTTATCCGCTCGGGCGTGGCGCCGGATCACCAGTCGATCAAAGCGGTGGCGCGGCGCTATGAGGCGGTGGCGCTGACGGATAGTGTGCGGTTCGTCGGCAAGCTTGCGGTCGGGTCCGACGTGACTATTCCCGAATTGCTTTCGCTCTACGATGCGGTGGTGCTGGCGACGGGGGCGCCCGCTGACCGCCGGCTCGGTATCGAAGGAGATGACCTGCCCGGCGTCATCGGCAGCGCGGCGTTCGTCGGCTGGTATAACGGACATCCGGACTTCGCCGATCTTGATCCGCGCATTGCGGACGGCGATGTGGTCATTATCGGCAACGGCAATGTCGCGCTGGATTGTGCGCGCGTGCTGGCCAAGGCGCCCGGCGAGTTCGCCGGCAGCGATATCGTGGCGCATGCCTATGACAGGCTGACGCAGGAGACGGCGCGCTCCATCACCATTCTCGGCCGGCGGGGGCCGCAGCAGATCGCGATGACGCCCAAGGAACTGGGTGAACTGGGGAAGCTGGAGCGGGCGGCGGTTCGCGTCGATCCGGCCGATCTGCCACCGCTCGTCAGCGACGAGGGGCTGGTGCCGGGCCAGCGCAAATCGGTGGGGCTCCTCCGTGCGTTCGCTGCGACGCCTACGGACAAGGCGATCCCGCTCAGCTTCAATTTCTTCGCGCAACCGGTGCGAATCGAGGGAGCGGAGCGCGCCGAGCGTATCGTTGTCGAGCGTACCCGGCTGGGGGTGGATGGCGCGGCAGTCGGGACGGGTGAGCACTATGCCGTTCCCGCCGATCTCGTCATCACCTGTATCGGCTATCGCACGCCGCCCATACCGGATGTGCCCTATGACGAGCAGCGCGGGCGCTTCGCCAATGAGGAGGGGCGGATCATGCCCGGCCTCTACTGTGTTGGCTGGGCGCGGCGCGGCCCGACCGGGACGATCGGCACCAACAAGCCCGATGGATTCCTCGTTTCCGAGGCGATCGCGGCGGATCAGCCTGCCGCAGGCGCAAAGGCGGGGCGTGCCGGTCTGGACGCGCTGATTGCCGAGCGCGGTCTGGATATCGTTACCTTTCGGGGTTGGCAGAAGATTGACCTTGCCGAGATCGAGCGGGCGCGGGCAGGGGCGCCGCGTGAGAAGTTCGTGCGGGTCGACGAGATGGTGGCCGCCAGCCGGGAGGGTACGGCGGCGGCGAATCCGGGACAGATCAAAGCTGCCGAATAGAAGCCTGACGGTAAAACGACTGAGCCCACCCCTCGGCTGGGAGCCAGATATCCAGATATGTTGCGCGGCTGATCCGATGCGAATGACGCCGTTAGAGAATCGTCGGCTAGCAGCTAGACCTTGCTTCTTCGCGACGGCCTATACCCGCATCGGCATCAGGACGTAGAGTGCCGGGGCTTTCTCGTTCTCGCGGATCAGCGTTGGCGCGGCGGCGTCGGCGAGGTGGACCTCTACCTGATCGCCCTCGATCTGCCCGAGAATGTCGAGCAGGTAGCGGGCGTTGAAGCCGATCTCCAGCGGCGCGGCGGCATAGTCGCCGGGGACTTCCTCGGCTGCCGTGCCGTTCTCCGGGCTGGTGACGGAGAGGGTGATCTTGTCCTTGTCCACCGCCATCTTGACCGCGCGAGTCTTTTCCGTGGCGATGGTCGCGACGCGGTCAACGCCCTCCTCGAAGCCGCGTGGGTCGATCTTGAGCAGCTTGTCATTGGCGGTCGGGATGACGCGGCTGTAATCCGGGAAGGTGCCGTCGATCAGCTTGCTGGTCAGCACCGCATTGCCCAGATCGAAGCGGATCTTGGTGGGCGAGAGGTCGATGCGGACGCTGCCTTCCACCTCGTCGAGCAGCTTGCGCAGCTCGGCAATGCATTTGCGCGGGATGATGATGTCCGGCATGCCTTCGGCGCCATCGGGGCGCGCGACAGTGACGCGCGCGAGCCGGTGGCCGTCCGTCGCGGCCGCCTTGAGCACGGGTGCTGGGTCCTCCGCGACATGAAGGAAGATACCGTTCAGATAATAGCGCGTCTCCTCGGTGGAGATGGCGAAGCGCGTCTTGTCGATAATCTGCACCAGTGTCGTCGCCGGCAGCTCGAAGCTGGTCGGCAACGGCCCCTCGGCGATGATCGGGAAATCGTCGCGCGGCAGCGTTTGCAGGTTGAAGCGCGCACGCCCGGCCTGGATGAGCATCTTGCCCTCGGCCGCTTCCAGCCGCACCTGGCTGCCCTCCGGCAGCTTGCGGGCGATGTCGAACAGCGTGTGCGCGGAGACGGTAGTGGCGCCCGGCGCCTCGACCTGCGCCTGCACATTCTCGACGATCTGGAGATCGAGATCGGTCGCCATCAGCCGGATCGCGCCGTCGGCGGTCGCGTCGATCAGCACGTTCGAGAGAATCGGGATGGTGTTGCGGCGCTCGACGACCGATTGGACATGGCCGAGGCTCTTGAGCAGCGTCGCGCGTTCGATAGTGGCCTTCATCCCGCTGAATTCCGTTTCTTTACCCGGTTGATGGAGTCGGATTCCCGCATCCGCTGGTGAGAGCCTCTTTCCTTATCGAAATTGCGGGAGGGGGCAAGAGACGAGCCGTAAAAAGCGTGCATCCGAATCTCTGTTGCCTTGCCATATGCGGTGCTTCTGGCATTGATCGCGCGATGCGCGGACGGCTTGTCTGGGGGATGATATTGGTGGCGGCGCTTGCCTTGCCGGCGGGCGTGGCCGCGCGCGATGTGCTGGGTGTTTTCCAGCGCTGGGGCGCGTTTCGAGATGCGGCGCAAGGGCGCTGCTTCGCCATAGCGCAGCCCTTGGCGGGCGGTTGGGAAGCATCGCCCTGGCGACCGTTTGCAGCGGTAGGCTACTGGCCGAGGAGAGATGTTCGCGGGCAAGTCCATATTCGTCTCAGCCACCAGCTTGCCGAGGGTACGGGCGCGACACTTGGCATCGGCGCGCGGCGGTTTGCGCTCACAGGCGGCGGCGGCGCCGATGTGTGGGCAGGCGACCGGCGCGTAGATGCCGCCATCGTCGCCGCGATGCGGTCCGGCCAGCTCATGAGCGTCTCCGGCCGCGCCAAGGCCGGCGGCACTTTCACCGATCGTTATGCCTTGCGGGGCGCGGCGACGGCCGTCGACGCGGCCGCGCTGGGATGCGCCCGGCTCAAATAGCGGGAGCAGCCTGGAACCATGTGCTGATTCGCCGGACTGGCGCTTGCCACGGCTTGCGCCTATATGCGCGCCCATGCCCGAAGCTGCGACGCCCCTCATGCCGATACCCGGCCTTGTCGACCCGGTGCCCGTGCCGCGCGCCATCACGCCGCGGGAAGATGGGCGGGCCGATCTGCTCGGTCTCAGCCGCGCGCAGATTCGCGCCGAATTGAGCACGGCCGGGCTGGATGAACGCCAGGCGAAGCTGCGCGCCAAGCAGCTTTTCCACTGGCTCTACCATCGTGGCGAGACCGATTTCGAGGCGATGACCGATCTCGCCAAGCCGATGCGCGGCTGGATGGCAGAGCGCTTCGTCGTCGGCCGTCCGGCGGTGGTCGAGGCGCAGGTCAGCACGGACGGGACGCGCAAATGGCTGCTCCGCTCGGATGACGGGCAGGAGTATGAGATGGTCTTCATCCCGGATGCGGACCGGGGCACGCTGTGCGTCTCCTCGCAGGTAGGTTGCACGCTTAACTGCCGCTTCTGCCACACCGGTACGATGCGACTGGTGCGCAACCTGACGCCGGGTGAGATCGTGGGGCAGGTCATGCTGGCGCGTGACGCGCTGGGCGAGTGGCCGCGGGGAACTATGGCGGGTCTGGACGACGGCGATGAGGATGACGGCGACGCGCCGCGTTACACGACCGACGGGCGGCTGCTCACCAATATCGTCATGATGGGGATGGGCGAGCCGCTCTACAATTTCGACAATGTCCGCGATGCGCTCAGGCTCGTGATGGACGGTGACGGGCTGGCCCTCTCCAAGCGCCGCATCACCCTCTCGACCAGCGGTGTGGTGCCGATGATGGCGCGGGCGGGCGAGGAGATCGGCGTCAATCTCGCCGTGTCGCTCCATGCCGTCACCAAGGAGGTGCGCGACGAGATCGTGCCGCTCAATCGCAAATATGGGCTGGAGGAGCTACTCGCCGCCTGCGCCGCCTATCCTGGCGCCAACAATGCCCGGCGCATCACGTTCGAATATGTGATGTTGAAGGACAAGAACGACAGCGACGAGGATGCGCGGGAACTGGTGCGGCTCCTTCGCCGCTACAAGCTGCCGGCCAAGGTCAACCTCATCCCGTTCAACCCGTGGCCGGGGGCGCCCTATGAATGCTCGACCCCCGAGCAGATCAAGCGCTTTTCGAACATCGTGTTTGAGGCCGGGATTTCCGCGCCGGTGCGCACGCCGCGCGGGCGGGACATCATGGCGGCCTGCGGGCAGCTCAAATCCGCCAGCGAGAAGAAAAGCCGCGCCGAACTGGACCGGCTGGCCGAGGAGAAGCTGGCGGCACTCGGCTGAGTCGCCGTGTGGAGTCCTTCTTCACCGGTTATAATCATCGCGTGAAGGGGCGGGAGCAGTTGGTTCGCCTGCGCCGTGCACGGATCTATGACGGCATGACCGGCTGGGATCGCCTTCGCCTGATCCTCATCGCTCCATCCGCCGCGCGTCATCGCTCACACCGCGCAACGCCGCACCGTGCCGGTTGCGCAGCCAACGGAATGTTGGATAGAAACACGCCGCAGATCGCGACCGCTTCCGTCACCCTGCGATGATCGGTGCGGCAAAGGCGGCTATTGGGAGAACGGGGCGAGATATGGATGCGATGCGGAACCGGGACGTTGTTTGCCTTGAGGTGATGGGTGTGATGGGACGTGCGGCATGAAAATCCTGACCCGTCTTCTCGGCAAGCTCATCACCCAGGGCACGCTCGCCATTGTCTATGCAGATGGCACGCAGGAGGTTGTCGGCCAGCCCACGCCCGGCTGGGTCGACGTGCGCATCCGGTTGACCGACACGTCCGCGCCGCGCGCTATTCTCCGCAACCCCGAACTGGGAGCGCCCGAATGCTTCATGGATGGCCGGCTGGTCATGGAGCAGGGTACCATCTGGGACCTCATCATGCTGGTCACGGGCAACACCGCGCTGGAGCGCAACACGCCGCTGCATGAGCCGACGGTTCTCAACCGCGTGGCCGAACGGGTGAAGCACTGGACCGACGGGTACAACAAGCGCGACCGGTCCAGGGCCAACGTCCACCACCACTACGATCTGTCCGACACACTCTATGATCTGTTTCTGGACCGGGACCGGCAATATAGCTGCGCCTATTTCATCGACCCCGAGACGGTGGGGCTGGATCAGGCGCAGCTCGACAAGAAGGCCCATATCGCCGCCAAGCTGATGCTCAAGCCGGGCCAGCGCGTGCTCGATATCGGCTGCGGCTGGGGCGGCATGGCGCTCTACCTCAATCGCGTGGCCGATGTGGACGTGCTCGGCATCACCCTGTCGGAGGAGCAGCTCAAGGTTGCCCGCCGCCGCGCCGAGGAGGCAGGGGTCGCGGATCGCGTCAAGTTCGAGTTGCTCGATTATCGCGACGTGGTGGGGCCGTTCGACCGGATCGTCTCGGTCGGCATGTTTGAGCATGTCGGCGTGCGCTATTATCGCGAGTTCTTCCGCGCCTGCCACAACCTGCTGACGCGCGACGGCGTGATACTGCTGCACTATATCGGCCGGCTCGACGGCCCGGCGACCACCGACGCGTTCACGCGCAAATATATCTTCCCCGGCGGCTATGCCCCTGCCCTTTCGGAAGTGATGCAGGCCAGCGAGCGCAACCGGCTGCTGCTCAGCGATGTCGAGGTGCTGCGGCTCCATTATTATCACACGCTGCGGCACTGGTATGACCGCACGGTGGCGGCGAAAGACAAGGTCGTCGCCCTCTACGACGAGCGCTTCTTCCGTATGTGGACCTATTATCTGGCGGCGGCCGCATCCGGCTTCCTTTACGGCAGCCAGGCCATCTACCAGATGCAATATGTGCGCGATCGCCAGACGCTGCCGATCACTCGCGATTATATGGCGGAGGCCGAGGCGCGTTATCGGGCGATGGGCTGACGCCGCCAACTCGTTCGACGGGGCAGAGATGTGGATGCGCGCCGGTTGCGCTCGGCGCGCGCCCCTGATAACCGCGCGCCAACCCTCAACGTTACAGCAAGCCAGGATTTGCCATGTCCGAGAAGATCAACCGCGTCGTCCTCGCCTATTCCGGCGGTCTCGACACCAGCGTCATCCTCAAGTGGCTGCAAATCAACTATGGCTGCGAGGTCGTCACCTTCACCGCCGATCTCGGGCAGGGCGAGGAGCTGGAGCCGGCCCGCCAGAAGGCGCGCAACGCCGGCGTCAAGGAAGAGCATGTCTTCATCGACGATCTGCGCGAGGAATTCGTGCGCGATTATGTTTTTCCGATGATGCGCGGCAACGCGCTCTATGAGGGACTGTATCTGCTCGGCACGTCGATCGCGCGGCCGCTGATTGCCAAGCGCCAGATCGAAATCGCGAAGGCGGTCGGCGCTGATGCGGTAGCGCATGGCGCGACCGGCAAGGGCAACGATCAGGTGCGTTTCGAGCTGGGCTATTATGCGCTCCAGCCGGACATCAAGGTGATCGCTCCCTGGCGCGAATGGGATCTGACCAGCCGCACACGGCTAATCGAGTGGGCCGAGGCGCACCAGATCCAGGTGCCCAAGGACAAGCGCGGCGAGGCGCCCTTTTCCACCGACGCCAACATGCTGCACACCTCGTCCGAGGGGAAGGTGCTGGAGGATCCGTGGGAGGAGGTGCCCGACTATGTCTATTCGCGCACCGTCAACCCGGAGGATGCGCCCGACCAGCCTGAATATATCACCATCGACTTCGAGCGGGGCGACGGCGTCGCGCTGAACGGCCAGGCGATGAGCCCGGCGACGCTGCTGGAAGCCCTGAACGAGCTGGGCCGCAAGCACGGCATCGGCCGGCTCGACCTGGTCGAGAACCGCTTTGTCGGCATGAAGTCGCGCGGCATGTATGAGACGCCGGGCGGCGCCATCTACTACATGGCGCATCGCGGCATCGAGCAGCTCACGCTCGATCGCGGCGCGGCCCACCTTAAGGACGAACTGGCCCCGCGCTACGCCGAGTTGATCTACAACGGCTTCTGGTTCTCACCGGAGCGCGAGATGCTGCAAGCGGCAATCGACCACAGCCAGCAGAAGGTTGCCGGCACGGTGCGACTCAAGCTCTACAAGGGCAGTGTCATCGTTGTCGGCCGCAAGTCGCCCAATTCGCTCTATAGCGAGAAGGTGGTGACATTCGAGGACGATGCCGGCGCCTACGATCAGCGCGATGCCGCCGGTTTCATCAAGCTCAACGCGTTGCGTCTGCGCCTGCTGGGACGTCGCGATCGCTGAGTGCAGGTGCAGATCAGCTTTGCGTGGTGCCCCACAGGAACAGCACGACCATCGCGAGCAGCGCCAGCATGAGGGAGACGGTGAGCACGTAGCGCACGATGTGGGGTGTCGACCCGCCGCGCGCGTCGTCCGCGCTCTTGTGGATCTCCTGGTCCATTCTTCACTCCTTTCCGCGCAGCGCGCGCGTGAGTGGAGTAAGAACGCGGGAGCGAGCAAGGCGTTCCAGCGTTCCGAGCGCCTATTTGAAGGCACCCTCGCGCAGATTGATGCCATGTTCCAGCCAAGCCTTGAGGGCGCAGAGCATCTGCGTCCAGCCCATGCAGTTGCCATAGGAGCCGGCGAGGCCCTGCGCCGTCTCACGCCACCCCTGTTCGGCGATCGAGACCAGGGTGCGGCCGTCCTCAAGGGACTCGAAGGTCATGCGCACCTCGGTCTGATAGCCGGCTGGGCCGGTTGCTTCTCCCTCTGCGGGTAGCCCCTCATTGGCTTCCCAGCGGAGCACGATGCGGCGATCCGGCACCACTTCCACCACCTCGACGGGAAAAGCGCCGGGGAAGTCGTGGAAATCCCACATCACGGTCGCACCCGTCTCCAGCCGGCCTTTGGCGCCGCCGGTGGTGAAATAGTGCGAGAGTTGGTCGGGATCGGCGACGGCCTCGAATACCGCGTGAACCGGTCGGGCAATGCGGATCGCCACCTGGAATTTGAGATCCATCGGTTCTCTCCCTCTTGAGTCGTGATTAATTATGTTATAAATTTATAACATGTCAATCCGCGATGTCCATGATCGGGTGTTCAAGGCTCTGTCTTCGTCGGTGCGGCGGCAGATTCTCGATGATCTGCGCGACCAGCCGCTCACCACCGGAGCGCTCTGCGCGCATTTTCCGGAGCTGGATCGCTGCACGGTGATGCAGCATCTCAAGGTGTTGGAGCAGGCGGATCTGGTGACGGTGGTGCGCCGGGGGCGCGAACGCTGGAACCATCTCAACCCCCTGCCGATCCACGAGATTCATGAGCGCTGGATCGGTCCGCATGCGGCCTTGGCCGTCGCGAAGCTGAGGCGCCTCAAGGCGACGCTGGAAAGGCAGGATTGACCGGCTGGATTGGCCTGCACGCGCGCCCGTTCAGTCGGTCCAGCGGCTCGGCTTGGCGCCTTCGACTGCGCGGTAGCCGCCCTGTAGCGCCAGCATCCAGCCGGGATATTCCGGCGCCAATTTGCTCGCCTCGTCCAGTGTCGCCAGCTCCGCGTCGGTCAGCTCGATATCGCTGGCGCCGATATTGTCGATGAGCTGGTCGGCCCGCCGCGCGCCGACGATAACGCTGGTCACGACCTGCTGGTGGAGTAGCCATGCGATGGCGATCTGCGCGACGGAGGCGTCGTGCGCCTGCGCGATCGGTCGCATCACGTCGATAATGTCGAATGTCCGGTCCTTGTCGATCGGCGGGAACTCGAAACTGGTGCGCCGCCCTTCGCCGCCGCCGTCACGACTGAACTTGCCGGAGAGGAAACCGCCGGCGAGCGGGCTCCAGACCAGCAAGCCGACGCCTTCCGAACGCATCATCGGCACCAGTTCACGTTCCAGGTCCCGTCCGGCGATGGAATAATAAGCCTGTAGGCTCTCGAAACGCGCGAGATGCTGCGCGGCGGCGACGCCCAGCGCCTTCATGATCTGCCATGCCGCCCAGTTGGAGACACCGACATAGCGGACATGGCCTTGCCTCACGAGGTCGTCGAGCGCGCGGACGATCTCCTCCACCGGCGTCACCGGGTCCCAGCCGTGGCACTGATAGAGGTCGATATGATCGGTTTGCAGGCGCTTCAGGCTGGCCTTCACCTGGTCCATGATATGCACGCGGGAGAGACCGCGCGAATTGACACCCTTGCCCATCACGCCGAGGACCTTGGTAGCGATGACGACATTCTCGCGGCCGAGGCCGAGGTTGCGGATCGCCTGACCCAGCCGCTCCTCGGATGAGCCTTCCGAATAGACGTTGGCAGTATCGAAGAAATTGATCCCCGCCTCGAAGGCGATCCTGACCAACTCGTCCGCCGCCGTCTGGTCGAGCTGGCCCATGGCGGCCCAGCGCCCACTGGTCGACCCGAAGGTCATGGTGCCGAGGCACAGTTCGGAAACGGTGAGACCGGTGCGGCCGAGCTGGTTGTAGCGCATGGGAAGTCTCCGGTATTGAAGGGAGCGCGCACTATGAAGACCCCATTGCGTTGTGCAACCTATTTGGCGCGTGCCGCCCATTGGTGGGTCATGGGGAGGTGGCGTAACGAGGGCTTGCCTTCCGCTCCGTAATAGCGCGAAATGGACAGGCATGGTTTCCACGACGCCTCGCAAGACCGTCCTGCCCTGGCGCTATGGCCTGTTCTTGCTGGTCTTTGCCAGCGTGATTCCATTTGCGCTGCTGACCGACCCGATCATCGGCCTGATGATTGGCTTCGATCTGGCCGCGCTTGCCTTTCTGGCGACGATGCCGGCGGTCTTTTCCCATGGCGCGGAGCAGATGCGCGAGCATGCCAGTCGCAACGACGCCAACCGCACGCTCGTCCTGCTGTTGACCGGTATCGTGACGCTGGTGCTGCTCGTCGCCATCGCGAGCGAGCTGCGGTATGGGCAGGGGCCTTCGCCAGCAATCCTCGGGCTGATCGTAGCGACGCTCATCCTCGCATGGCTGTTCTCCAACCTTGTCTACACCTTCCACTATGCCTTTCTCTATTACCGTAAAGGCAAGGGCGGGCGCGATCGGGGCGGTCTGACGATCCCGGAGCGGGACGAGCCGGATTATTGGGATTTCGCCTATTTCGCTTTCACGCTCGGCATGACCTTCCAGACCAGCGACGTGGCGATTACCGAACCGGTGATCCGCCGCGTGGCGCTGTTCCACTGCCTGGCGGCGTTTATCTTCAACCTCGGCATTGTGGCATTCACGATCAATATATTGGGGAGTTAGAAGCTCTCCTCGGCGTAGATACGGCTAAGGTCGCCGTTCCACACCGTCGCGTAGCGCTCCAGCAGACGCTCGGCGTGGGTCTTGCCGCTGGCCAGCACGTCGTCGAGCGGCGCGAGGAAGCCCGCCTCGCTCTCGCCAATGCTGTTGAGGCGCGCGCGCGCCGTGAGGCCGGCGCGGGAAATATCCACCACCTGTCCGGCGATGGCGCGCAGGGTTCGACCGCTCTCGCCGATGGGTGCGTCGAGCCCGAGGCGCGGCACCTGGGTGCGCAGAGCCTCGCGCGCATCCATCGACCAGCCCTTGACCAGATCCCAGGCGGCATCCAGCGCGTCATCGTCGTAGAGCAGCCCGACCCAGAGCGCCGGCAGTGCGCAGATGCGGTTCCACGGGCCGCCATCCGCCCCGCGCATTTCGAGAAAGCTTTTCATCCGCACTTCAGGGAAGGCGGTGGAGAGATGATCCTCCCAATCGGAGAGGCGTGGTTTCTCGCCGGGCAATGCCGGTAGCTCGCCCTTTAGGAAATCGCGGAAGCTCTGCCCGGCCGCGTCGATATACTGGCCGTCGCGGAACACGAAATACATCGGCACGTCGAGCGCATAATCGGCGTAGCGCTCGTAGCCGAACCCATCCTCGAACACGAAGGGCAGCATGCCGGTGCGCGCCGGGTCGGTATCCGACCAGATGTGGCTGCGGTAGGAGAGATAGCCGTTGGGCTTGCCCTCGGTGAACGGCGAGTTGGCGAACAGCGCGGTGGCGAGCGGTTGGAGGGCGAGAGAGACGCGGAACATCTTCGCCATGCGCGCCTCGCTCGCATAATCGAGGTTCACCTGGATGGTGCAGGTGCGCAGCATCATGTCCAGCCCCATCGTGCCGACGCGCGGCATGTGGCGCAGCATGATGGCATAGCGGCCCTTGGGCATGATCGGCAGCTCGTCGCGGCGCTTGTCCGGCCACATGCCGAGGCCGAGGAAGCCGAGCCCCAGCGTCTCGCCCACCGCCTTTACCTGCTTGAGATGCCGGCCGGTTTCCGCGCAGGTCTCGTGCAGATTGTCGAGCGGTGCGCCGGAGAGTTCGAGCTGACCGGCCGGTTCCAGGCTGATGGTGCCGTCCGCGCCACCGAGCGCGATCATGTGGCCGCCTTCTTCGACGGGTTCCCAGCCGAACTCCCGCAATCCTTCGAGCAGATCGCGGATGCCGCCGGGCTCGTCATAGGAGGGTGCGCGATGATCGGCGGTGCGATAGACGAATTTCTCGTGCTCGGTGCCGATGCGCCACTGGTCGGCTGCTTTCTCGCCTTCCTCGAACAGGCTCACGAGTTGGGCGCGCGAGTCGATGATCGGGTCTTCGCCAGCCGATTGGGTGCGTGTGCTCATAGCCGGTCCGTCCCCCTCACATGGTGCCGGCGGCCCATAGGGCCTTTGATTGGTGGAGGCAAATTCATTTCGTTTCGCAACTCGACCAGTCGCCGTTGCGCGCCATCCAGCAGGCTGTGGCGGCGATGGCGGCCGTTTCCGCACGCAGGATACGCGGGCCTAGCGAGATAGGAACGGCCTGCGGACAGGCGAGGATGAGCGCTCGCTCGGCCGGGGTAAAGCCCCCTTCCGGGCCGATGAGCAGTGCTGCCGGGCCGGGATGGTGGGCGAAGGCGGCGTCCATCGACTGGCCGCCGGTCTCGTCGGCGAAGAATAAAGTGCGCTCGGCCGGCCAGTCGGCAAGCAGCGCGGGTAGGGCGGTGAGATCGGCGAGGTCCGGCAAGGCGGTGCGGCCGCATTGCTCGGCCGCCTCGATCAGATGAGCGCGCAGGCGCTCGCTATTCACCTTGTCGACCACACTACGCTCGGTCCGTGCGGGTATCAGGCGCGCCACTCCCAACTCGCAGGCTTTCTCCGCGACAAGGTCGATGCGGCCCCTCTTGATCGGCGCTACGCACAGCCAGAAATCCGGGACGGTTTCGAGCGGTCGGGTCTGCGCCTCGCAGCGCAGCACGAGGTCGCGCTTGCGCACCTGCTCGGCGCGGGCGACCCACTCGCCGGAGACGCCATCGAACAGCAGGATCGTATCCCCATCGCGCACGCGCATGACGGAGAGCAGATAATGCGCTGCGTTGCCCTCCACCGGCACGGCAGCATCAGGTCCGAGCGCGGCCTCCACATAGAGACGCGGCGCGGAACGGGGCGGCCAGGCGGGCGTGGCGGGCATCGCGTCAGGCAGGTGCCGCCGAGCGGGCACGGCCGCAACAGCCTGCCGGACGGTGCGATGCCGTTGCGCTGTGGCCCCTGCATTGATCGATCATGGTCTTGCCCCTGTTTTCCGGGGCCGCTTATGTGGCAGAGGGGCCAGCGAGACAAGCGGGACGGATCGACGGACGATGGTGGAACGGCGGATGGATGCGGCGCAGGTCGTGCCCGATACGGAAGTGGGGGGCCTGCTGCGCCTGCTCCCCCGTGCGGCGCGGCCCTATGCGCTGCTCGCCCGCTTCGACCGGCCGATCGGCTGGTGGCTGCTCTACTGGCCGGGCGCATGGGCGATCGCGCTGGCGGGCGGCCTGCCGGAGCGCTGGCCGATGCTGCTCTGGTTCCTGCTTGGCGCCATTGCGATGCGCGGCGCGGGGTGCGTTTATAACGACATTGTCGACCGTGATCTCGATGCGCGGGTGGCGCGCACCGCCAGCCGGCCGATCGCCAGCGGGGTGGTCTCGCTGCGCGCGGCGTGGCTGTGGCTGATCGTACTCTGCCTCGTCGGCCTTGTCGTGCTGCTGCAATTGCGCTGGCAGGCCCAACTCGTGGCGCTGTCGAGTCTGGTGCTGGTGGCGGCCTATCCGTTCATGAAGCGCATCACCTGGTGGCCACAGGCGTGGCTGGGACTGGTTTTCACCTGGTCGGCGCCGACCGCTTGGGTGGAGATGACGGGCGGGTTCGATTTTGCCGGTGTCCTGCTCTATGCCGGGTCGTTCTTCTGGGTGATCGGCTACGACACCATCTACGCCTTGCAGGACCGCGAGGACGATGCGCTGGTTGGCATTCGCTCCAGCGCGCTCGCCATGGGGCGGCATGTCCGCGCTGGGGTCGGGCTGTGCTTCGCGCTCGCGATGGTGCTGTGGGGTGCGGCTTGCTGGCTGGTCCAGCCGCTGTGGCTTACGCCGCTCGCCCTGCTCCCGTTGGCGCTGCATTTCCTCTGGCAAATCGCCACGCTGCGTGAGGATGGCGCGGACCCGCTCGTCAAGTTCCGCTCCAACCGCTTCGCCGGGCTGTTGATGTTCGCCGCCTGCCTCGTCGTCGGTGGCATCTGACAAGAGCATGAACGCGCTGGCACGGCTCCCGTAAAGCGGCTATCAGCGCCGCCGATGTTACGCCGTCTCTACGAATGGACGCTGGCCAAGGCCGCGCACCGCCATGCCGAACATTGGCTGATCGCCTTCTCCTTCCTCGAATCGAGCTTTTTCCCGATTCCGCCGCACCCGCTGCTCGGGCTAATGTGTCTTGCCCGGCCGGAGAAGGCGCTGCGCTATGGAATCATCTGTACGCTGGCGTCGGTCGCGGGCGGGCTGCTCGGCTATGCGATCGGCCATTTCCTGTTCGAGACATGGGGCGCATGGCTGCTCGGTGTGCTGGGGCTGACCGAGAGTTTTCCCAAGGCGGCATGCTATCTGCGTGACTACGGCGCGGAGATCATATTGGTGAAAGGCGCTACGCCGATCCCCTTCAAACTCATCACCATCACCGCCGGCTTCATCGGCCTCTCGCTGTTCACCTTCATCTGGGCGAGCGTGGTATCGCGCGCAATGCAGTTCGTGCTGGTAGGGGCGCTGTTCTGGAAATTCGGCGCACCGATCAAGGTCTATCTGGAGCGCTATCTCGGCTGGGTTACGGCCGCTTTCGCTATCCTCGTCGTCGCCGGCGTGCTGCTCGCGAGCGCGCTGACCGGCGGCTCGGGCGCGGATGGCGACCGGTGCAGTCGTGCCACCATGGCGCAGATCAGCGCCCGCTGAGCGTCGATCAGGTCGCGAAGATCATGGCGTCGTCGGCGAAGCTCTTGAACTCCAGCGCGTTGCCGCTGGGGTCGAGGAAGAACATCGTCGCCTGCTCACCGATCTGTCCGGCGAAGCGGACGTGCGGGGCGATGACGAACGCGGTACCGGCGTTCTCCAGCCGTTCGGCCAGCGCCTCCCAATCCGGCCGGTCGAGGATGACGCCGAAATGCGGCACGGGCACATCATGGCCATCGACGCTGCTGCTGACCGGGCTGCGCGCTTCCGTGGCCGGGTCGAGATGCGCGACGATCTGATGGCCGTAGAGGTCGAAGTCGATCCAGTGATCGCTGCTGCGCCCTTCGCGGCAGCCCATGACGCCGCCGTAAAAGGCCCGTGCGGCGGCGAGATCGTGCACCGGGAAGGCGATGTGGAAGGGTCTCATGGGTCAGCGGCTCCGTCGCGCGATTGCAACCGTCATCGAAGCGGGCGATAGGAGCAGCCGTGGCGAAAATCCAGATGAACCCATCGGCGCGCGTGGCGGCCCTGCTTGAGCGGCGCCCCGGCCTGATCGCGCTTGCCGGTGGGGCTGTGTCCGCCACCGGCTTCGAACCGCTGCATCTGTGGCCGCTGGCGCTGCTCGCGCTGGCGCTGCTCATCCATCTGCTGTGGCGGGCGCAGAGCCGGCGGACCGCCGCGCGGATCGGCTATGCCTTCGGCCTCGGGCAGTTCACGGTGGGGCTGAACTGGATCGCCCACGCCTTCACCTATCAGGACGCGATGCCGCACTGGCTAGGCTATGCAGCGGTCGTTCTGCTCTCGCTCTATCTGGCGGTCTATCCGGCGATGGCGGCGGTGATCGGCTGGACGCTGGGGCATGGGCGGCCGCGCCTGTTCGCCCTGTTCTTCGCCTGCGCATGGCTGCTCACCGAAACTCTGCGCGCGGCGCTGTTCACCGGCTTCGCCTGGAACCCACTGGGGGTGATCTGGCTCGGCACCGGCGTGGACCAGCTCGCGGCGGTCATCGGCACATACGGCCTCGGCCTGCTAGCGGTACTGGCGGCGGGGGCGCTGTGGTGGCTGGCGCATCGCCAATGGCGGCAGGCGGGCGCGGTGCTTGGTGGGCTGGCGGTCGTCGGGCTGATCGGCCTGTTCTCCGGTGGTCGTATCTTGGGAGAGGGTGCGCAGATCCGCGTGGTCCAGCCCAACATCAACCAGAATGAGAAATATGATCCGCAGCTCGAGGAGCTGAACTTCCGCCGCCTCGCCGCGCTGACCGGGGCACCGGGCGCGCAGCCGCGCCTCATCTTCTGGCCGGAGGCGGCGGTGCCTGCCGTACTCGATATGGAACCGGCCTGGCGCCGGCGGATCGCCGCGCTGCTCGGCCCCGACGACCTGCTGATGCTGGGCGGCGACAAATATCATTTCGCGACCAGCGCCACGGCCATCGACGCGCGGCGACTGGAGGGCGCCAACAATAGCCTGTGGGTGCTGGACGCGCGAGGCGATCTGCTTGGCCGCTACGACAAGGCGCATCTCGTGCCTTATGGCGAATATCTGCCGATGCGCGGGCTGCTCAGTGCCATCGGCCTCTCGCGGCTGGTGCCGGGCGATGTCGATTTCTGGCCGGGACCGGGGCCGCAGACGCTGCCGCTCCCTGCCGCGGCCGGGCGTGGGCCGCTCAACATGGCGGTGCAGATCTGCTACGAGATCGTTTTCTCCGGCGAGGTGGTGGACCGGGGCCATCGGCCGGATTTCCTGTTCAACCCGTCCAACGACGCCTGGTTCGGCAGTTGGGGGCCGCCCCAGCATCTCGCGCAGGCGCGGTTGCGTGCCATCGAGGAGGGGCTGCCGATCATCCGCTCGACCCCCACCGGCATTTCCGCGCTGGTGGATGCGCGCGGGCAGGTGCTGGCGCGCATCGGGCATCATCAGGCGGGCGCGTTCAGCGGGCAGTTGCCCGCTGCGAGGGCGCCGACGCCGTTCGCCCGCGCCGGCAATATCATCCCGCTCGTGCTTGCGGTTGCGCTTTTGGCGGGCGGCGTTGCCATCGGCCGGCGCACTGGTTAAGGCAGCGACATAAACGTTTCTTTATATCAATCGCGAACAGGCAGAGTCGCTAGAAGAAAGGTCAGTGCCCGCCATGCGCAGCAGTTATATATTCACATCGGAGTCGGTATCGGAGGGGCATCCTGACAAGGTATCGGACCAGATCAGCGATGCGATTGTCGATTTGTTTCTGGGGAAGGACCCGGAGGCGCGGATTGCGTGCGAGACGCTGACGACGACGCAGCTGGTGGTGCTGGCCGGGGAGATACGCTGCAAGGGTGTGTATGAGGACGGGCAGTGGGCACCGGGGGCTCTGGAGGAGATCGAGCGGACGGTGCGCGGCACGGTCAGGCGGATCGGCTACGAGCAGGCCGGGTTCCACTGGGACAGACTGACCTTCCACAATCATCTGCACGGCCAGTCGGCGCATATCGCGCAGGGGGTGGACGCGAGCGGCAACAAGGACGAGGGCGCGGGCGACCAGGGCATCATGTTCGGCTTTGCCTGCGACGAGACGCCCGACTATATGCCCGCGACGCTCTACTACAGCCACAAGATCCTGGAGCGGATGGCGGCGGACCGGCACTCGGGGAAGGCGCCGTTCCTGGAGCCCGATGCCAAGAGCCAGGTGACGCTGCGCTTCGAGGGCGGCAAGCCGGTGGCGGCGACGGCGATCGTGGTCTCGACCCAGCATGGCAAGGGCTATGATGCGGGCGAGAAGGAAGCGCAGCTCAAGGCCTATGTGAAGGGCGTGGTGGCGGACGTGCTACCGGCGGCGCTGCTCTCGGAGGCGACCGACTATCACATCAACCCGACGGGGAGCTTCGAGATTGGCGGGCCGGACGGGGACGCGGGGCTGACCGGGCGCAAGATCATCGTCGACACCTATGGCGGGGCGGCGCCGCATGGCGGCGGGGCGTTCTCTGGCAAGGACCCGACCAAGGTGGACCGCTCGGCGGCCTACATCACGCGCTATCTGGCCAAGAACATCGTGGCGGCGGGGCTGGCGCGGCGCTGCACCATCCAGTTGGCCTATGCGATCGGGGTATCGAAGCCGCTGTCGCTCTATGTGGATACGCATGGCACGGGGACGGTGAGCGACGAGGCGATCGAGCAGGCGATCGGCAAGATCGACAAGCTGGGCGGGCTGACCCCGCGCGCCATCCGCACCCACCTCGGGCTCAACAAGCCCATCTACGAGAAGACCGCCGCTTATGGCCACTTCGGCAGACCCCCGGAAGGCGACTTCTTCCCTTGGGAAAAAATCGACCTCGTCGAGGAGCTGAAAAACGCACTGGCGTGATAGGGGGCGTTTGGCGAATTAAGGAGGGCGTGCCCGGAAGCGGGTGCGCCCTTTCCTTTGCGGCTTTTCGGTGAGCCCGAATAACGGTAAACTCCGTGGCAACGCCAGCGTGAGGTGGTGTCATGACGGGACGACGGATCGCCGGGATTGCGGGAGTTGCGCTGGCTGGCCTGGCCGCAGCGGCGGCGATGGCGCAGACGCCGCGCATGACGGCGGCGCAGGCCAGGCTGCTCTATGCGGCGGGCGGCTTCCCGATCAGTGCGGACGGCAAGAATCCGACTAACCGCTGCGGCAAGGCGGCCAATCCGCGCATCACCTTCGTCGACATGAATGGGGATGGGCGCAGGGAAGCGCTCTTTATCGACGCGGGCGCCTGCTACCAGCCGGATGGACGCTGGCATGCCATTGCGACGCAAAATGCCGATGGAAGCTGGCGCCGCATCCTCGAAGGACCGGGCAGCACGGCGGCGGCCGGGACCATGGCCAATGGCTGGTTCGTGCTGACCGCGACCAGCGGCGGCAAGACGACGCGGCTTCACTATGATGGCACGGCTTACGCGGAGGCGCGGGCGGCACCGGCGGTCGCTGCTCCGGCGAAATCCGGGGCGCCGCCGGCCGCTCCTGCTCAGGCGAAAGCCGCGGCCGCGCCGGCCACTGCCGCTGGGGGCGGCGCGGCTCGCGATGCGGCGATTTTCCGCGCGGCCGGCTTCCAGCAAATCCGGGGACGCTGGGAGAGCGGCTGCTACGACCCGAGCAGCGGCTCCTATTATGAGCCGGGCACCATCTCCGAGGTGAAGGACCTGAACGGGGACGGGCGGCCGGAGGCGATCGTCACCGAGGGGACCACTTTCTGTTACGGCATGACCGGACAAGCCTTCTGGCTGGTGAGTGAGCAGGCGGATGGGGGGTGGAAACTTATCACCAACGAAATCGGGATTCCCGAGTTCCTCACGACCAGGGGCGTCGGCGGTTGGCCGGACATATCGGTGGGCGGGCCGGGCTTCTGCTTTCCGGTGATGCGGTGGAACGGGCGGGCTTATGCGACCCATCGGATGGCGTATGAGGGCAAGCCCTGTAATCGGTGATAATCATTAGATAACAATATATTATGTTCAAGTTTGGCCGCTCACGGTTCGCCGGATGGCGGGCGGTCCGGAAACAGGCCCGCCTTGTCGCCGGCACCTTCCCACAGGCGGGCGAAGCCGGGCATGAAGGGGCGGGCGCGGCGCTGGAGACGCGGAGATGAGCGACCTTGTCCTCACCACTTTCGACTGGGTGCCGGCACCGCCGCGCGGCTTCGTGCGCGATATCCGCGTGCGCTGGGCGCTGGAGGAGGCGGGGCTGCCCTACCGTGTCGAGAGCGTGCCGTTCGGCGAACGAAACGCCGCGCATCTCGCGCACCAGCCTTTCGGCCAGGTGCCGTGGCTGACCGACGGGGATCTCTCGCTGTTCGAGAGCGGCGCGATCCTGCTGCACCTTGGCGAGCAGTATACGGCGCTGATGCCGGGCGACCCACATGCGCGTGGTGCGGCGCTGGAATGGCTGTTCGCGGCGCTCAACTCGGTCGAGATGGCGAGCCTGCCCTGGGCCATATTGAAGTTCTCCGGCGGTGCGGAGGATGGGCCGGCGTGGAAAACGCTGGACGATTTCCTCACCCTCCGGCTCCAGCGGATGGAGCCGGTGCTGACCGATCGGGACTGGCTGGCGGGGCCGTTCTCCGTCGCCGATATTCTCATGGTGGACGTGCTGCGGCTGGTCGACCGGTTCGATGGGCTGGCGACCTATCCGGCGTGCCGCGATTATGTCGCGCGGGCCACGGCCCGGCCAGCCTTCACGAAGGCACATGCGGACCAGATGGCGCATTTCGCGGCGGCGGATTGAGCGGGCGGCTGCGTCGGCGGGGCGGGCTTTGGGATGGATCGCCCGGCGATGAGCGACCTGGAGCGTCCTGCCTTGCGCCTTCACGCGCCGCTCTCCGGGCGGATCGCCTGGCGATGGGGCGTTAGATCGGCCTTGCTTGCGCGCTTGAGGCCCGGCTCCGTGCGGCTGCGTCGGGGTGGATCGCTTGTCGACGAGGGGCTGGATCGGCCTTTCTTGTGTCATCGCCGAAACCTGCTCTCCACGCTGGACGTGGAGCCCGCATCGGTGCCCGAGGCATCAGCGCCCGGACAAGCCCGGCAGTGGGCCGGCGCGTTGCGGGCGATAGGCGGCGCCATCGCGCCTTCCGTTGGGTGTGGCGCGGCGGAGAGGCCGCGCTGGTCTTCCGCTCTCCCTTCCCCATTGCCGCACCCCCCGAACATGCTCTAGGCGGCGCGGCATGACCGCTTTCAAGTCGGGCGATCCGACCACGCTCAACCGTCTCTATGGCCGCCAGTCCGGGCACAAGCTGCGCGTGGGGCAGCAGGAGCTGGTCGATCGGCTGCTGCCGGCGATCAGCGTGCCGGAAACGGGCGAGGTGACGGCGCGGACGCTGTTCGGCGACGCCGAGGCACATGGGCGCCCGCTGCATTTCGAGATCGGCTTCGGCTCGGGCGAGCACCTCGCCTACCGGGCCGACCTGCTGCCCGACCATGGCTTCATCGGCTGCGAGCCGTTCCTGAACGGCGTGGTCGGCGCGCTCGGCCATGTGCGCGACCGGCGGCTGACCAATGTGCGGCTGCACATGGGCAACGCGCTCGACGTGCTGGCGCGCCTGCCGGACGGGGCGCTGAGCTTCGTCTATCTGCTCCACCCGGACCCCTGGCCCAAGGCGCGCCACGCCAAGCGGCGGATGATGAACAAGGGGCCGGTCGACCTGATCGCCGCCAAGCTCAGGCCCGGCGGCGAGTTCCGCTTCGGCACCGATCATCCGGTCTATCTGCGCTGGGCGCTGATGGTGATGCGCGAGCGGACCGACTTCGATTGGCTGGCGGAGAGGCCGGCGGATTTCCTCACCCGGCCGGGCGGCTGGCCGGAGACCCGCTACGAGGCCAAGGCGCGCGGGAAGGGACATGAGGTCTGGTATTTCCGCTATCGGCGGGTCGGGTAGATTTAACCTATTTGGAAAATTATACTTGACATCGCGACGCTGTTTGGTTAGTAAAGGGCATCATCGCAAAATGTGAGTCGGGCCCGAGGGGATGGGGCGAGGGTTTGGCCTGTCGCTTCAGAGTCGAGACGGTTTTTGTGGGACGGGTCGCGAGGGCTGCTTTGGCGCCCTGTGCTCCTGCTTTCGCAGGAGCACAGTGGTGTATCGAGGATGTGGCGTGGCTGCATTTTCGCATTCCGCATTCCGCATTCCGCATTCCGCATTCCGCATTCCGCATTCCGCATTCCGCATTCCGCATTCCGCATTCCGCATTCCGCATTCCGCATTCTGCATCCTGCATCCTGCATCCTGCATCCTGCATCCTGCGTCCTGCATCGGGCTGGGTTCGTTTTCATCACCGTTTCACTGCCCGACCTTGAGGGCAGGATGGAGGCTGGAACCAATTCAGCATGACGGGGTGAAAGGGGGACGCGAGCGTGCTTTCGTTCACCAGAGCGCCATGGCGTCGGGTGAGGTGAACCCTTCGACACGGCGCGGCCGCTAGCTGGCGGTCCCCGGACTGAAGCCGTCGATTGAACAGGTCCGATGCGGGGTGCAGCGGCGGGCAAGAAGCTCCTTGGCAACCGCATTGGCGCTTTTCTTCCCATGGCGGCCCCAGGGCTGGCGGGCGGATGCCCGGGCAGGCGGCGGGTTCTGTGCCCGATCCGCCCGATTCACGAACTGCTCCAGACAGGAGCCGGGAGTCTGATCTCATGACTGCAAGCAAAATCACGCCGGGCCGCGCCGGCCGCGCCATCGTGCGCAAGAGTGCCGCGGGCAAGACCGTGGCGGGTAGGGCCATTGTGCGCGCGACTGCTGCGGGCGAGACCGTGGTGGACGAGACCATGGTGAGCAAGACCGTGAACAGGGCCATCGGTGGCAAGGCCATCGCGGTCAGAACCGTCGTGGGCGAGGCCGCCGCTCGCAAACGCCGCGTGCGCAAGAAGGGCGGCGTGCGGTGGAACGGCAGGCGGCGCGCGCTGTTCCTCGCCGCGCTTACCGAGACGGCCAATGTGCGCCGGTCGGCCAAAACGGCGGGCATGTCGCTGGCGGCGGCCTATGCGCTCAAGCGGCGGGATCCCGCTTTCGCCCGGGCCTGGAAGGAGGCGCTGGAGATTGGCTACAACGAGGTGGAGATGGCGCTGCTGCGCGAATCGCTCAATGGCAGCGAGCGGGTCGAAACGGTGCAGGAGGGCGTGAACAAGACGCTCAAATATATCAAGACGGTGCGCAGCTTCAATTTCTCCGTGGCGGTGCGGCTGTTCATGGCGCACCGCGCGGAGGTGCTGGCATTCCGCCGCGAGCGGAGGGATGAGGCGGCGGCGGCAACGGGCACGATCGAGGAGACCGAGCATTATCTGGCGCTGATCCGGGCGCGGCTGGGCGGAGCCGAGGATGAGGTGGCCGCTGGTGGCGAGATCGGGAGCGGTGGCGAGCAGGGCGTGGTGGCCGGTGCCGATCCGGCCGATGCGCCGGGGCGGGCCGATGGCCGGAGCGAGACGGATGGGCCGGAGGCGAGGCGATGAGCGCCGGTCCGGCATCCTGGGTGGAGCGGATCGCGGCGCTGCCGGCCAATGAGCGCGCGGGGTTGCTTGCCGCGCTTGGCAGCGCGGGGCGCAAATGGCTGCAAGCGGACTGGCGCAGCCAGGCGCGTCCGTCACAGCTTGCGCCGGCGGGAGAATGGTCGGTGTGGCTGATGATGGCCGGGCGCGGCTTCGGCAAGACGCGCGCCGGGGCGGAGTGGGTGCGCGGGATCGCGGAGGCGGACGGATCGGTGCGGATCGCGCTGGTCGGTGCGAGCCTGCACGAGGCGCGGGCGGTGATGGTGGAAGGCGCGAGCGGGCTGCTCGCGGTCGCTCCGCCCGGCCGGCGGCCGCTGTGGCAGCCGGCGCTGCGGCAATTGCGCTGGGCGAACGGGGCGAGCGCGACCATCTATGGCGCGGCCGAGCCGGATTCGCTGCGCGGGCCGCAGCACAGCCATGGCTGGGCGGACGAGATCGCCAAATGGCCGCGCGCGACCGAGGCGTGGGACAATCTGGCGATGGGGTTGCGGCTCGGCGTGCGCCCACGGCTGATGGCGACGACGACGCCGCGGCCGGTGGCGCTGGTCCGCCGGCTGGCGGGCGACCCGGCGGTGCGGATCACGCGCGGGCGGACATGGGAGAATCGCGCGGCGCTGCCGGCGGCGTTCCTGGCGGAGATGGCGCGGCAGTTCGGCGGCACGCGGCTGGGGCGGCAGGAACTGGACGGCGCGCTGCTGCTGGAAGCCGAGGGCGCGCTGTGGACGCGCGCCCTGCTCGACCGCTGCCGGGCGGCGACGGTGGATGCGGCGGAGGGCGGCGCGGCGTTCGCGCGACTGGTGGTGGGGGTCGATCCACCCGCTGGCGACCATGGCGATGCCTGCGGGATCGTCGTCGCGGCGGCGGACGCGGCGGGGCGCGCGTACGTGCTGGAGGACGCGACGGTCGAGAGCGCCGGGCCGGAGCGCTGGGCGCGGGCGGTAGCCGATGCGGCGGCGCGGTGGCGGGCGGACCGGGTGATCGCGGAGGCGAACAATGGCGGCGCGATGGTGGGCGCGGTGCTGCGCGCGGCGGATATCGCGCTGCCGGTGCGGCTCGTCCACGCGGCGCGGGGCAAGGTGGCGCGGGCCGAGCCGGTCGCGGCGGCCTATGAGGCGGGGCGTGTGCGCCACGCCGGGCTGTTCGCCGCGCTGGAGGACCAGCTTTGCGGGCTGATCCTGGGCGGCGGCTATGGGGGGCCGGGGCGCTCGCCCGACCGGGCCGACGCGCTCGTCTGGGCGCTGAGCGAGCTGCTGCTCGCGGCGCGGGGGCCGGCGCGGATCATGGGTTTGTGAGCGGGCCGGCGGGATTGGCCTCGTCCGAATGGCGATCCGCTCCGGCGCTCGTCCAGAGGAATGGGCCAGCACATCTGCGTCGGCAGGAGACCAGGGCGAGGGCTGGCGCGGCTGGGCCCTGGGCTTCCGTCTGCGCGGGCGCGCTGCATCGCGCGTCTCGAAAAGCTTGCGTTTGCGGGCGGATGAGCAGAGCATGCGCCGCTTGCCGGCCGGTGGGGACGCCCCGGATGGATGAGATACTGCACAGCATCGCGCATGCGCCGACGCTTGCGCTCCTGTGGCGCCAGATGACTCGCTATTTCGTCCGCCATGGCTTTGGCGGCGTGAGCTATTATTGGCTACGCGCGGGCACCAACCTGCCGGCGGTGATCCCGCTGCAATATGGCTTCACCCGCGAGCAGCGGGCGGTCTATCGCGCATTCGATTTCCAGCGGCTCGACATCGTGCCGCGCGCGGCGCTGGCGGCGGGTCGGCCGATCCGCTGGAGCGAGGTGTGGCGCGGACCGGAGATCACCGCCGAGGAGCGCGGCTTTCTGGCGGCCCTGCGCGACGCCAAGGTGACGGACGGCTTCTCGCTGCCCTGCTACGGGCCGAACGGGCGCAATGCCGTGGTGGGGCTGGGGCGGATGACGGCGAAAACCGACACCAGTGCCGACCATCTGGCGCTGCTCCACTTCGCGGCGCAGGCGGCGCATCTGCGGATCTGCGCGCTGTTCGCCGAGGAGGCGCCGCGCGAGAAGCATCTCTCGGCGCGCGAGAAGGAGATCCTCGACTGGGTGGCGCGCGGCAAGAGCAATGGGGTGATCGCCGAGATCCTCAAGATCGCGCCCGGCACGGTGGATACCTATATGCGGCGGATCTACGAGAAGCTGGAGGTCTCCGACCGGACATCGGCGGCGGTGAAGGGTGTGGGGCTGGGGTTGATCGCGGCCTGAGGGCGGACGTGGCGCTTGCGTTTGTAGTGCCGGGGCCGGGCCGTTCGAGCGTGGCGTGCGGTTGCGTGAGAAGGGATCGGTGCTCCTGCCAAGGGCGCGCGCGCGCGGGAGGGAACGCAGCCGCGGGCTTTAGGCGCCTGCCTGCGCAGGAGCACGGCAGGGTTCAGTCGGAAGGGGATGCACTCTCGTCGGGACGGCCCGTTCGAGCATGGTGGGCGTCTGCATGAAAGGGTCGGTGCTCCTGCGAAGATGGGAGTGCGGGAGGGAACGGAGCCGCGCATGCGCTCTGGGCTCCTGCCTGCGCGGGAGCAGGGCGGGGTTGGCCTGAAGGGGAGCTTCTCGTTGAGACCGGCCCGTAGGAGCGTAGCGTTCGTCCGCATGAGAAAGGATCGGTGCTCTTGCGAAGGGGGAGCGCGGGATGGAACGGGGCCGCGTATGTGCTCTGGGGCCCCCGTCTGCGCAAGAGCACGGCAGGGTTGGCCTGAAGGGGATGCATTCTCGTTGGGACCTGCGGGGCCGGCGCCCGGCGTGTCTCGACTTCGCTCGATACGGATGGGCGTGGTGGCCGCGTTGAGCGATGGATGAGGGGGCTTGCGGCTGGCGGCGGGGGTGCCGTCCGCTGCCCGATGATAGGTTCTTGCGAGCGATAGCCGTGTCGCCCGTGCGCAGGAGCAGATGTTTTTGCGGAAGGGCCGGCGCCTGGGTTTGAGGTGCCGGCCCTTCCGCTTTTTCCAAGACCGCCGCTCCGGCGGCATTGATCCAAGGAGACCGCCATTGAACTGGTTTGGACGCAAGGGCGCGGCGAGTGTGCCGCGGCCGCCGCTGGCGCGCGCCTGGTCGGGCACGCATCTGGGCGGGGGCGGCAACTGGCCGCAGGGCTATGAAGCGCAGATCAAGGCGGCGGTGCTGGTCAATCCGGTCGCGCAGCGCGCGCTGCGGCTGGTGAGCGAGGCGGCGGGCAGCGTGGCGCTGAGCGCCACGGCGGACGATCCGGCGCAGGCGGGGCGGGCGCTGCGGCTGGTGCAGGCGCGCCCGGCCGGGCAGGGTCTGGTCGAGACGCTGGCGGCGCATGTGCTGCTGCACGGCAATGGCTATGCTCAGATCGGCCACGGGGCGGACGGGCAGCCGGCGCGCCTCTATGCGCTGCGGCCGGACCGGGTGCGGATCGAGCAGGACGGGCAGGGCTGGCCGGCGGCCTATCGCTACCGCGCCGGCGAGCGTGACGTGCGCTATGCCAGCGAGGATGCGGCGGGGCGCACCGCGATCATCCATATCCGCGCGCTCAATCCGGCGGACGACCATTATGGCCTCGGCTGCCTGGGCGCGGCGGCGGGTGCGGTCGCCATCCACAACAATGCGACGCGGTGGAACAATGCGCTGCTCGACAATGCGGCGCGCCCCTCCGGCGCGATGGTCTATGAACCGAAGGACGGCGGCGTACTCTCCTCCGACCAGTTCGACCGGCTGAAGGATGAACTGGCGGCGGCCTTTCAGGGCAGCGACAATGCCGGGCGGCCGATGCTGCTGGAAGGCGGGCTGCGCTGGCAGTCGATGAGTCTCTCGCCGCACGACATGGATTTCGTGGAGCTGAAGGCGGCGGCGGCGCGCGACATTGCGCTCGCCTTTGGTGTGCCGCCCGTGCTCGTCGGCCTGCCGGGCGACAGCACCTACGCCAATTATCGCGAGGCCAACAAGGCGCTGTGGCGGCAGAGTGTGCTGCCGCTCGCCGACAAGATATTGGGCGGATTGGCGCAGGGGCTGCGGCCGTTTATGCCGGGGCTGCGGCTGTGCGTGGACCTGAACAATGTGCCGGCGCTGGTCGACGACCGCGCGCAGCTCTGGGACCGGGTGGCGGGCGCGGACTTCCTCTCCGATGCGGAGAAGCGCGCGATGCTGGGGCTGGACGGGCAATGCGCGTGAGCGGGGCGGATGACGGCGCCCCGGTGCGCTTCGCCGGCTATGCGGCGATCTTCGACAAGGTAGACCAGGGCGGCGACGTGATTGCGCCCGGCGCCTTCGCGGCGAGCCTCGCGCGGCGGGGTGGCGAGGGGCTGCCGCTGCTCTGGCAGCACCGCGCCGACCAGCCGATCGGCCGCATCGCGCTGGCCAGCGAGGATGGACGCGGGCTGCGGGTGATCGGCGCGGTCGAGGGCGTCAGCACGGCGGCACGGCAGGCGGCGGCGATGCTGCGCGCGGGACGGATCGACGGCCTCTCCTTCGGCTACCGCGTGGTGGTGGCGGAAGGGGACAAGCCGCGCCGGCTGGAGGCGCTCGATCTGGTGGAGGTGAGCTTGGTGACGCACCCGATGCAGCCGTTGGCGCGGGTGCATGCGGTGGCGTGAGAGGGGGATTTGACGATATCTCCTCTACGGAGTAATAGGAGTAATTCCTATCGAAAGGAGATATCATGCGGCTGTCGACCATCGAGATTGATTTCGAGATCCATCAGGCAATCGAGGCGGAGCGGCGCGGGTTCGGCGAACCGCCGTATCTGGCGCTGCGGCGTCTCTTGAAACTGCCTGATCCCGAAAGATCAGCTTCGAAAAGTGAAGATCGGCCGGCGTCCACGGATGGGCGCCCCTGGCGGGAAGGGCCGGTCGAAATCCCGCACGGTAGCGAGGCGAGAATGACCTACCAGAGAGGGCGGCAGATTTTTCTCGGGCAGTTTTTGGACGGCCAGCTTGTCGCGTCCGGGCGGGCGTTCGATTCGCTGTCGGAAGCGGCGAGCGAGCTGGCCAAAACCCGCAACGGCACGAAGCCCAATCTCAACGGCTGGGAGTATTGGGAAGTGCGTTACCCCGGCGAGCGTGGCTGGCGCCGGCTCAAGGACATCAGGAAGGGCGCGCGCGGTAAGTAATCGACGCCATTTGGGGAATTCCGTTCGGGGGGCCGTTTTCGGCCCCCATTTTTTTGACTGAAGGAGACGTGACCTATGCTGGAAGTGAAAGCCAATGCCCTGGAGGAGAGCTTCGATGCGGTGCTCCAGGCTGAGCGGATGACGGGCCTTGAGGCGCGGATGGACGCGCTTGGCGCCGCGATGGAGGCGCAGGCGGCGCGGGGCGGCCGGCCGCCGCTCGATGGCGCCAAGGGCAGCGCGGTCGACCCGGCGCGGGCGGCCTTTACCGAGCGCTATCTGCGGCGCGGCGTCGAGGCGGGCGTGGAGCTGAAGAGCTTCTCGGGCGCCAGCGGCGGCGCGGGCGGTTATGCCGTGCCGCGCGAGATCGACGAGATGATCGAGGTGGCACTGAAGGCCATCTCGCCGATCCGCGCGGTCGCCAATGTCGTGCGGACCGGCAGCGCGGGCTATCGCAAGCTGGTGACGACCGGCGGCATGGTGTCCGGCTGGGCCTCCGAGACGGGCGCGCGGGGCGAGACCGCCACGCCGACCTTCCAGGAGATCGCGCCGCCGAGCGGGGAGCTGTACGCCAACCCATCGGCCACGCAGGCGATGCTGGACGACACGCAGTTCGATGTGGAGGGCTGGCTGGCCGGCGAGATCGCGCAGGAGTTTGCGCGGGCGGAGGGTGCCGCGTTCGTCAATGGCGACGGGACCAACAAGCCCAAGGGGTTCCTCAAATACACGACGACCGGCGAGGTTGACGGGGTGCGGGCGTTCGGGACGCTGCAATATGTCGCCTCCGGGCAGGCGGGCGGCTTCCCGGCGACCAGCCCGCAGGACAGGCTCATCGACCTCGTGCAGGCGCTCAAGGCGCCCTATCGGCAGGGCGCGGCGTTCGTGATGAACTCGACTACGCTGGCGCGTATCCGCAAGTTCAAGACCAGCGACGGCGCCTTCCTGTGGCAGCCGAGCCTTGCCGCCGGGCAGCCGGCGACGCTGCTCGGCTATCCGGTGATCGAGGCCGAGGACATGCCGGACATCGCGGCGGACAGCCTCTCCATCGCCTTCGGCAACTTCCAGCATGGCTATGTGATCGCCGAGCGGAACGAGACGAGCATCCTGCGCGATCCGTTCACCAACAAGCCGTTCGTGCAGTTCTACGCCGTCAAGCGGATCGGCGGGGCGGTGACGAACAGCGAGGCGATCAAGCTGATGAAGTTCGCGGCCTCGTAAGCGCGGCGGTGGCAAGCTGATGAAATTCGCGGCTTCCTGACGGGGGAGCCGCCGACCCAAAACCTATGGCTGCGCACCGCGTGGCCATGGGTGCGCGCCATGCCGGATGCTCCCCGCCGGCATGGCGCTTTTCGTTTCCCTGATGCGCGAAGGAGTGTTCGCATGACCGTGACCATAGAGCCGGCGCCGGTGCCGGCGGCGCCGTTGGCGGCGCTCAAGGCGTATCTCGCCATCAGTCTCGACGAGGAGGACGCGGCGCTGACCGGCCTGCTTCACGCCGCGAGCGAAGCGGCCGAGCGCTATCTCGGGCAATTGCTGATCGCGCGGACGGTGCGCGAGGTGCTCGGCGCGCGGCACGACTGGCAGCGCCTTGCGATCCGGCCGGTGAGCGCGATCACCACCGTGGAGGGGCTGCCGGCCGAGGGCGCGGCGTTCACGCTGCCGGTGGAGAGCTATGCCGTGGATATCGACGGCGGCGGGACCGGGCGGGTGCGCGTGCTCAACCCCGGCGCGGCGGGGCGGGTGCGGATCGGCTATACCGCCGGGCTGGCGGCTGACGTTGACGGCGTGCCGGAGGCGATCCGCCACGGCATCGTGCGGCTGGCGGGTGAGTATCATGCGCGGCGCGAGGGGCTGGAGGCGGATCCGCCGGCCTCGGTGACGGCGCTGTGGCGGCCGTGGCGGCTGGTGCGCCTGTCATGAGCGGCGCGGTGATTGTGCGCGGCGCCATTCATGCGGCGCTGAGCGGCGACGCGGATCTGGCGGCGCTGGTCCAGCAGGTGAGCGATGGCGCACCGCTCAAGGCCAGTGCGCCGTGGCTGCAACTGGACGACAGCGCGGCGACCGGCTGGGGCGCGCGTGGCGTGGACGGCATCGCGCTGCGCCAGCCGATCCGCCTCACCCTGCGCGGCGACGATGGCGCGCGGGCGGAAGCGGTGGTGGCGCGGGTCGAGGTGGTGCTGGCCGGCATGGCGAGCGAGGCCGGCGGCTGGCGGATCACCAGCTTGCGGCTCGACCGGGCGCGGATCGTGCGCGGGCGGGCCGGGTGGCGGGTGACGCTCGATTATGACGTGCGCGCGGCCCGGCTGGGCTGACGCGCGCGAATTTTCCCTCTGAAATGCGAAAGGAAAACCACCCATGGCAGTGGAGAAGGGCAGCGCATTCCTGCTCAAGATCGGCGACGGCGGCGCGCCGGTGACCTATGCGACCGTCGCCGGCATGCGCACGACGCAGGTCTCGGTGAACGGCGAGCCGGTCAACGCGACCAGCAAGGATTCGGGCGGTTGGCGGCAATTGCTGCCGGGCGCGGGGGTGCGCTCCGTGAGCGTCTCCGGCGCGGGGATCTTCACCGGATCGGCGGCCGAGGTGAGGCTGCGCGACCATGCGCTCGCCGGCGCGATCGACGATTATGAGCTGAGCTTCGAGAGCGGGGAGCGGCTGCGGGGGAAGTTCCTCGTGACGCGGCTCGACTATGCCGGGGACTATAATGGCGAGCGGACCTTTACGCTCAGCCTCGAAAGCTCCGGCGCGGTGAGCGCGCTGTGAGCGGCGCGGCCAATCCCGCGCGGGGGGAAGCCGCGTTCATGGTGGCGGGCTGCGACCTGTGCGTGCGGCCGAGCTTCGCGGCGCTGGTCGCGGCCGAGGGCGAGGTGGGGCCGCTGCTGGCGCTCGCCGAGCGGGCGGCGCAGGGGCGGCTCACGCTGGCCGAGATGGAGGCGCTGCTCTGGCATTGCAGCGCCGGGCGGCCCGAGGGGCTGGCGCGGGAGCGGATCGGCGAGGCGCTGGTGGCGCAGGGTGTCGGCGCGGCGATGCCGGCGGTGCGGGCGATCCTGCGGCAGATCCTGCTGGGCGGACAATGAGCGGCTTTGCGGAGGCTGCGCGGCGGCTCGCCGGGCAGGCCGGGCTGCTGCTCGGCTGGCGGCCGGAGGAATTTTGGGCGGCGACGCCCGAGGAACTGGCGAGCGCGCTGGCGCCGCTCGGTGAGGCGATGGGCGTGGATACCCCGGCGGTCGACCGGGCGCTGATCGTACGACTCAAGGAGATGCACCCCGATGGATGAGGATGATGACGAGCGCACCGTGGCGGTGCGGGCGGACGTGGCGCGGTTCACGCAGGACATTGCCGAGATGCGGCAGGCGCTGGAGGGGCCGCTGGTCGCCGGCGCCGACAAGGCGGGCCGGGCGATCGAGGCCGGGCTGCTGCGCGCGGTGCGCTCCGGCAAGCTGGGGTTCGAGGACCTGGGCAGGGTGGCGCTCTCCATCCTCGCGCAGATTGCCTCGGCGGCGGTGCGGCAGGGGCTGGGCGCGCTTGGTCTTGGCGGCGGTGGGCTGCCCGGACTGGCGGGCGGATTGCTGGCCGGTGCGCTCGGTCTGCCGGGGCGCGCGACTGGCGGGCCGGTGGGGCCGGGGCGGGCCTATCTGGTCGGCGAGCGCGGGCCGGAGCTGTTCCTGCCGACGAGCAGCGGGCAGGTGATGCCGGCGGGCGGCGGAGCCGGACGGGACGTGCATGTCTCGATCACCGTCAATGGCGGCGGGGCGGAGGCGCCGCGTGCGTTGGCCCGCAGCGCGCGGCAGGTGGCGCGAGCGGTGCGCGGGGCACTGGCGGAGTGAGGCGTTCCGGTTGTGCCCTGATGTGTCTCGATTTTGCTGGATGTGAACGTGGCTTGGGTTGGCGGAGCATGGGATTTGGACGCTTGCGCCGGCCCTATGGGTGCTGATGGGCGGGGGTGGTCGCGGAGGATGGCCCCCACACGTTCCCTCCGTTTGTGTCGAGCGGAGCCGTGAAGGATCAGGCCGGGCGCGGGCGGGCGAGCCAGGCGCCGACGAGGGCGCCGAGCAGCTTGAGGGCCAGCGTGCCGATGACAGCAGGGACGAAGAAGCCCCGGAAGGCGACCAGCGCGCCGTCGATGAGGACGTAGAAGCCGAACACGGAGAGGGCGAAGACCCATGGATTGCGGTCCGGCCGGCGGCGCGAGACCAGCCAGACGAGCAGCGCGAACAGCAGGGGCCCGGCGATGCGGGTGGCGACGGTGGAGAGGGCGGGCGCGAGGGCGACATAGTGGTCGCGCGGATGGCCGGGGTCGATGGCGACGCTGTAGAACGAGACCGTGGCGAAGGCGCAGGCAAGGTCCAGCGCGAGGATCAGGATGGCGACGCCGAGCGCCTTGACGAAATCGACGGGCTGCATGGCGGTCTCCCCCGTGGTGCGGGGCCGAGAATAAACGCGGCGGGTGACTGCGTAAAGCGGCTGTTGGCAGGTGCGTGGCATGCGGGGCGCGGCGGATCGTATTCGGGATCTTTGGATGGGGCGCCGGTCATCGGGGGGCGTCATGCTGGCTCGTTCCAGCATCCATGACGCCTACGGGACCGGCGCTTGCCGGCCTGCTGGACGCCGAAACACGAACAGCATGACGGCGTTGCGGGCGGAGGCTTCTCCGTCCGTTGATTGCCGTCCCTTTCCGGCGGTGGACAGGCCGGCCTTGGCGGCGCCGCAGACACAGGTTCATATCAGGAGGAGCGGAGCATGCCCCATTGGCTGGCGGAGGCGCGGCGCGATCAGGAAAGCGGGGTGCTCAAGCGGTTCGCGGCGCCTTATTGGACGGTGGATTTTCCCCGGCCGATGATGGCGTCCGTCGTGACGCAGGGCATGGACGGGCTGCGAGTGGATGCGGCGTTCTATGGCTCGGGCGATCTGGCCGGGCTGATCTGGGAGAGCGAGGACCGCTGGGACCATCCGCTGCTGCGCTATGCGACGGTGCGCGACTATGCGCATTGCACGCTGCGGTTCCGTTGGCGGAGCGGCGGAGTGAAAGCGCTCGACGCCATCGACGGGCCGACACTGACCATCGAGGGACGCGACGCGGGCGGCACGGCGCGCAGTTGGTATGTGCGGCTGTGGAACTATGCCGAGGGCTCGCCCGAGGATGCCGTCATCACCCTGCCGTTCGACGCGCTGAGCGGCGGCTTCCTGCTGCCGGGCGAGGCTGACCCGGTGTGGCCGGGCGATATCGACCGGATGTTCATCTCCATCGTACCGCCGGCTTATGACCATGGGACCAGCGTGTTCCCGGCGGCGGTGGAGGGATGGGTCGCGCTGAGCGGGATGCGTTGCGATGGGTCCGGCTCGGTGCTGACCGTGGGCGATGTGATGGTGCCCGAGCACGGCCTCTCTATCGCGACCGGCTATGACGACGCCTATAACCAGACGCCCGAGCGGATTGTGGGGCAGGCGCTGGCGCTCGGCTATCGCGGGGCGATCAACCATTATGTCGGGATGAGCCACTTCATGCGGCTCGCGCCGGTGGCGGGCGGGTTCGAGGTTGCGCCCGGCGGCGGGGCGCTGAACGCGCCGTGCGCGCGATGGCATGCGGATTTCGCGGACCGGTGCAAGGCGCTGGGGTTCGAGTTGATCCTGTCGCTCTCCTATGAGCTGTTCGATGCCTATTGCCCGGCGGCGTGGAAGCAGCGGGCGTGGGATGGGGCGCCGGCGCTGACCGGATGGGAGCCGCCATCGACCCTGCTCTCGCCCGCCAATGACGCGGCGATGGCCTATCTGCGCGTGGTGGCGCGGGCATTCGCGGGGGTCGCGCGGGCTGCCGGACTGGCGGTGCGCGTCCAGATCGGCGAGCCGTGGTGGTGGATCATGCCGGACGGGCGGCCGTGCCTTTATGATGCTGCGGCCAAGGCGCTGTTCGGCGGGGCGCCGCCGGAGATTGCGACGATGCGCGGGGCGCTGGATGGCGCGCAGATAGCGCTGCTCGACGCGGCGGGGGTGGCGCTGGCGGCCTCGACCGCGGCGCTGGCCGATGCGGTGCGGGCGGAGGCACCGGGGGCGGAATTGCTGCTGCTCGCCTATCTGCCGACCGTGCTCGACCCGGACATGCCGGAGGCGCGGCGTGCGAACCTGCCGATGGGCTGGGCGGCCCCCGCGTTCCACCGTTTGCAAACCGAGGATTACGACTGGGTGACGGGCGGGCAGACGGCGCGCGCGGCGGCGGCGCGGGCGCTGGTCGACGCGCGGCTCGGCTATCCGCCGGGCGAGCAGCATTATCTGGCGGGCTTCGTGCCGGCTGGCCTCTCGGCGGACGAGGTGCGAACCGCCTGGGCGCGGATTGCCGGGGCCGCGGAGGCGGCGCGAAAGCGCGATCCGGCCGCCATCTTCATCTGGGCGCTGCCGCAGGTGGCGCGCGACGGCTTCACTTTCTTCAACCTTGCGGGAGACGCGGCCATGCAGGCTTTTGACGATGTGTCCTTTCCGCTCGCTATCGGCCGGCGCGCCCAGGTGGCCCCGGCCTTTTCGACGCGGGTGATCGAGAGCGCCTCCGGCCATGAGCAGCGCAGCACGCAATGGGCGGACGCGCGGCTGAGCTTCGATGCCGGGCCGGGGGTGCGATCCGAGGCGGATATTGCGGCGCTGATCGCCTTCTTCCGGGCGCGGCGGGGGGCGGCGCGGGGGTTCCGGTTCCGCGATCCGTTTGATGGCGCGTCGGGTGCGTTCGGCGTGGCGCCGGGGCCGCTCGACCAGATGATCGGCACGGGCGACGGCGCGGCGACCGGCTTCCGGCTGCGCAAGGCTTACGGCGCGGGGGCGGAGGCGCAGGTGCGCATGATTACGCGGCCGGTGGCGGGCAGCGTGCGGGTGGCGGTCGACGGGGTCGAGCTGGGTGCGGGGTGGCAGCTCGGGCCGCTGGGTGAGGTGCGGTTCGATGACGCGCCGGCGGAGGGGATGGTCGTCACCGCCGGCTTCCTGTTCGATGTGCCGGTGCGCTTTGCCGAGGACCGGCTGGAGATCGACCGGGAGACGTTCGCGGCTGGGGTCGTGCCCTCGGTGCCGCTGGTGGAGGTGCGCGAATGAGCGGGGTGGCGGAGATATTGGCGCAGCCTTTGTGCGCCTTCGCCTTCTGCTGGCGGCTGGAGCGGCGCGACGGCGTGACAATCGGCCTTACCAGTCACGACCGGCCGCTGGAGGTGGCGGGGCTGCGCTATGAGGCGGCGCCGGGCATCACGCCGAGCGCGCTGGTGCGCGGCGGCGATGGCGCGTCCGAGTTGGCCGATATCGAGGGCGCGTTGAGCGCGGCGGCGATCACAGAGGATGATCTGGACGCGGGGCGATGGGACGGGGCGACGCTGCTGCTCCATCTCACCGAATGGACCGAGCCGGGCGTGCTGTGGCTGGAGCTGGCGCGCGGCACGCTGGGCGGCGTCGAGCGGCGGGACGGCCGCTATGCGGTGACGCTGCGCGGGGCCGGGGCGCTGCTCGACAAGGCGGTGGCGCCCGTCACCAGCCCGACCTGCCGGGCGCGGCTGGGCGATGGCGCGTGCCGCATCGACATGCGACGGCACCGGCGGATCGTGCGGGTGTCAGAGGTGACGGGCGACCGGCTGCGCTGTGCGGGGCTGGGGGCGGGGCTCTACCCGTTCGGCCATGTCCGCTGGCTGGGCGGGGCGAATACGGGGCTGGTGCAGATGATCGTCGATCAGGACGGCAACGACCTGTTCCTCGCCGAGCCGCCGGCTTTCCCGGTGGCGGCGGGGACGCTCGCGCTGCTGGTCGAGGGCTGCGACAAGCGGCTGGAGACCTGCGCAACCCGCTTCGCCAACGCCGTCAATTTTCGGGGCGAGCCGCATCTGCCGGGGATGGACCTGCTCACTCGCTATCCGGGGAGCTGAGCGATGGGCCTGGATGATCGTATTGCCGCCGAGGCGCTGGCGCTGCTCGGCGTGCCGTTCCGGCTGCATGGCCGCTCGCCGCTGACCGGGCTGGACTGCGTGGGGCTGGCGGCGCTGGCGGTGGCGCGGGCCGGCGGGCGGGTCGGCGCGTTGCCGGACTATCGGCTGCGCGGGACGAGCGTGGCGCGGGCCGAGCGGGCCTTGCGGGCGGCAGGGTTCGCGCTGGCCGATGCGGCGACGGCCGGCACGCTGCTGGTGGCGCGCAGCGGGCCGATGCAGCTTCATCTGATGATCGCGGCCGGGGGCGGGCTCGTCCATGCCGATGCCGGGCTGGGGCGCGTCGTGCTCATGCCCGCCCCTTCGCCCTGGCCGGTGCTCGGCCGGTGGCGGCTCATTCCCTCCAGCACGCAGGACTGACGCTATGGCAACCCTCGTTCTCACCGCTGTCGGCTCGCTGGTCGGCGGACCAGTCGGCGGCATGATTGGCGCGCTCGCCGGGCAGGCGATCGACGCGCGGATCTTCAAGCCGGCCGGGCGCAGCGGCCCGCGCCTCAACGATTTGCAGGTGCAGACATCGCGCTACGGCACGCAGATTCCGCGCATCTATGGGCGGATTCGCGTGGCGGGCACGGTGATCTGGGCGACCGACCTCAAGGAGAGCAGCGCGACCAGCGGCGGTGGCAAGGGGCGGCCGAGCGTGACGAGCTACAGCTATTCGGCGAGCTTCGCGGTGGCGCTCTCCGCGCGGCGGATCATGGGCATCGGGCGGATCTGGGCGGACGGCAACCTGCTGCGCGGCGCGGCGGGCGACTTCAAGGCGCCGGTGGGGGCGTTCCGCCTGCATGCGGGGGAGGCGGACCAGGCGGTCGATCCGCTGATCGCCGCCGATGTCGGGCCGGCTTATGCGCCGGCGTTCCGCGATTGCGCCTATGCGGTGTTCGATGGGCTGCAACTGGCCGATTTCGGCAACCGCATTCCCTCGCTGACCTTCGAGGTGATTGCCGATGCCGGGCCGCTGGGCGTAGCGGCCATCGCTTCCGATCTGGCGGGCGAGCCGATCGGCTATGCGGGCGATGCGCCGGCGCCGACGCTCTCGGGTTTTGCGGCGGATGGCGCCGATCTACGCGATGCGGTTGGGCCGCTGACGGAGATTCACGGGCTGCTCTGGCGCGATGGCGGCGGCGCGTTGACGCTTGCGGGTGGGCAGGAGACCGGGCGCGGGATCGGTGCGGCGGCGGCGATCCGTGCGGTCGACGGCAGGGCAGTGGCGGCGGAGAGCCGGCAGCGGCTGCCGATCGAGGCGGTGCCGGTGCGTCTGGCGCTGCGCTACCATGATCCCGAGCGGGATTTTCAGGCGGGCATCCAGACGGCCGAGCGGCCGGGGCCGGGGACACGGCAAGAGAGCATCGACCTGCCCGCAGCACTTTCCGCCGGTGCCGCGCGTGGGCTCGCCGACGCCGGGCTGCGGCGGGCGCTGCGGGAGCGATTGCTGGTGCGCCGTGCGCTGGGCTGGGCGGCGCTCGACCTGCGCATCGGCGACGTGGTGACGCTGGTGGACGAGCCGGGGCGCTGGCGGATCGAGGCCAGCGATTGGGACGACATGGCGGTGAAGCTCACGCTGCGCGCGCAGGGCGGCGGCACCCGCGCGGCGGCATCGGCGGGCGATCCGGGGGCGGCGCTGCGGGAGGCGGACCTGGTGCAAGGGCCGACCCGTCTCGCCATCGTCGAGCTGCCGCCGGATGGTGTGACGCTGGCGACGGCGCCGACAGTGTTTGTCGCCGCGACCGGGGCGGATGCCGGATGGCGGCGCGCGGTGCTGCTGCGCTACCATGCCGGACTGGACGGGGCCGAACCGATCGGCCGCACCGCGCCGCGCGCCGTCCTCGGCACGACGCTGGAGGCGCTGCCGGACGGCGCGCCGTGGCGGATCGACCGGCGCGGCGCGGTGGAGGTGGTGCTCGACAATGGGGCGGACGCGCTCACTGGCGCTGGCGACGAGGCATTGCTCGCCGGGGCGAATCTCTGCCTGATCGGCGAGGAGGTGCTGCAATTCGGCGTGGCGGAACCGCTGGGGACCGGGCGCTTCCGGCTCTCGCGGCTGATCCGGGGCTGGCACGGCACCGAGTGGGCCTGCGCGTCGCATCAGGCGGGCGAGCGGTTCGTGCTGCTCGATGCCGGCCGGCTGGCGCCCATCGCGCTGACGCCGGGTGATATCGGGCAGGTGCTGGACGTGCGGGCGATCGGCAGCGGCGATCCGATTCCAGCCGAAGCCGCGCGCCGCCTCGACGGGCGCGGGGCGCTGCCGCTCGCGCCGGTGCATGGCCGGATCGCGGTGCAGGTCAATGGCGATCTGGCGATCCGCTGGGTGCGCCGCAGCCGATTCGGTTGGGCGTGGCCAGATTTGGGGGACGCGCCGCTGGGCGAGGAACAGGAAGTCTATCTGCTGCGCGTCATGGCGGGGGACGCCGCGCTGCGCAGTTGGGAGGCGATTGATCCGTTCTCGACCTATCCGGTGGCCCATGTCGCCGCGGACGAGGTGGCTGCTGCCGGCGCACCGTTGCGGATCGAGATTGTGCAGCGCGGTACCAGCGGCGTCAGCCGGCCGCTGATCCTGCCGCTTGCATCTTAACGCCAACCCCGAAAGGAAACCGATCATGCTTGAGACCGATCGCCTGGGCCTGCCGCTGCTTGCGGCGGGGCAGGCGCAGAAGGAAATCACCCACAACGAGGCGCTAGGGCTAATCGACCTGATCGCGCAGACGGTGGTGGAGAGCGCGGACCTCTCCACGCCGCCCACCGCGCCGGAGGCGGGCCAGTGCTGGGCGGTCGCGGCGGGGGCCGCTGGAGACTGGGCCGGCCGGGAAGGCGCGATCGCGGGGTGGACCACCGCCGGCTGGCTGTTCCTCATGCCCGGAGCCGGTTGGCGCGCCTGGGCGCGGGACCGGGGCGGCATGATCCGGTTCGACGGCGCGGCGTGGGCGGACGAAGCCGTGCGGGCGGACGGTTTCTATCTCGCCGGAGAGCGGGTGCTGGCTGCGCGTCAGGAGGCGATCGCCGCACCCTCGGGCGGTGCCACGCAGGATGCGGAGGGGCGCAGTGCGATTGCCGCCATCCTCGCCGCATTGCGGGCGCATGGTCTTATTGATGCTTGAGGAACCGCCCAACGAGAACTTAGTTCTCAACGGAGCTTTTACCTTGTTACTGGAACGTGACTGCCAAATTGGCAAAAAAATGCGGTAATTGAGCAACAGTTTCTGTGAACTGTGACCCTCATGCCCTTGAAACCCGCGTTACATGCACGTAAAGGAGCAGGGCAGCATTTTGCGACCTACATTGGAAAGGGGAATGATATGCGGAAGCTTGGCATTGCCATAGCGCTCGCGTCGACCGCGATGGCTTCACCATCGCTCGCCAAGGATAATTCCTGGTACATCGGTGCCGACATCGGTGCCATGATCGTCGAGGACGCCGATACGACGTACGCGACGGGTGTAACGGCCAATACGCCCCACAAAGTCGGCTACGATGCTGCCGGATATGTGGGTTACGACTTCGGTGGTTTCCGTCTTGAGGCGGAATATTCGCACAAGAAGGCGGATAACAAGAACACCACCTACTCGGCTGGCCCGATCCTGTCAGGCGGCATGGCCCGCGTCGACAGCGTGATGCTGAACGGCCTGATCGACTTCGGTCCTGACGATGGCCTGCAGGGCTTCGTCGGCGGCGGTGTCGGCGTGGCGCGCTCGAAGATCTCGCTGCCCGACACGCGCGATTCCGACAGCGGTTTCGCCTGGCAGCTCCTTGCCGGTATTCGCGTGCCGGTGACGAGCAGTGTCGATGTGTCGCTGAAGTATCGCTATTTCCGTCACGACAACATCAAGCTGCGCAACGTGGCAGCGAACAGCCCGGGTGGTCCGGCCGGCACTGGTCTTGAGACCGACGTGACGAGCCACAGCGCGCTGCTGGGTCTGGCGTACAACTTCGGTGGCGCCGAGCCGGCTCCGCCGCCGCCTCCCCCGCCGCCGCCGCCTCCCCCGCCGCCGCCTCCCCCGCCGCCTCCGCCGCCTCCGCCGCCTCCGCCGGTGGCTCAGTGCGCGCCGGGGCCGTACATCGTGTTCTTCGAGTGGGACAGCGCGGACATCACGCCCGACGCCGCCTCGATCCTCGACAACGCGGTTTCGGCTTATGCGAACTGCGGCAGCGCGCAGGTCATGCTGGCGGGTCACGCCGACAAGTCCGGCTCGGCCCAGTACAACGTTGGCCTGTCGGCACGCCGCAACACCTCGGTGCGTGGCTACCTGACCTCGCGTGGTATCCCGGACGGCGTGATCTCGTCCGAGGCATTCGGCGAGAGCCGTCCGCGCGTCGAGACGGCCGATGGCGTCCGCGAACTCCAGAACCGTCGCGTGGAAATCACCTACGGTCCGGGTTCGGGCTCCTAAGAGCCGGGCAAGAGCCAATGCCGTCCTGCGACGGCAGACAGGATGAGAAGGGGCCGGTTAGCCGGCCCCTTTTTTCGTGCGGATCATGTGTGGGGGTGTGAGCCCTTCCCCTAAGCGATGTAAAGAGAGCGACGTGCTCCGGCGAAAGCAGGCGCCCAGGGCCCGGCCGAGGTGCCTTCCTGCCCTGGGCCGGATCGCCATTCAGTTCTGGCGGCCTGCGAATGGCGTCTTTTCACGCTTCCGGTGCTCACGGACCGGCAGTTCGCTGCGCTCCGGGTCACGCAAATCCATCATTTTGCCCTGCGGTCATTACCGATTCCGGCTTACCACCTCCGGAATGGCGATCCGTCCCAGCGCCTTTCGCAGGAGCAGGTAGGTTCGTTTGGTCATTCATATCCGGAGCTGTCGCAGGAGAGGGCCCGTTGCGTATCCCGGCTACGTTCGGTGGGAATGCTTCGTTTGAACGGGCGTTCCGGGCCGCTTGGTGCCGCCTTCTCTGGGTTTCTGCCTGTGCAGGACCACAGCAGGTTTCAGAGGATTGGGCGACCTGTGGGCCGGGGCGGCGCAGTCGCTCCATTGCATCGGGTAGGATAGGGCGGAAACGGCGGTGGCGGACGGCCAATCCGGCGTGTTCCGGCGCTTGACCCGGTTTTGCTTGAAACCGGCGCGTAGAGGCACGATATTGCGATGCGAGGGGTCGCATTGTCGCCGACCCGAAGGAGATGATGAACATGGCAAACTGGCCGGATCCTCGGACGACGTCGCCGGGTATGGGCGGCGTTTCCACTGGCGCTGGCGAGGTCGCATTCGACGCTGGCCTGCGTTCTTACATGCTGTCGATCTACAATTACATGGCAAGCGGCGTGTTGCTGACGGGCATCGTCGCGCTGCTGTTCGCGCCCTATGCAGGACAGGTGCTGATGAACGAGACCGGCACCGGGATGTCGGGCCTTGGCTGGATCATCACGCTGGCGCCGCTGGCATTCGTGATGGTGCTGAGTTTCGGCATCAACCGGTTGCAGACGAGCACTGCGCAGATTCTCTACTGGGCTTATGCGGTCGTGATGGGTCTCTCCATGGCGTCGATCTTCCTGGTCTATACTGGCGCGTCGATCGCCCAGACCTTCTTCGCCACGGCCGCCGCCTTCGCAGGGTTGAGCCTTTATGGCTACACGACCAAGCGCGATCTCTCGGGTTTCGGCACGTTCCTCATCATGGGCGTGGTCGGCATCCTGATCGCCTCGCTCATCAACATGTTCCTGCAATCGAGCGCGCTGGAACTGGCGGTGAGCATTCTGGGCGTGCTGATCTTCGCGGGCCTCACCGCCTATGACACGCAGAAGCTCAAGAGCATGTATGCCTATGTCGCCGGCACCGAGATGATGGGCAAGGCGGTCATCATGGGCGCGCTGTCGCTCTACCTCGATTTCGTCAACATGTTCCTGTTCCTGCTGCGCTTCATGGGCAGCCGCGAATAATCGTCCCCATAGCGACGAAGATCGGCCCGGCAGATGCATATCCGCCGGGCCTTTTTCGTTTGATGCTTGTGGTCTTTTGCGAGCAGCGATGGACGACCGCTCCAGCCGCTGTCCGGCAGATGATCGGGCTTTGGCGAAATGTCTGGCGCGGCGGAGGTGCGGCTTTTCCGGCTCGGACGTCTGCAAGCTTCTTTGCGACCGTTTACCTCGGGGACGCGCACCTTTGGCACCGTTGCCGGTGCGCTTAGGACGACACATGTCAAGTTGAGCCCGATCGGCCTACAGCCTACTTTCCGTGCAGTGGCGATCGGCGCCTTGTCGGTTTCGGTGCGGCGGTCGGCGGGCGCTGCTGCCTTGGATCCGCTTTGCGATCTGCTTTGGACCGCCAATCTCACGCGCCGCATCCAGTGCGCGCGTGACGTGCTGCGCGTGTCGGCGGTGTCCGAGCGGAGGTCAGCCAGCTCCCTGTGCGGCCGCGATCAGTGTATTGTCGATCTCCTTGGCGCGCCGGTAGGCAGGGCGCTGTCGCAGGCGTTCGGCATAAGCGGCGAAGGCCGGCCGGTCAGGGATGGTCTTGAATTGTAAACCCCAGTCGATCTGTGACCCGACGTAAACGTCGGCCGCCGTGAAGCGGGCGCCGCAGATGAAATCGCGCCCGGTTACACCCGTTTCCAGTGCGGCCATGGCGGTCTCGTAATTGCCGTAGCCGACCATGCGCTCGCGCTCCGGCGCGACCGCGAAGCCCGCGGCGCGGTTGGTGACGGCCGCCTCGACGGGACCGGCGGCGAAGAACAGCCAGCGATAATAGTCCGCGCGCTCATCGTCGGTCGGTGCGAGGCCGGCAGCGGGGAAGACATCCGCGAGATAGGCGCAGATGGCCGCGCACTCGGTGACGGCCTTGCCGCGATGGACGATGGCGGGGACCTTGCCCATCGGGTTGATCGCCAGATAGGCGGGTGCTTTCATGGTCGTCTGATAATCGAGGATATGCGCCTCATAGGGTGCGCCGGCCTCCTCCAGCATCCATCGGACGATCTGCCCGCGCGACATGGGGTTGGTGTAGAATTGGACTGTGTCGGTCATAGGTGCCTCCTGCGGCGCTTTAGGCCGGACCGCCGTTCAGGTCTCGCAGCCTGAAAATTGTGGTTTTCCGCGCTTGCCATGCTCACGGATTGGAAACCCGCTGCGCTCCGGAGCGCGACAATCCACCATGTTCAACTTGCCATCTCCTGAATGTCGATCCGCCCCTGGTTTGCGTGGTTTATACCCCTCGTCGTTCGCTTCAGGCGTCGTGAGCGAACCGCCCGTGCTCGATAAAATGCCCGATCTGGCGATGGGCAGCGCGATGATAAGGCAACATGCTGTGCGAGAGGGGAAGAACGATGTGATCCGCCGCACCGTCAAGCCGGGTTGAGGCGACGCTCACCTTGCCGTCGCATGGCGTCGGCAGCAGCCGGGTCGCGGCGATCGGCATGAGCGGGCGGCTGCCGGCGATGATGCCGAGATCATAGTCGACCGGCCCGAACAGCGCCTCGATGGCGGCTGGGCGATGCGTCACCAGCGCCGGGGCGGCGCGGCCGAGAATGGGTTTCAGATAGGGCGAACGTTCGAGAAAATCGGCGATCTCGCTGCCGCCGTTGGGCGTACCGAGCATGACGACCTTACCGAGCCGCGCCGGACGGCAGCGCCGGATCAGCGCGCGTGCCACAAGGCCGCCCATCGAGTGGGCGACGATGTGCAGACTCCCCGCCTCCGCGTGGTCGAGTTGGGCGAGGAGCGGCTCCAGCCGCTCACAGATCTGGTCGAGCGAGGCTCCCCAACTATCGTAGCCGATCTCGACCGGCCGGTAGCCGGCGTGGCGCAGGGCGTGGGCCAGCGGCCGGTTCATGATCGCCACGCCAGCGAAGCCGTGCAGCAGGAGCACGGTGGGGCCGGTGGCCTGGAGGGATGGCCCGGTTCTCCGGCGCCCCGTGCCGCGAGCGGCCTCCGTTTTTCGGCGGAGGCCGCTGCGTTGGTCAGGGAGCGGCGAGAGCCACATCGTTCGGCCGCACGATCCGGCTCAGCTTTTCGGCGCGGCTACCTTCGGCTTCCGGCCCCCGGTCTTGCCGGATGCCCCGCCCTTGGCGCGCTTGGGCGGCGCGGGCGTGATCTCGAAGGCGAGCGCGTCGTCCTTGAGGCGGACATGCACCTCGCCGCCATGAACCAGCTTGCCGAACAGCAGCTCCTCGGCGAGCGGCTGCTTGATCTTCTCCTGGATGAGCCGGCTCATCGGGCGGGCGCCATAGAGCTTGTCATAGCCGCGCGCGGTGAGCCATGCGCGAGCCTCGTCGTCCAGCGTGATGTGGACATCGCGGTCGGCCAGTTGCAGCTCAAGCTGGATGACGAACTTGTCGACCACCCGCGCAACCACCTCGGTCGGCAGATAGCCGAACGGCACGATGGCATCGAGCCGGTTGCGGAACTCCGGCGTGAACGTGCGCTTCACCGCCTCGTCGCTCGCATCTTCCTTGCTGATGTCGCCGAAGCCGATGCCTTCCTTTGCCATGTCGGACGCGCCGGCATTGGTCGTCATGATGAGGATGACGTTGCGGAAATCGACCGTCTTGCCATGATGATCGGTGAGACGGCCATGGTCCATCACCTGCAACAGGATGTTGAACAGGTCCGGGTGGGCCTTCTCGATCTCGTCGAGCAGCAGCACGCAATGCGGGTTCTGGTCGATCGCGTCGGTCAAGAGGCCGCCCTGATCGTAGCCGACATAGCCCGGAGGCGCGCCGATCAGCCGGCTGACCGAGTGGCGCTCCATATATTCCGACATGTCGAAGCGCTGGAGCGGGATGCCGAGCAGGCTGGCAAGCTGCCGCGCGACCTCGGTCTTGCCGACGCCGGTGGGGCCGCTGAACAGATAGTTGCCGATCGGCTTGTCCGGATCGCGCAGGCCGGCGCGACTGAGCTTGATCGCGGAGGAGAGCACCTCGATCGCCTTGTCCTGCCCGAACACGACGCGCTTCAGATCGGTTTCCAGCGATTCGAGCACGGTCTTGTCGTCGGTCGACACGGTCTTGGGCGGGATGCGCGCCATGGTGGCGATCACCGCCTCGATCTCCCTGGGGCTGATCATCTTCTTGCGGCGCGAGGGCGGCACCAGCATCTGCATGGCGCCGACCTCGTCGATCACGTCGATCGCCTTGTCCGGCAGCTTGCGGTCGTTGATGTAGCGCGCCGACAGGTCGACGGCGGCCTTGATCGCATCCGGCGTGTATTTGACCGAGTGATGCTCCTCGAACGCCGAGCGCAGACCCATGAGGATCTTGATCGTATCCTCGACGGTCGGCTCGTTGACGTCGATCTTCTGGAACCGGCGCAGCAGGGCGCGGTCCTTCTCGAAATGGTTGCGGAACTCCTTGTAGGTGGTCGATCCGATACAACGGATCGCGCCGCCCGAGAGCGCCGGCTTGAGCAGGTTGGAAGCGTCCATCGCCCCGCCGGAGGTGGCGCCGGCACCGATCACCGTGTGGATCTCGTCGATGAAGAGGATGGCTTCCGGCATCTTCTCCAGCTCGCTGACCACGGCCTTCAGTCGCTCCTCGAAATCGCCGCGATAGCGGGTGCCGGCGAGCAGCGCGCCCATGTCGAGCGAGTAGATCACCGCATCCTTGAGCACATCGGGCACCTCGCCCAGCACGATCTTGCGCGCCAGGCCTTCGGCAATGGCGGTCTTGCCGACGCCGGGATCGCCCACATAGAGCGGGTTGTTCTTCGAGCGGCGGCAGAGAATCTGGATCGTGCGGTCAACCTCGGCGTTGCGGCCGATCAGCGGATCGACCCGGCCCTCGCGCGCCTTGTCGTTCAGGTTGACGGTGAACTGGTCGAGCGCCCCGTCCTTCTTCTTGGTCTCGGCCTTCTTCTCCTCCTCGGGCTGGGCTGGCTTGGAGGGCTCCTGCGAGGACGCGCCCTTGCCGACGCCGTGGCTGAGATAACTCACCGCGTCGAGCCGGCTCATATCCTGCTGCTGGAGGAAATAGACGGCGTAGCTCTCCCGCTCGGAGAACAGGGCGACCAGCACATTGGCGCCGGTCACTTCCTCCTTGCCGGAGGACTGGACGTGCAGGATCGCGCGCTGGACGACGCGCTGGAAGCCGCTGGTCGGCGAGGGGTCGACATTGCCGGAGACCTTGAGGCTGTCCAGCTCGGTATCGAGATAATGGGTGACGGTGTCGCTCAGTTCGCCCAGATCCACGCCGCAAGCCTGCATGACCTTGGCGGCGTGCTCGTCGTCGATCAGGGCGAGCAGCAGATGTTCGAGCGTGGCATATTCGTGGGTGCGCTCGGTCGCATGGGCCAGCGCGTTGTGCAGCGTGGTTTCGAGCGCGGAGGCAAAAGAGGGCATGTCTAACTTTCTCCTGCGGCCGGAAGGGACGGCCGCGTCCTGACCAATGTCGGAACCTGTGCTGCCGCCTTCAAGTGCGGCCCGTCACAGGCCCAATGGCGCGGAGACCGATATCTGCCCGAAGACGATCCTGTCTCCCCTCTCCTCATTTCCTGAATAGCGCCTCGGCGCTTGCCTTGTGATGAACGGCGTATTCCCGCTTGGCACGCGTGCGTTCGATCTCTGCGGTGAGCAGGGCGATGCGCTCCTCCAGCTCGGAAACGGACAGCCGGTCCAGATCCTCCTTCGCGAGCTGAGCCGCGAGATCGCCGGGGCGCGCCGGGCGAGGGGCGTCGTCGAAATCCATTCCCGCTATCGTCGCCGCAACGGCCTGCGCTGTCAACGCTCTACCGCGCGGATTAACGCTTGGCTGCCGCTGCCGGCAGCGGCTAGAGGGACGGCCTCGATGGGGTGGAGAGAGGAGCGGGGGAACCATGGCTTTACCGGAGACGATGCGGGCGATTGCGATCAGCGCGCCGGGCGGGCCGGAGGTGCTTGCCGAGCAGCGCGTGCCGGTGCCGGAACCGGCGGCGGACGACGTGCTGATCGAGGTGGCGGCGGCCGGGGTCAATCGCCCGGACGTGCTCCAGCGGCAGGGGCGCTATGCGCCGCCGCCGGGCGCATCGCCACTGCCGGGGCTGGAGGTCGCCGGGCGGATCGTCGCGGCGGGCAGCGCGGTCGATCCGGCGGTGATCGGGCAGCGCGTCTGCGTGCTGACGCCGGGCGGCGGCTACGCCGAATATGCGCTGGCGCCTTATGCCCAATGCCTGCGCCTGCCGCCCGATTTCCCCTTCGAGCAGGCGGCCGCCATGCCCGAGACGCTGATGACGGTGTGGCACAATCTGTTCGAGCGCGCTTATGTGGCGGAGGGCGACACGGTGCTGATCCACGGCGGCACCAGCGGCATCGGCACCATGGCCGTCTCGCTGTGCCGGCTGTTCGGCATCACCACCATCGTCACCTGCGGCAGCGACGACAAATGCTGCGCGGCGCTCGATTGGGGCGCGAGCTTCGCGGTCAATTATCGCAGCGACGATTTCGTCGAGGCGGTCAGGCGTATCACTGACGGCGCCGGAGTGACGGCGGTGCTTGATATGGTGGGCGGCGATTATTTGCCGCGCAATCTCAACTGCCTGGCCGAAGATGGGCGGCATGTCTCCATCGCCGTGCTGGGCGGCGGCAAGGCGGAGGTGGCCATCGGCCAGATCATGGTTCGTCGGCTGACGCTGACTGGCTCCACGCTGCGGCCGCGCAGCCCGGCCTTCAAGGCGGCGCTGGTGGATGAGATCCGCCGTACCGTCTGGCCGAGCGTGGCGACGGGGGAACTGCGCCCGGCGATGGACCGCATGTTCCCGCTGGCCGAGGCGGCGGCAGCCCATGCGCGCATGGAAGCTGGCGACCATGTCGGCAAGATCGTGCTGGCTGTGCGCTGAGCGGCGCGATCCTCCCAAGTAAAACTGTCACATATCTCGTCTAGGCCGCGGGCCGGGAGAAAGAAGCTCTCCCGTCAGGGGTTCGTTGCCATGAACGCGCTTGGTTCGCTTGCGCCGCACCGCTCTGCCCGCAACGGGCGGACGCGGCTCCATTTTCGCACCATCTGGATCAGCGACATCCATCTTGGCACCAAGGGATGCAATGCCGCGATGCTGGTCGATTTCCTCGACAGCGTCGATAGCGAGACACTCTATCTGGTCGGCGATATCGTCGACGGCTGGCAGCTCAAGAAGCGCTTCTTCTGGCCGACCGCGCATAACGATGTGGTCTGGCGGATCATGAAGCGCGCGCGGCGCGGCACGCGGGTGATCTATATTCCCGGCAACCATGACGAGATTTTCCGCCAATTCACCGGCATGAACTTCGGCGGGGTCGAGATCCGCCGCAAGATGATCCACACGACGGTGGACGGGCGTAAGCTGCTGGTGCTGCACGGCGACGAGTTCGACGCGGTGATGCTCGCTCACCGCTGGCTCGCCGTGCTGGGCGATGCCGCCTACACCGCGCTGATGGGCGTGAACCGCCGCGTCAACCAGATGCGGCGCTGGCTTGGGCTGCCTTATTGGTCGCTCTCGCGGATCGCCAAGCACAAGGTCAAGAACGCCGTCGCATTCATCTCGCGCTTCGAGGAGATCGTGGCGCATGAGGCGGGGCGCAGGCGGGTGGACGGGGTGGTCTGCGGCCATATTCACACCGCTGAAATCCGCCAGTTCGGCGACGTCACTTATTATAATGACGGCGATTGGGTGGAAGGGTGCACCGCGCTGGTCGAACATCATGACGGCACGATGGAGGTGCTGCACTGGGCCGAGATCATGGCGGCGCGGGCGAGTGAAAGCGCAGCGATGGAGCTGGCGGCATGAATCGCGCTCCCGTGCGTCCGCGCCAGATTCTCATCGTGACCGATGCCTGGGTGCCGCAGGTCAATGGTGTGGTGCGCACGCTCCAGGCGGTAAGCGTGGAGCTGCGCGCGATGGGGCATGCGGTCGAGGTGATCGGACCTGATCGGTTCGCGACGCTGCCGTGCCCGAGCTATCCCGAGATCCGGCTCGCCATGGTATCGCCCCGAGCGATCGGGCGGTTGATCGACGCGATCCGGCCGGATGCGATCCACCTTGCGACCGAAGGACCGCTGTGCCTTGCCGCGCGCCACTGGTGCCTGCGCCGGGACATCCCTTTCACCACGGCCTTCCACACCAATTTCCCAGACTATGTGCAGAGCCGCACGGGCCTCTCCGCCGACTGGTTCTGGCCCTATTTCCGCTGGTTCCATGCTCCGGCGAGCGCGGTGCTCGTCTCGACGCCGAGCGTTGCGGCTGGGGTGCATAGCGCCGGAATTCGGCAAACTCATCTTTGGGGACGGGGCGTCGATCTGGCGCTGTTCCGGCCGGATGGACCGAACCACCCGGCATTTGACGGTTTGCCGCGCCCGATATTGCTCAATGTCGGGCGGGTTGCGGTGGAGAAGAATATCGAGGCTTTCCTCGCGCTCGACATGCCGGGCAGCAGGGTGGTGGTGGGCGAGGGGCCGGCACTACCGGCGCTGCGTGCGCATTATCCCGACGCGCATTTTCTCGGCTTGCAGACCGGCGCCGCGCTGGCCGCCGCCTATCGCAGCGCGGACGTGCTGGTGTTCCCCAGCCGGACCGACACGTTCGGCCTCGTCATGATCGAGGCGCTGGCCTGCGGGACGCCGGTGGCCGCTTTCCCGGTCATGGGGCCGGTCGATGTGCTGACCGGCATGACCGGAGCGATGGACCGGCGGCTCGATGTCGCGGTGCGGCAGGCGCTGGTGCTGGATCGGGCGGTGTGCGCTCGCGATGGCCGCGCGTTCAGTTGGCGCCGGAGCGCCGAGCAGTTTCTGGCGAGCCTACATTGGCTGGATGCCACCCCGGCCGCGCGCGCCGCCTGATCGCGTTTGCGTCCTATTTCCACGCCGGCACACCGAAACCGCGTCTCCGCGCTTGCCGAAAATCCTTCGATCGCTTATCTGTGGGCAGGATCAAGGCCATCCCGCAAGGGGTGGCCCTTATATTTTGGAAAGAAGGACTTTCTCGTGGCCCAGCCGCTCATGCCCCACGCCACCGCCAGTTGGCTGGTCGACAATACCGCGCTCAGCTTCGAGCAGATCGCGGAGTTTTGCGGCCTGCATATCCTTGAGGTCCAGGCGATCGCCGACGATACCGCCGGCACCAAATATACCGGCCGCGACCCGGTGCGCGCCCACGAGCTGACCAACGAGGAGATTCGCAAGGGCGAGGCCGATCCCGACTATCGCATGCAGATGCTCAAGGGGCCGGACCCGGTGCGCCGCACCAAGGGGCCGCGCTACACGCCGGTCTCCAAGCGGCAGGACAAGCCGGACGGCATCGCATGGATCCTGCGCAACCACCCGGAGATTTCGGACGGCGCGATCGGCAAGCTGATCGGCACCACCCGCACCACCATCGCCGCGATCCGGGACCGCACGCACTGGAATATCTCCAATATCCAGCCCAAGGATCCGGTGACGCTCGGCCTGTGCTCGCAGCGCGAGCTGGACGCACTGGTGGCCAGGGCGGCGAAGAAGGCGGGTATCGAGGCGCCGGCCGACAACCGTCTGGCGGGCGACCGCGAGGCGCTGATCCAGGAGCTGCGGCAGGAACGCGAGGACGCGCAGCGCCGCGCCGAGGAGACGATGCGGGCCGAAGAAGCGCTCCAGGCCGAGGCGGATGCCTTCATCAGCCAGCAACAGCAACAGCAGCAGCAGGCGGACTGATCGGGCGAGCGTCGCGCTGCGAGGCGGCCTAGGGTGGCCAGTGGGCCTCCTATGCCGCGGCCGTAACGTTCCGCCCGTCCGAATTGCATTGCCGTGCGCCTTGGCCTAGCGTTCGGTCATGGAGAGCAAGCGCTGGGTCTGGCAGGACCATTTCGATCATCCGGCGAGCTGGGCGCAGGATGTGCCACCTTTGTCGTTGCCCGCCATGCTTGCGGCGACCGCCGCGCGCGATGGCGCGAAGCCGCTCATCGACTTTTACGGCCGCCATTACAGCTACGCCGAATGCCTTGACGGCGCGCGCCGCTTCGCCTGCGGGTTGATCGCGCTCGGGGTTGAGCCGGGGGATCGGGTCGGCCTCTATCTGCCCAATGTGCCGCATTATATCGCCGCTTATTACGGGGCGATGATGGCGGGGGCGATCGCGGTCAACTTCTCGCCGCTCTACACCGTGGAGGAACTGGTTCATCAGGCGAATGACAGCGGCATCCGCCTGCTCGTCACCCTCTCCGCCAGGCCGCTGTTCGGCAATGCGCTGGCGGTGCTCGATCAATGCACCTTCGTCGAGCGGCTGGTGGTGGGCTCGGTCGCCGGCGCGCTGCCCGCCGGTAAGGCGCTGTTCTACCGGTTGTTCAAGCAGCGGGCAAGCGATACGCCGGTGCCGCACGATCCGCGTGTGCTGCGTTTCTCCAGCCTGCTCGCCAATGACGGCGCGCTGCCGCTGCCGACCATCGACCCGGAGCGCGACCTCGCCCTGCTGCAATATACCGGCGGCACGACGGGGCGGCCCAAGGGAGCGATGCTCACCCACCAGAATCTGTCCGCCAACGCCCGGCAGGTCAATATGATCGACCCGTGGAAGGGGCAGGATGACCGCATATTGGGCGTGTTGCCTTTCTTCCATGTGTTCGCCAACACCGCCGTGCTCAACCGCACCGTGGTGAACGGCGGCGAGATCGTCATGCTGCCGCGTTTCGACGCCAAACAGGCGCTCGCCGCGATCCAGCGGACGCGCGTGACCTCCGTGCCGGGCGTGCCGACCATGTTCCAGGCGCTGCTCGATTCCCCCGATCTCGCGCGAACGGACATGCGCTCGATACGCTGCTGCATCTCGGGTGGCGCGCCGTTGCCGCTGCCGCTCAAGGACGCGTTCGAGGCGGCAGTGGGCGCGCGGCTGGTCGAGGGCTACGGCCTCACGGAGAGCAGCGGCGTCGTCTCCGCCAATCCTTATGGTGCGCCCGGCAAGGCGGGGTCGATCGGCCAGCCCATCCCCGGCACGCGCGTCAAGCTGCTCAATCGCGACGACCCGAGCCGCGATGCGCCGCGGGGCGAGCCGGGTGAGATTGCCGTGGCAGGGCCGCAGATCATGCGCGGCTACTGGAACAACCCCGCCGCCGATGCGGAGGTGTTCGCGGGAGATTATCTGCGGACAGGGGACGTCGGCACGATCGACGCCGATGGCTATCTGCGCGTGGTCGACCGGATCAAGGACATGATTACGGTGGGCGGCTTCAAGGTGTTTCCCAGCCAGGTGGAGGAGGTGCTGTATCGCCACCCGGCCGTGCGTGAGGCGCTGGTGATCGGCATCCCCGATTCCTACAGCGGCGAGCGGCCCAAGGCGTTCGTGACGCTGCAAGCCGATGCCCCGGCCGATCTGGATGGCGCCGCACTGCTGGCGTGGCTCAACCCGCAACTCGGCAAGCACGAGCGTGTGGCAGCCGTCGAGATTCGCGACATGCTGCCCAAGACGCTGGTTGGCAAGCTCTCCCGCAAGGAACTGGTCGCCGAGGAGCGGGCCAAGGCAGGGCGGGGCTGAGAAATGGGCTCACCATCGTCATGCTGACATATGTGCGGCATGACGAGACGTGCAGGAAACGGCGCTCCTAAGCGGTGCCCGCCTTAATGGATCGTTCCCATGGTCTGGTTGAGCGAGAGCAGGAACAGCATCCGCTCGATCTGGCGCCAGTGGCAGAAATGGATGTGATTGCCGCGTTCGCGGCTGAGATCGGCGCGCAGGGCGGCCTCCACGCCGGCATCGTCGCCGAAGGTCTCGATCAGGGCGGCGGCATCGTCGTAGCTGCGGCGATCCACCAATATGGGGAGATGCATGTCGAACCCTTGTTGATGCAGGCACGCGGCCGGCTGGTTATTCATCCAAGCGCCGTGCCAGTTGGACAAAAGCGCGGGATGCGGCGTGCGTTGCTGGTGAAGAGACGCTTAGCCAAATCCCGCCGTGGGACAGACCGTTTCGCTACGATACGGCGGGGACGGAAGGCGGCGTGCGCGGTCTATATGACGGCATGGCTGGCGTCCGGACGCGGGACGTGGCAAGGGCGGCACGATATGGCCGATACTCCTCCCCCTCCCGACTCCCGGCCGCCCATGGGCGGCGGCGCGCCGCTGGCATTGCTGTTGCTGGCCGGCGTCATTATCGGCGGCTTGCTGGGCCAGCCTACCATCGGCTTGCTGGTCGGGCTGGCTCTCGGCATCGTGGTCGCGGTGCTGATCTGGCGGATGGGGCCGCGCTGACCGGGGCACGCCGCAGCCGGTTGCGCGGCGGCCTGAGCGGGCATAAACCGGCGCCATGAGAAAATATCTCCTGATAGCGCTGGTGGCGCTGATCCTCGCGGCGGGCGGCATCCTCTTCTATCTCTCCCGTCCGGATGTCGCGCGTCTTGCCGAGGCCGATCTGGAAGGGCGCGAGCCGCGCTTCACCGAGCCGCGGCGGCAGATCATCCCCACGGTGGCGATCGCCAAGCCGGTCGGCTGGGCGGATGGCGCGGCGCCGGTCGCCGCCAAGGGCTTGCAGGTGAGCCGCTTCGCCACCGGGTTGGACCATCCGCGTTCGATCCTGCACCTGCCCAATGGCGACCTGCTGGTGGCGGAGACCAACAGCCCGCCCCGGCCCGCTGAAGGGCTGCGCGACTGGATCACGAGCAAGCTGATGGGCTCGGCCGGCGCCGGCAGCCCCTCCGCCAACCGCATCACCCTGCTGCGCGACGGCGACGGCGACGGCGTGGCCGAGCAGCGGCACGTTTTCCTCAAGGGGCTGAATTCGCCCTACGGCATGGCGCTGGTGGGAGGCACACTTTACGTTGCCAATACCGACAGCCTGATGGCCTTCCCTTACAAGGAGGGCGAGACGCAGATTACGGCGGCCGGACGCACGATCGCCAATCTGCCGGCCAATGCACCCAATTATCACTGGACCAAGAGCCTTGCGGCGAGCCCGGACGGCAAGCTCTATGTCGGCGTGGGTTCGAACAGCAATATCGCCGAGAACGGACTGGACGCCGAGGATTATCGCGCCGCGGTGCTGGAGATCGTGCCCGGCGAGCGCTCGGTCAATATTTTCACGAGCGGGATGCGCAACCCGACCGACCTCGCCTGGAACCCGTGGACAGGCGCGCTCTGGGCGGTGGTGAACGAACGCGACATGCTGGGTTCGGACCTGGTGCCGGACTATCTGGCGGAGGTGGAGTTCGCCGCCTTCTTCGGCTGGCCGTGGAACTATTGGGGCGGCTACGAGGACAAACGCGTGCAGCCCGAGCGCAAGGATCTGCGCGAATATACCCGCCGGCCCGAATTCGGCCTGGGCGCCCACGTCGCCCCGCTCGGTCTCTCCTTCACGCCCGGCTCCGCGCTCGGCGCGCCGTTCGATCATGGCGCGTTCGTCGCCCTGCACGGGAGTTGGAACCGCAAGCCGGCGGCGGGCTACAAGGTCGCCTATGTCGCCTTCGACGCGAAGGGCGCGCCGCAGGGCAAGCTGGTCGACCTGCTGACCGGCTTCCTAAACGACAAGGGCGAGGCGCAGGGGCGGCCGGTCGATGTGGCGGTTGCCAGCGACGGGGCGCTGCTGGTGAGCGACGACGTTGGCGGGATCGTCTGGCGGGTGAGCAATCCGGCCGCGCCCAAGGCAGCGGCAGCGGCGGTTGCCGCGACGGAGTAGGGCAGGGAACCATGATGACCGGCCTGTGTCTGATCGTGCTGATGCTGGCAAAATTCTGGCCGGAAACGCGGACCGGCCAATGGCTGCACCGCACGCTGGTCGAGGAACCGCTGGCGCTGGCCGCGCGGATCGAGCGCAAGCATCTTATCTTCCTCGTCATCGGCCTCTTCGCCATGCAGAGCTTCGCGATGGTGATGAGCGCGGATATGGCGATGCTCGCGGCGCTCGATCTGGCCAGCTATGTCGACGCCGCGCTGACCGTGTGGACGGTGGCGGCCTTGGTGCGGGTCAAGGTGTTCGGTGGTTGGCTAGCCGGCTGGCGGCGATTCGGGAGAGCGCGGGGGGCGCGGCGTTTGGTCGGCCAGCGCACCCGCCGACGCCGGCGGCTTCCGATGGCGCGCCGGGCACCGGCCAATGATGACGATGCGGTGGTCGCCGCTCCCCTCGCGGCCTGATCTAAGCCTGCGCCTCGCCGTCCAGCGCGCGGCCGGCGCGCCCAGCCAGTTCCACGACGAACTGCCACGCGACGCGGCCCGAGCGATTGCCGCGCTGGGTTGCCCACTGGATGGCGGCGGCGGGGTCGAAGCTCAGCCCGTAGCGCTCGGCGTAGCGGGCGACGATAGCGACATAGGCGTCCTGATCGAGCGCATGGAAGCCCAGCGAGAGGCCGAAGCGGTCGGAGAGGGCGAGGCGATCGTCGATCACGTCGCGTGGATTGATCGGGTCGTCCTGCTCGCTCATGCTCCGGGGCACGATGTGGCGCCGGTTGGAGGTGGCGTAGAGGCGGACATGGCTGCCGCGCGTTGCCGCGCCGCCTTGCAGCAGCGAGCGGAGTGCGCGGGCATCCGCGCCGAAGTCCCCGTCGAAGCCGAGATCGTCAATATAGAGGATGATCGGCCGCCGGGTGGCACCGAGCAGGGTGAACAGCGCGGCGAGGCTGCGCAGGTCGTCCGTCGCCACCTCGACCATGGCGAGCGGCAGGCCCTCGCGCTGCACCTGGCCGATGCAGGCGCCGACAGTGGCGGACTTGCCGGTGCCGCGCGCGCCCCAGAGCAGAATGTCGTGCGCGGCATGGCCCTGGGCGAGCCGGCGACTATTCTCAAGACAAGCCTGTTTCTGCGCGTCCACGCCGGTGAGCAGCGCATAGTCGATCGGCCGGAATTCCTCGATGACACTGATCCGCTGGCCGTCCCAGCGATAGGCCGGGTGCGCCTCCAGATCGACTGCCGCCGGCGAGGGGGGCGCCAGCCGCTCCAGCGCGGCGGCGATACGCAGGAGTGCGGTTTCGGTCGTTTCTATCGGCTCGGTCGTCATGGGCGTCTCTCTAGGGGATGAGGTCCGCTCTGGCAAAGCCGCGTTCATGACTTTGTCATGACGCACGGGGGCGCTATAGGCCGGCCATGTCGCCGCGCACCCGCTTCGTACCCACCCAGATCCGAGCCTATGACAAGACATCGCTGGCGGAAGCGGCGGCGCTGATCCGCGCGGGTGAACCGGTCGCCGTGCCGACCGAGACGGTCTATGGCCTCGCCGCCGACGCGACCAGCGAGGCGGCGGTGGCGCAGATCTATGCCGCCAAGGGCCGCCCTTCGTTCAACCCCCTTATCGTTCACGTGGCGGACGTGGCGATGGCGCGCCGGCTGGTCGCGTTCAATCCGGCGGCGGAGGCGCTGGCGAGTGCCTTCTGGCCCGGCCCGCTCACCATGGTGCTGCCGCGTCTGCCCGATTGCCCGGTGGCGAAGCTGGCCAGTGCCGGCCTGCCGACGCTGGCGGTGCGGCTGCCCTCCCACCCGGCGATGCGTGCGCTGATCGCGGCGGCGGGCGTGCCATTGGCGGCGCCCTCCGCCAACCGCTCGGGCGCGATCAGCCCCACGCGCGCCAGCCATGTGCAGGCGAGCCTGGGCGGGCGCATCCCGTTCATCCTCGATGCCGGGCCGACCAGCGAGGGCGTCGAATCGACCGTGGTGCGGCCGGGCGAGGATGCGGTGGCGCTGCTCCGTCCAGGACCGATCACCGCCGAGAGGATCGCGGCCGCCTGCGCTCTGCCGGTCGTGCGGCCGCAGGGCGAGGGAATCAGCGCGCCGGGGCAGATGGCGAGCCATTACGCTCCTTCCAAGCCGCTGCGGCTCGATTGCGCGCAGCCGGTGGATGGGCAATTCCATATTGGTTTCGGCCCCGGCCCCTGCCAGCGCAATCTCAGCTCGCGCGGCGATCTGGTCGAAGCGGCGGCGAACCTCTTTGCGGCGCTGCACGAGGCGGATGCGAGCCATTTCACGGGCATCACCGTAGCGCCGATCCCGCAAGAAGGCATCGGTATCGCCATCAACGACCGGCTGCGCCGCGCCGCCGTCTGACCTGCTACCCCGGCCCTATGCGCGGCCGGGTCGTCTCGCCCTCGGCACGCCATATCGTGCATCCGCGCGGTTTGCGTCTCTGGCTGGCAACTTGTTCAGCTTGCCGGGGTTATCGACCCGCAAGGTGCACCGGGCCGCTCGATACGAGGCTGTCCATGCACAGGTCGTCGTGTTTGCGGTTTGCGCCGTGTGCGTGATCGCTCATGGCCATGCCAAGCGACTCGAACCCGTTTCGGAACGATACCGAGCGCGGGGCGGGGCAAAACAAAACAGAGTAGGTCGCCGAAATTGATTTCGTTATCCCGTTCTGATCTCGATCCCTCCCTCGTCTTTATCGCCTTTCTCGCTCTTTACGCGGCTTTGCTGACGCTCAGGGCCGTGCGGGCGCCGCACCGCATCGGGCGGCCCGTCTCCGAGGAAGCGCTGGAGCTGTTCGGCGCCTGCGGGGGCGCATGGTTCAGCACGGCACTGACGACGGGAAGCCTGTTCGCGGCCATGCCGCTGTTCCTGCTCTGCATGACCGGCGCCGCCGTCGTGCGCTATCTGACCATGCGGCTCAGCATGCCCGGCATTCTCTGGATGACCGCCACGGCGGCCGGTTTCGCCGTCTCCTGCCTGTGGAGCGTGCTGTTCATTGCTGAGATGGGTTTGCCGGAACCGCTGAGGACGCTGGCGCTGGCCGGCCTTGGTCTCTCCGCGATCGTTTTCGCGCTGAGCCAGTTCGCCGGCTTCGCGCGCGAGGCGGTTCTCACCCATGAGCGGTGGCGGCTGCCCTTCACGCCGCCCGGCACGGGCGAGGCCACGAGCAGCGTCAAGGTGTCGCTCCAGTTACCCTGCTATGCCGAGCCGCCCGAGGTGGTGATCGAGACGATCAACCGGCTCGCGGCGCTGGATTACGATAATTACGAGGTGCTCGTCTGCGATAACAACACCAGGGACGAGCGGCTGTGGAAGCCGCTGGAGGCGCATTGCCGGATGCTCAACGAGCGGCTCGGCTTCGAGCGGTTCCGCTTCTTCCACGTTGCGCCGCTGCCGGGCGCCAAGGCCGGTGCGCTCAATTTTCTGATGAAGCATATGGCACCGGATGCCGAGGTGATCGGCGTGATCGACGCGGATTATTTCGCGCGCAGCGATTTCCTCGCGCGGCTAGTGCCTTATTTCGCGGACCGCGAGATCGGCTACATCCAGACCCCGCACGATTATCGCGGGCAGCAGGCGACCACCTATCTCACTGCTTGCTATTGGGAATATATGCCGACCAACAAGGTCGATTATCCCGGCATCCACGAATATGGTGGCGCCTTCACCATCGGCACCATGTGCCTGCTGCGCACAGAGGCGCTGCGCAAGGCCGGCGGCTGGGCGGAATGGTGCCTGACCGAGGATTCGGAGGTCTCCGTGCGGCTGCGCGCGGCCGGCTACCGCGGCTATTATTTCGGTGAGACCTTCGGGCGCGGCCTCATTCCCGAGACGTTCGACGATTACAAGAAGCAGCGCTTCCGGTGGACCGCTGGTCCGGTGCAGCAACTCCGCCGCCACTGGCGCCTGTTCCTGCCCGCGCCGCTCGCGCCGGCCCTGCCGGGCTGGACCAAGCTGCTTGAGGTCATGCGCTGCATCTCCCCGCTCCAGAGCGTGATAGGGTTGGCGATGGTCGTGGCCGGCATGATCGGGCTGATCGTGGCGCGGATGACGGGCGGGATGGAGCCGGTCCATGTCCCCTCCATCCTCGGCCTGCTCATTGCGCTGGGCGCCGCGACATGGTGGGTGCGCACCAAGCACCGCTATCACCTCTCCGGCTGCACCAGCACCGAGGACATGATCCGGGGCGAGATCGCACGCGCATCGCTGAGCTGGGTGACGCTGACGGCGGGGCTGGCCGGCCTCTCCAATAAGCCGCTCGCCTGGCGCCGTACGCCCAAGTTCGCGGGGCTTGAGGAGGCGTCATCGCCCTTCGCCTCGACCATGCCGGAAACGATCGCGGGCTCGGTCTTTGCGGTGCTGGCGCTGGTGATGCTGGCTCTGTCCGGTCTGCTCGGCACCGGGTTGGCGCTGCTCTCGTTCCTCGGTTGCGCGGGACTGGCGCTGCGCTTCTTCTGCGCGCCGGTGATGGCGGCGATGGCGATCCGCCGGACGCGACCGAATGCGACCGTGGCCGGCTGGACCACCCCGCGCCCGACGCTGCCGCAGCCGGTGCCCGCCCTGTCACGCGACCCGGCGGACCGCCTGCGCGGCCGCCCGGCATCGAGTGCGGGCCGCCCGCTGGTTCACTGATCCGGGCGAGGCTGCGGACGAGCGTCAGTCGCCGCAATAAGCGGGGTCGGGATGCTCCTTGCACTTCTTGCGCAGTTCGCGACCCCGCTTGCGATCGGCTTCGTCACCGCTGACCGTTGCCCAGTCGGCCGCCTTTGATGTCGCCTGTACGGGCGCGCGCACCACATTATAGGCGGTCTTCGCGACGCAGCCCGGCAACAGCAGGGTGCAAGGCGCGAGCAGGGCAAGGGAGCGGATCGGGATCATGGCCGGTCTCCTCGGAGGATGCGTGCTTCTAGGCGTTCCGCTATGGGCAGGCGAACGCACCTGCGGCAAACCGTGCCGGGGCAGGGGCTCAGGCGCGCAAGCGCTCGGCGAAACCCTTGCGCAGCTTCTGGAGCTTGGGCGGGATCATCGCCATGCAATAGGGGCTGCGGGCGCCGGAATGCTGCCAATAATCCTGATGATAGGTCTCTGCCGGATACCAGGCGGAGAGCGGCTCGATAGCGGTCACGATCGGGTCGGGCCAGTGCGCCCGCGCGCGCTCGATGGCGGCGCGGGCCTCGGCCTCCTGCGCGGCGTCGTGCGGGAAGATGGCGGAGCGATATTGAGTGCCGATGTCGTTACCCTGGCGGTTGAGCGTGGTCGGATCGTGCGTGGCGAACAGCACGTCGAGCAGGTCGCCATAGCCGATCACCGCCGGATCGAAGGTGATGCGGATGGCTTCTGCGTGGCCGGTCCGCCCGGAGCAGACTTCCTCATAACTGGGGTCGGCCTTGGTGCCGCCGGTATAGCCGCTTTCGACGGACTCGACGCCTTCGAGGTTGCGATAGACCGCCTCGGTGCACCAGAAGCAGCCGCCCGCCAATGTCGCCGTTTCGCGCATCAGGTCCGGTCCTTTCTCCCTGTTGGATACGTGCGCCAAGATAAGAAGCCGGCGCCGATCCGCAATGTCAGAGGCGCAGGCCCGTGGTCTCCGGCAGGCCCGCCATCAGGTTGAGGTTCTGCACCGCCGCGCCGGATGCGCCCTTGCCAAGGTTGTCGAGCGCGGCGACGAGGCGGATTTGTTCACTCTCCGCATCGGCGAAGACGAACAGTTGCATGCTGTCCTTGTCGCGCAGGGCTTCAATGGCGAGCGTGGCCGGCTCGTGGGTCTGCGCCACGGTGATGATCGGCGACCCGGTATAATGCGCGGTCAGCGCCTCGCGCAATATGGTGGCGCTCGCACCGGCGGATAACATCGCCGCATGGAGCGGGATCTCGACGATCATGCCCGAATAGACCGGCACCACGGCCGGCGCGAACAGGGGACGCTGGCTGAGGCCGCTGCGCGCCTGCATCTCCGGCACATGCTTGTGGCTGAGGGTGAGCGCATAGGTGCGGAAGGCGGAAGGCGCGCCGCCTTCACTCTCATACTCGGCGATCATCGCCTTGCCGCCGCCCGAATAGCCAGAGACGGCGTTGCAGCTCAGCCGCGCGTCGGCGGGCACCAGCCCGGCGCGGACCAGCGGCGCGATCAACGCGATGAAACCGGTGGAGTAGCAGCCGGGATTGCTGACGTAGCGCGCCGCCGCTACGCTATCCTGCCCGGAAAGCTCCGGCAGGCCGAACACCCAGCCCGGCGCGATGCGGTGCGCGGTGGAGGCGTCGATCACCCGCGTGGTCTCATTGGTGATCATCGCGACGGATTGCCGCGCCGCCTCGTCGGGCAGGCAGAGGATGACGATATCGGCGGCGTTGATCGCCTCGGCTCGCGCCGCGTCATCCTTGCGCGCGGCCTCGTCGAGCAAGATCAGCGAGAATTCAGCGCGGTCGGCGAGGCGCTCACGGATCTGGATGCCCGTGGTGCCTGCCGCGCCGTCGATGAAAAGTCTCGTGGTCATCTCTCTATCCGTCTGATCGCCGTGATCGGTTGCTCATACTGGTCGCGCAGCCGCGCGACGACATCGGCCAGCGGCTCGATCGTCACCGCCATCCAGTGCGCGTTGGCATGGATCATCCGCGTCTCACCCATCATCAGCCCGACATGGCCGGGGAAAAAGACGAGGTCGCCGCGCCGCAGCGGCGCATCGAGCGTCAGCGCGGTACCGATCGCCTCTGCCTGCTGATCCGTATCGCGCGGCGCCGCGATGCCGCAGGCGGCCAATACCATCTGCACCAGCCCCGAGCAATCGACCCCGAAGCCGCGCCCGCCCCAGACATAAGGCGCGCCAAGATAGCGCTCGGCGATGGCGACCCAATCGGTGTCGTGGCTGCCCTCGGGGCACACGTGGCGGTTGTGGACGAAGCCTCCCGCCGTGGCGAGGAAGGCGCCGTCCACCGTGCCGGTGAGACGCGCGCCGGGGGGCAGCAGCGCGGCGACCGGCGCCTTGATGTCGGCCGATGCGAATAGCGGCGCGGTTGCAACGGTGACGTGGCTGGTCTCCTCTGCCTCGCCGAGCGCTTCCAGTGGCACATAGCCGACATAATGATCGTGGTCGCAATAGCCCCATGCCCAGATGCCGCGCGTGTCCAGCAGGTGGAAGACCTCGCCGCGCAGCAACTCGGTAACGGCGCTGGCAGCGGCATCGGGTTTGCCGCGCACCATGACCGAGGGGGCCGCGCAGGCGCGTGCGACGGAGCCGGCATAATGCGGCGCGAAGCACAGGTCTGCCATGGCGACATCGGCCAGATCACCGCGGATCGCGCTCACGCGCGGATCGTAGCTGCGGGAAACCCCGTCCAGCCTCACGCGCTTGCGTTGTAATGATGATGGAGCGGAGCCGCCCGCCAGGGTCTGGTGCATGGCCCGCCCCCTGCGCTAAAAAGCACGAAAAGGTCAAGGGTTGGCGGCGGTTTTCGCTATCCGCCGTAGCGCTGGCGCAGCAGGGCGAAAACTGCCCGCAGGCCATAAGCCTCGCCGCCCTTGGCACGGCCGGGCTTGGCAGTGGGGCGCCAGGCGAAGGTATCGAGATGGATCCACTGGCTGCTCTCCGGCACGAACCGCTGGAGGAACAAGGCAGCGGTGATCGCACCCGCGAACCCACCCTCGCCGGCATTGGCGAAATCCGCGATATCGCTCTTGAACAGGGCGTTGTAGGGCTCCCACAGCGGCAGGCGCCAGAGCGGATCGTCGGCCTGCGTGCCGCACGCTGCGAGATTGGCGGCGAGCGCATCGTCAGTGGCGAACATCGCCGGCAGGTCGGGCCCCAGCGCTACGCGTGCGGCACCGGTCAGCGTGGCGAAATCGACGATCAGCTCCGGCGTCTCCTCGCCCGCGCGGGCGAGGGCATCGCCTAGGATCAGCCGCCCCTCGGCGTCGGTGTTGCCGATCTCCACGGTCAGCCCCTTGCGGCTGGTCAGCACCTCGCCGGGGCGGAAGGCGTTGCCGCTGATCGCATTTTCCGCGACCGGCAGGAGCAGGTGCAGGCGCACCGGCAGGTTGGCGCCCATCACCAGATCGGCCAGCGCCAGCGCATGCGCCGCGCCGCCCATGTCCTTCTTCATCAGGCGCATGCCTGCGCTCGGCTTGATGTCCAGGCCGCCGCTATCGAACGTCACCCCCTTGCCGACGAGCGCGATGCGTGGGTTCGCCTCATCGCCCCAGACCAGCTCGATCAGGCGCGGGGCATTGGTGCGGTCGGCGGCGCGACCCACCGCGTGGATCATCGGATAAGCGGATTCGAGTGCATCGCCGCGTGTCACGGTGAGCGTTGCGCCGTGCCGCTCCGCTATGCCATGCGCCAGCGCTTCGATCGCATCCGGGCTCATGTCGGCGGTCGGCGTATTGACCATGTCGCGGACCAGCGCCGTCGCGCGCGCCAGCGCCGCCATATGGTCGATGGCGCCCGGCTGGCTGGTCAGCAGCACGCGCGGACCCTTGTCGTCCGCCGCCTTGCGGTAGCGGGTGAAGCGATACTGTGCCGTCATCCAGCCGAAGATGGCCGGGCCGGGCGCACCCTCGGCCAGCCGGTAACTCCCCTCCGGCAGCACGTCCGGCAGCTTGGCGAGGCACCAGCTCGACAGGGCGGCAACATTGGCTACGCTGGTGACGACGGCCCAATCGTCCGGCCGCTCGCCCGGCAGGATCGCGTGGGCGTACGCCTTGGGCTTGAAGCTCTGCGCATGGAGCGCGACGCGGTGCCGTTCCGGCTGCGCGGTGAGCCAATCCTCGAATGTTCCGGAGTCGATGAGATGGATGGTGTGAGCACTCTGTCCCGTATCGGGACGTACGAGATCGGCAGGGTCCGTCATACCTCCGGCTTAATCGGCGCATTGGCACTCGGCAAGCGGCCGTTGATGCGTTACCTTCGCGTCTTCATGGCTCGAAAGGAGACAGCGATGCGGTCCATCTCCCTGTTCGCCTCATGGCCGGCGCTGGCCGTGCTCGTGCTCGCCGGATGCGGCGGCGAGCCGAGTAGCCAAACCAATGCTTCCAATACGGCGGCAACCAACCTCGCCCAGCCCCCCACCGCGGCCAAGCCGGTCAACGACGTTGCGATCAGCGAGAAAGCGGGGGAGATCGCGTTCGAATATAGCTGGCCACAGGCGGCGGCGGGTATCGCCGAGCTGGACGGCTGGCTGCGCGGCAACGGCGAGCGGCTACGCAAGGAGACGATGGATGGCGGCCGCAGGGATCAGGCCGAGGCGGAAAAGGCCGGCTATCCGTTCCGGGGCCACACCTATGAGGAGCATTGGGGCGTCGCGGCTAATCTGCCTGCGCTGCTCGTCATGCAGAGCGAGGGTTATGTCTATACCGGCGGCGCGCACGGCATGCCCATCGTCACCACGCTGATCTGGGACAGGGAAGCGAAAAAGCGTCTTGCGACCGATGCGCTGCTGGATCGGGCCGTGCTCGACCGGGGATTGAAGGACCGCTTCTGCGCCGCGCTCGACGCCGAGCGGGCCAAGCGGCGCGGTGAGCCGGTGAAGGCGGGCGCGCGCGACCAGCTCGACGAGTTCACGCGCTGCGTGGATCTGGCCAAGCAGACGATCCTGCCGGTCTCGCTCAAGGGACAGGCGCTGGATACCATCCGCGTGGTCATCATGCCCTATGAGGCGGGGCCTTATGCGGAGGGTATCTACCAGCTCGATCTGCCGGTGGATGCGGCTGTGCTGCAAGCGGTGAAGCCGGCTTATAAGAGCGCGTTCGTTCAGGCTTGATCGCTACATGGCCAGTGTGACGCGGGTTGGAGTGCGTCCGCCTCAGGGTTGAATCGCGCCGTTCTCCTGCGCAGGCAGGAACCCAGGGCGCATGAGCGGTTCTTTTCCGCCCTGGGTTCCTGCCTGCGCAGGAGCACTGATCTCACTCGTGTAAACCGGCCGTTTTCTTGACGAAATGCCCTGTCTCCGTCCGCGCGCGACTTACGCCGGCACCCCGAACAGGTCGTGCTCGTCGGCATCCTCGATCACGGCGTCGATGATCGCGCCGGGCACCAGTGCCGGGTCGACGTCGCGCAGGAAAACGCTGCCGTCGATCTCGGGCGCGTCGGCCTGCGAGCGGGCGGTGGCGCCGATGCTGCCCTCCTCGTCCGGCTCGCCCACTTCGTCGATGATGACCGGGAGCGTGCGGCCGATCTTCGCGGCCAGCTTGGCGGCGGAGATTTCGGCGCATTTCGCCATGATGCGCTGATAGCGCTCCTCCTTCACCGCCTCGGGCACCGGGTCGGGCAGGGCATTGGCCTGCGCGCCCTCGACCGGTTCGAAGCGGAACGCGCCGACGCGGTCGAGCTGGGCTTCCTCCAGCCAGTCGAGCAGATATTGGAAATCGGCCTCCGTCTCGCCGGGGAAACCGACGACGAAGGACGAGCGCACCGCGATATCCGGGCAGATCGCGCGCCATTGCTTGAGGCGCTCCAGCACCTTCGCCTCGTTGGCGGGCCGCTTCATGGCGCGTAGCACATTGGGCGCGGCGTGCTGGAAGGGAATGTCCAGATAGGGCGTCAGCAGCCCCTCCGCCATCAGCGGGATCACCGCGTCGACATGCGGATAGGGGTAGACATAATGCAGCCGCACCCACGGCGTCTCGCCCTGCGGCGTGCACAACTGGCCGAGCGCGCGGGCGAGGTCGGTCATGTGCGTGCGGATCGCCTCGCCCTTCCACACCCGTTCCTCATGCCGCACGTCCACGCCATAAGCCGAGGTGTCCTGGCTGATGATGAGCAGCTCCTTCGTCCCGGCATGGACGAGCTTCTCCGCCTCGCGCAACACCGCGTCGATCCGCCGGCTGACAAGCTTCCCGCGCAGCGTAGGGATGATGCAAAAGGCGCAGCTATGGTTGCAGCCCTCGCTGATTTTCACATAGCTGTAGTGGCGGGGGGTGAGCTTGAGGCCGCCCTCCGGCACCAGATCGACGAAGGCGTTGGGCACCGGCGGCGCGGCGTTGTGCACTGCGTTGACGACGTCCTCATATTGCTGCGGGCCGGTGACAGCGAGCACAGCGGGGAAACGGGCGCGGATGACATCGGCCTCCTTGCCCATGCAGCCGGTGACGATCACCCGGCCGTTCTCGGCAATCGCCTCGCCAATCGCCTCCAGGCTCTCTTCCTTGGCGCTGTCAAGGAAGCCGCAGGTGTTGACCAGCACCACGTCCGCACCGGCATAATCGGGCGAGAGCGCATAGCCGTCGCTCCTGAGCTTGGTCAGGATGCGTTCGGAATCGACCAGCGCCTTGGGGCAGCCGAGCGACACCATGCCCACTTTGGGCGCGTCGGGAATCTTCAATGCCATGATTGCGCGCGCCTATAAGCGCACCGAGGGCAAAAGGCGAGTCGCAGCGTCGCATTTGCGGAGCGGGCGATAAGGCGGCAGAACACGACGCTCGCCGGCCCGGCGTGGAAGGGGAGCAGCATGCGCATCACATCCATCGACCTCCTGCATGCCGATGGCGGCTGGCGGACCATCTCCTATCTCAAGCTCGGCACCGACGCGGGGCTGACCGGCTGGGCCGAGTTCAACGAGACAGTGTGGAATCCGGGGTTGACGCCGGTGGTCCAGGCAGTCGGCGCGGCTGCCATCGGGCGCGATCCGCGTGCCTTCGCCGGGCTCTCCGCGACGCTGCACGCGACGCTCAAGCTGGCGCCGGGCGCGTTCGGCTGTCAGGCGGTCGCGGCGGTAGAGAATGCCTGTATCGACGTCGCCGCCAAGGCAGCGGGCGTGCCGGCGTGGCGCCTGCTCGGCGGGCCGGTGCGCGAGCACATTCCGGTTTATTGGTCTCATGCCGGGCTGTTCCGCGCGACCCTGCCGGACCTGTTCGAGCGCGCGGTGGGCGTGCCGCCGATCCGGGCGCTCGACGATTTCAAGGCGCTCGGCGCGGAAGCGAAGGCACGCGGCTTCACGGCGCTCAAGACCAACCCGGTGCTGTTCGGCGAGCAGGGTGCGATCATGGCCAACACCGGCATCCGCGCGACGGCGGACCTCGACCTCGCCGGGGCCGGGCGGGGCTATCCGCTGGCAAGCGTCATCGCGCAACTCGAAGCGCTGCGCGACGGTGCCGGGCCAGCCATGGAGATCATGCTCGACCTCAATTTTTCGTTGCGCGGCGACGGCATCCGGCGGGTGGCGTCAGCGCTGGACCATCTTGGCCTTGCGTGGTTGGAGATCGATACAGATGTGCCCGCCGCGCTGGCAGATGCGCGTGCGGGTCTCGCCACGCCCATCGCTTCGCTCGAATCGCTGCACGGCATGGCGCAATACCGCCCGTGGCTGGAGCAGCGCGCCTGCGACGTGGTGCTGATCGACCCGATGTGGAACGGCGTCTATCAGTCGCTGCGCATCGCGGCGCTGGCGGATGCCTTCGGCTTCAACGTCGCCGTCCACAACTGCTACGGCCGGCTGGGCGACCGGATGGCGGCGACCTTCGCCGCGCTCGCCCCCAATCTGCGGATCATGGAGATGGAGGCGGACGATGTGCGCTGGCATGACGATCTGGTCGACGCGCCGCTTGCGTTGGAAGGCGGCACGCTGCTCCTCGACGAGCGGCCCGGTTGGGGCTGCCTGGTGAACGAGGAGGCGCTGCGCGCACATCCGCCGCGTCCCGATCCCGCACGCCCCTGGCTGGCCTGATCGCTCTTACTCCCGATCCATTCACCCATTGCCCGGCACGATCTCGACGATGGTGTCTCCGGCGGTGAGCCTGGTCGTGTCGCTGTCTCTGTGGCCGAGCGGCTGGCCGTCGCGGTAGATGCGCACGCCGATGCCGGTAGTGATCGCCCGCAGCGGCTTACCGATTTCCACCTCCGCCACCGCCCGCTCGACCAGCTTCACGTGGCCACCGGTCGCCGCCAGATCGGCCAGATAATCGGCGATATGGGCACCCTGACACGAGCCGGCGAGCAGCAGCCCGGCGAAGCTCGCGGGATTGATGACGGTGGTGGCGCCGGCCTGCCGTGCGAGATCCTCATTGTCCTGCGCGCGGATTACGACGCTAATCGGCGCGCGCGGGGCGAGGTGACGCGCGGTCAGGGTGATGAGTACCGAGGTATCGTCCCGCCCCGCCGCGACGATGACGGCGCTGGCCCTGTCCACGCGCACGTCGTTCAGCGTCTGGTCGCGGGTCGCGTCGCCCTTGAGTACGTTGCAGCCGCACGCTTCGGCCAGGAGCAGCGCCGGGTCGTTGCCGTCGATCACGACGATCTGCGTCGGCTTGATGCCGCGCGCGATCAGTTCGCGCACCGCCTCCGCGCCGCTAGTGCCGAACCCGCAGACGACGATATGGCCGTTGAGGACCTTCTGGATGCGTGACATGCGCCACCTCTGCCAAACATTGCGGAAAACGAAGTGATAGGCCGTGCCGAGGAACACAAGCCAGACGAAGATGCGGATCGGCGTGACGAAGAAGGTCTCGAACAGCCGCGTGGTATCGCTGATCGGTACGATGTCGCCATAGCCGACCGTAGTGACGGTGACGGTGGTGAAATAGAGCACGTCGATGAAACTGATCTTGCCGTCGAGCGTGTCGCTAAGCCCGTCGCGCTCGATCCAGTGGACGACCAGCACGGCGGCCATCAAGGCGAGGATCAGGCCGATCCGCCAGGCGAGATCAGCCCAGACCGACAGTGCGGGACGGCGGCGCAGAAAGCCCGGCGCGGGAGTTCGCGGGTCGTCGCGTTGAAACATTGCCGCAGACCCTGCCAGCCGATGCGCGGATCGGCAAGCACTTGCGGGTTACGGTGTCGCCGTGGCGTGGGCTAGCAAACCACGTGCTCCTGCCTACGCAGGAGCACGTCATTGTCGGAAAGCGGCCGCCTCTGCCCCTCAGCCGAGCGCGCCGTCCAACGTGGCTTGTAGCGCGGTCAGCGAGGCGTCGTGGGTCAGGTCGAAGTGGAGCGGGGTGACGGAGATATAGCCATCCGCCACCGCCGCGAGGTCGCTCGCTTCGGGCGTCGAGTCGCTGTGGTCGAGCCCGAACCAGAAATAGTCGTAGCCGCGTGGGTCTGTGCCCTTGACGATGCGGGTGCGCTCGACATCGTGGAAGCCCTGCCGCACCACCTTCACGCCCTTGATCGCCTCGGGCGGCAGGGCCGGGAAGTTGACGTTGACGAGCGTTTTGGGCGTCTCAGCGCGGGCGAGGAGGGCGCGGACGACCCGCTCACCCCAGACCTCCGCCGCCTCGAAGGGGACCGCGTCGCCCGCCGCCTCACGTGCATAGACCTGGCTGAGCGCGATCGAACGCACGCCGGAGATGGCGCCCTCCATCGCCGCGGAGACGGTACCGGAATAGGTCACGTCCTCGCCGAGATTGGCGCCCCGATTGACGCCGGAGAGCAGCAGGTCCGGCCGCCGGTCCTTCATTAGATGGCCGATGGCGAGCGCGACCGCGTCGGTCGGTGTGCCCGAGACGCTGTAATGCTGCGGCCCGTGCCGGCGGATGCGCAACGGATGCGCGAGGGTAAGGCTGTGGCCGGCGCCGGACTGTTCCTCCATCGGCGCGACGATCCAGATATCGTCCGAGAAAGCGCGCGCGATTGCCTCCAGCACCTTGAGGCCGGGGGCGTGGATGCCATCGTCGTTGGTGAGCAGGATGCGCATCAGCGCGGTGTCAGCGTGGTAAGGCCGCCGGTATAGGGATGCAGCGCTTCGGGGATAGTCACGCTGCCGTCCGCATTCTGGTAATTCTCCAGCACCGCCACCAGCGTGCGGCCGACCGCGAGGCCGGAGCCGTTGAGCGTGTGGACGAAGCGCGTGCCCTTCTCGCCCTCCGGCCGGTAGCGGGCGTTCATGCGCCGCGCCTGGAAATCGTCGCAGGTCGAGATGGAGCTGATCTCGCGATAGACACCCTGGCTCGGCAGCCAGACTTCGAGATCGAAGGTCTTGGCGGCGGAGAAGCCCATGTCGCCGGTGCAGAGCAGCACGCGGCGATAGGGCAGGCCCAGCGCTTCGAGGATCCCTTGCGCGGAAGCGACCATATGGGCGTGCTCGGCTGCTGCCTGCTCGGGCGTGGCGATGGCGACCAGCTCGACCTTCTCGAACTGGTGCTGGCGGATGAAGCCGCGCGTGTCGCGTCCGGCGGCGCCGGCCTCCGAGCGGAAGCAGGGGGTGAGCGCGGTGAAGCGCAGGGGGAGATCGGCCTCGCCTAGAAACTTATCACGTACGATATTGGTGAGGCTGACCTCGGCGGTCGGGATGAGCCAGTGGCCGGTGGTGGTGCGGAACAGGTCCTCGGCGAACTTGGGGAGCTGGCCAGTGCCGAACACCGCATCGTCACGCACCAGCAGCGGTGGGTTCACTTCTTCATAGCCGTTCGCGCCGGTCTGCCGATCCAACATGAACTGCGCGATGGCGCGGTGGAGGCGGGCCATGCCGCCGCGCAGCGCGGCGAAGCGGGCGCCGGACATGGCGGCGGCCGCCTCGAAATCCAGCCCCAGCGCTGGGCCGAAATCTGCATGGTCCTGCGGCGTGAAATCGAAGGTGCGCGGTGTGCCCCAGCGATGCTCCTCGACATTGGCGGTCTCGTCCGCCCCGTCCGGCACATCGGCGGCGGGGAGGTTGGGGATGGCGGCGAGGCGCGTTTGCAGCGCCTCGGCCAGCGTGCGCTCCTCGGCTTCCAGCTCGGGCAGGCGGGCCTTGAGCGCCGCGACCTCGGCCTTCAGCGTCTCGGCCGTGGCGGTGTCGCCCTTCGCCATCGCCTGGCCGATCGCCTTGCTGGCCTCGTTGCGGCGGGCGAGCCCCTCTTGCAGCGCGGTCGAAACGGCGCGCCAGCGTGCGTCCTCCTCGACGAGGGCTGCGCCGAGCGGGGCGAGGCCGCGGCGGGCGAGGGCGGCGTCGAACCCGGCGGGATTGTCGCGGATGAGCTTGATGTCGTGCATGGGCGCAAGCCTATGCCCCGCCGCTGACGGCCGATCAAGCGCGCAGGCGGACGCGGGCGCCCGGGGCGCCGTTGCAGGCGTGCGATTCGGCTGCGGCGGTGCCGGGGTGGGGGAAGCCGTGGCCCGTTCCAGAAGCGGGATGCTGCCCGTTGGGGGTAGGAGAGGATAGGGTGCCCCATCCGCGCGCCGGGGTGTGGCGGCCCCGTTGCTGGCGGCGTCAGAACAGCAGTTCTTCCTCGCCGGACCGGAGCGTGTTTGCCCATGTCGTCGCTGTGTCGAGGAGCGGCTGATTGTCAATCAAACCGGTTGATGGCTCTTTATTCGGCTGGCGCTCTATTTGGTGGTAGCGCCGGGCGACTTAATTGATTCAGATTTCGTTCATCATCAGGAACGGCCGTTGCAATAATGAATGCACCGACTCATCGCCATATCTCACCATGATTGTGCGCCGCCGCAAAAATATGCGACGAAGCGTTATCCAAGGCTGCTTAAACAGTGCTTGTTTCGCTCCGGGCGGGGCATTATAGGCCCGCGCCGGAGCCGCTGGAAACAAGGTGTGCCCGGTGAGGCGTGAACCTGCGGAGAAATGGATGGCGACGTTCGTGAGTTCGTCTGAGGACAAGGCGCCGAATGCGAAAGGCGCGCGGATCGAATTGCCCGAGGGTTATCGGCCATCCGCGGATGAAGAGTTCATGGGGCCGCTGCAGCAGGAATATTTCCGCCGCCGCCTGCTCGACTGGAAAAAGGAAATCCTCTCCGAAGCGGAGGGGACGCTGGCGGTGCTGCAAAGCGAACCGCTGCGCGAGCCCGACCTCAACGATCGCGCCTCCAGCGAGACCGACTGGTCGATCGAGCTGCGCACGCGCGACCGGCAGCGCAAGCTGATCGCCAAGATCGACGCGGCGATCCGCCGGATCGACGAAGGCGAATATGGCTATTGCGAAGTCACCGGCGAGCCCATCTCGCTCGGCCGGCTGGAAGCCCGCCCGATCGCGACGATGACGCTGGAAGCGCAGGAGCGGCACGAGCGGCAGGAAAAAGTCTCGCGCGACGATTGAAGGCCGCCGCACGCGGCAACGCAACGGGAATGGAACCAAATGGCGCTGGGGAGCATATTAAGGAAATCTCCAGCCTTTTTTGTGTTATGCATTGAAAATGGTCGCATCTGATCCGACGGCACCTCCACAGGACGGGCCGGAGGGCGGTGAAGCTCGGCGCGCCGCCAAACGCGATAGCCTGTTCCTCCTCGCGGTGTTGACCGACGAGGCGGGCGCGTCGCGCGGGAATGCGCGCGTGCGAAACCTCTCCGAAACCGGCTTGATGGCGGATTGCGAACTGAGCTTCCGCGCGGGCGACCGGCTGGTCGTGCATCTGCGCGGCATTGGCGAGGTGGCCGGCGCGGTCGCCTGGGCTAATGAGAGCCGCATCGGCATGATGTTCGACCACCGCATCAATCCGCAGGCCGCGCGCAAGCCCGTGACCGGTAGCACGAGCCATCAGGTGCCCGATCATCTGCGGCCGGTGCCGGGCTCCTTCCGGTTCCGGCGCTGAGGGTATGGGGAGCGTCACGGGCGGCCGAAGACGGCGGGCCGGGTGAGGCTGTATAGAGCATGGCCCGATCAGATTGAATCGGAACATGCGCAATATTTCCTCGTTTTTCCCCATTTTCCGAGTCGCCGGATGAAGCCATTTGACTCGAAAATACTCTGGGCTCGCGATCGGCGTTTCGTGGGAGGTCGTATCCGTGAAAGCGACGGCAGGAGCCTAGAGCCCAGCCGCAGTGCCGTATCGCCCTGGGCTCCTGCCTGCGCAGGAGCACATGTCGTTCGAAAGAGCCACGGCGTGGGTAGCGGGATGGCTGCGGAGGCGCGTTCAGCGTGATGGTGAGTGACGTGGGAACCGGTCCGCCCTTGCGCATTTGGGGCGGCGATTTTTCCCTTCCACCGTCCTGCGGATGGCTCCCGGCTCCAAGGCAAGCGCGGGGAGGATCTTCGGGCGCGGTACCCGTGTGGCTTCGCGGCTGGGGGGAGAAAGAAAAGGCGGAGGAGAGCTGCCACGGTGGGCGCTCGATCCTCCGCTTGTCTCGCTACGCGTGCCGGTTTTGCCGGCGGCTCCCTCTCCGAATAATCTTGTTATGCGCGCGGGACGGGGCTGCGTAGGGCATCGGCGCGCAAAAAAAAAGGGCTGATCTCGTGAGAGACCAGCCCATTTGAGTCTTAGGAGAGGATGCCTGAAAGGCAGGTTCTGGTTAGCATATCGGAAATTTGCTGCAAGTGCGAAAATACAGAATCAAGATGCAAAAAATGCAATCAAATTATAATCACCTGAATTATCTACATAAAAACTCTAAATGCGAATAGGTTGCATATAGGATTACAGTATCCTTTCATTCCTCTCGCTATCGCGAAATTGATCTGATGCCGCTTTGTTGCGAGTGCGATGGAGCGATAAATCGGCCGGATCGTGCGATGGGAGGAAGGCTGCCAGCCGCTTTTCCGTAGCGTCTTGCGGTTTTCTGGCCCGTTTTGGAGTGCGAATCGGGCCTGTGTCTGGATCTGGCAGTGAGAGTGCGGCCGATTCTGCCCCCGAGTCGGTTATCGATTGGAGCATTCTTCCGGCCGCCGCCGCACCGCCGGGATGTGGCCAGCGCCGCTCCCACATGTCTCGACTGCCTCGGTCCGGCCGGAGAAGATCGAACCGGCCTTGCTTCCACCGCCGCTCCCGGCCGTGCTCTAGCGGCCGGCCCCGAAGGTATCGCACGCGGCCGGGTCGCCGGTTTCCAGCCCGCGCCGCAGCCACGCCATGCGCTGCTCGCTGGAGCCGTGGGTGAAGCTGTCCGGCATCGGGCGCTGGCCTGCCTGGCGCTGGAGCGTATCGTCGCCGATTGCCTCGGCCGCGCGCAGCCCCTCCTCCATGTCGCCCGCTTCCATCAGGCCGGTGCGCTTGCCCCAGACGCCCGCATAGCAATCCGCCTGCAACTCCACCTTCACCTGCATGGCGTTGGCCTGCGCCTCGCCGGCGCTGCGCTGCGCCTGGTTCACCTGCGCGAGCGTGCCCTCCAGATCCTGAATGTGATGGCCGACCTCATGCGCGATGACATAAGCCTGCGCGAAGTCGCCCGGCGCGCCGAAGCGCTGGCGCAGCTCGGCGAAGAAATCGGTATCGAGATAGATCTTCTTGTCGAGCGGGCAGTAGAACGGCCCCATCGCCGCCTGCGCCGCGCCGCAGCCCGAGCGCCCCGACTGCGAGTAAAAGGAGAGGACGGTCGGCGTATATTGCTGGCCGTGCTCGCGGAAGACGTCGCCCCACACGCGCTCGGTGGTGCCCAGCACCTTGAGCGAGAAGCTCTGCACGTCGGTGAGTTGCCCTTGCTGCCCCGCCGGCGCGCCCTGTTGCACCGGGGCGCCCGAATCGCCGCCGGTCAGCAAGCCGCCGCCGCTGAAGTTGAGGAAGGCCAGCACCGCCAGTGCGATGACGATGCCGGTGCAGCCGAACTTGCTGCCGATGAGCGGCAGCAGCATACTCACCATATTGCCGCCGCCACCACCGCCGAAGCCGCCCAATCCACCGCCGCCGCGCTGGATCTCGTAGTTGCTGCTTTCCTCCTGATCGTCGAGCCGCATGGCCACGGTCCTTCCGCACGCTGGATTGCCTGCGCAGCCTAGGGAAAGCCGGCGGCCAAGAAAAGAGGCGAGCATGCACAAGGCGTTGCGGCGGCGTAGATCGTTTCTAGTCCCCGCCGGGTGGCGTCGGCTCCAAAAATGTTATATTGCACCGCACCATGGATATGCCGAAGAAGCCGGGGCGCCGCGGTCATGCGCCGATGCCCCTGCCGGATCAGGTGGCGCTCGTGCTGCAAGGGGGCGGCGCGCTCGGCTCCTACCAGGCCGGCGTCGTCGAGCGCCTCGCGCAACTGGATATCGCCATCGACTGGGTGGCCGGCATTTCGATCGGCGCGGTCAACGCCGCGCTGATCGCGGGCAATCCGCCCGAGCGGCGGATCGAGCGGCTGATCCGCTTCTGGGAGCTGGTGAGCGGCGGCTTGCCCAATTTCTGCCTGCCGGACGTGCACGACCTGCGCGAGGCGGCGCATCTGATGGCGGCGGGCGCCGTGGCGCTGTGGGGCATTCCCGGCTTCTTCCGCCCGCATTGGCTGCCGAGCTGGCTCGCCCCGGCCGGCGCGCCCGAGGCACTGAGCTATTATGACGCCTCGCCGCTGCGCGAGACGCTGGACGAGCTGGTCGACTGGGAGCGGGTCAATTTCGGCCCGACCCGCTTCTCGGTCGGCGCGGTCGACATCGAAAACGGCAATTTCGTCTATTTCGACAATCAGGACCCGCAGTGGCGCGGCAAGATCGACGCGCGGCATGTGATGGCGTCGGGTGCGCTGCCGCCCGGCCTGCCGCCGGTGGAGATAGACGGGCGGCATTATTGGGACGGCGGCCTCGTCTCCAACACGCCGCTCGCCCATGTGCTCGACCACCAGACCGGCGACCTGCTGATCTTCCAGGTCGATCTGTTTCCGGCCGAGGGCCCGCTGCCGAGCGAGATGACCGAGGTGTGGTCGCGCCAGAAGGACGTGCAATATTCCAGCCGCACCCGGCAGGTGACCGACCGCTATCTGCGTCAGCGCCACGAGCATCTGGCGATCCGCGCGCTGCTCGATACGCTGCCGGACGACATCGCCGATACGCCGCAGGCGCGGGCGGTGGCGGACATGATCGAGGAGGGCGCGGTCAACATCGTCCACCTCATCTACCGCAGCCGCGCGTGGGAGAGCGGGGCGCGCGACTTCGAGTTCTCGCGCGCGACCATGCTCGACCATTGGCAGCAGGGCGGTGATGCCGTCTCGGCGGTGATCGGCCGGGGCAACCGGCTGATCGCGCAGAACATCGTCAGCGGCAAGAGCGCGGCGTTCGACCTCGCCAACGGGGGCCAGATCAAGGAGAAGCAAGCATGACCCAGTCCCGCACCCTCGACGGCAAGACCGCGCTCGTCACCGGATCGACCTCCGGCATCGGCCTCGCCTACGCCAAGGCGCTGGCCGCGCAAGGCGCCAATGTCGTCATCAACGGCTTTGGCGAGGCGGACGCCATCGAGACGGAGCGGGTGGCGCTGGAGCAGGCGAGCGGGGCGAAGGCGCTCTATTCGGGGCACGATCTCACCAAGCCCGACCAGATCGAGGCGATGATGGCGGAGGCGGCCAAGGCGTTTGGCGGAGTGGATATCCTCGTCAACAATGCCGGAGTGCAGCATGTCGCGCCGGTTGAGGAGTTCCCCGTCGCCAAGTGGGACCTCATCATCGCGCTCAATCTCACCGCCGCCTTCCACACGACGCGGCTGGCTGTGCCTTATATGAAAGAGCGTAAATGGGGGCGGATCATCCAGACCGCCTCGGCCCACAGCCTCGTCGCCTCCCCGTTCAAGAGCGCTTATGTCACCGCCAAGCATGGGCTGGCCGGCTTCACCAAGACGGTGGCGCTGGAGCTGGCGACATTCGGCGTCACCGCCAACTGCATCTCGCCCGGCTATGTGTGGACGCCGCTGGTCGAGAACCAGATTCCCGACACGATGAAGGCGCGGGGGCTGACGCGCGAGCAAGTCATCAACGACGTGCTGCTCGCCGGGCAGCCGACCAAGCAGTTCGTCACCGCCGAGCAGGTCGCGGCCATCGCATTGTTCCTCTGCTCGGACGCGGCGAGCCAGATCACCGGCGCCAACGTCAGCGTGGACGGCGGCTGGACGGCGGGGTGAGCGGCGAAACGGGTTCAGGCGAGCGGCGGCAGGGGAAGCCGGCCGGTTGCTGAGCGATTGATCGCGGATAGAGAATGGCGCCGATCCAATGGATTTGGCGCCATTCTGCCTTCAACGAACGCCGGGAAAACTTGTTCTCCTGCGAAGGCAGGAGTCCAGGGTCCAGCCGGAGTGTCCTGTCGCCTTGGGCTCCTGTCTTCGCAGGAGCACGGACGTTGGTGGATGGCTGCGCGGTCTTTCCGGCGTAGAAATGGGAACCCCCTCCACTCTTGCGAGGGGAGGGGGCGGGGTTGGGGAAGAAACAGAAGCACTGTGGGAGAGTGCGGGTTTCCAGCACTGTGGGAGCAGCGCTGAGGACGGGTATAGGCCGGACTTGTCACGCGAATTTGTCGGGCAGGGCGAAGTTTGTATCAAAGTGTCGCAACGCGGCGGCTGCTTGTCTCATGTGATCCCGCCATCGGAATCAGAACTTTGTGCTGATGGATTGTGAACGGAGTCACGCTCCCTGCCGTTTGCTCTGAGCTTGTCCAGCAAGCCGTGGGTGAAAAATAAGGACGGCCGCCTTCGACCGCTAGCCTGCGGCAGTCGCTTGAAGCGGGCTTCGGCACGCGCAACGCGAGCAGTCCTGTTTGGACGCAATCCGCTATCGCTTCGGCATCGCACGCAATGACGAGGCCCGGCGCCGCGAGACGCGGGCCGGGCCTCTTGATGTGACGCCGAGCGCGATCAGGCGGCGGGCGCGGCCTCGCCCTTCATGCGTGCGGTTTCTGCGGCGGTCGATTGCGGCCCGGTGTTGCGGTTGTACAGACCGCCGCCGACACCGGCGCCCTTCAGGAACGGCTCCGGATCGCCCTCGCGCAGTTGCAGGCCGAAGATCGGCGACAGGCCGGGGTGCCGGCCGAGGCCACCGTAGAGATCGAACCCGCGCTCGATCCAGTCGCGCAGCGGATCGTCGTCGGTCAGCACCGGCGTGTCGGCGACCGAGGCGGTGAACAGGAACACGGCCAGCAGGCGGAAGTCGGCATAATTGGGCGTATCGCCGCCGAACCACTTGTTCTCCGCCAGCGCGTTACGCATCAGTTGCAGCGTTGGCGGGACGAGTGGCAGCCGATCCTCGCGGCCGACGATGATGTCCTCGATCTTGCGGCCGAACATGCGCTCGCGCGATTCGGTGACATAGGCGTGGTCCTGCGGCAGCGAGCGGTCGCGATACTGCTTGATGAAGCAGGTCATCCACGGGCTGATCGCGGTCTGCCACAGCCAGCCTTCCATCGCCTGGGTCAACGCCTTGACGCTGGGGTGCGGAATGAGCGTCGGCCGGTCGGGATAGGTCTCGTCGAGATATTCGGCGATCAGCCAGCTATCGAGCACCCATTTGCCATCGTCGACGATGGCGGGGAGGCGCTCGGTCTTGCCGCCGGTCCGCTCGGGAATGCCGGAGAAGCCGCCGGGCACGATATCCAACTCGAACCCTTTGTGGGCGATGGCATATTTGGTCGCCCACACGAACGGGCTGATCGTTGCGCCGCTCGCCAGCGCCAGGTCATAGATCGTGATCTTGTTGTCTTTCGCCATGGCATCCTCTTTGCGGATCGGGGTCTCACTGCATCGGGCATAAGGGCAAGATGTTCGTAAGGCCAGTGGCATCGTGCCGGTTCGGGCGGCTGGGCGGAGCATGGCGGTTCAAGCGGTATGTTGACTATGTCTGGAACGGAGGGTGTGCTGGCACGTCCGCCCTCCCGCGCGCTCAGGCTCGTGTCAGCCGTGTCATCAGAGCGCTGCCAGCAGCGTCCGGCTCTCCGCCGTGGCGGACAGCATCGCTCCGTCTTCGATCAGCCAGCATTGGCCCGCGTCCCAAGCTTGCCCGTCGAGCGTGCCATGGCCGGTGAGCGGGATGAACCAGCATTGGCCGGCGGCGCCGAGGGCGTGGTCGCCGGCTGCGAAAGTGGCGAGTTGCAGCGCAAAGGGGGCCTCATCGCGGCCGAGCAGGGCGGCGGCGTCGCGCTCGGCCACATTGGTGGCCGTGCGCGCATAAGGCTCGGCGCGGCTGACCGCGACGCCATCGTCCAGATGCAGTTCGCGCGGGCGGCCATAGTCGTAGAGCCGGTAGGTCACATCGACATTCTGCTGGACCTCGACCAGCGTCACGCCCGCGCCGATGGCGTGGACGGTGCCGGCCGGAATGAAGAAGAAATCGCCTGCGCGCACCGGCTTCCAGTCGATGAGTTGCTCGATCCGGCCGTCGAGCGAGGCTGCGCGCAGGGCCTCGGCGTCGAGCGGCTGGTGGGTGCCCATGCCGAGCGTGGCGCCGGGCTCGGCATCGAGGATCAGCCAGCATTCGCTCTTGCCGCCGGGCAGGCCGCGCGCCCGTCCCTGTACATCGTTGGGGTGAACCTGGATGGAGAGCCGCTCGCTGGTGAAGATATATTTGACCAGCAGCGGCGGGTGCTGGCCGTCCGGCCCGTCGAACCACACCTCGCCGATCCTGCGCCCCGCGCCATCCGGGAAGAAACCGGGCAGATCGGTGCGCCCCCAGGGTTTCTCGACATATTTGGTGGCGAGTCGGGTGGCGGTCATGGCTTACTCCCGTGGGCCGATCTGGCCGGGCGTGTCGCTCGGGCGGTTTGTGCTTGCCGTGTCCTTCGTGACGATGCGCTGGCCGCCGATCCACACCTCCATGACCTGCGTGGCGGGTAGTTCGGCCGGGCGGGCCAGTTCGATGTCGCGGTCAAGGATGAGGAAGTCGGCGCGCTGGCCGGGCGCGAGGTTGCCGAAGCGCTGCTCGGCGAAACCGGCATAAGCGGCGCCCCAGCCATAAGCACGCAGGGCGTCGGCGAGGGCGATGCGCTGCTCGGGATGCCAGCCGCCCGCCGGCTGGTCGGCGCTATCCGTGCGGGTGAGCGCGGCCTTGAGACCGAGGAAAGGGTCGGCCGGCTCCACCGGCACGTCCGATCCGAAAGCCAGCGGCACCTTGTTGTCCAGCATCGCGCGCCACGCATAGGCGCCGTCCAGTCGTTCCGGGCCGAGGCGGGCGGTGGCCATCTGCCAGTCCGAGGCGGCGTGCTGCGGCTGCATCGAGGCGACAATGCTGTGCTGGCCGAACCGGGGCACATCAAGGGGGTCGACAATCTGCGCATGCTCAATCCGCCAACGCCGGTCGCCCTTGTAGGTTTCCGAAAGCTCGTCGATCGCGTCCAACACTTCGGCATTGGCGCGGTCGCCGATCGCGTGGACGGCAAGCTGGAAGCCATCCATCGCCGCGCGGCTCATCTGGTTGCGCAGTTGCGCGGAGGTGAGGCGCGGCAGGCCGGTCTCGCCCGGCGCATCGGCATAGGGCGCCTTGAGCCACGCTCCGCGCGAGCCGAGCGCGCCGTCGAGCAGCAGCTTGACGCCGCCGAGCCGCAGCCGGTCGTCGTAGAGCCAGGGCGTCGGGCCGGGACCGGCGATCAGCGAGGCCTGCTCCATGCCGGCGGCATAGCCCATGATGCGGATGCGCAGCGCGCCCCGGTCGCCGGCGCGGCGGAACGCCTGCCACGCTTCGATGGTGGTGCCCATGTCGGCGATGGCGGTGACGCCGCGCGCGAGCAGCGCTGCCTGCGCCTTGAGCAACGCCGCGTCGTAGTCCTTGGGCTGCGGCTTGGGCAGCGCGCCGTCCATCAGCCGCATGGCGTTGTCGACGAGCACGCCACCGGGCTTGCCGGTGCTGGCGAGGATGCGCCCGCCGGCCGGTGCCTTGGTGGCGGCGGTGATCTTCGCGGCGGCCAGCGCGGCATCGTTGGCCCAGCCGGCATGACCATCGACCCGTACCAGCCAGATCGGCCGGCCGTCGCCAAGCCCGGCAAGGTCGGCGGCGGTGGGGAAGCGGCCGAGGCCCCATGCCTCATGATCCCAGCCGGTGCCGATGATCCACGGGCGGCCGGGGTTGGCGGTGGCATAGGCGGCGATCCGCGCCTTGGCCTCGTCCAGCGAGCGGGCGGTGCTCAGGTCGAGATTGAGCGCGGCGAAACCCAGATCCATGACATGGCCGTGCGCGTCGATCATGCCGGGGACGAGCGTGCGGCCCTTGCCATCATAGCGGAAATCTGGGCGCTCGGGCCGCTTGTCGCCCCGCTGGAGGCGTTTCTCGATGCGACCCGCGCTGTCGATCACCAGCCCGGTGAAATGGACGAGGTCGCCGCTTTCGTCGACGGTGAGGCCGTTCACATTGTCGATGAGGCCGCTCGCCCCGACTGGCGCGGCGGCAAGCAGCGCGAGCAGGAGCGGGCCGAGCAACCGGCTGGCCTTGCCGACGATCATCAACGCGGAACCATCACGGCTTGCGGATACGCCGCACCAGCGCGCTGGTATCCTGCCGCGCGCCGCCCATTGCGGCGACCTCGGCATAAAACTGGTCGACCAGCGCGGTGACGGGCAGCGAAGCGCCGATGGCGCGCGCCTCGTCCAGCGCGAGGCCGAGGTCCTTGCGCATCCATTCGATGGCGAAACCGAAATCGAAGCGGTCCTCCGCCATGCTCTGCCAGCGATTGTCCATCTGCCAGCTTTGCGCGGCGCCGCCGGAGACGGCCTCATGCACCCGGTCGAGATCCAGCCCCGCCGTCTGGGCGAAGCGCAGCCCCTCGGAGAGCCCTTCGAGCAGGCCGGCGATGCAGATCTGGTTGACCATCTTGGTGGTCTGGCCCGCGCCCGCCTCACCGCAATGGACGATGCGCGCGGCGTAGCTCTGCATCACCAGCCGGGCGGCTTCGACCGCCGGTTCGCTGCCGCCGCACATGATCGAGAGCTTGCCCGCTTCCGCGCCCGATTGCCCGCCGGAGACCGGCGCGTCGACGAAATGCAGCCCCTTGCTCTCCGCCTCCAGCGCCAGTTGCCGCGCGATGCGGGCGGAGACGGTGGTGTGGTCGATGAACAGGCTGCCGGCGCGCATGGTGCGGAAGGCGCCGTCGCGCCCGAGGGTGATCGCTTCGAGATCGGCATCGTTGCCGACACAGCTCAGCACGATATCCGCCTCCTGCGCGGCCTGCGCCGGGCTGACCGCTGCCTCGCCTCCATAGCGCTCCACCCAGGCGTGGGTCTTGCCCATGGAGCGGTTGAATACGGAGAGTTCGTGGCCGGCGGCGGCGAGGTGCCCCGCCATCGGTCCGCCCATCACCCCCAGCCCGATAAACGCAATTTTTGCCATGCAGGGGGCATAGAGTGTGTTTTCTCCCGACGCCAGATGGGATAGGGGGCCCCATGACCACAACAGACCAGCTTTCGCCTCGGGCGGTGCAGCGCGATGCGTTGTCCGCCACCGCTACCTCCGTCACTGTGGCGCCCGTCACCGTGGCGGACGTTCGTGCGGCGCGGGAGCGAATTAACGGGTCGATCCAACGCACGCCCACCATGGTCAGCCAGACACTCTCGCAGATGACGGGCGCGACGGTCTATCTCAAGTTCGAGAACCACCAGTTCACCGCCGCCTACAAGGAGCGCGGCGCGCTCAACAAGCTGCTGCTGCTCGGCGAGGAGGCGCGCGCCAAGGGCGTGATCGCCGCTTCGGCCGGCAACCACGCACAGGGCCTTGCCTATCATGGCGCGCGCCTTGGCCTGCCCGTCACCATCGTGATGCCGACGACGACGCCGACGGTGAAGGTGATGCAGACCGAGGGGCATGGCGCCACCGTGGTGCTCCACGGCGAGACGTTCGACGAAGCCTATGCCCATGCCCGCCGGCTGGAGGCCGAGCGCGGCCTGACCTTCGTTCACCCGTTCGACGACCCGGACATCATTGCCGGGCAGGGCACCGTCGCGCTGGAGATGCTGGAGGATGCGCCGGAGATCGACACGCTGGTCATCCCGATCGGCGGCGGCGGTCTGCTCTCCGGCATGGGCACGGCGGCGCGCGCGATCAGGCCGGATATCGCGCTGGTCGGCGTGCAGGCCGAGCTTTATCCGTCCATGTATGACGTCATCAAGGGCGCGAACCTGCCCTGCGACGGCGATACGCTGGCGGAAGGCATCGCGGTCAAGGAGCCGGGGCAGATCACGCGCGGGATTGTCGACTTGCTGGTTAACGATGTCGTGCTGGTGACGGAGCGCGCGCTGGAGCAGGCGGTGAGCCTGCTGCTCCAGATCGAGAAAACGGTGGTCGAGGGTGCTGGCGCGGCCGGCCTCGCCGCGCTGCTGGAACATAAGGCGATGTTCGCCGGGCGCACCGTGGGCCTCGTCCTCACTGGCGGCAATATCGACACGCGGCTGCTCGCCAATGTGCTGCTGCGCGACCTTGCCCGTTCGGGCCGGCTCGCCCGCCTGCGCATCCGTTTGCAGGACCGGCCGGGGGCGCTCTATCAGGTCTCGCGTATCTTCCACGAGCAGCAGGTCAACATCATCGAGGTGTATCACCAGCGCGTGTTCACCTCGCTGCCGGCCAAGGGCCTCATCACCGATATCGAGTGCGAGACGCGCGATGAGGCGCATCTCAAGCGGCTAATGGCGGCGCTGGCGCAGGCCGGGTTCGATGCCCAGCCGGTCGAGCTGGCCTGATCCGTACGTGGGATTGCGCAAGGCGGCCGGTCAGGCATAGTGTCGGGTGATGACCGGCACGGCGCAAATCAAGCTCAAGATCCAGCTCATGTGCGGCGAGGAGATCGCCATGGGGCCGGGCAAGGCCGACCTGCTCGATGCGATCAAGACGCATGGTTCGATTTCCGCCGCCGGCCGGGCGATGGAGATGAGCTACCGGCGCGCGTGGATGCTGGTTGACGTGATGAACCGCTGCTGGCGCGAGCCGCTGGTCGCGACCTCGCCCGGCAGCTCGCACGGCGGCGGCGCGCGTGTCACCCCGTTCGGCGAGACGGTGCTGGCGCAGTATCGGGCGTTGCAGGCGGCCTTGAGCCGGGCGTCCGACTGCCCGGCTCATGCCGCGCTGGCGGCCGCGATGCTGGCCGAGCCGCGCGCTAGCCAGAAGGGTTGAGGGGCGGAGGCGTCCCCGGTGCCCATATTCAGGAATCGTCCGCGGATCCGAGAGCGTGTCCATGTGAGATAGCCCCCGTGCTCCGGCCAGCGCAGGAGCACAACTTGGTTCAATCGGAATAGGGCGAACTCCAATTTCCGCCTCCTTGCCGGATTTTCGGCCGGAGCGTGCCGGCACGATGATGCTGAAACAAGGTCTGCATGACGGCCTTGCACGAAGGACCCCTTCGGCTCCGAACCCCTCCGTCCTATCGTTTGCCCGCCCTTCCGATTGCTGTATAGCGCGCACTACAGCCATTTTCTGCGGACCGACCATGCGCCTCGCTCTCCGATTGTTCCTGCTCGCCCTGTCGGCCTGCCTGCTCGCGCTGGCGCCCGCCCGCGTGGCGGCGCGCGGGCCGCTGGTGCTGGCTGCCGCGAGCTTGCAGGAGGCGATGACCGATGCGGCGGACGTCTGGGCCGCGCGCCGGCACGAGAAGCCGGTGCTCTCCTTCGCCGGTTCCTCCGCGCTGGCACGCCAGATCGAGGCGGGAGCGCCGGCCGACCTGTTCGTCTCCGCCGATGAGGAATGGATGGACTATGTCGCCGGGAAGGGCCTGATCCGCCCCGGCTCGCGCGCGCCCTTCCTCTCCAACCGGCTGGTGCTGATCGCCCCCGCCGGCAGCCGGGCCAACCTGACCATTGGCCGTGGGTTTCCGCTGGCACGCGCGCTCGGCACCGGCCGGCTGGCGATGGCCGACCCGGATGCGGTGCCCGCCGGCAAATATGGCGCGGCGGCGCTGACCAGCCTCGGCGTGTGGGACGGGGTGAAGGGTAAGGTCGCCCGCGCGGAAAATGTCCGCGCGGCGCTGGCGCTGGTCGAACGCGGAGAGGCGCCGTTCGGCATCGTCTATGCGACGGACGCGGCGGCCTCCAGGAAGGTGCGTATCGTCGGCACCTTCCCGCCGCGCAGCCATCCGCCGATCACTTACCCCATCGCCTTGCTCAAGACGTCGACCAACCGGGATGCCGAGGCGTTCCGCCGCTTCCTGCTCTCGCGCGAGGGCAAGGCGATCTTCGCCCGGCGCGGCTTCGCGGTGCGGTGAGGATGGCAGGGGGGGAGATGGCAGCGGGCGGCGGCGTGCGTCGGCGGTCAGGGTTCGCGGGCTGTTCCATTCACCCGTTCGTGTCGAGCGAAGTCGAGACACGCCAACGCTGCGCCAAAATGTCTCGACTTCGCTCGACACGAACGGGGAGGTATTCGGTTGAGGCCGCGTTCACGCCGGCCCCTCACATCCCGCAGACACGCGCATGACCGGCGAGGAATGGGAGATTATCGCGCTCTCACTCAAGGTGAGCGGTGTCGCGGTGCTGGCGACCATGCCGCTCGCTTTCGGTCTCGCCTGGCTGCTGGCGCGCGGGCGCTTCCCCGGCAAGGTGCTGATCGACGCGCTGGTGCATCTGCCGCTGGTGCTGCCGCCGGTCGTCACCGGCTGGCTGTTGCTCATCGCGTTCGGTGCCAACGGCCCGGCCGGGCGCTGGCTCGCCGACTGGTTCGGCGTCACCCTCATGTTCCGCTGGACCGGCGCCGCGCTTGCCGCCGCCGTCATGGCGCTGCCGTTGATGGTGCGGGCGATGCGCCTCTCCATCGAGGCGGTCGACCGGCGGCTGGAAGGGGCGGCGCGCACGCTCGGCGCCTCGCCGCTGCGGGTGTTCCTCTCGATCACGCTGCCGCTCGCCACGCCGGGGCTGCTGGCGGGCGCGGTGCTCGGCTTCGCGCGCTCCATCGGCGAGTTCGGCGCGACGATCACCTTCGTCTCCAACATCCCCGGCGAGACGCGCACCATCCCGCTCGCCATCTACGGCGCGCTGCAAATCCCGGGCAACGAGACGGTAGTAACGCGGCTTGCCATCATCGCGGTGCTGCTCTCGCTCGGCGCGCTGCTGGCCTCGGAAATCCTCGCGCGGCGGGCGGGCTACGGGAAGGGCGGCCATGTCCTTTGAGATCGCGGTCGAGCGGCGGCTGGGCGACGCGCACATAGCGCTCAGCCTGACCAGCGCGGCCGGGCTGACCGCTTTGTTCGGCCCCTCCGGCGCTGGCAAAAGCTCGGTGCTCAACATGGTCGCCGGCCTGCTGCGGCCGGACCGGGGGCGGATCGCGGTGGCGGGGGAGACGCTGTTCGACAGCGCCGCCCGTATCGACCTGCCGCCCGACCGCCGCCGCGCCGGCTACGTTTTTCAAGACGGCCGGCTGTTTCCGCACCGCTGCGTGCGCGACAATCTGCTCTACGGCTGGCGGCTCGCCGCGCCCGATCATCGCTGGATGACGCTGGACGAGGCGGTGGCCTTTCTCGGCATCGGGCATCTGCTGGAGCGCTGGCCGCGCACCCTGTCGGGCGGCGAGGCGCAGCGGGTCGCCATCGGCCGGGCGCTGCTCAGCGGGCCGCGCTTCCTGCTGATGGACGAGCCGCTCGCCTCGCTCGATGCGCCCCGGCGCGAGGAGATCATGCGGGTGATCGAGCGGGTGCGCGATGAGTTGGCGCTGCCGATCCTCTATGTGAGCCATGATCGCGCGGAGGTGGAACGGCTGGCCTCCACAATCGTTACGCTGGAGCCGGCACGGGTCGGCTGAGCGCCTGTCCGGGCTTGAGTTTCACCGCGATCGGGTTCAGGACGCAGAGCGCAACGGACCATAGAGGGCCGCTGGTCGCGGCCCGTTTCGGCATTGCCGGAGGGAGGCGCCCTTGTCGCCGTGGGACCATGAGCTTGCCCTGCTGCTCGCGCGGATCCAGTTCGCGTTCACCATCAGCTTCCACTTCCTGTTCCCGGCCTTCACCATCGGGCTGGCGAGCTTTCTCGCCGTGCTGGAGGGGCTGTGGCTGACGACCGCCAAAGCGGTCTATGCTAATCTGTTCCGCTATTGGGTGAAGATCTTCGCCGTCGTCTTCGCCATGGGCGTCGTCTCGGGCGTGGTGATGTCTTACCAGATCGGCACCAACTGGTCGGTCTTTTCGGACAAGGCGGGGCCGATCGTCGGGCCGCTCATGGCCTATGAGGTGCTCACCGCTTTCTTTCTGGAGGCGGGCTTCCTCGGCGTCATGCTGTTCGGGCTCAACAAGGTGGGCAAGGCGCTGCATTTCACCGCGACCTGCGCGGTGGCGGTCGGCACGCTCCTCTCGGCCTTCTGGATTCTCTCGGCTAATAGCTGGATGCAGACGCCGACCGGTTACGAGATCGCGGCCAACGGGCAGTTCGTACCCGGCCCGAGCTGGTGGGCGATCGTCTTCAACCCCAGTTTCCCCTATCGCCTCGTCCACACCACCATCGCCGCCTTTCTCACCACCGCCTTCGCGGTCGGCGGGGTTGGGGCGTGGCATCTGCTGCGCGACCGGGACAATCCCGGCGCGCGGACCATGTTCTCCATGGCGATGTGGATGGCGGCCATCGTCGCACCGATCCAGGTTGTGGCGGGCGACCTGCACGGTCTCAACACGCTGGAGCATCAGCCAGCCAAGGTGATGGCGATGGAGGGCCATTATCAAAGCCACCCGGACGGCGCGCCGCTGATCCTGTTCGGCATCCCCAACAGTGCGGAGAAGCGCGTCGATCTGGCGGTGGAAATCCCCAAAGGCTCATCGCTGATCCTCAAGCACGATCCCGACGCGCCGCTCGCCGGCCTCGATACCGTGCCGGATGCGGACGAGCCGCCGGTCGGCATCGTGTTCTGGGCGTTCCGCATCATGGTCGGGCTCGGCGTGTTGATGGCGGGGCTGGGCCTGTGGAGCCTCGTCGCGCGCTGGCGCCGCCGTCTCTACGACTGGCCGCTGCTGCACCGCGCGGCGGTGCTGATGGGGCCGGCCGGCTTCGTCGCGGTCATCGCCGGCTGGGTGGTGACGGAGGTAGGCCGCCAGCCCTTCACCGTCTATGGCCTGCTGCGCACCGCGTCGAGTGCTTCGCCGCTCGACGCGCCGGCCGTCGCCGCCTCGCTCACGGCGTTCGTGGTCGTCTATTTCGCCGTGTTCGGCGCGGGCATCTGGTATCTGTTGCGGTTGATGAGCCGCGCCCCGGACGCGTATGAGGCCGGGCTGGACGGCGCGCCGATCCGCACGGCCGGGATCACGCCCGCCATGGCGGTGATGGAGGGAGACGTGTCATGATCGACCTCACCGTCATCTGGGCCGGCATCATCGGCTTTGCGATCGTCGCCTATGTGGTGATGGACGGGTTCGACCTCGGCATCGGCATCCTGTTCCCGCGCTTCAAGGTGGGCGCCGAGCGCGACATGGCGATGAACAGCGTCGCGCCGGTGTGGGACGGCAACGAGACCTGGCTGGTGCTTGGCGGCGGCGGTCTGCTCGCCGCCTTCCCGCTCGCTTATGCAATTATCCTGCCCGCGCTCTATGCCCCGCTCGTGGCGATGCTGCTCGGCCTCATCCTGCGCGGCGTCGCCTTCGAGTTCCGCTGGCGTGACCCGGCGCACCGGCCGGTGTGGGACCTCGCTTTCACCATCGGCTCCACCGTTGCCACCTTCGCGCAGGGCATAACGCTGGGGGCGCTGCTGCAAGGCATCACCGTGGCGGGGCGTGCCTATGCCGGCGGCTGGTGGGAGTGGCTCTCACCATTTAGCGTGCTGACCGGTATCGGCCTCGTCATCGGCTATGCGCTGCTCGGCGCCGGCTGGCTGATCTGGAAGACGGACGGGCCACTCCAGGAGAAAGCCTATCGCCATGCGACATGGCTCGGCATCGCGCTGCTGGCGGTGATTGCGCTGGTCAGCCTCGCCACGCTGGGGCTGGAGGCGCAATATCAACAGCACTGGCTCGCTTATCCCGGCGTGCTGGTGACGGCGCAGGTGCCGCTGGCGACGCTGATCGTGAGCGTGCTGTTCTTCCGCAGCCTGAAGAAGCGCCAGCATGCGGGGCCGTTCCTTTATGTGCTGGGCCTGTTCGGCCTGTGCATTGTCGGCCTCGGTATCTCGATCTGGCCGGACGTGATCCCGGCGCGGCTCACCATCTGGGACGGGGCGGCGCCCTATCGCAGCCAGCTTTTCATGCTGGTCGGCGCGGTGGTGCTGGTGCCGGTCATCCTCGCTTACACCGGCTGGGCCTATTGGGTGTTCCGCGGCAAGGTGGGCGCGGAGGGCTATCACTCATGAGCATGCCATCGACCGTCACGTTGCGCCGGCTCGGCTGGTTCGCGCTGATCTATGCCGCGAGCGTGCTGGCGCTAGGTGCCGTCTCGCTGCTCATCCGCTGGTGGATCGGCTAACCCCATGCGCCGTGCCCCGCCTCCGCCGCAAAAAGCCGTGAAAACCGCGACGCGCACTGACACGCCCACAGTAAATGATCTTTTCACATTGGCCGGTTATGGGCATAGTCGATCTTCAGCGAGTCTTGGGCCGCGCGTGCGGCCATTGGGAGACGATGTGAGCGCAGCGTTCCGTTTTCCACGGTTCTTCATGACGAACGCGGGCCCCTGCCCCTATCTGCCGGGGCGCACGGAGCGCAAGGTGTTCACCGAGCTCGCCGGCGAGCACGCCGCCGAGTTGAACGATGCGCTCGGCCGCATCGGCTTCCGCCGCAGCCAGAATGTCGCCTATCGCCCGAGCTGCGTCGATTGCACGGCCTGCGTCTCGGTGCGGATCGTCGCCGGCGAGTTCAAGGCCAACGGCACCCAGCGCCGGCTGGTGCGGCGCAACGGCGATCTGATCGTGCGTGCCTGCAAGCCCTGGTCGACCGACGAGCAATTCTCGCTGCTCCAACGCTATCTCGCCGCGCGCCATCCCCATGGCGGCATGACCGAGATGGACGAGATGGATTTCGCCGACATGGTCGAGCAGACGCCCGTCGAGACCTACGTCATCGAGTATCGCGAGTCGGACGTCGACGGGCGACCCGGCCGGCTGGTCGGCGCCTGCCTGACCGACAAGCAGTGCGATGGCCTCTCGATGATCTACAGCTTCTTCGACCCTGACTGCCCCGAGCGGCTGGGGTTGGGCAGCTTCATCATCGTCGACCATGTGCTGCGCGCCCAGCGGGCCGGACTGCCCTATGTCTATCTCGGCTATTGGGTCGAGGGGGCGGAGCGGATGAACTACAAGATCCGCTACCAGCCGCTCGAAAAGCTCGGCCGCGCCGGCTGGGAGCGGTTCGATCCGCCGGTGCCGGGCGGGACTGTCAAGGCCACGCCGGGCCTGTCGCGCGATCCGGCCGGGCGCGTGCTCAAATAAGCGCCGCGCTCTCCTTCAGTTCGACCCCGCCAAAGCTGGCATGATCGCCGCGCACAGCGCTTCCAGGCCCTGCGCATCCGCCTCGTCGAAGCGGCCGATATGGGGACTGTCGAGGTCCAGCACGCCAAGGAGCCGGCCCTTATGGACCAGCGGCACAACGATCTCGGAAGCCGAGGCGGCGTCGCAGGCGATATGGCCGGGAAAGGCGTTCACATCCGGGACGAGCTGCGTCATCCGCGTGGTGGCCGCCGTCCCGCAGACACCGGCGCCGAGGGGAATACGGATGCAGGCCGGCTTGCCCTGGAACGGGCCGAGCACCAGCTCCCCGCCGACCAGCCGATAGAAGCCCGCCCAGTTGAGGTCCGGCAGATAGTGCCAGATCAGCGCGGCGACATTGGCCATGTTGGCGATCGGGTCCGGCTCGCCCGCGACGAGCGCGGCGGCGGCGGCGCGCAGATCGGCATGGAGTGCGACTTTGTCATCGGTGATGACGGGCGTGAAAACGTGCATGGCGCCGATGTAGGCCGCGCCGGGCTGGGGCGCCAGAGCGGATCGGAGGGCGCAATGGGTTGCGCGGGGTAGGGGCCTTCGCGTAGGGCGAGCCCTCCATCAACGAGGAACGACCATGGCAGGCGCGATCAAGCTTACGCTCACCGAGGATGAGGCCGAGATCCTCATCGACGCGCTCGAGGCCGATCTGGAAGGCTATGTCGAGGCGGCCAAGGAAGCCCGCGGCAACAATAATCGCGCGGACGTGGAGACCTTCACCGAGGCTGCCCAGCGCATCCAGGCCCTGATGACGCGGCTACGCGAACTGGTCGGCGAATAAGCGCGGCAGGCGCGGGCGTGACGCTGCGCCCGTGTGTGTGACTCCTGTCGCGTGGAGCGCGTCCGCGAAACGCGAGCTGCAATCTACGCCGGATAGACCGCCCTCCACCTATCTCGACTTCACTCGATACGAACGGAAAACATGTGCTTCTGCGAAGGTGGGGGGCGCAAATCCCATCCCGTTCGCCCCGAGCGTTCGAAGGGTCATTCTTCTTCCGGGATATCCGCCTCAAAATGACAGCCTTTCGACGCGCGCGAGAACGGCGTTTTCGCTGTCGAACACATTTTGGGGTTCGTCCGCACGCGATGGAATCAGGGCACTTGCGGAAGCAGGAGCCGAGGGCCCAGCCGCGGTGCCTTGCCGCCCTGGGCTCCTGCTTGCACAGGAGCACGGTGTTCTTTTCTGAACTGTCAGCCTCAGGATTGTTGGCCAGAACCGGCTGACGGCCAAGAAAGGCCCTCAATCCCCCGTCACCCGCCCGCGCCCGGCCTTCACAGCGCTGCGGGCCTTTTTCGCGTCCACCCGGCGCGCTCTGGCGGCCTTGGATGGCTTGGTCTTGATCCGCCGGGCGTCGCGCTCGTCGGCTTTGTCGAGCATCGCGGTCAGCCGGGCGCGGGCATCCTCGCGGTTGGCCTCCTGCGTGCGGAAGCGCTGAGCGAGGATGACCAGCACCCCTTCGCGTGTCAGTCGCGAGCCGGCGATGGTCTTGAGGCGCCGGTAGCTCTCCGGCGAGAGGCCGAGGCGGAAGACGTTGACGCGCAGTTGCACCGCGCTCGCCACCTTGTTGACATTCTGACCGCCTGGGCCGCTGGCGGTGATGAACCGCTCCTCGATCGCGTCGTCGGGGATGGATCGCTCAGCCATGGTCCGGTGCGGCGGCTTGCGTATCCAGCGCTTCGGCGTCGGCAAAGCCGCCCTCGGCGAAGCCGGGCGGGATGGGTGCGACGGCGGCGGCCGGCGGCTTGCTTCCACGCGGCAGCGAGAGGCTGCGCGCATGGAGCAATAGCCCGCCGCGCCAGCCGGAGCTGCCCTGCGGCGCGCGATAGACCAGGTCGCCAAGGATACCGAGGCCCAGTCCGTGCAACGCGTGGGCGCGCAGTTGATGCGTGCGGCCGGTCTCGGGCTCGAAGCGGATGAGGGACCGCCCGTCGCGCGCGGCGAGCAGATGCCACCGGGTGATCGCGGCCTTACCCTTGGCGTCCGGCGTCATTCGCCAGCCGGCTTCGCGCGTGCTGGTCTTGCCGAGCGGCAGGTCGATGAGCCCTTCCGTCTCCGCCGGCACGCCGTCCAGCACCGCCAGATAGCTCTTGCTAACCTGCCGCGCCGCGAAAGCGTCGGCAAAGCGCCTGGCCGCCTTGGGGTTGCGGGCGAGCAGCAGGCAGCCGCTGGTGTCGCGGTCCAGCCGATGTACGGCGACTGGCCAGCGCTGGAAGCCGAAGGTCAGCGAGGCGAGGTGGTTCTCCAGGCTGAGGCCGCCATCGCGTGGCGGATCGACCGGCAGGCCGGCGGGCTTGTCGAGGATGATCGCCTCGCCGTCGATGAACAGCACGCGGTCGGTGATCGGCGAGAGGCCGCCGGCCGGGGCGCGGCGCGAGGATCGGGAGTTGACGGACATGAGCGAGCCTATAGGGCTTGGCCATGAGCGGGGGAAGCGGCATCGGTGGTTCGAGGGGCGGTTCGGGCGGCGCGGCGGCGGCCGTGCGCGGCCGGCAGCGCCTGCTCTGGGTCGATGCGCTCAAGGGCCTCGGCATGATCGCGGTCGTCGCGGGTCATGTGTGGACGCGCGGCCCGGTGCGCGATGCGATCTATGCCGTACATATGCCGCTGTTCTTCCTGCTCTCCGGCTATACCGCCAGCGCGGTCCCGTGGCGCGCATGCCTGCCGCGCCTTGAGCGCGGGCTGCTGCTACCGTTCGTCTGCTTCTCGGTCCTGCTGCTCGGTGCCGACTTCCTGATCGAAGGGCTGCGGGGCATGCGCCCGATTTTCCCGAATTGGCGGGTGGGGGCGGAGGCGCTGCTGTTCGCCACCGCCACGCTGCGCGGGCCTTTCACGATTTTCTGGTTCATCCCCTGTCTGTTCCTCGCGCGGCTCGTGTGGAGTGCGGCAGCGGGCGGGGGAAGGCGGCCGGACAGTCCCGCCATGCTGGTCGGTGCCGCACTGCTGGTCGGCTTGGCATTGGCCGCGCAGAGCCATGGCGGCCGCTCGCCCTTCGGCCTGCTGGCGGTGCCGGGTGCGCTGCTGTGCCTCTGGCTTGGCGCGCTGTGGCGCCTGCGGATGCCGGTGGAGCGGGCATGGGGCATCAAGGCGCCACTCGTTGCGGCGTTGGCGCTCGCCACGCTGCTCTGGCTACCGCCGCTCGACATGAAGCAGGGCGATCTCGGCTGGCCGCTCATCTCGCTGATCGGGGCTGCTGCCGTGACGATGGCGCTGGCCTTGGCGCTGCACCGGGTGCCGGCCGTGGCGCTCCGTCCGCTCGTCGCTATCGGGCGCGCCTCGCTGGTTATCATGTATGTCCACGTCGCCTTCATTCACTATCTGGCGCCCTATGCGCCCAAGGCGGTTTTGCTCCCCGTGGCGCTGGCCGGGGCCTGGCTGCTGGACTGGCTGATCCGCCGGACGGGGCCGAGCCGCCTGCTGCTGCGCGGCGAAGCGAAGGCCGCATATTAACTTATTGACTCACGACCGCCCGCTGATCGGCGCCGACTGAAACCATCGAATGACTCGCCTCGACTCGTGGATTCAAGCCGCTTTACGCAAAATTAACCTTTTGCGTTCATTCATCCTATGGTTAATAGTTGCGATCGGGGCCTGCCAACAGGCGCGCCGGACTTCGCCATAAAGGGGCTGCATATGCGCGTGCTGCTGATTGAAGACGAACCGACGACCGCGAAGGCGATCGAACTGATGCTCACCACGGAGGGGTTCAACGTTTATACGACGGACCTCGGCGAGGAGGGGCTCGATCTCGGCAAGCTCTACGATTACGACATCATCTGTCTCGACCTCAACCTGCCCGACATGCACGGCTACGACGTGCTCAAGAAGCTGCGGGCCGCGCGGGTGCAGACGCCGGTCCTCATCCTCTCGGGCATTTCGGAGATGGACAGCAAGGTCCGCTCCTTCGGCTTCGGCGCCGACGATTATGTGACCAAGCCCTTCCACAAGGACGAGCTGGTGGCGCGGATCCACGCCGTCGTCCGCCGCTCCAAGGGCCATTCGCAATCGGTCATCCGCACCGGCAAGCTGGCGGTCAACCTCGACGCCAAGACGGTGGAGGTGGATAGCAACCGCGTCCATCTGACCGGCAAGGAATATGCGATGCTGGAGTTGCTCTCGCTCCGCAAGGGCACCACGCTCACCAAGGAGATGTTCCTCAACCATCTCTACGGCGGCATGGACGAGCCGGAACTCAAGATCATCGACGTGTTCATCTGCAAGCTGCGCAAGAAGCTGAGCCTCGCATGCGGCGGCGAGAACTATATCGAGACCGTATGGGGCCGCGGCTATGTGCTGCGCGATCCCGATGAGATCGGCGACGAGGTGGCGACGCAGGTCGCCTGAGGTCGCCCGAGGCGGAGCGTTCCGCCGGATTTTGGTAAACGCGCCGGGTCCGCCCGGTTGGTGGCGGGTTCGATCCGATCTACCGCGAATAACCGTCTCCCTCGGCGTCTCGACGATGCCCGGCACGAACGGGCGCAGTGCGCTCGAAGCCGTCCGAGCCGATGAACTCACCGTGTTCCGGGAACCGCCGCGCTTATAGAACTGCCGTGCTCCTGCGAAAGCAGGAGCCCAGGGCGATAGGGTGATGCGGCTGGATCCTGAGCTTCTGCTTTCGCAGGAGCATGCCGTTTCCTCCCAGGATCGTCACGGCGAAAGCGGGATCGGGCGAACCCATCCGCCTCCCTCGCCCGCTGCCCCTCAGCCGACGGTGCTCAAAAACCAGCGATCCGTGCCCTCCAGCCCCACGGCGGTGAGGATGCCGGAGGCGTAGGCGCCGGTGTCGATGCCGACGCGGTTGGGCCGCTCCTCGACGTCGGCGGTGATCGAATGGCCGTGGACCACGAAATAGTCGTGCGGCTCCGGGAAGGTCAGGAATTCGTCGCGGATCCAGCGCAGATCGCGCGCTTCCTGCTCGCCCATCGGTACGCGCGGGCGCACGCCGGCATGGACGAAGGCGTAGTTGCCGATCAGCACCTTCTCCGCCATCCCCTCGATGAACTCAAGGTGCGTTTCCGGGATGTTGACCACCAGCCAGTCGCGGAGCTGGCCGAGCGTCATCGTGTCCAGCTCCTCTTCGGCGGCGCCGTAGCTGAGCAGGGTTTCGCGGCCGCCGATGCGTGTCATGAAGCGCAGCGCGCTTTCGTCGCCGCGCGCGGCCATCAGGAACACCTCCTCGTGATTGCCTTGCAGACAGGTGCTGTCCGGCCACCAGTCGCGCAGGCGCATCACGAAATCGAGCACGCCCTTGGAATCGGGGCCGCGATCGACATAGTCGCCGAGCAGGATGAGGTCTGTGCGCTGCGCCGGCCCGCGCGCCAGATCGTCCTCGGCGATGCGGTCGATGAGCTGACGGAGCAGGTCCAGCCGACCGTGAATGTCCCCGATCGCGTAAGCGCGCCGGCCCTCGCCCAGATCGGGCGGCGCGGCCGGAGGTGCAGGCTCGGCTCTGGATCGGAAGAAGCGCAGCATGGGCAACTCAGTATAGGATCAGGCGGGGCATGGCGGTAGCCTTATCCCGCCGAGTCCCAACAAAGCGTTGCACGCGCCGGCGCGGCAGGTGGGCCATGCGGGCGCAGGCGGCCTCCGGCGCCGCACCGCCGCCCTCACAGGCGCGGCAGGGTGACGCCGCGCTGCCCCATATATTTGCCGGCGCGGTCGGCATAGCTGGTCTCGCACGGCTCGTTGCCCTCCAGAAACAGGAACTGGCAGGCGCCCTCATTGGCGTAGATCTTGGCCGGTAGCGGCGTGGTGTTGGAGAATTCCAGCGTGACATGGCCTTCCCAGCCCGGCTCCAGAGGCGTCACGTTCACGATGATGCCGCAGCGCGCGTAAGTGGATTTGCCGAGGCAGATCACCAGCACGTCGCGCGGGATGCGGAAATATTCCACTGTGCGTGCAAGCGCGAAGCTGTTGGGCGGGATGATGCACACGTCCGTCTTGCGGTCGACGAAGCTGTTGGAGGCGAAGTCCTTGGGGTCCACCACCGCGCTGTCGACGTTGGTGAAAATCTTGAACTCGTCGGCCACGCGCGCGTCGTAGCCGTAGGATGAGAGGCCGTAGCTGATGCATCCCTCGCGCCGCTGGCTTTCCACGAACGGCTCGATCATGCCCATTTCCTGCGTCTTGGCGCGAATCCATTTGTCGGAGAGAATAGCCATGGGGTTCCTTGTTCTTCAGGCTTGGACGATGTGCCAGAGCGGACCGCCGGGGGCGAACACATAAGCGACCCGCAGGCCCCAGGGCTGCATGGCCGGTGGCCGTGGCGCGCCTACGTCGAACGCGTCGGCGAGCTTGAGGCTTTCGATATGGGTCCACCAGGCATCGAGATCGGCGACGGCGAGGCTCATCATGAAATTATCGTTCCAGCCGGGGAAAACGGCGTTCTGGAGCAGAAAGCTGCCGCCCTCGCAGGAGAAGCCGGCGATGTCGTTGGCATCGGACACGAAGTCCTGCGTGAAGCCGAGCGCGGTATAGAAGCGCCTGGCGGCCTCGAAATCCGGTCCGCCGGGAACGAAGGGCCGCACCGCAATCGTGGTTGGCATCATGGGCGCGTCTCTATCGTGATGAGGGCGAAGGCGTGGGCTGACAACGGGCCGCGATCATGGCGCGCCGCCGGCCAGCCATGCCCCATCGCGCCGCGCGTCACGGCGATCAGGGCTCTCTGCCGGCTGGTCAGCTTGCTCATGGCCGCACCACGTTCCACTCGATCTGCCCATCAATGCCGTCCACGCGCCGCCATGTCGAGGCCGTCCATAGTACCCAGCGGCGGGTGGCGTAATCGGGCGGGAAGAAGCCGCCCTCCAGCCACAGCGTGCGGTTGATGCCGCTGGCAACATCGTAGCGGGCTTCGAAATCGTGGCTGACGCGGATCAACGCCGGCTTGGCGGCATGGGTCTCGATCTGGTTGAGGAAGATGTTGAGGTCCGCCAGCAGCGTGTCGCGGTTGGGCCGCGCAGCGCAGTCGTCGCCCAGGTCGAGCTGGACGGCGGGCGGCAGCATCGCCGTGTCGCGCGGGACGGTGGCGATGAAGGCGGTCGCCTGGTCGTAGGGGCGCTCGCACAGGCTGTAGCGGTGGAGGGCGCCGTAGCGCAGCCCTTCCGCGCGCGCGCCGGCGAGATAATCGTCGAACGCCGGGTCGCGCCCGTGCGTGCCGCTGGTCGCGACGATATAGACGAAGTCTGCGCCATCCGCGCGCGCCATCCGCCAGTTGATTGCGCCGCTCGCCGCCGAGACGGTGAGGCCCTGCACGGGGTAACGGCTGTGTGAGGGCGTCCAGTGCCGGGCGAACCATATGAACCCGCCGACGAGCAGCGTGCCGATGAGCACCGCCGCGATCATCAGGCGCAGCGGCGTGATGCGGACGGCAATGCGCCGGCGGCCGCGAGGGGCGTTCGGCATGGTCATCCGCGGATATGCAGCACGCAGATCAGCGTGAACAGCCGCCGCGCCGTGTCGAAATCCATGGAAACCTTGCCCTCCAGCCGGTGCGTGAGCAGTTCGGCGGCGCGGTTATGGATGGCGCGGCGGGCCATGTCGACCGTTTCGATCTGCTGCGGCGTTGCCTGCCGGACTGCCTGATAATAGCTCTCGCAGATCGCGAAATAATCGCGGATGGTGCGGCGCAGGCCGGTGAGGCTGAGGACGAGCGCCTCCAGCGGGCTGTCGTCCGCCCGGCGAATATCGACGACCAGCCGGCCGTCCGTCACGCGCAGGAGCACCCGGTAGGGCCCGGCATAGCCGTCCGCATGCACGCGCACGGGGGCGAACAGATTGCGCTCCAGCAGATCGACAATGGCGATCTGCCGCTCCTGCTCGATGTCAGCGTTGCGCCACAGGATGGTCTTTTCGTCCAGCGCAATGTCGATGATGCGGGGGTCGGCCATGCGAGGCTGTCCTAGGCGGTCGCGGGTGCAACGACAAGGGAGGTGCCGTGCGGTGAGGTGCCGGTCCCGCTTGTCCACGTTGTTATCCACAGCGCTCCACATCGTTCCTTGGGTGCCTGGAAACATGGCCATTGCCGATGGCGCGGCAAAGGTGGATTATAACCGACCCATGGCCGACCCTTATCGCTTGACCCCGGTGGCGGACACCGCCGCCGAACCGCGCCTGCCCCGCAATGTCGAGGCGGAGGCGGCGCTGCTCGGCGCGCTGATGGTGGATAACCGCATCGTCGAGGACGTGCAGATGCTGCTCGCCGCGCAGCATTTCTTCGAGCCGCTGCACGGCCGCATCTACGAGGCGATCCTCAAGCTCTCCGATCGCAACATGGTCGCCAATCCGGTGACGCTGAAGCCGCTGCTCGAAAGCGACCCGGCGCTCAAGGAACTGGGCGGCCCCGGTTATCTTGCCCAGTTGACCGGCAGCGGCGCGGCGGTGATCGGCGCGCGCGATTTCGCCCAGCAGATCTATGAACTGGCCTTGCTGCGCGAACTGGTCGGCGTCGGCCGCGAACTGGTCGACAAGGCGCTCGACACCTCCGAATCGATCAACCCCAAGGGCCAGATCGAGGAAGCGGAGATGGCGCTCTACGCCGTGGCGGAAGCCGGCGGCGATACCGGCAGCATGAAGACCTTCGCGCAGGCCACCCGTCTTGCGGTGGAGATGGCGGAGAAGGCGCTCAACTCCGGCGGCCATGTCTCGGGCATCACCACCGGACTCGATGGTCTCAACGCCCGCACCGGCGGCCTGCATCCGTCCGATCTCATCATTGTCGCCGGGCGGCCGGGCATGGGTAAAAGCTCGATCGCGACCAATATTGCCTACAACGCCGCGCGCCGCTGGGTGCGCGATTTGGCGGACGGCATCCCCGAGGAGAAGTCGATCGGCGCGCCCGTCGCCATCTTCAACCTGGAAATGTCGGCGGACCAGCTCGCCACCCGTATCCTCGCCGAGCAGTCCGGCATCAGCGGCGAGGCGCTGCGCATGGGCAAGATCAGCCATGGCGACTTCCAGAATCTCGTGCGCGCCTCACGCGAGCTGGCTGACCTGCCGCTCTATATCGACGACACCGCCGGCCTCACCATCGCGGCGCTGCGTACCCGCGCGCGGCGGCTCAAGCGACGGCACAAGATCGGCCTCGTCATCGTCGACTATCTCCAGTTGTTGCAGGGCTCGGGCCGGGCGAGCGACAACCGGGTCAACGAGATTTCCGAGATCAGCCGCGGCCTCAAGACGCTGGCCAAGGAGCTGAACGTCCCCGTCATCGCGCTCTCGCAGCTCAGCCGTGCTGTGGAAAGTCGCGACGACAAGCGTCCGCAACTCTCGGATCTGCGTGAATCCGGCTCGATCGAGCAGGACGCGGACATGGTCTGGTTCCTCTATCGTGAAGACTATTACGAGATGAACAAGGAGCCGAGGATCGAGGAAGAAGGGGCCTATGCCGCCTGGTGCGAGAAGATGGAGCGCATCAAGGGCCATTCGGAGTTGATCGTCGCCAAGCAGCGCCATGGCGCCACCGGCAAGGTCCGCCTGTATTTCGATTCGCGCATCACCCGCTTCTCCGATCTGGCGGACGACAGCTTTGGCGATGACGGGCACGAGTAAGTGGCGGCCTCGCGGCTAATAGCCACTCCAAGCGCGAAAAGGTACGGGCTCATCAACCCGAGGACGGCCCATCTCCGGTCGGACAGGTGGACCTCGGCTCATTCTCGTGGGAACACGGCGATGAACGGGCCATTGCGACCGGACCCATTGATATCCAAAGCCGAAAGGGGGACAGGTGGCCGCCATCGGCCGAACCCCTCCACCATGCGATCAGGCGGCGGCGATTCGCATATTCCCCCGCCGGGCACGCAGGGCGCCACCGGCCAGGCCGAAGCCGCAGATCATCATCGCCCAGCTTGCGGGCTCGGGTACAGCGGGCGTGGTCGGCAGTGTCACCGATGCCGAATAGGGAGCGCTACGGGCGTCGAGTAGGCCCGCATCCACCAGCATCTCGCCCGGCTGAGACAATAGGTAAAGCTGATATTTGAAAAGGTTGCGTTCAATGCCATCGTCGCTGCGGCCGTAGATCACGATGTCGCTGATGTCGAATGCCTGGGTGAACGTGACCACCAGACGCTCGGAGGTGCCGGCACCATCGCTGTGATAAATGTCTGGAAAGGACGTGCTGATGATGCCGTCGGTCGCCTTGTCGGCCGTGCTCATCCCATCCCAACTACCGCTGCCTTCAACGATTGCACCATTGCTCGCCAGCGCGATATTCACGCCATTTGCGAACACCTGCAACTCGCCAATCTGAAGCCAGTCGCCTCCGCCGATGCCGCTACTGATCCTGATTGATGTTGCGAGCACCGCATTGGCCGGCGCGCTGGCACCCAGCAGCGCGGCGGCGGCAATAGCGCCGCCGGCGAGCGCCTTGATGGAAATTGTCATGATTTTCCCCCAGTGGAAACAGGCGGCTTCCCGCCGTCTGTTTCGCCGCTAGGGCAAATCATGACATACTAAAAGTGCGTTAACTATCCAGCGCTATAGCCCCGTCCACCATCTGGATTATTGGCCGGTGCCATGGCGGCTTGCCACGCGGCCAGGCCTGTCAGAACACCGGCTGGTTGGCTGGATCGTCCGGGTCGGCGGTTGGCGTGGAGGCGGTGTGGATGCCGCATTCCACCTTGTCCCAGCCGCGCCAGCGGCCGGCGCGTGGGTCCTCGCCGGGCAGCACCTTGCTGGTGCAGGGCTCGCAGCCGATCGAGAGATAGCCCTGCGCTTCCAGCGGGTGGCGGGGCAGGGCGTGCGCCTCGAAATAGGCGTTGAGCATGTCCTTGTCCCAGTCGCCCAGCGGGTTGATCTTGAGCCGGCCGTCTTCGATCTCGAAGCGCGGCAGATTCTGGCGGGTCACGGACTGGAATGCCTTGCGGCCGGAAATCCACGTGTCCAGCCCGGCCTTGGCACGCGCCAGCGGTTCGACCTTGCGGATCGCGCAACAGCCGTCCGGATCGTAGGACCAGCGCAGGCCCTTGTCGTCTTTCGCGGCCAGCACGGCCGGGTCCGGCGTCACCACCTGGCTGTCGGTGAAGCCGAACTGCTCGATCAGCAGGGCCCGATAGTCCAGCGTCTCCGGGAACATCTTGAGCGTGTCGACGAAGACCACCGGGGTCGCCGGGTCGGCCTGCGCGATGAGGTGGAGCAGCACCGCGCTCTCGGTCCCGAAGGAGGAGACGACGGCAACGCGGCCCAGCTCGTGCTCGCGCAGCAGGATGCGCAGCATTGCAGCCGCATCGACGCCGGCGAAGCGCGCGTTGAGCGCGTCCGCATCGGCTTGAATCCAGCGTGGCCGGGCGTCGATCCGGTCGATGACGCGCGTCCCGTCAGCCATGCCGCAGTTTCCAGACCGGCACGGCGGCGTCGGCGGCGGTCTGATAGACGTAGGGATAGCGGTTGAGCGCGGCATCCAGCACATCGGGGTCGATCGGCGCATCCGGCGCGAAGCTGTCGAACCCGCAGCGGCGCATGAACAGCATCTGGTCGACCAGCACGTCGCCCGAGGCGCGCAACTCGCCTTTATAGCCGGCTTCGCGCAGGATGCGGGCCGAGGAGTAGCCGCGCCCATCGCGGAAGCGGGGGAAATCGACCTCGATCAGCGCCAGCCGGTCGAGAAAGGGGATCAGCCGGCGCGCATCCTCGCCCGCCTCGACGCGCACCGCCGTGGCGTTCGACTGATCGAGGAACGCATCCAGCGACACGGCGGGCTCCTCGTGCGGCTCGTCGTCGCGGAAGCGGATGATGTCTTCAGCCATAAATGGCCTCCTTGAAGGGCTCGACGCCGATGCGGCGGTAGGTGTCCAGGAAGCGCTCGCCGTCCTGCCGCTCGCGCAGATAGACGTCGGTGGTTTTCTCGACCGCGTCGACGATGCCGTCCTCGTCGAAGCCGGGGCCGGTGATCTTGCCGAGGCTGGTATCCTCCGCGCCCGAGCCGCCGAGGAGGAGCTGATAATTCTCCGTGCCTTTGCGGTCGACCCCCAAAATGCCGATGTGCCCGGCATGGTGGTGGCCGCAGGCGTTGATGCAGCCGGAGATCTTGATCTTCAGCTCGCCCAGCTCGAGCTGCCGGTCGATATCGGCGAAGCGCTGCGCGATCTTCTGCGCGATCGGGATCGAGCGCGCATTGGCGAGGCTGCAATAATCGAGGCCGGGGCAGGCGATGATGTCGGTGACGAGGTCCAGATTGACGTCCGCGAGACCCGCCGCGTCGAGCGCCTGCCACACCGCATACAGGTCCTGCTTGCGGACATGCGGCAGCACCAGATTCTGGCCGTGGGTGACGCGAATGTCGTCGAAGCTGTATCGCTCGGCGAGGTCCGCGACGGCCTCCATCTGCTCGGCGGTGATATCGCCGCCGATGCCGCCGACCCGCTTGAGGCTGATGTTGACGATTGCATAGCCCGGCGCCTTGTGCGGAGCCGTCTGCCGGTCGACCCACAGCGCGAAGTCGGGATCGGCGCGGTCGATCTCGTCGGGCAGGCCCGTCTCGAACGGCGGTGGCGCAAAATAGGCGGCGATCCGCTCATATTCGGCGCGCGGGAAATCGGTGCCCAGCGTCAGGATATGCGCGAAAGCTTCCTCTACCTGCCGCGTGAACTCCTCATGGCCCAGGTCGTGGACCAGGATCTTCATGCGCTGCTTGTGGATATTGTCGCGCCGCGCATGGCTGTTCCACACGCGTAGCACCGCCTGAATGTAGGAGAAAATCTGATCCGCGGGGCAGAAGGCGCGGATCGGATAGGCGATGAACGGGGTGCGGCCCATACCGCCGCCGGCGAATACCTCGAACCCTTCCTCGCCCGCCTCGTTGCGCACGATGCGCAGCGCCAGGTCGTGCCAGCGCAGCGCCGCGCGATCGGTAGGTGAGGCGATGAGCGCGATCTTGAACTTGCGCGGCAGGTAGCTGAACTCGGGGTGGAAAGTGGTCGCCTGCCGGATCAGCTCGGCCCAGGGGCGCGGATCGCAAATCTCGTCGGCCGCGGCGCCGGCATATTGGTCGGCGGAGATATTGCGGATGCTCTCGCCGCTGGTCTGGATGGCGTGCATCTCCACCGTCGCCAGCTCGGCCAGAATGTCCGGTGCGTCCTGAAGCTTGATCCAGTGATACTGGATATTCTGCCGGGTGGTGAAATGGCCGTAGCCCCGGTCATAGGTGCGCGCGATATGGCCCAGCATCCGCAACTGCCGGCTGTTGAGCGTGCCATAGGGGATGGCGATGCGCAGCATATAGGCGTGGAGTTGCAGATAGAGGCCGTTCTTGAGGCGCAGTGGCTTGAACTGATCCTCGGTCATCTGTCCGGCGAGGCGGCGTGCGGTCTGGTCGCGGAACTCGTCGACGCGGGCGTCGACGATCGCCTGATCGTAGTGGTCGTAGCGGTACATGGTCAGATCACCCAGGTGCCGACGGTCGGGTCGGCCGGCTTGAGGCTGAGGTCGAGCCGCACGGTCGGGCCGAGCGCGCGGATGCGGTCCTTGATATGGGCGGGGCGGATGCCTGCCTCGTCGCGGGAAGCGTCGATGATGTAGGGGCCGTTCACACGGCGCGCTGCGGCCTCAGTCTGGGCGATCTCGTCGCCCTTCTCGCCGACATCGGCGGATTCCTCCACATGGCGCGACCAGCCGGAGCCGGTCCACCAGATCACATCGCCCGTGGCGAGATCATTCCCTGTCAGGATTTTCATGTCGTCAAGGCTCCAATGGATGCAAAATGATGCAGCGGCAGACAGTCGATCGCGTCGGCCTGCGCCACGACGTCGCCCACGACGATGAGGCCGGGGCTTTTCACCTGCTCGCGCCCGACGAGATCGCCAAGGTCGGCGAGCAACGAGCGCAGGACCCGCTGCTCCGGCCGGGTTGCGTTCTCGATGACCGCCACCGGTGTTGCCGGCGAAAGGCCGTCGTTCATCAGCTTCTCGGCAATGTCGTAGGAGGTGGCGAGGCCCATGTAGATCACCAGCGTGCGCCCGGCGCCGGCAAGGCCAGACCAGTTCTGCGCGGAGAGCCCCTTGCACTGCCCGGCCACGAAGCTGACGATGCTGGCATGGTCGCGGTGGGTGAGGGGCAGGCCGGCCGCCGCGCCGCCGCCGATCGCGGCGCTGATGCCGGGCACGACCTCGCACGGCACGCCCGCCGCGCGGCAGGCTTCCAGCTCCTCGCCGCCCCGCCCGAAGATGAAGGGATCGCCGCCCTTGAGGCGCACCACGTCGCGGCCTGCCAGCGCCTCACGCACCAGCAGCGCGTTGATCGCCTCCTGCTTCATTGTGTGGCGGGCGCGCTGCTTGGCGACGGAGATCAGCTCCGCGTCGGGGTGTGCCATGGCCATGATCGCGGGATCGACCAGCCCATCATGCACGATCAGGCCCGCGCGCGCGATCAGGCGCGCAGCGCGCAGCGTCAGCAGGTCGGGATCGCCCGGCCCGGCGCCGACAAGATAGACCGTCCCCGGCCGAAAGGAGTAACTGGCTGCCATGCGGGCTAAATGCGCAGCACAGCGCCGATCCGCAAATGAAGCTTCCTTTAGTATGGCCTAGGGATTCTTTTGGGGGATAACCCAAATCTTTTTCGTGGATGGACGACTCGCCGATCCGGGTGATGGGTAGCCGTCAGCGGTCCGCGACGACCTCGACCGGCCGTAACCCGACGCCGAGCGATGCGCGTGGCTGCTCGACCTCGGTGGAGACGACCGGGTAGGCGCAGTTATCCGCCGCATATTGCCCGCCGGGGCGGTGATTGCCCGAGAAGCCGACACCGCCTGCCGGGCTGCTGCGCGGCAGAGCGTGCGTCGGCCGGTTCCAATTGACGATGCCGGCCCGCGCGTTGGACCAGAAGCGGTCATATTGCTCCGGGCTGCCGCCGATCAGCGCGGCGGCAAGGCCGAAACGGGTCTTGTTCGCCTCGGCAATGGCCTGCTCGAACGTTTCGACACGGATGATCTGGAGGAGGGGGCCGAACAGTTCCAAATCCGCCCGGTTGGCCATCTCCGTCACGTCGATGATGCCGGGTGTGACGAATGGCAGGCCGTCGAACGGGCGCTGCATATGCTTGATGGGGCGGCCGCCGTTGCTCATCAGGTAGAGGAAGCTTTCGGTGAGCCCATCGGCGGACTCCATGTCGATCAGCGGGCCCATGTAAGGCTGCGGATCGGCATGGGGATGGTCGATGACGAGGCGGTCGGTCAGCGCTCGCACCGCGCCGATCAGCGGCTCGGCGAGCGTGTCGCGCACGATCAGCCGCCGGGCGGAGAGGCAATGCTGCCCGGACGCGCCGAACGCCGATTGCACGATCAGCGCTGCGGCGCTCTCGATATCCGGCGTGTCCCAGGCGATAACCGGATTGTTGCCGCCCATCTCCAGCGCGAGCAGCCGGTCCGGCCGGTCAGCGAGCGAGCGGGCGATAGCGAGGCCGGTCTGCGGCGCGCCGGTGAACAGGATGCCGTGCACGTCCGGATGCTCCACCAGCGCTTGCCCCGCCTCCCATCCGCCGATGACGCAGCGGAGCAGGTCCTCGGGCACGCCGGCATCGTGGAGCAGCGAGACCAGCATCGCGCCGGTCGCGGGTGTCTTTTCTGAGGGCTTGAACAGCACGCCATTGCCGGCGATCAGCGCCGGGATGATGTGGCTGGCGGGCACCTGCGCAGGCAGCACATGCGGGCCGATCACCGCCAGCACGCCGTGCGGCTTGTGGCGCAGCGCCGTGCGGGCGCCGAGTGCGCCTTCCAAACGGCGCTGGCCGGTGCGTTCCGAGAAGGCGCCCACCGCCTTGTCGACGCGCGTGACCACGTCGGCCACTTCCGCGTGACAATCCCAGAGCGGCCGGCCGGTCTCGCGGGCGATGCGGTCTGCCAGATCGGTCTCGGCCGCGCGCACGCCATTGGCGAAGCGGCGCATCGTCTCGATGCGGAAGGTGAGCGGCATCGCGGCCCAGGCCGGCCAGCCGCGCGCGACCTGCGCGACCTCAGCGGCTATGTCGCTCAGTGGCGCCTGCCAGAGCTGGACGCCGGTTGCCGGTTCGATGGAGAAGAGAGTCTCTGACATTGCGGGCGGTTATGCGCCCAATTGGTTGCCAGCCGATTTACGACGTTAACCCTTTTGCCGGCGCCGCGCGGCCATGCGCCGCGCCCATGGCACGGATCGCCGCGATCTTCGCCATGAGGGGCGCCCAGTCGTCGCCGCTGTCGATTGCCGCCCAGAGTGCTTCCACCTCGTCGATATGCATCGAGCAAGGGCCATCGCCTTGCCAGTAAGCGTGATCGAGCGCGCCGGGGCGGAGCGTGAGCGCGGCGGCAGCTTCTCGCGCCTTGTCCCAGGCTTCGCTCCCATAGAGGGAGCCGGAGCGCTGGCCGCGCCGCCAGTCGAAGAAGAAGCGGTCGATCGGCACCTCACCCTCGCGCAGCGCTTCCACTGCCGCGATCACAAAGGCGCGGGCGGCCGCCATATCCGGCGCATCATGGCCGAGCCGCCACAGGAAGCGCGCGATCAGTCGCTGCTCGTAAATGTCGGCATAGCGCTGGAGGATCGCGATCAGTGCGTCCTGATCGGCTATGGAGATCAGCGAGCGGGCAAGCTGGACGAGGTTCCAGTGGATCGCCTCGGGCTGGCGAGCAAAGGCATAGAGGCCGGTCTGGTCGAAATAGGCGGCGGTGAAGCCCGGCGTCCAATAAGGCGTGAAGCGCCACGGGCCATAATCGAAACTCTCGCCGCTGATATTGATGTTATCGCTGTTGAGCACGCCGTGGACGAACCCGGCGACCATGTAGCTGGCGGCGAGATCGGCGGCGCGTTCGACCATGGCGGCGAGCAGGGTCAGCGCGGCGTTATCGCCCGGCGGCATGTCGAGCAGGTAGCGCAGGCAGTAATCGGCGAGCCGGGCGATATTCTCCGTCTCGCCGCGATAGGCGAGACGCTGGAAGCTGCCGATGCGAATGTGCCCATGGCTGAGCCGCACCAGCACCGCCGAGCGGGTAGGGGAGGGCTCGTCGCCGCGCACCAGTTGTTCGCCGGTCTCGATCAGCGAGAAGCTGCGCGAGGTGGTGACACCGAGCGCCTCCAGCATCTCGGTCGCCAGAATCTCGCGCACGCCGCCCTTGAGGGTCAGCCGGCCGTCGGCGGTGCGGCTGTAGGGGGTGAGGCCCGATCCCTTCGTGCCGAGGTCGAGCAGTCGCCCCCCAGCTTCCGCCCGCTCGCGAAGCTGGGCGAACAGGAAGCCGCGCCCGTCGCCGAGATCGGGATTGTAATAACGGAACTGGTGGCCATGATAGCGCAGTGCCAGCGGTGCAGGCTGGGCACCCGGCAGCGGCCCGAACCGGCCGAAATGGGTGATCCACTGGGCGTCGTCGAGCCGGTCGAGACCCACCGTAGCGGCCGCCCGGTCGTTGCGGAAACGCAGGATATGCTGGGGGAAATCGGCTGCGTTCACTGGATCGGCAATGAAATCGGCAATTTCATCGATTGCCCGCTCGGGCACGTAATTGTCGGCTTGCAGGGCGCTGGTCATGCGGCAATATGGGCGCCGGCCGGGGAAAGGATCAAGCTTGGCGGGCTTCGAGGATAAATTTTGGTGGTCGCAGGATGGCTTGCGCCTCCATTACCGGGATTATCCCGGCCGTGAGGATCGCCCGCCGATCCTCTGCCTGCCCGGCCTCACCCGCAACGTGCGCGATTTCGAGCCGGTGGCCGAGCGGCTGGCGGGCGAGTGGCGGGTCATCTGCATCGAACTGCGCGGGCGCGGCGAGAGCGCCTATGCCAAGGACCCGATGAGCTACGTGCCGCTGGTCTATCTACAGGATATCGATCGGCTGCTGGATGAGCTGGCGCTGCCTCGGCTGGTCGGCATCGGCACGTCGCTCGGCGGCATCATGCTGATGCTGATGGCGGCGACGCGGCGCGGGTGCCTCGCGGGTGCCTTGCTCAACGATATCGGCCCGGACATTGCCGAGGCGGGACTGGAGCGCATCCGCCGCAATGTCGGCTCGGGCAGCGCTCAGCCGACCTGGGTTCACGCCGCGCGCACCGTGGCTGAGGTGCAGGGGATGATCTACCCTGATTACGCGCTTGAGGACTGGCTGCGGCTGGCCAGACGCTTCTACCGCCTGACCGGACAGGGGCGGATCGTGCTGGACTATGACCAGCGGCTGGCCGAACCGTTGCGCGCCCCCGGCGGCGGTGCGGCGGGGGTTGATTTATGGCCGGCGTTCGAGGCGCTGGCGGGCGCGCCGCTGACGCTGGTGCGCGGTGCGCTCAGCGATCTCCTGACACCGGAGACCGCGGCGGAGATGCAAGTGCGGGTGCCGCAGATGGACTTGGTGACGGTGCCGCGTGTCGGCCATGCGCCCACGCTGGAGGAGCCGGAGGCAGTCGGCGCGATCGACCGGTTGCTCGACCGGGTGCTGGCGCAGGCATGAGCGCGCGGGCGGCCGGCGGCGAACGCAGCGGGCCGCTCCGCGTGCTGCAACTGCACGGCACGTTCGATCGTGGCGCCAAGGAAGCGCGCGTCATCCGGCTGATGACCCATTGGGGCGCGCGCGCAAGTCACGATATATTGATCGGGGACCCGGCGGCGGATGGCGCGCGCGTGGACGTTGATCCGGGGCTTGCGGTGCGCTTTCTCGACGGACCGGCGCTGCGGGGGCGCCCGACATCCGGCATGCTGCTCGCACTGGGGCGACTGATGCAGCGTTATGATCTCGTCCTCAGCTTCGGTTGGGGCGCGATCAACGGCGCCATGGCGCACCGCCTGCTGCGTCGCGTGGAGCAGCTTCCTCCGCTCATCCACCATGAGGACGGGTCTGCGCAGGATGGGGGGACCGCGCGCAACTCCACCCGCAATCTCTATCGCCGTATCGCGCTGGCCGGGGTGTATGCGCTGGTCGTTCCCTCCAACCGGTTGGCGCATGTCGCCCAGCAGGAATGGCACCTCAAGGCCGAGCGGGTGCATCAGATTCCCAATGGGATCGATACCGCCGCTTATGCTGTTCCCCCGCAGCTTTCCGCGATTCCGGGCCTGGTGGCGGACGGCCGGATAGTCGTGGGGACTGTGGCGGAGCCGGGCCAGGTTGCTCATCTACATGCTCTGATGCGCGCCATCGCGCCGCTGCGTGGCCGGCTGCGTCTCGTCGTCGTGGGTGAGATCGAGGAAAGCGAAGCTATCCGCGCACAGGCGGCGGCTCTGGGCATGGACGATGTGCTGATGGCGGGGTCCCCGCCGCATCCCCGGGATTATATCGGCGCTTTCGATATATTCGCGCTCTCGCCGGACGGTGGGCCGGTTCCGGTCGCGCTGGTCGCGGCAATGGCGGCGGGCTTGCCCGTGATCGCGGCCGATGCGGCAGACGTATCCGCCATGGTCGCACCGGGGAACCGCCGGTTTGTCGTGCCGCCGGGCGACACGGCCCGCTTGCGTGCGGCGCTGGAGACATTGGCCGCGGACCCGGCGTTGCGCGCCCAACTGGGCGATCTCAACCGCCTGCGTGCGCGGCAATGTTTCGACGAGGCGGTGATGTTCCAGCTCTACGATCGCCTCTATGGCGCTGCCGTGGGAGACGCGCGTGCGCTAGTGTGATAACTGTGGCAAAATTGTGCGCAGTTTCTTGAAAATCCTGCTATGCGCACAAGATCGTGCCGACCCGGCGGTCGCGCGGCTGGGCGACTAAGGAGTTGATATTTGTTCAAGGGCTTGAAGCCGATCGTCTATGGCGGTCGCGAGGTTTGGCCGCTTATCGAAGGCGGCAAGGGAGTCGCGGTCTCCAATCATGCGAGTTCAGGTGCTTGGGCTGCGGCCGGTGGCATCGGCACCGTCTCTGCCGTCAATGCCGACAGCTACGATGCGGACGGCCACGTCATCCCGCAGATCTACCAGGGCCGCACGCGTGTGCTGCGCCATGAGGAACTGATCGAATATGCCATCAACGGCGCCGTTCAGCAGGTGAAGCGTGCGTTCGAGATCGCCGGCGGCAAGGGGGCGATCAACATCAACGTGCTGTGGGAGATGGGCGGCGCGCAACGCGTGCTTCAGGGCGTGCTGGAGCGGACCAGGGGCATGGTCGCGGGCGTTACCTGCGGCGCTGGCATGCCCTACAAGCTCTCCGAGATCGCGGCACAGCATGGCGTCAATTATCTCCCCATCGTCAGCTCCGGCCGCGCCTTCCGCGCGCTGTGGAAGCGCGCCTATCACAAGGCGGCAGAGTGGCTGGCGGCGGTGGTCTATGAGGATCCGTGGCTGGCGGGCGGCCATAATGGTCTTTCCAACGCGGAAGACCCCACCAAGCCGGAAGATCCCTATCCCCGCGTCAAGGCGCTGCGCGAGACGATGCGCGAAGGCGGCATCAGCGACGACGTGCCGATCGTGATGGCCGGCGGCGTCTGGTATCTGCGCGACTGGGATCACTGGATCGACAATCCCGAGTTGGGCGCCATCGCGTTCCAGTTCGGTACCCGTCCGCTGCTCACCAAGGAAAGCCCGATCCCGCAGCAGTGGAAGGACAAGCTGATGACGCTGGAGGAAGGCGATATCCTCCTCCACCGCTTCTCGCCGACCGGCTTCTATTCCTCGGCGATCCGCAATCCCTTCCTGCGCAATCTGGAGGCGCGTTCGGAGCGGCAGATCGCCTTCTCCATGGAGGAAGCCGGCGACCATACCCATCAACTCGACGTGGGGGTGAAGGGTCGCAACTTCTGGGTGACGCGCAACGACCTGCTGCGCGCGCGCGAGTGGGTGATGCAGGGTTTCACCAGCGCGCTCAAGACGCCGGACAATACGCTCGTGTTCGTCACCGATGAGGAGCGTGCGGAGATCCGCAAGGATCAGGCGGACTGCATGGGCTGCCTCTCGCACTGCAACTTCTCGTCGTGGAAGGACCATGACGATCATACGACCGGCCGCCTCGCCGATCCGCGCAGCTTCTGCATCCAGAAGACGCTGCAAGACGCGGTGCATGGCGGCGATCTTGACAAGAACCTGCTGTTCGCCGGCCACGGCGCATTCCGCTTCAAGCAGGACCCGTTCTATTCCAACGGGTTCGTGCCGACGGTGAAGCAGCTTGTCGATCGCATTCTGACGGGAGACTGATGGCGATGATGCGCTCGCCCGATATGCCTGGCCTTGCCGTGCTCCAGTATCGCGCGGCGGATTATCAGGTCGTCCGCCCCGGCCGCTTCGTCATCTGCGCGGTGAGCGGCGCGGAGATTCCGCTAAGCGAACTGGCCTATTGGAGCGAGGCGCGGCAGGAAGCCTATCGTAGCGCGACCGAGGCGACCAGAGCGCTGGCGGGCGTTTAGCGGTCCGACCTGTCAGAAGGATGCGTTCCGCTGTGAGCGCTTCATTGTAACAGCGTCAAAAGCTCTAGCGAAAGCAGAAGTCCGGAGCGATCAGGCCCGCGGCTGGGCTTGGACGTCGCTTGTATAGAAGCGGATCGGTTGCCCCGAGGCATAGGGTTCGCCTTTTGCTTTACCGGAAATTGACCGTTTCTGCGCCCAGCGGCGGCGCGGCGCCGGTTGATGGCAGGTGGTGAGCATGGCAGAAGCGGCCGTCTTGCATGGCTCGCGACACGGGAGGTTCCTTCATGATTCAGCGCTTGGCGCTTCTCTTCGTTGCGTTGCTCATTGCCGGCGCGACCGGCGTCGCCGCGCAGACCGGCAAGCCGGTGCCTTATTGGGCCTCGCTCGCCAAGGGAGAGGCGCGCATGCGTGTGGGGCCGAGCCAGGATTATCCGGCAAGCTGGATCTATCGCCGTCGCGACCTGCCGGTGAAGGTGATCGAGGTCTATGCCAACTGGCGCAAGGTGGAGGACCCGGACGGCACACAGGGCTGGCTGCATGTGCGCCTGCTCAAGGACGATCCGACTGCTATCGTGAAGGGCGAGATCGCCGCGATGCATGACGGCCCTTCCACCGATGCGCGCGTGCTCTATCGGCTCGAACCGGGGGTTGTCGGCCGCCTTTCGGGTTGCGCCAACGGCTGGTGCGCCATGGATGTGAAGGGGGCGCGGGGCTACGTGTCCGCTGACGACCTGTGGGGCGCGACCGATTGAGGCTATTTTTCCCATAAAGGCGACATTTGCACCTTTTCAGCCGTTAACGCGCTTGCCGGCCGCTCCCGGATAGGACAGCATGCAAATCCTTATAAGGGTGGGGTAAGGTCGCGCTGTTGTTGCTTTCTCGCAGCTATTCGCCATCGGCTGATCTGGCGGGCTATGTGCGGCGCTATTATGTTTTTGATGCCGATCTTCCGGCCGATTTCCTTCTTGTCGATAAGCTGCTCTCGGAGACCGCCTTCATCCGCATCCTGTTGAACGGCGATTGGGCCGCTGAGGTTGCGCCCGATCAATGGGCTAATTTCGGCCCGGTGCCGCTGATGGGCTCCAACGGGATTCCGTGGCGGGTGCGTGTGCGCGGGCCGTTTCTCGTCGTCGGTGTCGCTTTCCGTCCGAGCGGCTGGAGCGGCATGTTTGCGCAGCCGGCCTGCGAACTGGCCGATCGCGCGGTGCCGCTTGCGGACCTTTGGGGGCCGCTGGCCGACCGCCTCCACGACGAAGTGGCCGCCGCGGATGACGATGGCGGTATCGTCCGGGCGATCGAGCAGGCGTTACGCGAGCGAGTGGCGGCGATGGGCACGCCTTCGCCTCTGCCCGCCATGGCGGCGTTCGAGCGGATCGCCCGCGACGACAGCACCATATGGGTGGCGGAGGCCGCGCGGCAGGTCGGGCTCTCGATCCGCCAGTTCGAGCGGCAATGCCATGCGACGTTCGGTCACAGTCCCAAGGTGATCCTGCGCCGCAGCCGCTTTCTCGACATGGCGCAGGCGCTGCGCGGTTTTAGCGAACCCAGCGCGGAGCAACTCGCGGCGCTGCGCTATTTCGACCAGAGCCACCTCAATCGCGAGTTTCGCCACTTCTTTCAACTTACGCCGGGGCAGTTCGAGAAGGTGACGACGCCGCTGTTCACCGCCGGCCTCAAGCTGCGCGCCGAGGGGCTGGCGTAGGTTCTTGGCTGGGGGAGCCGTTAGCGTTTCAGGCTAACCGCCTCCCGCGCCAAAGCTTCCACCCTGGCGGGGTCGAGCGGTCCTTTAGGCACCACCCAACTCCCACCGACGCACCCCACGAACGGCTGGGAGAGCCAGTCCGGGGCGCTCTCGGCGGTGATGCCGCCGGTTGGGCAGAAGCGTACCTGCCCGAACGGCGCCGCCAGCGCCTTGAGGGCGGGCAGGCCGCCGCTGGTCGAGGCCGGGAAGAACTTGAATCGGTCGAGCCCCAGATCGAGCCCGCGCATGATGTCGCCTGCCGTTGCGGTGCCGGGCAGGAAGGCGGTGCTGGCGGCGATGGCGGCCTTTCCGAGCGGCGCTGTGAGGCCGGGCGAGACGATGAAGCGCGCACCTGCGGCCAGCGCGTCGTCGAGCATCTTCGGGTTCAGCACGGTGCCGGCGCCCACCACTGCGCCCGGCACCTGCGCCATTTCGCGCATCACATCGAGCGCGGCGGGCGTGCGCATCGTCACCTCCAGCACGGGCAGGCCGCCCGCCACCAGCGCCCGCGCCAGCGGTATCGCGTCCGCCACGTCGTCCACGATCAGCACCGGGATCACGGGCGCCAGCGCCATTATCTCATCGACGGTCATCATGGCTCCTTCCGCCCGTGCCCCATCTTCTCCCGCCACGCCGCTGCCGCACCGAAAAGGCCGATCTCCGGGTGGACCGCGATCCGCACGGGGATGGTGCGCATCAGCGTCTCGTAGCGCCCCTTGGCGGTGAAGCGGCCGTGGAAGCCGCTCTGCGTCAGCAGAAAATCGCGCATCCGCTGGGTCAGGCTGCCGGCCAGCACCACGGCATGCGGTCCCTGCGCCAGCGCGAGATCGCCCGCGACCGAGCCATAAGAGAGGCATAGCCGCTCCAGCGCGGCGCGGGCGGCGCTGTCCGTGCCGTCGAGCGCGGCCTGCCACAGATCGGCATCGTCCATCAGCACAACCGGTTCGTGGCTGAGCGTCGCCATCGCCTTGTGGAGGTTGTTGAGGCCGGGCCCAGAGACGATCCGTTCGACCGAAACGCGCAGATATTTGCCGCGCAGATAATCGAGAATACGGTCCTCCAGCGCATCGAGCGGAGCGAAATCGAGATGGCCGCCCTCGGTCGCGATAATGTGCGGCCGCCCGTCGTCATAGGCGATCAGCGCGACACCGAGCCCCGTGCCCGGCCCGATGACGGTGACGCCGCCATCGCGCGGGAATGGCCGATCCTCGCCGAACAGCAGCGGCAGATTCTCGGGCGACAAGCGCGAGACGGCGTGTGCGACCGCCTCGAAATCGTTGACCAATCGCACCTGCTTGAGGCCGAGTTCATCGGCCAGCGTCGCGGGGCGGATCACCCAGCTTGAGTTGGTGAGCTTGATCTGCGCCTGCGCGATCGGCGCAGCGAAGGCGATGGCGGCACCGTCCGGCAAATCACCGGCATCGTCCGCCGCGAAGGCGCGCCAGCAGGCGGCGAGGCTGGGGAAGTCCGCAACCTTATATTTGTGCACCGTGCCCAGCGTCGGCAGGCCGGCGGCGTCCAGTGTCGCGCGGGCGAAGCGGGCATTGGTCCCGCCGATATCGGCCGCGATAATCTCCCTCACGCCTCGCGGTCCATCGCTGCCAATATGGGTGAAGCCCCCATTTCCGCCAGATCGCTGTTGTGGCGGAACAGGGCGAACAACTCGCGGCCAGTGTCATGCGCTGGCGGCGGCGCCTCGGCGGACGTGCGGGCCGCCCACGCGGCGGCATCGACCAACGCGTCGAGATGCCCTTCCTGTGCGCAGACTCGCACTACGTCGCCATCGCGCAGCTTGCTGATGGGGCCGCCGCCCAGAGCCTCGGGCGAGAGGTGGATCGCGGCGGGCACCTTGCCGCTCGCGCCGGACATGCGTCCGTCCGTCACCAGCGCGACCTTGAAGCCGCGATCTTGCAACACGCCGAGCGGTGGGGTGAGCTTGTGCAGCTCGGGCATGCCATTGGCGCGCGGCCCCTGGAAGCGCACGACCACCACCACGTCACGATCCAGCTCACCGGTCTTGAACGCGGCCATCACCTGATCCTGATCGGAAAACACCCGGCACGGCGCCTCGATCGTCCAGCGCGCCGGATCGACCGCGCTGGTCTTCATCACGCAGCGGCCGAGATTGCCGGCGAGCAGTTTCATGCCGCCGTCCGGGTTGAATGGGTTGGAGACCGGCCGCAGGATCGTGTCGTCGGCGGGTGCGGTCGGCGGCTGGTCCCACACCAGCGCATCGTCGACCAGCATCGGCATGCGGCCGTAATCGGTGAGGTCGGCCCGCGCGACCGTCATCACATCGCGATGGAGCAGGCCATTGCGTATCAGTTCGCTGATGATCCACGCCATTCCGCCCGCCTGATGGAAGCGATTCACGTCGTCCGCGCCGTTGGGATAGACGCGCGCAAGCAGCGGCACCACCGAGGACAGCTCGGCGAGGTCGGTCCAGTCGATGACGATGCCGGCCGCGCGGGCGATGGCGGGCAGGTGGATGGCGTGATTGGTCGAGCCGCCGGTCGCCAGCAGGCCGATGGCGGCATTGACGATGGCCTTCTCGTCCACGCAATGGCCCAGCGGGCGATAATCGTCGCCATCCCAGCCAATGGCGGTGACGCGGTGGACGGCGGCGCGGGTCAGCTCCTGCCGCAGCCTGGTGCCGGGGGAGACGAAGGCGGCGCCGGGCATATGCAGGCCCATCACCTCCATCATCATCTGGTTGCTGTTGGCGGTGCCGTAGAAGGTGCAGGTGCCCGGCGCGTGATAGCTGGCGGATTCCGATTCCAGCAGCTCCTCACGCCCCACCTTGCCCTCGGCATAGAGCTGGCGGATGCGCTGCTTTTCCTTGTTGGGCAGGCCGGATGGCATCGGGCCGGAGGGGACGAAGATGGTCGGCAGATGGCCGAAGCGCAGGCCCGCGATGAGCAGTCCCGGTACGATCTTGTCGCAGATGCCGAGCATCAACGCGCCCTCGAACATGGCGTGGCTGAGCGCCACGGCGGTCGAGAGCGCGATGGTATCCCGGCTGAACAGCGAGAGTTCCATGCCGGCCTGTCCCTGCGTCACGCCGTCGCACATCGCCGGCACGCCACCTGCCACCTGCGCCGTCGCGCCCACTTCGCGCGCGGCGATCTTGATCGCTTCCGGGTAGCGGCCATAGGGCTGATGGGCCGAGAGCATGTCGTTATAGGCGGTGACGATGCCGATGTTCATCGCGTCGCCGGCGCGGATCACCGGCTTGTCCTCGCCGCTTGCCGCGAAGGCGTGGGCGAGATTACCGCACGAGAGGTTGCCGCGATTGGTGCCGGCATCCCGCCCGCGTTCGATCAGGTCGAGATAGCGCCGCCGCGTGGGCGCGCTGCGTTTGACGATCCGCTCGGTAACGGCGGCGATGGTATTATTGAGATCAGTCATGCCAACTTGCTCCGTCGCGCTCGATCAGCGCGATCCCTGCCGATGGGCCCCAGGTGCCGGCGGCATAGTGCACCACCTTCTGCTCGGCGTCCGTCCAGCTTCGCGTGATCGAGTCGATCCACGCCCATTGCGCCTCGACCTCGTCACGGCGCACGAACAATGTGGTGTCGCCCTCCAGAAAGTCGAGCAGCAGCCGTTCATAGGCGATGCGTCGTCGTTCGCCGGCGAAGGCGTGGGCCAGGCTGACGTCCAGTTCTACCTGCTCCAGCTTGACGCCGCCCCGGTCCAGACCCGGCCGCTTGGCCATCAGCGCGAGGCGGATATTTTCGTCCGGTTGCAGGCGAATGATGAGGCGGTTGGGCTCCACGTCGCCCCCCCGGCCGTTCCGCCCGAAGATGCTGTGCGAGACCGGCTTGAACTGGATGAGGATCTCGGACTGGCGCTCGGGCATGCATTTGCCGGTACGCAGGTAGAAGGGCACCCCGGTCCAGCGCCAGTTGTCGATATGGGCCTTTAGCGCCACGAACGTCTCGGTGTCGGACGGGTGGCCCAGTTCCTCGGCATAGCCGGAGACGAGTTTGCCCTTCACCGCGCCGTCGCGATACTGGCCGCGCACGCTGTGGGTGCGCACCGTTTCGGCATCCATGGGCCGCAGCGAGCGCAGCACTTTCACCTTTTCGTCACGTACCGCCGTCGAATCCATCCGGGCCGGCGGCTCCATGGCGATGATCGAAAGGATCTGGAGGACATGGTTCTGCACCATATCCTTCAGGGCGCCGACCCCGTCGTAATAGGAGACGCGCCCCTCCAGCCCCACCGTCTCGGCGACAGTGATCTGGACATGGTCGATCGCGCTGGCATTCCATAGCGGCTCGAACAATCGGTTGGCGAAGCGCAGTGCCAACAGGTTCTGCACCGTCTCCTTGCCGAGATAATGATCGACGCGGAAGATCCGGGACTCGCTGAACAGGTCGCCGATGGCGTCGTTGACCGCGCGCGAGGAGGCGAGGTCCTGCCCAATCGGCTTCTCCATCGCGATGCGCGTGGCCGGGCCGACCAGACCGGCGGCTGCCAGCCCCTGCGCCGTTGGGGCAAACAGAGATGGCGGGGTGGAGAGATAGAAGGCCATTGGTCTATCGCCCAACGCCCTGGCCCGCTCGGCCAGCGCGGCGAACTGCGCTGCGTCGCCCGCCGACACCGGACAATAGCCGATCATGCCGAAGAACGTCGCGATCCGATCCTCATCGAGCAATTCGGCCTGTGCATAGGTGCCGAGCGCCTCGCGGATCGTCGCGTGGAACGCCGCATCGTCCATCTCGGTGCGCCCGGAGGCGAGGATGTGGAACGGCTCGGGCAGCAATCCATCGCACAGCAGGTGATAGAGCGAGGGGAAAATCATACGGTGCGCCAGATCGCCCGTCGCGCCGAACAGGATCAGGGTCGTGGATTTGTCCGTCAAAGGTGCCGCCTTTCCCGGTTGCTGGCGCTGCACGTGGCCGCCCCGGATATCGCATGGCTGCTTCTATGGGCAGAGCATCATCGACGCAACCGAGCCTATGGTCGGAGGGGGATGACAATGATGGTGCGCAAAGCGCTGGACGCGCTCGCCCTGCCTGGCTTATTGGCGAGCGCTCACTGGCCGTGCGGGCGTGGTGAAATTGGTAGACGCGCCGGACTCAAAAAGTGGTTTGTCTACCATATCCACAGGTTTTGCGACGGGCCGAAAGTGTAGTAAGTCGAGTGGGTTAGAGAGATAGGAGTTTACGCCGCCGGAGTTCAAAAATCGCGCTAGGTGCAGTATAGGTGCAGAGAGCGACGGCTAGAATCGGCGGCAAATGTGCGGGTGTGGTGGAATTGGTAGACGCGCTGGATTCAAAATCCAGTTCCGAGAGGAGTGCCGGTTCGACCCCGGCCACCCGCACCATCTCTTTTTTAGTCATGTCTACACCTCCTAACATCTTGACTAGCGCGTCGACGATGCGGTCAAGCAGTGGTCGCTCCTGCCCGCACCATGCGGGTCATTGGGCCCCCTCTGTGATTGGCATGAGTGCTTCATCGGGCTCCGTGATTTGAGCCGGCGACTTTCACGATCGGCTCAGAACTGCTGTCCTGCTTTCAGAGTCTAACCATCGTCGCTGTACTTTTGCCTGAGAGTTCCCAGGGTGGTTGCTCTGTCGGCGCCGATTAAGAAAACTCAAGCTATCTCTCGCGCTGGAAAGAATGCAGCGCATTTCTATTTAACCTATCAAGCTGGATATTGATTAAATCCTATCTTGTGTTGACCGAGGAATTAAACGGTTTCAATATTAGTGTTCAATGTTGTTAGGTGGTGCGAGTCATGGAGTCTGCAGCTGCACAGGTAGGGTGTCTTCGTCGGACCTCGCTCTCCGTCAGCGATGTTGAAGGCCGGCACCGCGAGATGATTGTCGGCGACCGCTCCACCTGGTCTTTCAGGGTCCACTACCATTCCGGCGACGAGATCGTGCACATGCTTGCCGGACGAGCCATGCTGAGAATCGGGCAATCCGCGCGCAGGGTCGAGGCGGGTGAGACCGTTGTTGTGCCGGCCGGCGTGGTTCACCGCTTCGAGGCACTTGATCAACTCGGCTGGGGCTTTGTCTCCGAATTCGTCGCGCCGGGAGCCGAAGGTCCAGGTCCTGCCAAAACTGAAAGCAGCCTGATCGCTGGAGTCCGTGCGATGTTGGAAGATCGCTATTCGTTGCGGACGGACGTCGCGCAAATTGCCGATGCCTGCGCAATGTCGAAGGGCTATCTGTCTCGCCGGTTTCGGCAGGAGTCCGGGATCAGCCTTCACGATTTTCACATGCTGATCGCTCTGCACAATGCCAAATCCATGCTGAAGGGCGGTTCTTCCATTGTCGAAGCTGCCCTCGATGCAGGCTTCTATGATCAAGCCCATCTGACGCGCGAGTTCGTCCGAACCTACGGCTTCACGCCAGGAGTTTTTCGCGCGGCCTGGCAAAGCGCGCCGCGTCTGCCTTCCCTGACTCATCACTAACCCGCACCGACCGGAGGCCAATCAGCGCGAGGCGCTCGCTCAGGCATGCGAGCCCAGGAATAACTGCGCAATGAAGGCGCCGCCGAGGAACGTGCCTGCGTTCGCAGCCAGCGATACCACCACGATGCGCCAGCCCAGTTTACGAAACGCCGGCAGGTCCTTGGCGACCGAAAGCCCTGCTAGCGAAATCACCGGAGTAGCCAGCGCCAGGAAGTTGATGCGCCCGGTAAGTGGCGCGATCTCGGCAGCATAGGGCATCGATGGATGGGTCAACCCCATGGCCACGAGCGAGACCCAGAGGACTGCTGGAACGACGCCTCGGGTGAGCTTGTAGATCGCGTAGCCGATCGCGACGCAGCACAGGATGATTCCAAGTCCCGCCAGCGTTGAGGCGTCGGGCGCCGTTTTGAAGGCGATGTTGTTGGCCGCCAGGGAGATTAAACCGACGCCTACCCAGATCATGAAGATCTCGACCAAGGAGATTCTGTCCGCCGACTCCGACGCGTTGTTGACCTCGGAGATATCGCCACCGGATGCCTCGACCACGGAGCTGCCCTTGGCGCGGCCGAGAATGGGTTCGAGCACGCCATATGCCCAAACGGTGAAGGGCAAGGACAGAAACAGCGTGAAATAGGTCCCGATCGTCGTGGTGATCAGATTGCTGGCTGCCGCGAAGGCGGCAACTTCCTTGGCCATTTCCGGCGTCTGTTGCGCGGCGATCGCGCCGGAGGCCGCTGCCATCAGACTGCCCGACCCCATGCCCGCTCCCATCGCCAGGGCATGGGGGTGGAAGATACCGATCCCTGTGACGAGGGAAGCGAAGAGGGCGATGAAGACCGTCCCGAACACGGTGCCGGTGATGTATTCGGCCAGGACGCCGTGCCCCTCCGGGCTCGACATCCCGTAGCGCTCGCCGATGATAGCGAGACTGGGTTCACGCCCGACGGAGAAGGTCGCGCCAATCGCTTCCCGTTTGATGCCGAGCAGAAGCGCGATCGGCAACCCGATGACCGCAGTTCCGAAAAAGTGGCCGAACTCCTGGAAGGCAAGCGACCAGCCGGAGGACAGGATTTTAGGAAGCGATCCGCCAACGAGAAGACCAAGCTTGGCGATGAAGAGCAGCAGGGCGAATTGCAGGGCGACGCTGGCGAGGCGCTGAGCCCCCAGATCGATCCGCAATGCTGGAGGAAGCCGCGGCGACGTGATGCCCCAGGCTGCCCCGATCAGCAACGCCCATAGGAAAGGCAGCATAATGATCCGGTAGCTGCCGCCGAGCGGGATCGTTGCAGAGCCCACGAATTCAGCCAGCACGACGCAGACCGCCGTGCAGATTAATAGCTTGACCAGTAGTGGCCAGTGTACTGCCGGCGAACCGGCCGCGAGCTTCACTTCCATTCCCCGCTCCCCTTGTTTTTGCGGTCGAGCGAGGGCGACGGCCTTCACTTCAATCGGGGAATAATTGCCGCTGGGGAAAGCGGCCGTCTTGTATGAAAGGAACCTCGTAAGGAAGGGCTCGGCGACGCTCTCCGCGGCAGGGCATATCTGTACAAGAAACGCCTTTGGTTTTGACCTAGCGTAATTGAACACAGGGGACAAACCATGCAGAAGAATGACCTCATCGATCAGATCCTGCCGGATGTTCTGGCCTGGCAGCGTGAGATCCATGCCAATCCGGAACTCGGCTTCGAAGAACACGCAACCTCAAATCTTATCGCGGAGAAGCTCGCGGAATTCGGCCTTGAGGTGTATCGAGACGTTTCCGCCACCGCGGTCGTCGGTGTGCTCAGCGCCGGCTCTGGCGACCGGAAGATCATGTTCCGGGCGGAGCTCGATGCCTTGCCTGTGAAGGAAGATACCGGTCTGGTACACAGCTCCCGCGTCGAGGGTGTGATGCATGCGTGCGGTCATGACGCTCACAGTGCCATGCTGCTGGGGGCAGCCAAATTGCTGTCACAGACCCGCGAATTCGACGGCACGATCTACTTCGTCTTCCAGCCGGCCGAGGAGGTCCTCGGCGGCGGAAAGCAGCTTGTAGCAGATGGGCTGTTCAAGCGCTTCCCGGCTCAATCCGTCTTTTCGCAGCATAGCTGGCCGGGCCTGAAGGAAGGCAGCGTCATAGCGACCTCGGGGCCGTTCATGGCGGCCGTCGACGACTTCACCCTCACCTTCAGTGGCAACGGTGCCCATGCCGCGATGCCAGAGCTGGGCGACGACCCGGTCCTGGCATCGGCCGAGTTCATTTCAGCAGTGCAGCGCGTCGTCAGCCGGTCGGTCAATCCGCTGGAAGCGCTGGTTTTGTCGATCACGCAGGTCCATGGCGGCTCGATCAACAACATCGTGCCTGATCGGATGGAGCTGCAGGGCACAGCGCGCTTCTTCACCCCCGCCTTTTCCGACCATGTCGAGAGGCAGTTGCACAAGATCGCCGGCGGCATCGCGCAGTCGCACGGAGTGGCCTACGCGCTCGACTATCGGAAAGGCTATCCCGCGGTCATCAATACCGAGGGCGGCGCCGCTGCCGTTCGGCGGGCGGCCGGCACCTTCCTCCCGGATGACCGGATCATCACGAACCAGCCTCCGACACTCGGCTGCGAGGATTTCGCCTTCATGCTCAACGCCGTCGGCGACGGCGCGCATATCTGGCTCGGTGCTGGCGAAGTTGGCCCGCGCGCCGGCCTTCACGGCGACCAGTTCGTGTTCAACGACAAGCTGTTTCCGCTGGGCCTGCGACTCTGGCAGAGCCTGGCGGGCACGCTACTGCCGCGAGGCGCGTGATGTCGGGCGTTGGAACCATCGCCGCACGGGATCGACGCGGCCATGTGATGCTGGGCGAGCGGCGCGTCCTGATGCTTGGCTCGAACGACTATCTCGGCCTTTCGACCGACTCTGCGGTCACGAAGGCCGCTGCGGCTTCAATCGAGACCTACGGGACGGGACTGACGATCTATCCCGTCTTCGTGGTGAGTGGCGAGCATCGCGCCCTCGAACGGGAGCTTGCAGCCTTCCTGGGCACCGAGGCAGCCATGCTCACTACCTCGGGTGGCGCGGCGAATGCCGTGGCGCTGACGGGTCTCGTGGGCGACGGAGACCTGATCTTCTCCGATGCCGATAATCACGCCAGCACGATCGATGCCGGCCGTCTCAGCCGCGCAGACGTCAAACCTTGGCGCAGCCGCGATGTCGGACATCTGGCCGAACTCCTGGAAGTGTCGCGCGCGCCCAACCGGTTGGTCATAACCAATGGCGTCTTCAGCATGGACGGCGGCATGGCGCCGCTCGGCGACATCTCCTCCCTCTGCGCTCGGCATGGCGCCATGCTGGTCGTCGATGATGCTCATGCCACAGGTGTGGTTGGGCCCGGCGGGCGCGGAACATTGGCGGCAAGCGGCTTGCCGAACGCTATGCCGGCCACCTTCGTAACCGGCTCGCTCTCGAAGGCGCTGGGCGGAGCAGGCGGTGGCTTTTTTGCTGGGCCGCGCGCTGAGATCGACGAACTTCGCAGGAAGGCGCGCAGCTATGTTTTCACGCAAGGCATGACCTCGGCTGCGACCGCCGCCGCGCTCGCAGCCTTGCGAAGGCACATCGATGATCCCTCGATCCATCGGTCGCTCTGGCGCAACATCGAGGCCGTTCGTCAGGCTGCCGTAAAACATGGGCTGACGCTCCTGCCGAGCGACAGCGCAATCCTGACCCTGCTGGTCGGTGAAGAGGGTACTGCCGCAGCGCTGCAGGAGCGGTTGTTGGAGCGCGGGATCTTCGCACAGGCGATGACCTTCCCGATCGTGCCGAAAGGAGCTGCCCGCCTGCGCCTTCAGCCCTCAGCAGCGCACGAAACCCAAGAACTTGAAACCGCGATTGCGATCATCACTGAGGAGTTCAAGCCATGAAGACGCCTGCTGATCGCCTGTTTGCGAAGGATTATGAGGATGCTCGCGGCAAGTTCCTCAATGCTGCAGAGATCGCAAGGGGGGAACATCGCGCCTACGGCCACAGCCTCAAGGGGCCGGCTGGCGAGCATCTGACGACCGACGTCGTTTGGCTTGGAGAGAAGGATGCAGCGAACGTGCTCGTTCTCAAGAGCGGCACGCACGGCGTCGAGCTCTATTGCGGCTCCGCCTGCACGATCGACATACTCCTCCACCAGCGCATTCCGAATGATTGGGCAATCTGCTGCATCCACGCGGTCAATCCCTGGGGGACAGCTTGGGGACGCCGGGAGAATGAGCAGAATATCGATCTCAATCGAAACTATGTCGATTTCGATGCTCCGCTTCCGCGAAACGATCTCTATCGCGAAATCCACGCCGACCTGCTTGTGCAGGGAACCGATGAGGCCGCACTTGCTGCTTCCAATGATGCGATCACGGGCGCCGCGGAAACCCATGGCGCGCGCGCGATCCTGACGGCCCGTTCGGCAGGGCAATATGAATTCCCGGACGGCCTGCACTACGGTGGGACGGGACCAACGGCGTCGCGGCTCATCATGGAGCAGATCATTGCTGACTATGGGTTGAGCAGCCGAGCCAATCTTATCATTTGGGATTACCACACCGGGGCGGGCCCGTTCGGCCACTGCGAACCGATCTTCCTCGGGCCGCCGGTTGGGCAACATTACAACTTGGCCAAGCAGATGTTCGGCCCGTGGCTGACGACACAGCATAACGACGGGGCGGTGACACCACCACAGACCGGGCTTGGTTCGGAGTTATGGGAGCGGCTCTGCGGCGAACGCACCTACCTCCTCGGTCTCGAATTCGGTACGTATCCGATGACGCCTTCCGGCGGCATTCTTCGGCTCGATCACTTCCTTCATCGGCAGGCATCTATCGATTGGGACCAGCCGCAGACACGCTGGATCAAGGAAGGACTTCGTGAGGAGTACGACCCCCAATCCGATCTCTGGCGTCAGCTAGTACTTGCTCAGAACCGGATCACTTTCGGAATGTTCGAGGCTTGGGCGAATGAGTGAAACGAGAGCGCGCTCGCCGCGAGGAGACCATCCGGTTGTCCTTGAAGACCAGCTCCCAATCAGCCAAATCGGGAAAGGATCGCCTTGAGGGCGAACCGACCGAATGATGATTGCAGGCGCGCAGCCGAAAATCGCGCTCGAACTACAGTTGATCGTCGCGAGCGTGAGGCGGATGGAAACAGGTCCACTAGCTGATATTCAGTATCGTTTCTCGTGGATCATTCGAAATTTTCATATCACCTTGTATGTGCTTGAAGAGCGGGCTGTGACGGCCAAATTCTAAATTAGACAGGCTTCGATCTCGCAGTTAGCCTGGAACGGAGTTCTCGCAAAGAGGAGACAAAACATGGCAAAGGGCGCGGAGCTTCTCGTCGCGGCCCTCGAGAACGAGGGCGTCGAACGGATCTTCGGCATTCCGGGCGAGGAGACGCTGGATATCGTCGAGGCGTTGCGACACTCCCGAATCAAGTTGATCCTTACCCGGCATGAGCAGGCCGCCTCTTTCATGGCCGCAACGCAGGGCCGCCTCACCGGCCGCCCCGGCGTGTGTCTGGCGACGCTTGGCCCTGGCGCGCTCAATTTCACGACTGGCGCTGCCTATGCCCATCTCGGCGCTATGCCGATGGTGATGATCACAGGGCAGAAGGCTATCAGGAGCGCCCGCCAAGCCCGCTTTCAGCTCGTTGACATTGTCGGCGCAATGCGCCCCCTGACCAAGATGACGCGGCAGATCGTGTCGGCGGCGTCGGTGCCGAGCATCGTGCGCGAGGCCTTTCGCGTCGCCACCGAGGAACGGCCGGGACCGATCCATCTGGAGCTGCCCGAGGATATCGCGGTCGAGGATGCCGATGTGGGACTCGTCCCGCCCCACCCGATCGCGCGGGCTGTCGCCGCAAGGCAGGCGCTCGAACAAATCACCGATATGATACTAGCGGCCAAGAGGCCTCTCGTGATGATCGGTGCCGCGGGCAATCGGCCGCACCTCGTCGAACCGCTTTCGCGATTCGTCGTTGGCCTCGGCATCCCCTTCTTCAACACGCAAATGGGCAAAGGCGCGGTCACCGGCGGATCAGACCTCTATCTCGGCACCGCAGCACTGTCCGAACGCGATTATGTCCATGACGCAATCGAGCGGGCGGATCTGATCGTATCAATCGGACACGACACGGTGGAGAAGCCGCCGTTTCTGATGGGGCAGGTTGCGGGCGGGCCGACCGTGATCCATGTCGGCTATGCGTCGGCCAATGTTGAACAGGTCTTCCACCCGGACGCTGAGTTGGTCGGCGATATCGGCACTTCAGTGTTGGCATTGGCCGAGCGGCTGGAGGGCCGCCTAACACGCGACCCCTTGATTCTGTCAATCCGAGAACGCATTCTTGCCCATGTCGGCGAGGGCTCCGACGCCCCGCAATTTCCCGTCACACCGCAACGGCTGGTCCACGACGTCCGCGCGGCGATGCCCCAGGACGGCATCGTCTGCCTCGACAACGGGATGTACAAGATTTGGTTCGCGCGCGGCTACCGCACCCACGTGGCGAATACCCTGCTCCTGGACAACGCGCTCGCGACGATGGGCGCTGGGTTGCCCTCCGCGATTGCCGCGAAGCTCGTACACCCCGAGCGGCACGTATTGGCGGTGTGCGGGGACGGCGGGTTCATGATGAACAGCCAAGAGCTGGAAACAGCCGTGAGGCTAAAGCTCAACCTCGTCGTGCTCATCGTCGAAGATCACGCCTATGGCATGATCCGCTGGAAGCAGGCGGTCGACCATTTCGCCGATTTTGGCATGACCTTTGGCAACCCCGATTTCGTCGCCTATGCGGCGGCCTACGGTGCGACGGGGCATCGCATTTCGGCGACCGACGAACTTGTGCCGGCCATCGAAGCAGCATGCGCCGCTGGCGGTGTGCATGTGATCGTCGTGCCGATTGACTATAGCGAGAACACCCGCGTGCTTGTCGACGAGCTTGGCGGTCGTGTCCCCGATCTCGACCCAAGCTGAGCGGGAGAAACACCATGATTGAAGTCGTGCAAGCCTATGACCGTCTGCCGATTACCCGGATCGATAGCGACGATGCCGATGCGTTAGAGCATAAGCTCGCGACGGCATACGGGCTGTTCAGGGACCGTAAGGGATGGCTGGAACCGCATCAGCGGATAGCGGTGCTGCGTAAACTCGCAGAGTTGATGGCGGAGCGCCGCGACATGCTCGCGCTGCAAATCGCGCGTGAAGGCGGTAAGCCGCTTGCCGATGCGCTGATCGAATCGAAACGGATCGTGCGATCGACGGCGTCCGCAATTCTGCGGAGGTGCTGCGCACCCGCGCAGGCGTTGAGATCCCGATGGGACTTACGCCTGCCAGCGAGCGCCGCCGCGCCTGGACGATCCAGGAACCCATCGGGGTTGTGGCGGCCATCTCGGCTTTCAATCATCCACTAAACCTAGTGGTGCACCAGGTCGGGCCGGCGATTGCAGCGGGGTGCCCGGTGATCGTGAAACCCGCGTCGACGACGCCACTTAGCTGCCTTGCACTGGTTGCCATGACCCTCGAGGCAGGCCTCCCCGAGGGATGGGTGCAGAGTTTCCTGCCGGAGGAGACTGAACTGGCGGAACGGCTGGCGACTGATCCGCGTATCGCCTTTCTGAGCTTCATCGGATCGGGTCGGGTCGGGTGGTATCTCCGTTCGAAACTGCCGGCAGGGACGCGTTGTGCGCTTGAACACGGCGGTGCTGCACCGGTGATCATTGATGCAAGCGCTGATCTCGACCGGCTCATCGAGCCCATCGTAAAGGGCGGCTACTATCATGCAGGCCAGGTGTGCGTGTCGGTCCAGCGCATTTTTGTGCATCAAACGCTGCGCGAGGCGTTCATCGAGCGTTTAGCCGCGCGGGCGGCCGCGCTCAAGGTTGGCGATCCGACGAAGCCGGAAACCGAGGTCGGTCCGTTGATCACGCCGCGGGAGGCCGTACGTGTTGAAACCTGGATCTCCGAGGCGGTGGCAGCCGGCGCGCGACTGGTCGGCGGCGGGCGCCACAGCGAGACGACGCTCAATCCCAGCATCCTGATCGATCCGCCGGGCGATGCGAAGGTCTCGACCCTTGAAGTGTTCGGGCCGGTGACATGCGTCTATGGCTTCACCGAGATTGAGCGGGCGATTAGCGAGGCCAATGCACTGCCTGTCGCCTTCCAATCGAGCATCTTCACGCGCGATCTCGAAACTGCGCTTCACACGGCGGAATTGCTCGATGCTTCAGCGGTGATGGTCAACGACCACACCGCGTTTCGCACCGATTGGATGCCGTTCGCCGGCCGGCACGAGTCGGGCTACGGGGTTGGTGGTATCCCCTACACAGTCAAGGAAATGACCGCAGAGAAGATGATCGTCTTCAGTTCCTGACTAGAGGGTCAATGTGAGTTCCTTCAATCGCACATACTAAGGAAAGAAGATGGCACCGCAAGGGCGCTCTGCGGCCGCTGAAGTGCAAGACCGTCTCTGGCGACAAGCATGGCCAGCCTGATTCCGGACAGCTGTCACCCACTGCGGAAAACGATGTCGCGCCAAGCCTCGAAGGCGCTTGCAACATCGAGCTGATCGTCTCAGGCGAAAAGGCCGTTTCAAAGAGCGGCGATAGCGACTGGTGCGACTAGGAGGACCGGGAGGCTCTGTGGGAACTTCTTCAACGACGTGCGCTTAGGACGGCAGCTCCGCTGGTGCGAAATCACAATCCAGCCGCAGCGGAAATAAGCGGTGGAGCCGTCCTACAGGGGGTAAAGCCGCAACGGGCAATCGCTGACGCTGCGAAAACGATCGAAAAATGGCAGCGAACTCACGGCGACCAACCATCAGTTGATAGACTTTGCTGTATTTCGACTTTGTGCTGACAGTCGGTACTGGCGAGGCGAACATCCATTCGCGCGCTTGAAGGCACGTGAAAAGGATCGCTCGCAATCATAGCCGACCTCGGAGGCGATATCCGCTGCCGGCTTCAGGCTCGTGGCTAGCTTGTCTTGCGCAAGCAGCATCCGCCAGCGGGAGAGATAATCCAGCGGCGCGATCCCCATCGCTGCTCTGAAGCGCAGCGCGAAGCTGGTGCGCGACATGCCCGCATGCGCCGCAAGCGATTGTACGGTCCATCGACAATGTGGTTCCTCGTGCATCGCGCCAAGCGCCGCCCGCAATCGGGGATCGGCGAGCACTGCGAGCCATCCGGAGCGCGAACAAGTACCCTTTGCCACAGATGACCGCAGTGCCTGCACGAGCATCATCATCATAAGTTGCTCAGCGAGGGCATGGGTTCCGAGGCCTGGATCGCGCAACTCCGATGTCAGCCGTTTGACGCACCATTCCATCGTCTCCCGATCCCGTCCTTCACCGAAGCGAATGACGGGTGGAAGTGCACTGAGAAGAAGATCCTTCTGCTGGCCAGCCAGCGAGAAGAAACCGACCACCGCCAAGAACTCTCCACCACCGTTGTGGATCACGATGCGTCCATCGAAAACGGACGGGCTAAGCGACCCCGCGCTCGTCGGTTCGACCGGCGCTCCATTTCCAATACGGAAGGGCCGCCCCTGCGTCGCCAAGAAGCATTCGCCGGCATTGACCTCGAATGACGGTCCACTTTCGTCGAGCGACACGAAACAGTTTCCGTGGACGACGACGAAGACTTTCATCCCCTCATGGGCAGGGATTTGGATTGCCCAATCACCACCGGCATCGAGCCCGGCCGCTCCATAGCTTTGTATTTTGAGCAGGCGAAGGAGTTGGGAGAGGAGATCCATAAGGGCACTTTTGAACGATCTGCTACAAATCGCGAACGTTGTAACATAGATCCACCCGATCTGAACGTCTATTTTACGGTCGATATTTAGGAAGAGCGATATGGGTCGGCTTGTAGGAAAACATGCGCTGGTTACAGGGGGATCGAGCGGCATCGGGCTCGAAACGGCGCGCCAGTTTCTGGCTGAAGGTGCGAAGGTCGCTATCACCGGACGGTCGCAGGATGGCTTGGATCAGGCGAAGCGCGAACTCGGCGATGGTCTTCTGACCTTTCGGGCTGACGCATCTGACCTTTCGGCTCACGCCATTGTCGTGGACGAGTTGTCCAGTGCATGGCCAGCAGTCGATATCCTGATGTGCAACGCCGCCGACCCGACGCAACTGCCGTTCGAGGAATGGACGCCCGACCGGTTCGACCGACTCGTCGCGACAAACCTGAAAGGTCCGTTCTTCCTCATCCAGTCGCTGCTACCGTTCTTCGCGCGTCCGGCATCGATTATCCTGATCGGTTCGGTGTCCGCGCTTATCGGGCATCGCCATTCCACGGCCTATGGCGCCACCAAAGCAGGCCTGACAGCACTGGCGCCAGGCCTGTCCTACGAACTGAAGGAGCGAGGAATACGCGTTAATTCCATCAGTCCAGGCCCGATCGTCACCAACGCGTTCAAGGCGCTCGATCCGGCGGTGCGAGACGCCCTGTACGAGGAGTTTGCAAGGCAGGTTCCAATCGGACGGAACGGACAGGCGATCGAGATTGCCAAGGCCGCGGTCTATCTCGGCTCCGACGAGTCCGGCTTCACCGTCGCCCAGCTTATCCGGATTGACGGCGGTCTTGGTCATGTCGCCGTCGGCTGAGGGGCGGGTTCCTGTCGTCGCCGTGGTGACGGGAGCAACCGGAGGACTAGGCCGGGAAATCGCCCGCGGGCTTGTTCGAGCAGGAATGACGGTCGTTCTCGGCGTTCGAGATCTACCGGCGGGCGAAGCCGTGGCGGCGGAACTCGCCCGTGAGGCGGGCGGCGGCCACGTAGAGGCCCTTCCGCTCGACCTCGCAAGCATCGCTTCTGTGCGCCACTTTGCGGGCAGCGTCGCCGCTCGGCACTCCTCTATAGGGCTCCTGATCAACAACGCCGGCGCCTGGTTCAACACGCGCCGGCTATCGCCTGATGGCCACGAGATGACGCTCGCGACGAACGTCCTCGGCCCGTATGTCTTGACGCAGGAATTGCTCCCACTCTTGTTAGCGGGCGTGCCGTCTCGGATCGTCAACATAGTCTCCGCAGCTACCAGCGACTATGACACCAGCGACCTCGATTGGGAAAGTCGGCGATTCAACGGCTTCAAGGCCTATGCGCAGTCCAAACAGGCGCTACGGCACATGACATGGGCGCTGGCCAGTCGACTCGAGAGCAAAGGCGTGGCCGTAAACGCCGTATCGCCCGGCTTTGTCAAAACCGCCTTCCTCGACCATCCAGAGGCGTCATCCCGTCGATGTTGCGCCTGCTCTTGCCCTTTGCAACTCCACCCAGCAAGGCTGCGGACACTCCGCTCTGGGTAGCGCTCGACCCCGAATGGGCCGGCAGAACCGGAAGGTATGTCGAGGCGCGCAAGGAGAAGAAAAGAGGGCCGGAGAACCAGGCTGATCACGATGAGCTCGAACGACTGTTGCGTAGCATGGCCTCCGCAGGGCGGTCCGCAGGATGAATGCGCTCCTGCAGTTTAGTGAACTCGGCAACCGCCTCAAGTCGCATCACTCGAAAAACATGAATGGCAGAGGTGAATGGCAGCGCGCGGAGTTTGAACGAGCCCGCGTGCAACCGTGCTTTCGCATTGAAAAATATACCTTTGATCGCTGCGTCAGGCTTTGCGGGCAAATGCGATTAGTCAGCCAATTCCTTCAATCATATTCTAACGCGGGAGATGAGTGCCCGCCAGACGTGAGTGCTCATCGGTTTCGATGGTGTGTGTTCAATGTAGTCGCAGAGGTATCGGAAGGATAGCGAAATGCGTAAGCCTTCGGGCTCAACAATGAGCAACGGCTCGCCCGCAAGAAGCGACCGAAATTCTTTGACTGTTGGACCGAATGGACCCGTCGTACTTCACGATGTTCATTTTATCGAACAGATAGCTCACTTTAATCGCGAAAAGGTTCCTGAGCGCCAGCCTCATGCGAAGGGTTCAGGCGCGTTTGGTGTGTTCGTTACGACCGAAGACCTTTCTGGATATACCAAGGCATCCCTTTTCCAAAAGGGAACAGAGACGGACATGCTCGCCCGTTTCTCGACCGTGGCGGGTGAATCTGGCAGCCCGGATACTTGGCGCGATGTACGTGGGTTCTCGCTTAAATTCTATACATCTGAGGGAAACTACGATCTCGTCGGAAATAACACTCCAGTTTTCTTCGTGCGCGATCCGATGAAGTTTCCACATTTTATCCGGAGCCAAAAGCGGCTTCCGGAGTCCGGCCTCCGCGACAATAACATGCAATGGGATTTCTGGACCAGTAATCCCGAGACCGCACACCAAGTGACATACTTGATGGGTCAACGCGGGTTACCACGCAGCTGGCGTCACATGAATGGCTATGGCTCACATACTTACATGTGGATCAATGCTGCTGGCGAGAGGTTCTGGGTGAAATACCACTTCCACACCGCCCAAGGCATGCGCTTCTTTGACAATGCAGAAGCTGCGGCAATGGCCGGTGCAGATGCCGACTACCATCGTCGTGACCTTTTTGAAGCAATAGCGCGTGGTGATTTCCCGATCTGGAACCTGTCGGTGCAAATCATGCCGTATGCCGATGCGGTCCATTACCGCTACAATCCGTTCGATCTTACGAAGACATGGTCGCATGGCGACCATCCGTTGATGCCGGTCGGAACGATGACGCTCAATCGGAATCCCGAAAACTTCTTCGCTCAAATCGAGCAGGCCGCCTTTTCTCCGGGTAATACCGTCCCTGGTATTGGTCTCTCCCCGGACAAGATGTTGCTCGGCCGGGCATTCGCGTACAATGACGCGCAGCGCAATCGGATCGGCACGAACTTCCACCAACTACCGGTCAATCGGCCGAGGGTTTCGGTCAACACCTACATGGTCGATGGCCACATGAACTTCGATCATAGCGGAGCTGCCGCGACCTACGCTCCGAATTCTGGTGGTCGCCCTTGGGCCGATGAAACGGGTCCCGCAGAAGATGGCTGGGAGACTGATGGTGAGATGGTGCGAAGTGCTTACTCATTGCACAACGAAGACGACGATTTCACGCAGCCAGGCATCTTGGTTCGGGAGGTAATGGACGATCATCAGCGTGGCGCATTGGTCGAGCAGGTCGCAAGCAGTTTGCTCGCCGGCGTTAGGGAGCCCGTGTTGAGCCGCGTGTTCGAGTATTGGATAGACATCGATCCCGCTATCGGACGGCGCATTATCGATGCGGTGCGGTCTCGCGTGGCCTCGCGAACTGTCGAAGGCATGGCGTAGGCCTAGATGGTTCGACGCGCATGGCATCGGTGGGATCCGAAAGACCGTAAGGTCAATTGGAGGAAGATGTGGGCGTGAAAGTTCTCGTTCTGGGCGCGGCGGGCAAGATCGCGCGGCACGCGATCCATCAGTTCCTTGAGGAAGAAGGAGTCGAACTGACTCTCTACCTGAGGCGGTCAAGCCGGCTGAAGCAGCAGGAGAGCGATCGCGTCACGGTCATCGAAGGCGATGTCACGGATACGCGGCATTTGCAGGAAGTCGCTCAAGGGCAGGACGTCGTCTACGCAAATCTGGGGGGCGACGACATCGAGGACCAGGCGAAATCCGTCGTGGCGGCGCTTGACGCTGCCGGTGTCCAGCGCCTCATCTGGATCTCGACACTTGGCATCTACGACGAGGTGCCCGGCGCCTTCGGCAAATGGAATCACCAGATGCTCGACGGGGGGTACCTGGAGCCGTACAGCGCGGCGGCCCGTGTCATCGAGGGATCGAAGCTCGACTACACGATCATTCGGCCGGCGTGGCTGACCGACCACGACGAGGTGAACTACGAACTCACGCAGAAGGGTGAGCCGTTCAAGGGCACGGAAGTTTCGCGGAAGAGCGTCGCCGATCTCGTCGTGAAACTCGCGAAGGATTCGTCTCGCGACGTGCGCGGTTCTCTGGGCGTCGACAAGCCCGGCACAGATGGCCCTAAGCCATCCTGGTACTGGCTAGATCGGCTTCTATTCTTACGCAAGACGTGGGTTAATTTAAGGAGGCTTTGGGCCGGCCGCCGGGAGACGGGGGCAAAGTAGGAGGGCAGAGTTACGTCTAGTCAAGATCCGATCGTCGACCGCGCCGCTCAAGTGTTCCCGACGCTTACGCCGGGTCAAGTGGCGAACACCCGCCGCTTTGCAAGTGGAGAGCCGCGGACGTTCGACGCAGACGAAGCAATCTATGCAATCGGCGAACGGGCGACTTCCATCTGGCTTGTGCTCGAGGGCTCGATTGATGTTACGCGCCGCGATGGACCTGATCGAGAAGCCCTGTTTACGACATATACGCCGCGCCAGTTCACAGGCGAGATCAGTCAACTGGCGGGCAGCCCGTCGCTTGCGGCTGCCCGAGCGGGCGAGAATGGGTGCGTCGCTGTACCCTTCGACACCGAGCACCTTCGCGCGCTGATCATCGGTTCGGCCGAAGTTGGCGAGTTGGTGATGCGCGCTTTGATCCTTCGGCGCGTCGGTCTGATCGCCACTGCCGGCGCGGGGTCGGTGCTGGTCGGCGATCCCGAAAGTGCCTCGCTTCGCCGCATCCAGCGGTTCTTGACGCTCAGTGGTTATCCCGTCGAGGTGTTGGAGACTCTCGGCGAAGGCAAAGGTCTGGCGCTCGTTGAGCGTTTGGGAATCCTGCCCCAAGAACTGCCGTTGATGCTGTGCCCCGACGGTACGGTTCTCAGAGATCCGACCACTGAGGAGGTTGCCGCTTGTCTCGGCATCACGCCGGAACTCGATCCCACTCGCCTCTACGACGTGGCGATCGTCGGCGCAGGTCCTGCGGGGCTCGCCGCAGCCGTCTACGCAGCCTCCGAGGGCTTATCCGTTATCGTACTCGATGCAAAAGCCCGAGGCGGCCAAGCCGGCACGTCCAGCCGGATCGAGAACTATCTCGGATTTCCGACCGGGATCTCTGGCGGAGCTCTGACGGGCCGGGCCTTCATGCAAGCCCTCAAGTTTGGCGCCGAAGTTGCGATCCCTGTCGAAGTCAAAAGACTGGAGTGCGGGCTGCCCGAGGAGCCAATGGTGCTAGGCCGTAAACTCATAAACTGACTTGCGCGGCGCGGGCGCGGTTGATTCAAGGCTTCGGGAAGGAGCTTTGGATGACGCGTCGTAGATTTGAACTGACCGATGATGAGTGGCTGGTGATCGAGCCG